>WNFC01008436.1_pt1 | contig 17622 bp, 18 predicted proteins | sample 5400541 | NCBI WGS metagenome assembly WNFC01 (sample SAMN13153342, study PRJNA577476) | soil metagenome | isolation source: 120 cm saprolite under Douglas fir tree site 2 hole 2 replicate 1 | place: USA:California | collected 2015-04-18
GACCATGGCCTGCTCGGCGTCGAAGAGGAATTCCGCGAGTGCCCGGGCCAGCTCGGTCTTCCCCACCCCGGTCGGTCCGAGGAAGATAAAGGATCCAATCGGTCGATTGGGATCGCTCAGTCCGGCGCGGCCCCGGCGAACCGCGTTGGCGACGGCCATCACCGCCTCGTCCTGGCCGACCACGCGCGCGTGCAGCCGCTCCTCCATCTTGATCAGCTTCTGGACTTCGCCTTCGAGCATCTTCTGTACCGGGATGCCGGTCCAGCGCGACACGATCTTGGCGATGTCCTCTTCGTCGACCTCTTCCTTGAGCAAGCGATGCTCCTTCTGGAGGGCGACGAGCTCGGTGTTCTTGGTCTCGAGGTCCTTCTGAACCTTGGGCACCTCGCCGTACTTCAAGCGAGCGGCCGCTTCGAAATCCGCCATCCGCTCGGCGCGCTCGGCGTCGAGGCGTAGCTGCTCCAGCCGGGCCTTGAGCTCACGGATCTGCTGGATGAGCGCCTTCTCCTGCTGCCATTGCGAGCGCATGACCTTGCTCTGCTCCTGCAGGTTGGCAAGCTCTTTCTCGATCGCGTTGAGGCGATCTTTCGAGGCGCGGTCCTGCTCCTTCTTGAGGGCCTGCCGCTCGATCTCGAGCTGCCGAATCTGGCGTTCGAGCTCATCGAGCTCCTGGGGCAGACTGTCGATTTCCATGCGCAGGCTCGAGGCGGCCTCGTCGATCAGGTCGATCGCCTTATCCGGCAGGAAGCGGTCGGTGATATAGCGCTGCGAGAGTACCGCGGCCGCGACGATCGCGGAGTCCGTGATGCGCACGCCGTGATGGACTTCGTATTTTTCCTTCAAGCCGCGCAGGATCGAGATCGTGTCTTCGACCGAGGGCTCGCCGACGAAGATGGGCTGGAAGCGGCGTTCGAGCGCCGCATCCTTCTCGATGTATTTCCGGTATTCGTCGAGCGTCGTGGCGCCGACGGCACGGAGCTGGCCTCGAGCCAGCGCCGGCTTCAGCAGGTTGGACGCGTCCATGGCGCCCTCCGCCGCTCCGGCGCCGACCAGCGTGTGAAGCTCGTCGATGAAGAGGACGACCTGGCCGTTCGACGACTCGATCTCTTTCAAGACCGCCTTCAACCGGTCCTCGAACTCGCCACGGTACTTGGTGCCCGCGATCAAGGAACCGAGGTCGAGTGAATGGACGCGCTTGTCCTTGAGCGACTCGGGCACATCGCCCTGCGCGATCCGCTGGGCAAGTCCCTCGGCGATGGCGGTCTTGCCAACACCCGCCTCGCCGATCAGCACGGGGTTGTTCTTGGTGCGCCGCGAGAGGACCTGGATGACGCGACGGATCTCCTGCTCGCGGCCGATGACCGGATCGAGCTTGCCCTCACGGGCGAGGGCGGTCAGGTCGCGGGTGTACTTTTCGAGCACCTGGAACTTGGACTCGGGCGAGGCGTCGGTGACCCGGGTCGAGCCACGCACCTTGGTGAGCGCCTCGAGGACCTTCTCGCGCGTGACGCCGGCGCGTTGCAAAATCTTGGCGGCCTCGCTGTTCGACTCATCCGTAATCGCGAGCAGCAGGTGCTCGGTGGAGAGGTATTCGTCTTTGAGCGCCTCCATCTGGTTCGACGCGGCATCGAGCAGCCGGCGCAGGCGGGAACCAAGATAGGTCTCGGCGCCGTAGACCTTGGGGAGTCGGTCGAGCTGGGCTTTCAGTTCGGCCTCAACTCGCGCGGGGTCGCCACCGATCTGCTGCAGGATGGGACGGACCGTGCCGTCCTGCTGCTGCAGGAGGGCGAACAGCAGGTGCTCAGGCGTGATCTCCTGGTGCTGGGCTTCCTGGGCAAGCGACTGCGCTTGCTGGATTGCCTCCTGGGTTTTTTCGGTTAATCGGTCAGGGCGAAACGGCATAGTGTGGGTGTACCCGGCTCAGAATATCCCTTAAACGGCGGGGATACCAAAATAGCGCCCCCACCCGATACGCTCGCCTTTCCACACCGGGGCTCGCTGATCTGCCCTCCCCCAGAGGGGGAGGGGAAAGATCTCCGCCTCCCCGCAGGGGGAAGTAGCCGTGTGTTCTCTAAACCTCTTTGAAGTCGGCGTCGACGACATCACCGTCGCCGGACTTGCCCGACTTGGGGCCATCGGTGCCGGTGGCCGACTGGGCTCCGGCGCCGGCGCCCTGCGCCTGGCGGTAGACCGCTTCGCCGATCTTCTGCATCGCGGTCGCCAGCTCCTGGCTGGTTGACCGCATGCGCTCGACGTCGTTGTCCTTGATCGCTTGCTTGACCGGCTCGATCTTGCTCTCGACCTCCGACTTGACCGACGCGTCGATCTTGTCGCCGTTGTCCTGCAGTTGCTTCTCGGCCTGGTAGACGAGGCTGTCCGCCTGGTTGCGGGCCTCGACTTCCTCGCGGTGCTTGCGATCCTCCTCGGCGTGCGCCTCGGCGTCCCTCACCATCTTCGAGACCTCGTCCTTGTTCAGGGTGGTGGAGGCGGTGATCGTCACCTTCTGCTCCTTACCGGTCCCAAGGTCCTTGGCCCGCACGTTGAGGATGCCGTTGGCGTCGATGTCGAACGTCACCTCAACCTGCGGCACGCCACGTGGTGCCGGCGCAATCCCGTCGAGGTGGAACTTGCCAAGCGTTTTGTTCGCCGACGCCATCTCGCGCTCCCCTTGCAGCACGTGGATTTCGACCGACGGTTGGTTGTCCGACGCGGTCGAGAACACCTGGCTCTTCGAGGTCGGGATGGTGGTGTTGCGCTCGATCAGCTTGGTATTGACTCCGCCAAGCGTCTCCAGGCCAAGCGACAGCGGCGTGACGTCGAGCAGCAGCACGTCCTTGACCTCGCCCTTCAGCACGCCAGCCTGGATGGCGGCGCCCACGGCCACGACCTCATCCGGGTTGATGCCGCGATGAGGTTCCTTGCCATTGGTGAGTTTCTTCACCAGCTCCTGGATGGCGGGCATGCGCGTCGCGCCACCGACGAGGATCACCTCGTTGAGATCGGCCGGGGTCAGCCCCGCGTCCTTGAGCGCCGCATTGAACGGCGCGATCGTCTTTTCCGTGAGGTCCGCAGTCAGCTGCTCGAACTTGGAGCGGGCGATCTTGATGTCGAGGTGCTTCGGGCCATTTTGATCGGCCGTGATGAAAGGCAGGTTGACCTCGGTCTCTATGCGACTGGAGAGCTCGATCTTCGCCTTCTCCGCGGCCTCGGTCAGTCGCTGTAGGGCCTGGCGGTCGGAGCGGAGGTCGATGCCCTGCTCCTTCTTGAACTCATCGGCGATGTAGTCGACCAGGCGGCGGTCGTAGTCGTCACCACCGAGGTGGGTGTCCCCGTTGGTCGCCTTGACTTCGAAGACGCCCTCTCCGATCTCCAGCACTGACACGTCATAGGTGCCGCCACCGAGGTCGAAGACGAGGATCTTCTCGTTCTCCTTCTTGTCGAGGCCATAGGCGAGCGCCGCCGCGGTGGGCTCATTGATGATGCGCACCACGTTGAGGCCGGCGATCTCACCGGCGTTCTTGGTCGCCTGCCGCTGCGAATCGTTGAAGTAGGCGGGCACGGTGATGACCGCGTCCGTGACTTTCTCGCCGAGGTAGGCCTCGGCGTCGGTCTTCAGCTTCTGCAGGATCATCGCCGAGATCTGCTCGGGTGTGTAGCGCTTTCCCTGGATCTCGACTTCGACCCGACCGGCACTGCCGGTGACGACCTTGTACGGCACCATCTTCCGCTCGCGCTCCACTTCGTCACCTTTGCGACCCATGAAGCGCTTGATCGAGAAGACGGTGTTCTCGGGGTTGACGGCTGCCTGCCGGCGGGCCAGCTGACCCACCAGGCGTTCGCCGGATTTCGTGAAAGCGACGACGGACGGTGTCGTCCGACCGCCTTCCGCGTTCGGAATGACCACCGGCTCGCCGGCTTCCATGACGGCGATAACTGAGTTCGTGGTTCCGAGGTCGATGCCTACGGTCTTTGCCATCTCGAAGTACTCCTTAAAGTATGTGCTGGCCCCAGCGCCCTTCGTGCGCGGGCAAGCTGGCCCGTATATACCCTCGCCAATTCGGCACTAAACGATATGAACCCTAGAATAGTTTCAGGTTATATGCGTACGGTGATCGTGGGCTGCGGACGGGTCGGCTCCAGCCTTGCCCGGCAGCTCAGCCAGGAGGGGGACGACGTGGCTGTGGTGGACTCCAGCGAGGCGGCCTTCAACCGCCTGGGCGAAGACTTTGCCGGGGAGATGATCTTCGGCTCCGCGGTCGATGAGGACATCCTCCGCCGCGCCGGCACCGACCGCGCCGAGGCCTTCGTGGCGGTGACCAACGCCGATACCACCAACATCATGGCGGCCCAGTTGGCGCAGCATGAGTTCGGAGTCAAGAAAGTGATCTGCCGGATCTACGACCCGGCGCGGGCTGATCTCTACGCCGACCTGGGCATCGAGACCATCTGCCCGACGACCATCGGCGCTGAGAAGGTCGCGCGCTTCTTCGAGAAGTAGGTGGGCGCCGCGGAAGACACGCCGAGCAGCACGATCGGGGCCAGCGAGCTCCGCCGCGATGTTAGCGTCTGGGGGTCTTACATGTGGGGCTACGCCGACGTCGGCGCCGACATCTACGTGGCGCTTGGCATCGTCGCGCTGGCGGCCCTCGGCTTCACCCCGCTCGCCTTTCTCGCGGCCGGACTCGTCTATGCCATGGTGGGCCTCTGCTACGCGGAGCTGGCCTCGGCCTATCCCGTCGCCGGAGGTGGTCAGTATTTCGCCCTGCGCGGGCTCGGCGACCTGTGGGGCTTCGTAGCCGGATCCGCCTTGCTCCTCGACTACACGATCGACATCGCCCTCTTCACCGTGATCTCGTTCGGCTATTTCAACTTCTTCATGCCCTTCGCTCAGACGCTCATCGTCAAGGTCGGCCCGACCCATGTCCAGTGGTTCTGGCTGCTCGAAACCATCGCCGGCATCGTGGTGTTGATCTGGATGAACGTGCGCGGCATCAAGGTGTCCTCGACCTTCAACAATTTCCTCGGCGTGGTGGCGATCGCCGGGCAGGCGATCATCGTGATCGCGGGCTTCAGCCTGGTCTGGGACCCGGGGCTGGTGGTCCAGAACTTCACCCACTACCCGGCCAACCTGGGTCAGTTCGCGCTCGGATCCTCGCTGGCCATCATCTCGTTCGTGGGCCTGGAGTCGATCTCGCAGGTCGCCCAGGAGACGCGCCGTCCGGCGACCATCATTCCCCGGACCTCGATCGGCCTCATCCTCTCGGTGCTGCTCTTCGCGATGGCGTTTTCGATCCTCGCCGCCGGCATGTTCCCCCTGGGCCAGGGCCATCACAACGGGTTCTTCGGTCACAGTGGCGATCCGGTCGCGCTGATCGCCGGGCACATCCCGGTGATCGGCATCGTCGCCGCCCCGGTGACCGCGCTGATCGGCGGGGTCATCGTGTTTATCTCGGCCAACTCGGGCGTCGTGAGCGCCTCGCGCCTCACCTACTCGATGAGCCTGTTCCGGCTGGTCCCGCGCTGGTTCAACAAGGTGAACAAGCGCTATGCCACCCCGACGCGAACCATCATCGTGTTCAGCGGCGTCGCCATCGTGCAAACCATGATCGCCTTCTTCACACCGGGCGGCTCGGGCGCCTCCGACAATGCGGCCATCGAGCTGCTCACCGACCTGTACGCCTTCGGAGCCACCACCGGTTACCTGATCGTCTTCGTCTCCCTGATCACGCTTCGCTTCAAGGATCCCTACACGCCGCGTCCCTACAAGATGCCGCTCAACATCCAGATCAAGGTAAGTGGGCGGACGGTTCAGTTTCCGGTGCTCGGCGTGCTGGGCATGATCGGTGTGGCCATCACGCTTTTCGAAGTCGTGCTCACCCACCCGCTGGGCCGGATCGCGGGTCCGGGCTGGATCCTGCTCTGCGGCATCCTCTATCTGGTCTACCGCCGCCGGCAGAAGCTGCCGGCCGTGGGCAACGTGCCACGGAACTGGGAGGAGGCGCAGAAGCGCGTGCTCCGCGAGGCGGAGGAGTTCGAATCGCTCGAGGAATATGAGGGTGTGCTCGCCGAGCGCGACGCCGCCGGGAACAGGCCGACGTGACGCCTTATCGCTTCACCCGAGTCGTCGGCTTCGCCTCGCTGCTGGTGGGCGTGCTGGTCCTGCTCCGCGATCTGATCGAGGTACATAGCGTGCCGTACGGCATTGCCGGCGTCGGCCTGCTGGCGTTCGGCGCCTGGCGGCTGCAAGCGGCGGCGCGGCTTCCCCATTGAGCCTCACGCTCAGCCCGCTCGGCATTACGCTGGCGGTCACCTTTACAGTCGGCCTGGCCGGCACGCTGGGCTGGATGCTCCGCGTGCCACCACCGGCGCCGCGGGGCGCCACCAGCACGGTGCGGTCGGTGGAGTCGATCCGCAAGGTCTTGGTCCCGATCCTCGATCTGGGCGCATCGGTGCGCGCCGTGGAGCTGGCGGCTCGCCTGAACCAGGGGCACAAGGCGGAAATGGTGATCGTCTATGTGCACGAGATCCCGCTCCAGGCGCCGCTCGCTATGCCCGAGAAGGACCCGCGGATCACACGAGCCCTCAACGCGGCCGCCTTCATTGCCACGCAGCACGCGATCCAGCCCCGCACCAAGGTCAACGTCGCCCGCCAGGCCGGCCACCGCATCGTCGAGATCGCGCGCGAGGAGAACGTCGACCTGATCGTGATGGGGATCAGCCACCAGAACCGGCCTAATGAGAGCCCGCTCGGGCGGATCGCCGAACACGTGGTGCGCAACGCCCACTGCGAAGTGGTCGTCGATCGGGTGCCGCGCCAGAAGATGGCGTTGATCCCGACCGAGATGGACTAGCGCGAGAGGAGCGTAATCCGCAGGCGGCGGGCGTTAGCTGGCGGACCGCTGGGTGAGCCGCTCGCCGTATGGGAGGCCGAGCGTCGCGCGGATCTCGAGGCTGAGGCGGCTGAGGGCCACCTTCGACTTGAGGAAGTATCGCTGGACATTGGGGGCGGTGTGCCACCAGAGGTTGTCCTCCGGCATGGTATTGCTCAGGATCCAGATCGGAATCGCGCCCGATACCGGATCACCGGCCCAGCGCTCGACCAGTTCCTGGCCGTCGACGTCGGGCAGCTTGAGATCGACGAGGACGAGGGCTGGCACCCGGGCGCGAACGAACGCATCCGCCTCCGCTCCGTTGCGGGCATGCTCGACAGGAATTCCGTCGCGGCGAAGCTGCAACACGTAGAGCGACGCGACGTCCGCATCATCCTCGATCAGCAGGACCCGCCGCTCCCTCGCCACACCAGCGACACTAAGAGAGCAAGCTTGCGAAAGGCATTGCGTCAGCTGGGACGGGTCAGCCAGCGGCGGCTTGATCGGGCGGCGGCCGCATGCGATGTCGCGCCGTACGGTACGCGTCATACGCGCAGAAGGCCCACAAGCCCAGGCCGCCAAGGTCGAGCGGAATTCCGAGCGCGGCTCCGACCACCGTCAGATCGAGCTCGGTGCCGATCACGAGCGGTCCCAGAATCGCGGTGAAGAACACCAGGCCTTTGACCGGCGCGCCAGCATACCAGTGCCCCAGCCCGGGAACGATCGACAGGCGAGCCGCACGCCCCGGACTGATCGGTCGCTGCTTCGCAAACTTGCGTGTGCCGTCGATGATTTCGCCGGTGACCGGCTGCACCTTTAGTTGGGCGCCACAGTGTGGACAGAACAGCGCCTCCGCCGGCACCGGGCTCTCGCAGCGCGAACAGGTCTGCATGGAGCAAGCGTACTAGCATTACCGACGGTGCCGGCACCCGAAAAGGCTTCGGTTTCGATCACGGTTCAGATCCGCGATGGGATCGCTCGCATCACGCTGGATCGCCCACCACTGAACGTGCTCGACGTCGAGATGCTGCGACGGCTCAATGACGCGCTGCGCGAATGCGACGCAAGCTCGATACGGGTCGTGGTGCTCCGCAGCGCCCTCCCCCGCGCCTTTTCCGCCGGCGTCGAAGTGCGCGATCACACGCCGGGCCGGCTGGAAGCGATGCTGTCGGAAGTCCGCGAAAATGCGCGACTCCTGCTGACCCTCAAGCCGGTGACGATCGCCGCCATTCATGGGTCGACGCTCGGCGGCGCAGCGGAGATTGCGCTGCTCTGCGACCTGGTCCTGGCGGGCGACGACACGGTATTCGGCTTCCCGGAAATCAAGCTCGGCGCCTTCCCGCCGGTGGCGGCCGCTTGCCTTGCGGAGATCTGCGGCGGCCCGCGGGCGATGCGGTTGTTGCTGGGCGAGTCCATCACCGCTGCTACCGCGTCGACCTTCGGCCTGGTGTCCCGGGTTGTGCCGGCGGCGGAGCTCTCGGAGACGGTCGACCGCGTGGCGGCCGACCTGGCCGCACGCAGTGGGGTGGCGCTTCACGCCCTCACCAGCGTGACGCGGGCACAGCGAGCGCCCGCGCTGCTGCAACGGCTCGATGCCGCGATTGCGACGTATCGGGCGACCGTTGGCCCCTCGCGCGATGCCAAGGAAGGGATCGACGCCTTCCTGGAAAAACGAGCGCCCGCCTGGAGCCACCGCTGACCGGCAAGCAGCGCTCACTGGCCGTTGCGATCGCCGAGCAGGTTCATGACGGCGACGCGGTCGCGCTTGGATTGGCGCTCGAATCCGGCATTCCGTTCGCCGCCGTGCACGAGATCATCCGCCAGCGGCGTAAGGACCTGACGCTCATCGGGCCGATCTCCGACATGGCATTCGATCAGTTGATCGCGGCCGGCATCGTGGCGAAAGTGATCGCCGCCTGGGTTGGCAATGTCGCGGGCGGGTCGGGCTACGGTTTTCGCCGCGCCTACGAGCAGGGACAGCCGCGGCGCATCGTAATGGAAGACCATTCAAACTTCACGGTCGGTCTTGGGCTCAAGGCGGCGGCGATGGGCCTCCCCTACCTTCCAACGTTTACCGGGCTCGGCGGCGATATCGTGCGCGGCCACCCTCGGATTCGGCCGATCGAGGATCCCTTCGGGGGGCCGGGCTTGCTCGCCGTCGGTGCCATCAAGCCGGACGTTGCCATCGTCCATGTCCAGCGTGCCGATGCCTCGGGCAACGCCCACCTGTGGGGCAACCTGGGCCTGACCGTTGAGGCCGCCTATGCGGCGCGCCGGACCATCGTCGTCTGTGAGGAGATCGTCCCGGACGACGTGATCCGCAGCGATCCCAACCGCACCGTGATCCCGGGCTTTCTTGTCAGCGCCGTCGTCGAAGAGCCGGGTGGCGCGCTACCCTCGTCGGTGCAGGGCTACTGGCGTCGCGACTTCGAGACCTTTCTGCGGTACCACGGGCTCTCAAAGACTCCCGATGGCTACCAATCGTGGCTCGAGGAGTGGGTCCTCGAGCTCCCCGATCGGCCGGCTTACCTCCGCCACATGGGCGACGCCGCGGTCGAGCGCCTGCGGGTCAGCGATCGCCGGCTCGCCGCGGCCGCCAATTTCGCACCATGATCGCGACCTACACACGCAGGGAGCTGATGGTGGTGGCCGCCGCCCGCGAGATCCATGACGGCGAGGTGGTGTTCGTTGGAATGCGTCTCCCGCTGCTCGGCTTCGGACTAGCCAAAGCCACCCACGCCTCGAACGCGGTCGGGCTGTTCGAGAACGGCGTGATCCGCGATCGGCCGGCCGAGGCCTTCATCTACACCATGGGTGATCCGCCCAACATCGTGGGCGCGATCGCCTGCCTCGGACTCAACGACGTGATGAGCCTGCTGCAGCAGGGGCGAGTCGATGTCGGCTTCATCGGCGGCGCCGAGATCGACCCAAAAGGAAATCTCAACACCACGCGGACCAGCGGCGGCGGCTCTCTGGTTCGCCTTCCTGGCAGCGGCGGTGGTGGCGACATCGCCTCGCTGGCGGGACGGACGGTCTTGATCATGGAGCACGAGCCGCGCCGTTTTCGCGAGCGCGTCGACTACATCACCTCCCCGGGACATTTCCCCGGCCGCCGCCGCGGCGGTCCGGCGACGCTGATCACGACGCTCGGCGTTTTCGACCTTTCCCACGGGCAAGTCCGCGCCACCAGCTTGCATCCGGGCGTCACACCGGCGCAGGTGCGCGACGCGACGGGCTTCACGATTGCGATCGACGACTCGGTCTCCCCAACGACCCCGCCCTCCACGGATGAGCTCGCTTACATCCGTCATGCTGATCCGGAGGGATTTTGGACCGGGGACAGAACAAAAGGCGAATGACGGTGACGGCTGCCGCTTGGTTACCAACGGAGGCGCAGGCCCGGGCGAGCCGGCTCTGGCGATTCATGCACGATCTCGGTTGCAGCAGCTACCCGCAGCTCTGTCAAAAGGCAGGCCTGAATCCGTCCTGGTTCTGGGATGCGCTGGTCAAGGAGCTCGGCATCGTCTGGTCGGCGCCCTACGCCGAGGTGATGGACACCTCACCCGGCGTGCCCTTGACCAGGTGGTTTCCCGGCGGGCGGCTGAACGCGTACGAGTCGGCGGTGGTCCGGTACCGCCGGTCGGATCCGGACCGCCTCGCCATCATCGGCGAGACCGAGGCGGGTGACTCCAGGCAGCTGACCTATGCGCAGCTCGATGCGACGGTCGAGCGGGTCGCGGCCGGGCTGCGCGAGATCGGCGTCGGGCGCGGGGTCGCGGTCGGACTCTACCTGCCGCTGGTGATCGAGAATGCGGTCGCCTTGCTGGCGTGTACGAAGCTAGGCGCGGTCGCGGTGCCACTCTTCTCGGGGTTCGGTGCTGAGGCGATCCGTCAGCGGTTGTCCGATGCAGAGGCTCGCGTGCTGATCACCGCGGACGCCGCCGTCCGGCGCGGCCGGCCGGTCACGATGAAACCGATCGCGGCCGAGGCAGCCAACGGACTGCCGCATCTGGAACGGCTCGTCGTGGTCAGGTGCGCGGGCGTCGATACGGGACCACCCGATGGCCGCGAGGTTGCGTGGGAGGACCTCGACCAACCGGCGCGGCCGCCGGTGCCAACGGAGGCGATGCGGCCGGACGAACCATTGCTGCTCCTCTACACCTCGGGGACGACCGGCCGGCCCAAGGGGACCGTCCATGGGCACGCCGGTCTTCCGATCAAGGCCGCGCAGGACTGGGCGCTGGGCATGGACGTCCGGCCGGGTGAGCGCGTGATGTGGGTCACCGACATGGGCTGGGTGATGGGACCGCTCCTCGTCTATGGCAGCCTGATGCTCGGCGGCACCGCAGTCCTCTACGACGGCGCCCCCGATTATCCGGAGCCGCGGCGCGTGTGGGCGGTGGCGGACCGTCATGGCGTGATGCACCTCGGGATCTCCCCCACGCTCACTCGAGTCCTGATGGCGTCGGGCGACCGGGCGGCGCCGAAGCGAACGGTGGGCCGTAGCCAGCTGCCGATCATGAATTACTCCGGTGGGACCGAATGCGGCGGCGGCCTGCTCTCGGGCAATTTCGTCACGCCCTCCAAGCCGGGGAGTTTCGCGGGCCCCATCCCCGGCATCGATGCCGCCGTCTTCAACGATCGCGGTCAGCCGGTCACGGGCGAAGTGGGCGAGCTGGTCATCCGGCAGCCGTACCTCGGCATGACGCTTGGATTCTGGAAGGACCCGCAACGCTACCTCGAGACCTATTGGTCGCGCTGGCCCGACATCTGGGTGCACGGCGATTGGGCAATCGTCGACGAGGATGGGCTCTGGTACATCCTCGGGCGCTCCGACGACACCATCAAGGTCGCGGGCAAGCGCGTGGGGCCGGCCGAGGTCGAAGCGGCCGCGCTCGATGGCACGGCGGCGGCCGAAGCGGCGGCAGTCGGCGTGCCCGACCCGATTAAAGGGCAGTCGGTGGTGGTCTTCGCGGTGGCGCGCCCAGGCGCGGACCCTGGGTCGATCCCTGGTGCCGTGTCGCGCAGCATCGAGCGATCGCTGGGCAAGCCGTTCAAGCCGGCGGCAGTGCACGTGATCCCGCGGCTGCCCAAAACGCGCAACGGCAAAATCCTCCGGCGCGTCATCCGGAATGTCTTCCTCGGCGACCCGCCGGGCGACCTCTCATCGCTCGACGATCCGGCCTCGCTCGAACCGATTCGCCGCCTGGGCGACAAGCGCTAGTAGCGGAAGTACTCGCGCAGGGGAAGATTGCTCGTCCATCCGGCCGCCCCGAGGTGGCTGAGATGGAAGCCGTCTTCGATGGTGCGCAGCAGACCGTAGTGATTCTCCGGCGTGCCTGAGCGGAAACCGCTAATCGCGTTTGGCGCGATGACCAGCGTGGCGACGTGTCCGCCCCAGCTGCCGCTGCAGCAGCCGGCGCTGCTTGAGCCCTCGTCCCAGGTGATGAACAGAACCCCGCCGTTTCGAAATGCGGCGGAGCCGGTGATGGTCGGCACGACGCTGCGCAGCCAGGTGTCGCCGGTACCGACCGGACAGTCGTGCGTGTCGTTGCACATGTTGGGCGTGATCCAGACGAAGTTGGGGACGACGCCGGTACTCATGTCGACCCAAAACTGCGTGAAGGGGGCCACGTGGGCCGTGCAGCGCGCGGTGTTGTTGCGGATGTCGCTGTAGTACATGAACGGGTTGTGCTTCATGGCGTAGTTGCCGGACGAGGCTCCCGTGTAGCAGGGCACGGGCATGTCCTCCATGTAGGCCTTCCACGATCGACCGCTCCTTTCCACCTGGTCCGCGATGTTGGTCGCGCTGACGAAGCAGGTCGTGCAGTCGCTCGCGATCCCGAACGTACTGCCGGCCGTCAGGGCGAGGTAGTTGGGGAGGCTCGGATGGGATGCCGCGAAATAGTTGGTGGCCAGGCCATTGCTGGCGACGAGGCCGTTCGTGTAGGGGGCGGCCGGGTTGCCGATCACGCTGTTGTACTCGTGGTTCTCCATCACGATCACGAACACGTGGGAGAAGGACGGACCTCCGCCAGCGGCTGGCGGGGGCGGCGGCGGTGGAGTGGCTTGAGTCGCGGCGGCCGATGGGGCGGCCGCGGTCGCGGCCACGGTCGGGGTGGGAGTGGCTTTGGCGAGGGCAAGCCGCGCCGCGCGCTCGGCCTGGACGTCGTCGTCGGCGCGAGGTACCTGGGTGACCTGGCGTGTCACGGGGGCAGTCGCCACCGTCGCGTTGCTCCGCAGCACTATCAGCGTCGGGACGGCGATGACGCCGCCCGCGCCCAGGAGGATGATCGCGGCCTTGAGACCCACGCCTTGCATGCCACGATTGACGCGATCGCCGGGCGCCTCTTGCGCTTTGCACGTTGCGTGACGCAACCCGCGTGAATCGATTTGCCCAGTTGGAACGTTGTATTGGGTAGGAGAATGCTGATGCCCCTCAACGCCGAGCTCGCCGCCCGCGCCTGGGAGTTCGCCCAGGGCCTCGACCTGGAGGAGTATCGCCGGCTGCAGACGGAAGTCCGTTCGGCCTGGCCGGCCACCACCAAGCTGGAGGGCCTCGATTTCGACCGCGCCTTCCTCGCCTTCATCGCCGAGCGCTGGATCGATAAAGCAGCGTAGGGCCCCCGCCGCTCCCAAGGTCCGCAAGCACGCCTGAACTCAAGCGTTACTCGGGCTAGGCACCGGACATGTCGATTAATGATGGCCTGGCGCTGATCCGCCGGCATGACTTCGAAGGCGCCCTGCCACTGCTGGCCGCCGAGGTCCGCAAGCGTCCGGACGACGCCTACGCGGCCTACTACCTCGCCTACGCGTTCGTCGGCGCCCAGGATGCGCAGCCGGCGGTGACATTGCTGGCCAAGATCATCGAAGTCCATCCCGATTTCACCGATGCCCGTAGCCTGCTTGGCCTCGCCCGCATTCGGATTTCCGACTTCATCGGGGCGAGCATCGAGTACGAGACCGTCCTGGCCCGCGAACCAAAGAATGCCGCCGCGCTGCTGGGCTTGGGGATGATCGCGTACTGGAAGCGCGAGACGGCCGTTGCCGAGGACTACCTCGATCGCGCCTTGCGCGGCGACCCCGGGGCTCGCGACGCCCTGGTGTTCAAAGCCGATCTCCGCTACGCGGCTGGCGATGTGACCGGAGCGGTCATGCTGCTGCGCGATGCCAAGCGCTTGCGCCGGCCGGCGTTGCCCGAGATTGCCGATGCGGAGATCGCCGACCGGCTGCTCCGCTACGAGGCGGCGCTGCAGCCGATTCGCCGGGCGCGCGGCGGCCTGCCTGACATGCCCGGCTGGGTTCTGTGCGTGCTGGGCGTGACGCTGGCGCTGACCTTTATGGCCGCGGCCGGCCTTCCGGGAGCCTGGAACGGCATGCACCATTATCAGGACGGCAAGGCGCGGCTCGTGACGCTGGACTACGCCGGCTGCGCCGCCGAGATGGAACAGGCGGTGGAGTCGGTGCCGAACTCACCGAAGGTTTGGGCCTATGAGGCCTATTGCTTCTTCCTCGACAAAGACCCCAAGGCCGGGCTCAGTGCCTGGTACACGGCACGCAGCTACGACCCGGCGATCACCCTGGATACCTCGTCCGACCAGCTGGCCCTGCTGGCGAAGGTTCGGGCCGCCAATAGCACGCCAAAGGTGACACCCAAATGAGCGGGGCGCCCGAGCCGATCCAGGAAGACCTGCCGTTCTTGACGCCTGCCACGCCCGCAACGCCCGGGACGCCCGAGACGCACTCCACGCCAGCCGCGTCGGCCGACGCGCCAGCCTGGGTGGCGGCGCGACCGAAAGCGGAGCTGCGGCCCTCGATCTATGATCAGCTGCTGACCCGATTGCGCGCCATCCCGTGGGCACGCTGGCGCGCGGCCGCGACGCCCGTTCTGAAATCGGGCGCCGAGCAACTGGGCACCGCCGCAAAAGTCGCCGTCACCCGTGGCGGCGGCGTCGCCTTCGTGGCGGTCAAGCGCGGAGCGCCGTACACGTTACGGCTGGCCAAGGCGACGGCCCGGATCAGCCTCATCCGCGCCTTCCCACTGGTCGTCGCCCGTACCATCCACCTCTTCGGTTTCCCCGCAGTGGTGCTGCGCACGGCGATCCAATTCACCGTCGCGCACCGCGCCGGCCTGGCGATCGACGAGGTCAGCTATTTTGTCGTCGACGACCCGGCTGGCTACACCGTGTACGAGGCGCCGCCGTGGTTGGGGACCGCGATCGCGATCGCGTACATCCCCACCCTCGTTTTGTTCATCCTCGCCATCCTGTGCCTCGCGCCCGCGCTGGCGCCTCGCACGGTCCTGCACTTGCCGATTACCTGGGTGACCGGGATCCAGCTCTGGCTCGGACTCGCGTTCGCCGCGCATGCCTTCCCCTCCTATGAGGAAGCTGGTCCGGTCGCGGAACAGGCGCGGGTGGGCGTCGTCAAGGCGGACCCGGTGTCGGTCTTCTGGCTGATCCCGGCGCAGATCGTCGCGATCCTCACCCGGTTCGGCGGCATCGTCCCAGCGGTAGTCGGTGTGCTGGCGTGCTGGTGGCTGGCGACGGCCATTTTTCACTAACCCAGCGTTGCGCAGGACTATCTTTCCTGTACGCTTCCTCGGTGGCCAGCAGCCGCTCCTTGGGGGTGCTGTTCAGTCTGCTTGCCGCTACGGTGGTCGCCGGGTGCACCGAAGACACCGGGGCCGCGCCACCACTTCAAGCCAGCGCCTCGTCATCGGTCGGCTGCAAGAGCGGTCAGGGGTACCAGCACACGACGCTCGGCTACGGTCTCTGCTTCCCGGACGGCTGGACCTCGCGCGATTACACCGCTGAGCCTGGGTCGGGCGGCGCCATTAGCGTGGTCGCGTTCGGCGCGCCGTCGACCGTGCCGCCTCATGTCCCGCCTTCGGGGACATTTACCCCGCCGATTGAGATCCGCGTGGTCGCTGGACCCAAAGACCAGGTCGAGACGAGTCTGGCCCAGGGGAACCAGGTGACGGCGACCACGGTAGCCGGCATCAAGGCCGACCGGATCATGGTGGCCGACTCTGGTCCTGCCAACGGTGCGGTCATCGTGGTCTTCGAGCGCCAGGTCAACACCTTCGAGATCGAAGAGGCACCGGGAGGCACATTCGACGCGGCGTTCCAGCAGGTCCTGGACAGCTTTTCCTTCCCAGCCAGCTAAATACCAGGAGCGTTTGGATTCTCGTCTGAACCCGGCGGCAAAATCGCCTGCGTCCACGGGTCGACGATCATGCGGCCGCCAGATGAATGATCTTTCGGCATGGCATCATGCGAGTCCGGCCTCGGCTTTTTTGACCGGCGCTTCTTGACGCGACCTTCGGATGTCCAGTCACTGTCCGCCACGACTCCTAATATGCGCCTCGCCAGACCCGTGTCGACCCACGGCTGTGTCACAAATCGCGGAGCCAAGATTCAGATCACGGGGGTGCCTTCGCAGGGCCGGGCTCCGGCCGGCTGGTGGAGGCGGCGAGAATCGAACTCGCGTCCGAAGCAGCGTCCCGCAAGACATCTACGAGCGTAGCCCCGGTTTTGATCTCACCCTGACGTCTCCCATGGGACCGGATCCGCCAGAGCCAGTCGCGGTAAGAAGTCCCTCCGGCGGCCGCGACGCCCGCCGGAAGCGAGTCAGCGGAGTTTACGCCGGCGACCGCTCCTGCTGACCGAGAGCGGGCCGGCGCCGGGGATAAATCCCCGGTTGACTACGCTACTTACGCAGCGTAAGCCAGTTGACGATTGGCGTTTATAGCCTTGCCGCTTTTACGTGCTCGGCGACACGGCTCGCCATCTTGCAGACCACTACCCCGTCGAGACCTGGCGCCCCCGCCAGTCAGTCGGAGCAACCTTATTTTACCCCCGCCCTTGGCGAAGAGAAACGTACGGAATTCTTCGTACACCTGGACGCCGGCTGGACGGGACGCGGCTTAGGGTTGTTAGCCCGGTCATTACCTCGGTGATTCAGGCTGTTCCCATGGCGGCATCGCCGCGTGCATATCGACGGCTCGAGGATCGGGCCGGCCAGGCGTTGGTCGAGTACTCGCTGATCCTCTGCCTGGTGGTCGTGGTGCTCATCGTCATCGTGATGCTCATCGGCAACCAGGCGAAGAACATCTATTGCAACATCTCCGGCGGGATCGGTGCCTAAACCCGCGTTCTGACGGCGCGGTCCATTTCCCGCCGGGCGTCCCGAGCCGCGATCGTTTCCCGCTTGTCGTACTGGCGCTTGCCCTTGGCCAGGCCAATCTCCAGCTTGACCCGGTTTCCTTTCCAGTAGAGGCGGAGCGGAACCAGCGTCAAGCCCTTCTGCTTGAGCGTGATCTCCAGACGGATGATCTCTGCCCGGTGCAGCAGCAGCTTGCGCTCGCGCTTGGATTCGTGATTACTGCTCCGGCCTCGCGCGTAGGGGCTGATGTGCACGTTGACCAGGTACGCCTCTCCCCCGCCAAATCGGACATAGCCCTCGCGCAGGTTGGCGCCGCCTTCGCGCAACGACTTGATCTCGGTACCGACCAATTGGATACCGGCCTCGACCGACTCCAGGATGAAGTAGTTGTGGAAGGCCGCCCGGTTGCTGGCAATTGTGGTGTCGGCGTCACGCTTCTTCTTCCCCATCAGCGTCGCCCTCGCGCCCAGGCAGCCGCCGTCATCCGCCGCCCGCCGGGTGGCTGGACCTCGTCGACGACGTAAGTTCCATCGGCCGTCGCCACCGGGATGCCGTCCCCCGGGGCCCCGTCGATATGGCCGCGAAT
>WNFC01003660.1_pt1 | contig 17613 bp, 12 predicted proteins | sample 5400541 | NCBI WGS metagenome assembly WNFC01 (sample SAMN13153342, study PRJNA577476) | soil metagenome | isolation source: 120 cm saprolite under Douglas fir tree site 2 hole 2 replicate 1 | place: USA:California | collected 2015-04-18
GTTCAGGAACCTTTCCCTGGATTTTCCCCAATACGTATCCAGCAAAAAGTAGCTCCAGTTTTTGCTCTTTGGTGATGCTGTGTGTCCCCACAACTATCGCTGGTTCGTAACTGTATTCGCCCAGCGATGAGGGCTGCAAGACTTTGGTTAACAGACAACATACCGCTTCGAGTTCTTCGGTCAAGAGGGTTGCGTTGACAAGAACATCACACGCACTTGTGAGAGCAGTGGGTGTGTAGGGACGAATATCGAGGTTCATTTGTAAGAGGGCTGTGAGTGAGTGGTTTTGCGTCGCAAATTTCTGTTGTTGAAGTATCTGCTCATACTCATGAAGGGTTCCTTTCTCCTCAGTGCACAGGAGGAGAAACGCTTTTTGTGGGCAGAGCGAATAGGCGATAAGTACATCAGATGTGATAATCCTACCCATACTAGTGTGAGGACCTCCCTTTGAAAGTTAGAGCATCATCTATCCTACTATTTTGACGAAATGTGCATGCATATGTTTACGAAAGAGTTTTTGGATAGTAGAAACCCTTCTGGATATGACTACTATCTGAGCACCACCTAGCGCAATCAGATGCTCGAACTGCACTTCGATGCCAACCAAGGCTGCTTCCTGAGGCAGCCAGCAGGCAGTGAGAGCACCCTCACGATTGCGCCCCGGGGGCTGACCAAAATCGACCAGATGGGCGAACTCGGACACCTGCTCGCCCTACCCGTGTATCAACTTGCCCTACCCTTTACTCATGAGGCGTGGCGCCAGCTTGAGTATACTCATGTCTTGGCCGGTACGACTTTCTGAGACTTTCACTGAGAACGGGGGTACGACATACCGAGACTCAACAGTTTCTTGTCCGGCGTGGATGTCAGGTTTGACGCTACTGTTAGCAAGAAATTTGAATTCTTCTAGTTCACTTACTTACTTACTTGGTTGCCAAGCGAAATACCTTTAGCTAAGTCGCGGATAGCTTCATCTTTCATTCTGATATCAGTAATAAGAGAGAGATATTGCATTCCCGTGTAGCTTTTCTCAAGAGCAGCTAGCTCTCGTGCATATTCATCTAATCTATCATTGGTCTGTTTATTAAAGGCTAGTGCCAAACCACTAACAACACCAGAAACAATACTGGCTACCGAGGAAACAACTCCGGCCTGTATTTTATTGGTAAAAATGAGAATGACTCCGACAAATACCAGGACGATAGACAGAACAAGAACAATGAGTGCTACAATAAAAGTAATTTGTGCCTGTTGAAGTCTTTCTCTACGTTGTGTTTTCAGATCATCACGAGTGCGCTCAATAGTATCTTTTAGAAGCTCATTAAAGTCTAGTTGAGGTTTTTGCACAACCGTTTCATGGACAATCGTATTCCTATTGATTTCCCCTCCTGCTATATCACCTATAGAACCTGAGAGCATATTTGCAGACCCGATGTTAACAGGCTGTGAAAGACTGCCTATATCCTCAGCTTCTTCCGCATGTGCTTCTTCTTCTAATGAGCTAAGAATGTTGGCTTTGAATGAGGGAACGGACTCCGAAAGAGCATCTATTAAGACTTCTTCGGGTTCTGATTTTTTAGACGCCATGACGTAATATTGTTGATCCTCTGTGAGAATTGGCGCTGGATATTTTTGAACGGTGATAATAAAAATTTGCATTCCTTTGATGTTGGCGTAGCGATAGTTCATAAGAGGATGGGGGCGTAATGATAAAAAAGCTTCGTTGTAAAGGCTCTCTAACGATACACCATCAGGAACTCCGACGATCCTAAAATTATCAGTCATGCCGATAATAATAACGCCGCCCTCTGTGTTTGCGAATGCGGCCATGATACGGCCAAGCTCTTTAGCTGACGGTATGTCCTCCTTTATTTCAAGGGAGGATGTTTCATCATACTTATAACCGATATCAGCTAATAAACGTTCTAAATTGCCAGTACTTAAAATATCTGTATCTTCTACTGATTGCGGCATTCTCGGTGCAGGGGCAGCAAAAGATTTAGGATCTACCTTCTCTAGATACTGTTCAATAGTTTCAACTTTATCAAAACGAGCTATCCCGTCCATTCCTGGCCTAAGAGCGCATACCCAAGTACCCTCAATATCATTTCGTCCTAAACTCGACCAGAACCATCCCTCCGCTTCAATTAATCGGCCTACTTTTCGGATAGAGAGTTCTGTCATTTTAAGTTGCTCTCTAACTTCTTCGCTGGTAACTTGGAGATTATTTTCTCCAAAGCTGAAATACTTATCGACGCAGTACTGAAGCACACGCACAAAATCAGCAAGCTCCTCGTCAGAGCCTTTGCAAAGACGTATGGCCGGGATTCTGAGAACTGCTTCCTGATTGCGGTCGAAATTAAAGGAAAATGCATTACCAAAACCGTTAGGAAGACTGCTTGCTACCCCCCGTATATCAAAGTCTCGGTGAGCTTGAGATATTTTGCGCTCCACAAACCCATATGTAGGCCACATCCCTTGTTCATGGAAGTAATCAAAAATGGTTTGTATATAGAGCAGTTGGATATGAGATAGTTCCATGATTGTCCTCAGTAGTTAAAATGCAGAGCCAGGAAAAGATAATTAAACTTAAAGTCTTTAGGTTGAGGGTATTATAATCCAATGAGGATTTTATGTGAAGAGCTAGGTCTCACAATGAAAAAAGGCGACATTACTGTTGAGCTAATTCCTTTGCCTTCTCTTCGGCAGGCTCAATTATATGCTCCTTGAGTGATACAAGTAAGTCAACAGTATCTTGGTAGCGAAATGTTGGCAACACCCAATGATAGCGCCTTCTCAAGTCTTCAAACATGGTATACTCACGCCTTTCAACAGCTTTTCCATCAACAATGAGAGGTTGGAGAGCAAGGAGCGGCTGGACGGGAACCACTGTTTGAGGAATAACAGTGGCAACCTCATGCGGAGCACTGCTCGGTTCAGTGAGATCGACAATAATGAAGCGTGCGAGGTGAGCTAAGATGCTGACTGTTTCTGTTAGGTCGCGGCTAGTAGGCTTATCGAAATCAAACAAAACTGGCAAGTAATTATGCTTGCGTAGCTCCATTCTCAGCGCTTCTAAGGTGTTCTTTCGCACTGGTGTGAATCGGCCAAGAATAAGGATCACCTTATATGTAATGGTATCAATAACACTACGAATGTTTTCGTTATTTAGCAATAGATAGATGAACTGGGCAACCGCAAGATTATCAACAGTGATTGTTGGCTCATCGGAGCGTGTAACAATTAAGCTTGATTGGATAGCATGGTTTAATCGGGCATTCCAAACAGAAATTCCATAAATGGAACATCCTGTCAAGTCTGCTTTCTCCAAGTTAGTTTCCAACAGGGTTGCATTATGAAGTATAGCTCCACTAAGATTGGCTCCACTGAAATCTGCCACATTGAGATTAGCTCCACTAAGGTCTGCTCCACTAAGATTGGCTCCACCGCAAAGAACACCGCTAAGGTTCACCTCACTCAAGAAGGCTCTGCTAAGGTCAGCCCCACGGAGATCGGCTGCATCAAGATTTATCTCATCCCAGTCTCTTGGGTCTAATTCATTTAGCTCTTCACGTTCCATGTGACTGAGATTTGCGGAGAATTTTGCCCCACGGAGGTCGGTATCGGAAAGGTTTGCCCCACGGAGATCGGCTGCATGAAAATTTGCTCCACTAAGATCTGCACCTCTGAGATTGAACCCCCATAGGTCTTCTCCACTGAAATTTACTCCACTAAGATCAGCATTCCAGAGTTTGGCTTCTTTGAGGTTTACTAGATCAAGTCCGATCTGTCTTAAATGTGCATTGCTCAAGTCTGTTCCCGATAAGTTAGCTCCACTCATATTTGCTTGTTCGAGGAATGCTCCGGTGAGATTTGCACCTTCAAGATTTGCATGGTAGAGGTTAGAAGCTGTTAGCCCTGCTCTGCTTAAATTGGCACCGCTCAAGTTGGCATCGCTGAGATTGGCGAAATCAAAGGCGGCATTGGAAAGATTGGCATTGGAAAGATCAACTCCTGGAAGTTGAGCGAGTAGAAATTGTACTCCGCTAAGGTTCACCGATGCATCAGGATGCTCTTTTCTCCACTTATTCCAAGCAGCACTCCCCTGCTTAAGAATATCAAGTTGCTCCTGGCTTGCCATTGTGTTCCTCTCATACCACACTTTGTCATACTGCAAAAATATTACCCAATAATCTAAACGTGTGAAAAGGCGAGTCGTACAATGAAAAGTGTACGTTCTTTAACAGTGTTCAGGCGACGGACAATTTACCGTTTGCGACGTCAGGCACGCTTTTGAGGCTAAAAGCACACCAAACTTTACCCTCTCAATTTAGGGGTTCGATTATAGCCCTTCGATGGATCGTTCGCCCCATATTCACTGATAAGAGCCATTTCATGGCGGTACATCTCGCTGTCGTCTGTGGTATCAGGGAACTCCAGGAGTATTTCTTTTCTGATAGTGAAGTCTCGCCGTTGCTCTCTCGTAAAGTCTTCTTCAATGAGCTTGCTGTTGGCACTTCCAAAGTAGTTGAGGGTGTCAGTGAGGTCTAGGCCAATATAGATTTTGCCGTTTGGATAGGTGATTTTGTAAATAACCTTCATTATCTGTTGCTCACTTCACTCACTATCCTGTTTTGAGGCAGTATAACATAGACAGTAAATAAGCACATCGGGCATAACCGAATATTTTCTAAAACTTGTTTCGATACCTACCCAATTGTAACACCTCCCTTGCCTGGGCGGGTGTTGCCACAGGGCGGTCCAACTCTTGAGCGATGCGTACAATACGGGCTACCAGTTCAGCGTTAGCCTTTGCCAATCGGCCTTTGCGGTAGTAAATGTTATCTTCAAAGCCTACACGCACGTTACCGCCCATTGCCAGGGCTATGGTACCCAGGATTAATTGATGACGCCCGATACCTGCTACGCTCCAGGTACTTCCTGCCGGCAGGCAGCGTACCATGCGAACAAGATGAGCGGGGTCAGCGCTGATAGCGCCCGGGACACCCATCACAAAATCGAAGTGCATCGGATCGGTAATCAAACCCATATTGCGCAAGCGTAGGGCTTCATCAATCATGCCTGTATCAAATATTTCAATTTCTGGCACGATGCCATAGTCAAGTAAACGTCCGGCAAAACTCTCAACGAGCCCACGGTTGTTCATAAACACACCATCACCGAAGTTGACTGTACCTGTAGTAAGTGTTGCCATGTCTGGCCGGCACTCAATGCTCTGGAGGCGTTCTTCGGCACTCATCCAGATGGCACCACCCGTCGATACCTGTGTAATCACATCACAACGCGCACGAATGCCTTCAACAACTTCGCGAAAGATACGGGCGTCTTGCGTGGCGTTTCCCCCGGCATCACGCACATGAATGTGGATGATCGCAGCACCCGCTTCATAACATTCCACGGCCGCGGAAATAATCTCCTGTGGTGTTACGGGTAAATTCGGCTGTTGATCTCTAGTTACTTCCGCACCGACCATAGCTGCGGTAATTATGACTGGTTGCATCGGGATTAATCCTTTCTTCCTCACTGTAACAGGGATACCATTAGTACTACCACAACTGTATGTAGTACTCATTGGCCTTGTCAAGGATATCTTATGTATGAATGTGACAAATTATATGCTTTTCAGGTATACTATGGAGGGTCTTTTCTCCACTCCATTCGTCATTTAACTTCAGGGTATCACTCACTGAGAGAAAACCATGCAAGTACGGTTGCCTGAGTTATACAAGATGAGCGCAACGGATAAGTTGACGCTGGCCTATCTACAGAAACTAAGCCGGCAAAACTATATTGCTACAGCAAGTGCTGCCTTGATTGTCACCTTCAGCCTGATCTGGTTGATCTTTCAGTTTGGTGGATATGCAGGCCCGGCTGTTACCTTCTTCGCCAACTCCATGTATGCGGTGGCCTCCTTGATTGGCGCATACTGGGCATGTATGACAGCTTATCGAGCGCGTTATGGTCCCTTGCGGCTGGGACCACGTCACCAATTAGCATGGCTTTTGATTGGCATAGGTTTATTTGCAAATGGCGTGGGAGGAATAATCTACACCTACCTGGAGGACTACGTTCAGAAAAATCCTGTGCCATCCCCTGCCGATATCGGTTTTACGCTTTTCTATATCTTTGCCTTCATTGGCTTGCTCTATATGCCCACGGAGTCGAATCCTCGAGAATCATCTATACGTATTGCTCTGGATGCCCTGATAACAACGGTCTGCGTCCTGGGAGTAAGCTGGTATTTTGTAATTGAGCCAATATTTGCATCGCAGATGAGCGACCCACATTTTTCCTTAGGGAAATTGTTTGTCTCGGTATCCTATCCTTTCTGGGATATACTGCTTATCCTTGCTATTGTGTTACTTATACGGCGGCGTGTAGTACGCATCTTGCATCCATCCCTGCTACTACTTGGCGCAGGCATCCTCAGCCAAATTTGGGCTGATACACTTTATGCCTACACAGTTCCGATGAATACATATAATACCGGCACACCTTATATTGATACATTCTGGTTTATCGGCTACTTGCTGATAGGGCTTTCTGCACCATACCAATATGCAACAATAGCTCGCAGAGCCTTTCACGAACGATCCAAGCCGTCTCAGGTAGGCAATAATACCGAGTATGTACCCAATAGCGAGGATGAAAGATCACGTCGTCGCTACGTACTCCTGCAAAGCTTACTTATTTATTTCCCTCTTGCAATTCTGCTGGCCCTAACACTTTATAGCGAGATCACGCAGGATAATCAACTTTCATTCTTCCTGGTTGTAACGACTATTATCGCTGGCACGCTCGTGACTATTCGTTATCTTCTTGCTACCAACGAGAACGAAATACTCCTAAGAGAACGGGAGCAGCGGCGTGAAATGGCCGAGCTCCTGCGTATGCTTGCCACTGAATTGACTGGAGAACTCGCGCTCGACCCTTTGCTTACACGCACTGTAAGCCTGGCAACATCAGCCCTGGGTTTTGATGCAGTGATGCTCCTGCTGACAGAGGATTACGACCACCCACTTGATAAACAGTCTATTCTGCTGGTTCGTGCAGCATCGACCACTACACCTGAGGTGCACACCTGGAGATATCAGGGAGAACAGCTCAATCTCTGCACTGTTGTTGCGGGCAAACAAATTGACATAGTCTGGGCTGAGCAGAAGCCTAATTTACCAGCGGATATACAGGCCTGGCAAAAAGAGCAGCAACTTGTCGCAACACATTTTGTACCGCTTACCTACCAGGGAAAAACCCATGGAAGCCTGGGATTCGCCCGTCGAAAAGCCAAGCCTCTTAGCGAGCGCGACATATATCTTGCCAGTGCCTATACGAAGGAAGCTGCAACAGCAATTGAACGTGCATATCTCTATGAAGCGGCTCGCGAGCATGAATTATTCGCTCAAGCATTGGCCAATGTCGCAACGCGTCTGAACAGCGCTATCGCCACAGGCCCAGGTGTCGGGGTCGAAATCCTTCAATTGATTTGTATGGAAGGCGCAAACGCATTACAGGCCGATTATGTGTTATTGTATGTGAATAACGATGGAAAACTTGTACCATTTGCTACTTACGTAAGTGAGAGGGAACCGGTAATCAGGCCCAGTGAATGGCCACCCATTCGTAAGCACGAGTACGAGGCCAGGGCACTCGATTCACTTCAGCCAACGCTCCTTCAAATTAACGACCTGTATACCAGTAGTGGTCATCTACCGGCTGTAAGCGGAAAAATGCCGGCTTTACTGTCGCCCCTGGAACGGCAAAGTTTTTCCAATACTCTTCCTATGCGTATCCCAAAAGCTGGACTACGAGCACGCCGGAACCCGAGCCTGCGAGAAGTTTTGCAACGGCGTAATGTGCAGACGGCGATACTTGCACCACTAATTTCCGGGAGTACACCTGTCGGACTGCTCATCCTTGCTCGCTCGTTACGCGGAGGAGTGCAGCAGAAGAAAGCTTTTGCGGTGGCAGACTTGCCGCAAGCCCAGGATTTTGCGGAGCAGGCAGTCGTCGCCTTTACCAACGCTCAACTCTACCAGGAGTTACGCAATGCACATCAACAACTGCAAAAGCTCGACCAGATGAAAGATCAATTCATGATTACTGCCTCGCACGAACTACGCACACCTCTTACAGCAGTACAAGGCTACCTTGAACTGCTAGCTGAGTATGGAGAGGCACTCTCGCCTGGCCAGCAGCAAGAATTCCTGCAAAAAGCACGGCGCGGCTGCGATGAATTAGTGCTACTTCTGAGCAACGTAATGGATGCAAGTCGCCTGGAGGTCGAGGCAGGGATACGTCCCCCTCACCTGGAACGAGTACCCGTCCAGAATGAGATACGGGGAGTAATTGAACTAATCGAGCCGCAGGTAAGGCAGGAACATCGCGAGGTATACATGTATGTTCCAAACAAACTCTTTGTAAAAGCAGATCCAGTGCGCCTGCGGCAGGTGCTGCTGAATCTCAGCGTAAATGCTCTCAAATATTCGAATGCAGGCACACCAATCACATTCTCTGCTCGCGCTGTGCCCGACCAAGTGCCACGCGCTATTATCAGCGTAACAGACAAGGGGAAGGGCATTAAGCCACAGGATCAGGAACAACTTTTCCAGCGTTTTGTGCGACTGGAAAGTGATTTAAATAGCATAGTACGTGGCTCTGGCCTGGGATTATATATTTCTCGCCGCTTGATTGAGGCGATGGATGGAAATATTTGGATTGAAAGCAACGGTGTTCCGGGCGCCGGCTCTACATTCCATATCCAGTTGCCTCTAGCCTGATCTTCCTATCCGGTAGAAATTCTGCTCGATACGTTGAATCAGGCATGAGTATCGAGGACTTAGATGCAGACCTGTATGAGGGAGAAGCGCCGGGCATGATCGTGCCCGGCGCTTCTCCCTCATACGCTATATCTAAGAGTTCTGCTACTTCTTCTCTTTATTTGCGGCGGCAGCTGATTCGGCCTGTTTCTTTACAAGCAAAGGGACATGCTGCTCACAAAAGCGAAAAGTACGCCCACCAGGCAAAAGCTGAGCATAGGCAGCCGGTTCGCCACAGGCATCACAACGCCCAACATGTGTTTTTACGGCTTTCATGGAAAAAAGTACACCTCCTCCATATCTATTACTCCTTATCATATCACAAAGTGATCGGTACCTGCTTGATGGTTGTCTTATGTAAGACTGATAGAGAAGATTATAAATCAACCGGATTATATATCGCTGAAATGGCTTGTCAGGGGCATAGAAACATCTACACTGTATGAGCGGTGATTTGATTTAGATTGAAGTACAAAATAAGGGCAGGTAAAGTGGTTATGTGTATACTGTTGATAGTGGTGAGTGGTGATCGTTGGGGTGCCAATTTGCTCTGTTGAGCGCTGCTCCGGATTATGTCTGTTGAGCTTCGCCTGGGCTATGCTCTGTTGAGCTTTGCTCCGGACAAGAGCTGCCAGGTGTCGTTCCGGGCATGGCCTCTGTTGAGCTATGCTCCAGACAAGCTTCGATCATCGCCACCACAAGGTGCCCGTTCTTATTGCTTCAGAAGGATAGACCCGCTTTATACTGCATCGACTTTGACATCTTCCTCTTCTACCTCAACCTTCGCAGGCTCCTGTATATCGATTATCAGCTTCCCATCCTCGGCGCTTACCTGCACCTCGCCTCGTTCGGGAATATTTGCCAGCAGAATACGCAAGCTTAGGGGCACCGTGAGCAGTTTTTCGATGACGCGGCGTAATGGTCTTGCACCTTGCGTCTGGCTAAAGCCTTCTTTACAGAGAAGATCTATAGCACTATCATCGGCGTGCAGGGTCAGTCCCTGTTCTAAAAGACGTGTGGCCAACTCGTTCATCTGTAACCTGGTAATTGCCCGCGCCTGCTCCTGGCCCAATGGTTGGAAAATTACGACTTCATCAACACGATTGAGGAACTCGGGACGGAAAGTTTGACGCAAGCGCTCCATTAAACGATCGCGCTGCATCTCTTCGCCTGTACCTTTTACATTCGCGCGGAAACCGCTGGGCATCGAACGGCCTAACATATCAGTGCCCACATTTGAGGTCATGATCCAGATGGCATGCTGCGCATCCACGGTATGGCCCTGGGCATCGGTCAGGCGACCGGCATCAAAGACTTGCAAGAAGAGATCGAAGACTTCTGGATGGGCTTTCTCAACTTCATCGAGCAGCACAACGCAATGCGGGCGGCGACGTAGCTTGCCTGTCAATTGACCTTCCTGGTCATAACCAATATAGCCTGGAGGGGCGCCTATCATGCGCGAGACGGCGTGCTTCTCCATATACTCTGACATGTCAACGCGAATAAGACACTCGTCGGAGCCAAACACTTCAGCCGCCAGGGCACGTGCTAATTCGGTCTTGCCTACCCCGGTCGGACCCAGGAAGAGAAAGATGCCAGCGGGATGATTGCGCGGCTTCAAGCCGGCACGTGCTACCTGGATAGCTTGGGTCACGCGGCTGATCGCTTCGTCCTGACCAATGACGCGCCTCCTTAGAAGAGCTTCCAGGTTCAGCAGGCGATCACGTTCCTCGCGGCCAGGTGCAAGCACCGGAATGTTTGTACGCTGCGAAATTACTTCTGCAATCATCGAAGGGACAATTACTGGTTGTTGCATAACCACTTCGTCGTTATCGTCTCCGGCAGCTTCTAGTTCACCGCCTACTTCATCCTCTGACAGGAATACACGCGCCTGTGAGCAGGCTTCATCCAGCACGCTGCATGCTTTGTCGGGCAGGCGTAGATTGGGCAGGTATCGCACAGATAGTTGTACCGCCGCGTGCAATGCCTCTTTGGTGATAGTGACATGATGATGTTGTTCATATAAACCGCGCATGCCGGTCAAGATATCCAGGGCCTCCTCAGTCGAGGGTTCTTCAATCATGATCGGGCGCAGGCGGCGCTCCATAGCAGCATCCTTCTCGATGGCACGATACTCTTGCGGTGTGGTGGCCCCGATGCAGCGCAGCCGTCCACCCGCAAGAGCGGGTTTGAGTATGCCTGCCGCATCAATACTACCCTCAGCGGCGCGGCCCGTGCCTATCAGAAGATGCATCTCGTCGATAAACAGGATGATATCACCGCTGCTCTCGGCTTCCTCAAGCACCTTCAAAAGCCGTTCCTCAAATTCGCCACGGTACTTGGTTCCGGCGACTAGTGAGCTGGCAGAAAGCTCGATTAAGCGCTTGCCGAGCAGTTCAGGCGTAACCTTGCCATCGACGATACGCTGGGCAAGGCCAGCCACGATGGTTGTTTTGCCAACGCCCGAATCGCCGACCAGGATTGGATTATTGCGGTCCTTGAGCATCAGAGTCTGGATCAACAGGCGCATTTCCTTCCCGCGTCCAATAAGTGGCGGCAACTGTCTCATGCTGGCCTGTTTGGTCAAATCACGTCCCAAGCGATCAAGGATTGAATTTCCGCCCTTAAGCGCCCCTTCAGGACCGATACCCACGGGTAACTCAACCGGAGCAGCGGCAGGATTGGCGCTGACTGAAGGTACGAGTTCGAGGAGGGCACGCGCATTACTCGCCAGGATGAGATCGATCAGGTGCGACGGGTTAATGCCCATTTTGGTGAGGAGTTCGTAGGTGACCCCATCTCTCTCGCTCAGGACTGCCTGCGCTATCGCACGCTCATCAATGGAGGTCGAACCGGCGTTAACAGCATTGCGCTCGGCCGCTTGTAAAATCTCCTTACAGCGGCGTGTTGGCAGAATTGGCGTATCGGTGCTGGCTTTGCCGGGGCCGAGAGCAAGCCGAATGACTTCACGCACCTGCTTGGGGGAAAAACTCAGGTTGCGCAAGGCATCTTGCGTACATCCTCCATCCAGTTTGGTGAGAGCGATGAAGAGATGCGGCGTACCAAGGTAATCTTTGTGCATTCGCCGCGCCTCCGTGAGCGCGATACCCAGCACTTCCTGTAAGAAGCGGCGGTCAAGCGCGTTGGAAGAGGGAACCATGGGCGGGATTATGTGATCTTCGTCGAGCGCATCAACGGGGAATTCCATGGCGCGGTCACGGCCAGCAGGAGCACTTGTCACCAGCGAGATTGTCGGATCACCATAAAGGACATAGGATATCCAGGAGATTTCATCTGGACGACGCTGAGCCATTGTTGAGCGGGCACGGCGCATTGCTTCACCGAGCGAGAACCCATCGGCTAATTCCTGGTAGAACAGAGTGGCAAATTCACGCGCACGCTGCATATTGACAGACCATCGCATGACTACAACTGCTCCAGCTCCGGCTGTTAAGAGATTACCGGCGAGTAGCTCCATTTCGTGCGCAGGAAGTACGCCAACCTGTGAGCTGTCATAACAACTGAGAAAAACCAGGGGACGCCTGGGGAATGCTTGAAATAATTGTGATGCCGCGTTTCTATCTAAACGAGAGCTGCCCGCCAACGCCAGCAACGGTTCACTCGACGCGGTTGTTAGAGGCACCGGACCTGCATAGTGCAACACCTTGGGAGCGTCGGCATTAATACGCATACGCATCTCTAACTGATTGGCCTGCTGACGATATAAAATAATACGCGCTATTGCTTCGGGCATAGTCGTACAAAGAGTGGCAACCTCTTCTTCGGCCAGCGAACATTCCCCGGTAGGATTGACGAGAAATAAAATCGAGAGGCCCTGTACTTCAGGCCGTCCAGCCTTTCGGGCTTTGTGAAGCGCGGTGTCACCGCCTGTACGGTCTGATAGCGGAATACGATGTAGTGTCGTGTTGCGACCAGTATTCAACTGCCTGCTAACGCTTAAATGCTGGCAGAGGAAGTGCCCAGGCGCGGCCTTACTGTCGTACAACAGCTCCCAGGGGATATCGGGTGTATTGGAGTTGATCAGAAGAGGGATATCGAGATGGTGTAAGGCTTCCTGTATGGGAGCTGGAAGAAGTGAGTCAAAAAGTAACCGTCCCAGGGAAAACAAGCTATCAACAGCTCCGCCCCGTCTTACCTGGGCCTTCGTCTCCAGAGTTTGTATGTACTGAGAGGTTGATAGCAAGGCACGGCGCAGCCGCTCATTCAACTCGGCAGTAAGTTCAGTTATACACTCCGGAGGATCAGTAGCAGGGCCATCAGGAAGATCGAGACGAAACCGATACATCATATCCATGCGGATAACATTTAATAGCGCTAATTGTTCCATAAGTGTTCGCTTCTTTCGTACTGCTCTTCCACAATCCTCCTCTATCTTCCTTATCTAATCATCAAAATACAGCTAAAAGCATCAATGGCAAAAGCAGTATACGTGTCGGGATATGCGGGTGTCAATAGTTGCGATTCCAAATTATCTTTGATAAAAATCGGTCAGATGACAAATTCTCCGTCTTTACAGAACAACTCGCCATCAACACGAATTTCACTGCCGCGGCGCAAATCACAGACCATATCCCAGTGCAGAGCCGATTGGTTGACACCGCCCGTTTCTGGAATGCTGGCGCCAAGCGCAAGATGCACCGTACCACCTATCTTCTCATCAAAGAGTATGTTCTTGATAGAGCGGTCGATGTTAGGGTTATTGCCAAAGGCAAATTCACCTAAGCGCCGTGCTCCCTCGTCCATCGTAAGCATCTTGTCAAGAAAGTCCTGCCCTTGGGCGGCACGCGCTTCAACGACGACGCCGTTTTCGAAACGCAAACGCACATCCTCTACCGAACGACCACTAATAGACGCAGGGAAGCTATAGCGGATGTAGCCATTGGCAGAATCTTCGACAGGTCCAGTAAAGAACTCTCCGTCAGGAAAATTGAAGTGGCCGTCAGAATTGATGAAAGTACGCCCGTCGATCGATAAGGTTAAATCGGTATCCTGGCCGCGCACGTGGACGGCGTGCTTTCCCCTTAGCCATTGCACATAACGTTCCTGCTGTTTTGAGAGTTCCTGCCAACATGCTACCGGGTCCTCGTCATCGAGGAAGCAGGCACGATAGACAAAGCCCTCAAAGTCGGCGAGCGACATATCGGCATCCTGCGCATAGGCATTGGTCGGGAACATGGCAATACACCAGCGCAGTGAGCCCTCAGCGGCACGTCGCAAATAGGTATGCAGCAAATCACGCGCCGACTTATGTACTATAGCCATGCGTGCAGGATCCACAGCACTCAGCGCTCTGGTATTATCCTGTGATAAAAGCTGGAGTTGGGTTTCATACTCTTCAATAACCATGCGCTGCGCAGCGGGAATATAGGATAATTGCTCTTCCGAGCCTTCTTTCAAGATTATCTCACGTACTCCCGGAAGAGCAACGAAGGTTTCAGGGTAGGCTCCGGCATGTAGAGCCTCACGCACAACTTCGTGCACCAGTGGGGCCGCAATTGGGCTGGTTTCGATTGCCAGGCGATCTCCCTTTTTGATGCCCAACGAGTAACGGACTAATACTTGAGCCATGCGGTGCAGGCGGGTATCAGGCATGAAATTTTCTCCTTGTATATGTGCTTGGTATTTATGTCTCTTCTGGTCCAGGCAATATAAACCAGCCTCAGAGTGTTTTGATAGTGGCGATATTGTCATTCACATCTCTTGAGCAGTATAACAGTATCGGAAAGTGACAGCAAATGCTTCAACTCATCCATTCAGACAACTCGTTGATACTGAGGAACCGGTATCCTCTCTACTCTTACCAACGAGACGGCAAGGGGCAACTGCTGGCCCCACTATCCCCTGCTCTCCAAGGAGAGATTCGGGGAATGCATTGGGAAAGGCTTTGCGCAGGGTATTGTAGCTCCCGTTCACATCGGCCTGGATGCGCCTTCCATTTTTTGCTCGATACACCCCACGGCTTTCCCGTTTGCCGCTAAATGTAGGTTTCTCTTTGCGTTTTGGGTCATAGGTCGGAATGGGATCAAGATCGAGAAACGACGCTTTGGACGTATAGCTCTCTTCCTGAACCAGCACGTTGATCCCCACCAGCTGCGCCTTGTACGTGAGCATGTCAATGAATCTTGCGTGCGGGAGCTGCACGAATTGCTGATTATTTTTCTTCCCCATCTCCACTTCTTGCTTCCAGTAGCGATTCTTCCCAATGACCAAAGTCCCGATGCCTTCGCTCACCAACGTGTCAACAATGCGACGGCTTGCCGTGTGCAAATAGTGCGTGACCCGGCGATTACGCTTCGTCGTGATGCGGTCCAGTTGGCGACTTGTCTTGCGGTTCTCTTTGGCTAAACGGCTCTGATAGCGGGCGCGTTGCTGGTTGTAGTAGTGATTGAGGTCTTTGAGTGGGCGACCATTGACGAGTAGGGGGACAAAGCCAGCTTTGGTACTGGTGATGGCAGCTAATTGGTTGACCCCAAGATCGATGGCGGCAATGACGTTCGGATCAACTGCGGCTTGTTTTTCAGCTTTGTGGTACACGACTTCGACGACATAGCATGATCCACGCGGGATCATGCGCACCTGATCCAGAGCCTCCCATGAAACCTTCGTCTCAATTTCAATGCCAAGTCCTGACGGGACGATCTTCCCTGTCTTTTTGAAAGCACGCTTGCCGATGGCCTGCTTGTCATAGATCAGAATGTTGCGCCCCTGCTCTTTGTGTTTGTAGCCAGGGATTTTCGGCTTGCCGGTAAACTTTTCGGGATGCTTTTTCCACTCCTTGAGGCTCTTGCGGAAGGATTTCCAATTCTTGTCAATCAGGATCAAGATGGAGTTGGCAACTTTGCGAGGCAAAGCTTGATAGCACTCCAGATGCTTCACGCGATGAAAAATCTCCGCGTAGGGCAGGTATTTTCCCTCATGGATGAACGCTTGTCGAATCTGGTAGGTGGCCTGGTTATACAGGTTTTTCGAGGCAAAGGCAGCTTTATCAATAGTGGCAAAGCGCGGATCGCCTCTGCGGATGAGATGTTGTTCAACTAACTGCATGACCGTCATCCCTGGCTTGAAGCTGTTTGACTAATCGCTCGGTTTTCCGCTTAGCCTGGCGCTGTCCATACAGCCGTGCGCAAAACGCGTAGACAATACTTGCCAAATCGTGCAACAGGTCTTCTTTGTCATTTTCTGCTACATTTACGACTTCGATCTTTCTCCCTTGCAATTCTAAAAGCGTCTCGATATACCGGAAACCAAAGCGAGTTAACCGATCTTTGTGCTCAACGACCAGCAACGTGATCGAAGAATCTCTGAGGAGGGACAGCAACTTCGGGCGGCTATCATTTACCCCCGAGGCAATTTCTTTCACCACCTGCGCCACTTGATAGCCGCGCGTCGTACAATACTGCATGAGGCGTTCGGCTTGCCGTTCGAGATTCGCTCGATGTTCTGCAGAAGCGACTCGTGCATAGATCGCAACCCGCTCTTGGGTTGGTGGTTTCGGCTTCTCCTCCTGGACAATGATGGTGCCTGAGGGCACTTGATAGCCTTTAATCACCCCATCGTGAAACCAACGCAAAGCCGTGCTATAACTAATCCCTTGTTGTTTCGCGTACTGGCTTAATTTCATGCAAAAAGTGTAGCACATTTGCATACATTCAGCAACGTTTGCTATCATTTCTTACGACCGTATTGGAACACCGGTATATACCATCATCTAGATATGTGATCAAGCACATGTTCTGAACTAGTATCTTTCCAATCAGGTTTGTATCGGACTGTGATGGCGAATTAGCACTCGCTCACTTTAGTGAGCTTTTAGCACTACAGGTGGTGGTACCACGCCCATGGGAGAGAGTTCTCCCCTCTTCTCCTACGTATTCTTTTTATTACACTTATACCTGATACTGTAACGGTTGTGTATGAGTTACTCACATCGTAAAGTGACAAGATCAACCGAACCATCACCCTTTAAGCAAGGAGGGAACATGCACTTCACATTCAAACCGATGGACGAGGCGGATGCACGTGCTATACAGGCATGGCGTTACGAGGGACCTTACACCGTCTATAATCGGGACGACGATGATGGCGGTATACCAGCAATGCTGGATCGACGCAGCCCCTACTATGCTGTGCAGGACGATAAGGGCGAGCTGATCGGTTTCTTCTGTTTCGGGTCTTCGGCCCAGGTATGGGACAGTGGTGAACCTCACCTGTATAGCGAGAACAACACGATTACGGTTGGACTCGGTATGCGACCGGACCTGGTAGGTAAGGGGCTGGGCCTTGCGTTTGTTAATGCGGGTCTCGCCTTCGCAAAAGAGCAGTTCAAGCTAGACTATTTTCGTTTATTTGTGCTCACATTCAATGAACGCGCTATCAAGGTCTATGAACGCGCGGGATTTCAACGGGTGGGAATATACGAGCAACACACGGAACAGGGAGACCATGATTTTCTGGAGATGAGCCGCAAAATACTTCTTCTACTTGCTTTATCCTTCTTAGCAAGTGCGACGGTTCTTACTTTCACCCATCGAGGCGTGTCCCATGCTGTGACAGCATTGAGCGTCTATTTCGGTTCAGATAATGACTATTTCTATGCACTTGATGCACCACATGGAACGCTACGTTGGACCTACCAGTACCAGCAAGGCGGCAATACCTGGTCTCCCGCAGTTGTGGTTAACGGCGTGCTTTTTTTCGAGGTAGCTAATAGCAGCAGCACAGCCGTGGTATCGCTCAGAAACGATGGCTCGAAACG
>WNFC01016746.1_pt1 | contig 17604 bp, 14 predicted proteins | sample 5400541 | NCBI WGS metagenome assembly WNFC01 (sample SAMN13153342, study PRJNA577476) | soil metagenome | isolation source: 120 cm saprolite under Douglas fir tree site 2 hole 2 replicate 1 | place: USA:California | collected 2015-04-18
GCGTGAACGGTTCGCCGCCGGCGAGAATCAACACGCCCAGATTGCCTCCGAGCGTTTCGGCAATGCGATCAATCTCGTGCGGCTTCATCTGCAGTTTCTTGCGCGGCCGGTCGTCGAGTTCGTCGGTGAAAAAGCAGTGCGTGCAGCGCATGTCGCACACCGACGTGACCAGAATGTTCAGCAAAACCGGCGCAAATGGCTGGCCCAGCGCAAGTTTCTGATAACGCTTCAGTAGTTCTCTGGTGGTGTAATCCATGAAAGCCTCTTGTTCCTTCGCGAGAAGTTTGATGCAGACTCTTCCTCGCGAGTTCGTTTCAACAGATACGGCATAAAAAGGCCGATGTCAAACGCTTCGCGGTGGAAGCAAAGGCTTTGCTCCCTCTCCCTGTGGGAGAGGGTTGGGGAGAGGGCTTGACGGAGACAGTCTGCTTAAGTCCATATTGCTGTGCTACGCAAATATCGACTTTATCCACTTGGCAGGTATTTCTAAGGAAGGACCGCGTCCACTTAAAGAGAGTATTGCCCTCTACAAGCCCTCTCCCCCAACCCCTCTCCCAGAGGGAGAGGAGAGAACTCCAGCAATTTCGTCGAGTACATTCTGAGTATCATTCAGGATCTGCTCGTTCGAGAATCGCAACACTCGCAGACCTTGCCCAATCATGTACGCGTCGCGGTTTTGGTCGTGGTGCCACTGTTCGTTCGGTGCATGCACAGGCCCATCGCATTCGATAACTAGCTGAGCGTTATGGCAGTAGAAGTCGGCAACGTAATCGCCAAACTGATGTTGGCGCCTAAATTTGAACCCGAGTAGCTGACGATTTCGAAGCAGCGCCCAGAGCATTTCTTCCGCGGATGTCTGTTTCTTCCTAAGTTCGCGCGCCAGCTCTTTCAATCCCGAAGACTGATATCCACCTCGGTATTGCCTTCCCTTATTCATCCTGGTTTCTTCCTTCGTCGGAGGAGAGGAAGATAAGATAAGCAGTCTTCACGCCTCAGGCCCTCACCCAACCTCTCCCATAGGGAGAGGAGTTAACCCTTACCGCTAATCCCCAGGGCGCGCATGCGGCGATAGAGGTGACTGCGATCGACGCCCATCAACTCGGCCGCGTGCGCGACATTGCCGTCCGCTTCGTCCAATTTGCGCTGAATGAATTCGCGATGATAGGCATCACTGGCCTCTTTGAAAGAAGGAAACCGGTAAGAGGACGCCGGAGGTGCTTCGTCGCCAAACGCCGGCAGATCCTTCGGAGAAACGCGATGATTCTGGTGCATGATCACGATGCGCTCGATTGTGTTTCGCAATTCGCGCACGTTGCCGGGCCACGAATAGCCCTGCATGGCCTCGATCGCTTTGGGATCGAAGCGTTTCGGTTTCTTGCCGTAAGCACGGGCAAAGCGCTGGTTGAAATGGTCGATCAGCAACGGAATATCTTCGGCCCGTTCACGCAGCGGCGGAATCTCGAACGGAATCACGTTCAAGCGAAAAAAGAGGTCGCTGCGAAAACTTCCCTTCTCGATTTCCTCCTCCAGGCGCTTGTTCGTGGCCGCGATTACCCGCACGTCAACGGTGACCGGCGAGTTGCTGCCGACCGCCTCGAATCTCTGCTCTTCCAAAACGCGCAGCACCTTTGCCTGCGCGCCGGCGCTCATGTCTGAAACTTCATCGAGGAACAGCGTCGCGCCGTCGGCCAACTCAAACTTTCCTTTCTTCGCCGCGGTCGCGCCCGTGAACGCGCCTTTCACGTGCCCGAACAATTCTGATTCGATCAGTTCCTGGGGAATGGCGGCCGAGTTTACTTCGACAAAAGGCGCTCCGGCGCGCCGCGACTGTGCGTGCAGCGCGCGCGCGACTAACTCTTTGCCGGTTCCCGACTCGCCCGAGATCAAGACTCGCCCGTCGGTCGGCGCGACCACGTCAATCTGCTTGCGCAGCGCGCGCATGGCCACTGACTCGCCGACCATGACATATTCCTGCTTCAGCTCAGCGCCCAGCTCTTCGTTGACCCGCTCGAGTTGTCTCTGGCGCAAGGCATTTCGCACCGTCAAGACTGTCTTTTCGATCGACAGAGGTTTTTCGATGAAATCAAACGCGCCGAGCTTGGTCGCGCGGACGGCCGTTTCGATGTTGCCGTGTCCGGAGATAATCACGACCGCGGCATCGCAATTTGAATCGCGTATCTGTCGCAAAGTTTCGAGGCCGTCAATCCCCGGCAACCAGACGTCGAGCAAAACGCAGCCGTACACGCGGCAGGCGATCGCCTTCAGACACTCCTCACCGCTGGCCACGGCATCGGGGGAGAAACCTTCGTCGCGCAACACGGCGCTCAGCGTTTCGCGGATGCCGCGCTCGTCGTCAACGATTAGGATGGAATCAGACATTCTTGAAAATTATCTCCCTCTCCCTCTGGGAGAGGGTTGGGGTGAGGGCCTGAGTACTGCCTGGCTTACGCCCCTCATCCCCGACCCTTTTCCCAAAGGGAGAAGGGAGAAAAACTGACTACTAACTACTAAGAGTCGGCAACTCAATCACGAACCTCGCTCCGCGTGGGCTATTAGCTTCCGCGTAAATGCGTCCGCGATGTTCGGTGATTATTCGTTCGACGATCGCGAGGCCGAGGCCCGTGCCTCTTCCCTTCGTCGAAAAGTAAGGTTGAAAGAGCCGCTTGAAATCTCCGCCGGGAATTCCTTCTCCGGTGTCCTCGATCTCAGCCAGCAGTACTTCGCGCGTCGAGTCGTGTCTGGTCGCGATTCTTACTACGCGTCGATCCGAAACTGAAAGTAGCGCTTCCAGCGCATTGTCAGTCAGGTTCACAAACACGCGTTTGATTTGTTCAGTATCAAACATCGCCGGCGGCAGTTGCTCAGCCAATTCCAATTTCAACTCAACGCCATTCAGACGCTCATGGTAAAGCAAGGCCGACTGGCGAATTACCTCGTTCAAATCGCCGAGTTCCAGACGCGGATTTGGCAAGCGAGCAAAGCGCGAGAATTCATCCACCAGAGCTTTCAAGCCGGCCACCTCACGCGTGATCGAAGTCGTGCACTCCTCGACCACCCGGGTGAGTTCTTCGCGATTCTCTTCGGTCAGTTCAAGCGCGCCGTTACCATTGGTGGGATCGTTATCAGCAGGCGTATTCGACGCGGTCGCATCCACCACCCCACGCGGGCTGCCCGCGCGGGGACCCCGATCCGCTCCCGGTTCTGACGCACTCCAGCGCACGTGAAAGTTGCGCGCGATCCGTTCAGCCGAAAGCTGAATCGGCGTCAGCGGATTCTTGATCTCGTGCGCAATTCGCTTAGCTACTTCACTCCAAGCCGCGGCGCGTTGCGCCGCCAGCAATTCCGAAAGGTCCTCGATCACCAGCACCACTCCGCGACTCTCGTTTGAGATTCCGCGCAATGCGGTCGCGGTCAAAGCTACCGGTATCGCGGCGGCGCCTGCCGCACCGCGAGTCAGACGGCTCTGCTCTGCCGCGCGTCCGGTGCGGCGCGCGCGCCGCACCAAGCGGTCAAGCACGATTCGATCGTCGTTGCTCAAGATACTTGAAAGCCTGGCCCACGCTGGCGGCGGTTCGCTCAGCTTCAGGATCGACGCAGCCGCGGCGTTGATCGTCGTAACACAGTCCGCTCGATCGAGCGAAATAACTCCCGTCGATAACGAATCAAGGATGGTCTCGATATAGTTGCGCCGTTCTTCGAGCGCCAGATTCTTTTCCTGCAAAGCGGTCGCGCCCGCTTCGATGTGGCGGCGGTTTTGATCCAGCTCCGCGGTCATTTGGTTGAACGATTCAGCCAGCAAAGCCAACTCGTCATCGCCGACCGTATCCACCCGGTGCGCGAGGTTGCCGCGGGCCACCTCTTTCGAAGCTTCGGCCAGCGATTTGATCGGCGCCGCCAGCCCACGCGCCAGATGGATCGCAACCCACATCGAGGCAAACAGCAACAAAAGCGTCATTAGTCCCAGCGTGGACAGTCCCAGCAAGCGCACTTTTCGCTGCCGCGCGACCAGGTGCTGGTATTCGCTTTGTGATGGCGCGATGGTGTCGCTGACATCGGTGTCAGCCAAACGATGCGGCACGACGATTAAGCGCCAATCGCCACTGAGCGGAACTGAAGCCAGGTCAAATCCTTTACCGTCAGTCAGCGCGTCATTGGCGCTGGCCCTGGTTGCTCGTCCTTGCTGCAACAGCGAATTCAACTCAGGGCGTTGCGATTCCGGAATCGATGTTTCGCTGTGCGCTAAAACTTCGCCATTGCCGGAAACGATTTCAATCGCCGACAAGTCGCCGGTCGAAGCTAATTGATTCAGTGTCGCTTGCCATTCGGATTGCGGCTTATCTTTGATCATCGTGGCGAGCAGACTCGCCATCTCGCGGAAGTTACGGTTCTGCGTGGCCAGGCTTTCGCGCTGTTGCTCGCGCACTCTCTCGACGATGCTTTCCGGCAAGCGGCCGAACCATTTTTCGACGGAGCGATTTATGAACAGATACGAGAACGCCGCCATCGCCGTGATCGGAAGCAAACTGAGGGCAATGAAATAGGCGAGCAGCCGGGTCTGGATTTTGGAGCCGAGCAGGCGCTCGCGTCGCTCGCGCCGCAGTCTCAGCAGGCTCCGCAGCAGAATGAAACTGAAGACGACAAAGGCCGCGAAGTTCAACGACGACAACGCGTACAGCAGCAGCGTATCTGAACCTGTCTCGGGCGGCACGACGGCCCACACATTGAAGAGTTGCTGCGCTACGATGATTGCGAGCAGGACCAGGACCAACCCGCCCAGCAGCCAGGGCACGCTCCGCCGCCGGGGCCGGATTTCGCTCGACTCGTCGAAATTGTCTGTTGGTTTGCTCACGGAAAAACGGCTTGATAAGCGGCCAAGCGTCCGCAAAGTCTAGCACACACTCCTTAGCTATTCCCGTCCCAGCGAGTTGGCCGGCGGGTCGGTTTAGAGTTCAAGCTTTAGCTTGCGCCCTTGCAATCGGCAACCTAAAGGTTGAACTCTGAACCCAAACTGCCCGACGGCCCGAGTTCGCGGGCGACGAGGATGCTAGAATGCTGCGCTCGATGGACGCCCGAAAGCTTTTCTTCGACGACAAACGTCATTTGCGCAGCGGCTGGCGGCTGTGCTTGTTTGTCGTCGCTTTCTACATTTGCTCCACATTGATCTTCATACTTCTGCTCGGCGGGTTGGGACTGGTGCTGCATCGTCCGGTTGCGGAATTGGTGAACAGCCATTGGGTGTTCGTTTTCGGTCACGGATCCATTTTGATTTCCGCGGCGTTGGTGGGCTGGGGCTGTGGGAGGTTGTTTGAAGGACTACCATTTCGCGCGCTTGGCTGCTCGCTCCGGCCGGGTTGGCTGAAAGATTTGGGAATCGGATCGGCGCTCGGCGCAGCGTCGCTCCTGCTCGCAGCTTTGCTCGCGACGGTCACGCGCGGCGTCCACTTCAGTCTTGATCAAGTTAGCACCGGTGCAATCGGCAAGACGCTGGCCATCTCGGCTCTCGTGTTCGTGTTTGCGGCGGCGGCTGAAGAGATGCTTTTTCGCGGCTATCCTTTGCAGACGTTGACCCGCGCAAATCTCCCTTGGCTGGGCGTTGTTCTGACTTCAGCTGCTTTTGCCTCAGCGCATCTGGGCAACCCAAATATCGTTCCCCGTCTTACTTTTCTGAACACGGCGCTGGCGGGCGTGTTGTTGGCGGTCGGCTATCTGCGCAGCGGCAGTCTATGGTTTCCAATCGGCTGGCATTGGTCGTGGAACTGGATGCAGGGAGCAGTCGTTGGCTTGCCGGTGAGCGGCATCAATCGAATCGCGCCGGCGCCTCTACTGCACGCGATGAACAGCGGACCCGATTGGTTGACCGGCGGCGCTTACGGAATCGAAGGCGGCGCGGCCTGCACCATCGCGCTGCTGGTGTCGACCATCGCGCTGCTGGTGTCGACCGCGGTCATCTGGCGCTGGAAACTAATAACTCGCGCAAACGTACCACAGGCTTAGTGTCAGAAGGCCGCCGTAGGGAAGGGCCTGACGGCCCTCCCTCACGGTCGGGCTTCTGATACGGTTAACACTCTCTCCGCAGTTCCCGTCTTAAGCCATGTCAGACAGACGCAAAGGCCAAACTCAGGCTGGCGATTCGCACCGGACCCTTAGCGTCGTAGCATCCGTCGGTTCAAAGGTTCACAGGGAAGCACCAATGTTCGAAGCCGAAGCCACCGCGGACGTCTTTCTTATGACTCAACCGTTCAGCGCGCCCGCCGAACAATCAGTAGAGGCGAAGCTGATCGAGGCAGTGCTTAACGGCGAACAGGATTGCTTTGCGCGGTTGTATGAAATGTATGCCCCGATGGTGCACGGAATTTTGCTGGCGCGCGTGCCCCGCGCTGAGGTCGATGACCTGGTGCAGGACATTTTTCTGCACGCGCTCCGCAAGCTGCACACGCTCCGCAATGCGGCGGCGTTCGGTGGTTGGCTGGCGATGATTACGCGAAACCGGGCCATGGATTTTTATCGCAGCTCAAGAGAGACCGTGGAAGTTACAGAGAAGACCGCGGTCGCCAAATCGCCCAACCGCATCGCGATGGAAATCCTGGACTTGATTCGCAGCCTGCCGGAAGCGTATCGCGAAACTCTGGTGCTGCGATTCGTCGAAGGAATGACCGGGCCGGAAATCGCGTCGCGCACCGGACTAACCGCCGCATCTGTCAGAGTGAATCTGCATCGCGGCGTGAAGATGTTGCGCGAAAAGATGGGAGTTATGTCAGAACCGCCTACGGTAGCGGGCGGTTGATCTGGGGCAGTAGCCCGACCGTAAGGGAGGGAGTGGAGTTGAATTATGGATAACAACTACCTTTGGGATCGTTCCGGCGAGATTGATCCGGACATTCAGCAGCTTGAAGAAACGCTCGGCGCTCTGCGTTATCAGCCGCAGCCGCTGCGGATTCCGACGTCTCTTCAAATCAGACGCCGCCGCAGCTTCTATCCGCTCTTGGCGATTGCCGCCGCGATAGCCCTGGTGGCGATCGCCCTCGGTCTCTGGTTCGCTTTCAAACAGCACCAGGTAACGACACCGTTAGACGTAAGACAAAACGCGCAGCCCGCGCCTAAGCAGATCGAGAAGGAACTACCTCAGCCGAAGCGCGAGCCGGAGCAAGCGGCTCTTAACCCGGGCGCGAATCCCGTGAGGAGTCAGAAGCGCCATCGTGAACCGACTCATGCTTTGCTGGCTCGCTCTAAAGTTCGCGCGCCCGCGCCGCCGCCGCTAACTCCGGCTGAACTCGCGGAAAAAGAGCAGGTGCTGGTCGCGCTGCGTCTGGTCAGCTTCAAGCTCAATGTCGCCCAAAGAAAGGCGCAGGGTCTGCCCGCGCCGAACTCAATTCGCAATCAACACAAGATAGGATGAATGAATTATGAAAACACTCTTCCAAACTTCATTAAGACTCGCAGCGGTCATGCTGCTGCTATTGGGCGGCGCCGCCATCACGGCGCACGCCCAGGGCGCCCGGCTGCAAATCGACCAGCTCGATTCTCTGGCCAACCGGGCCAGCGAAACCGTCGACGTCAAACTGGACGAACGATTGATGGCTACTACCGCCAAGATCTTTTCCGGCAAAGACGACGAGGACATCAAAGAGATTCTCAAGGGGCTCAAGGGCATCTATGTCAAGAGCTTCGAGTTCGAGAAGGAAGGCCAATATTCGCCAGCCGACGTCGAGTCGGTGATGTCGCAGTTGCGCGGCGGCGGCTGGAGCAAGATCGTCGGAGTGAGGAGCAAAAAAGACGGCGACAACGTGGACGTCTATTTGATGATGCAGGGCGATCAGATCGAAGGCCTCGCGGTGATCAGCGCCGAGCCGAAAGAGTTCACGGTCGTGAACATCGTAGGGCCGGTCAACCTCGAGAAGCTCACCAAGCTCGAGGGCCAGTTTGGCGTGCCTGACCTCGGACTCGATCAACCGAAGCCGAAGAAGAGCAAGTTAGTGCCATGAAGATGAAACTCGCAATCATTGGTCTGATCATCGCGACGACTTTCTTCGCGCCGCTCACGTGCACTTTTGCTCGCGGCGATGACTTCGACGCCGTGGTGAAGGCCATCGAGCAGTTCTATCACGTCAAGCACCAGAGCCTGCCGCTGCTGGCGCGCGCTGGAATGAAAGGCGCCAGGACCGTCGCGCGGGTCAGAGGCGGCGACTCCAAACGCCTCGCCGATGCCGGCAGCGTGAGATTGGTATTCTTTGAAGATCAGGAATTCAATTCGCATGGCCGAATTGCCGGCTTCAAGGCGTCGATCCAAAGCACGCTTAACGAAGCCTGGTCGCCGCTGATAGCGACCTTGTCCGCGAAAGATGAAGAGCAAACCTACATCTATATCCGTGACGCCGGCGCGAAGTTCCACGTGCTGGTCGTTACCATCGAACGACGCGAAGCTACCGTGGTCGAGGCGACAGTCGCGCCCGACGTGTTGGCGATGTTGATGAAAGATCCGAATGAGATGGGCAAAACCCTGACCGATGATGCCGCCCTCAATAACAACCAGGAGCCAATTCCATGAACTACAACACCGCGATCAGAACCAATCGAAACGCACGGCTGATGTCCCTATCCGCCCTTCTGGCAGCGGCGCTTTTCTTAGCCGTCACAGCCATTCCGGCCTCGGCGCAGGAAGTCGCCGAAACGATTAAGGTGCGCACGCGCGTGGTCTTTATGGACGCGCTGGTAAAAGACAAGCGCACCGGGATCAATGTCTCTGATCTCGCCGCGGACAATTTTGAGGTTCTTGACGACGGCCAGCCGCGCACGATTTCTTATTTCACTCGCGAAGGCCAGGCGCGCAAGCCCCTCGCGCTGATCTTGATTCTCGATCTGCGCGATGATGGCGCCGGGCGCTTTCTCAAACGCGAAGAGGTTCGTAAGTCAATGGTTGACGAGTTGGCCAAGCTTCCGGAGGGCGACAAAGTCGCAATCCTGGCGATTAACCTGAACAGCGTTGATGACAAGACCGCCGCGATTAGAAATGGCAAGGCGATGTGGCTGACTGAATTCACGCGCGATCGCGCGAAACTCGACGCCGCCCTGGCTCGCGTGCCGGCGCTGGTCGCCCCCGCTCCCGAAACCGACAAGACGAAACCCGATGAGAAGGACTCTGCGCCACAGAGCAGCGGGAGTCTTACGGTGAGCTCCGACACGACCGCAACGGAACCGAAGGATTCTGCTGGAGCAAAGAAGAAAGAGAGTGACGTCCTTGAAACCGAGACGATCAAGGGAAAGAACGGGGCGGTCATAACGCGCACGATCAAAAAGGATGGATCGGTTAACGTCAAACGCGTGAGCCGCGACGGCAAGGTCTCAATTCAGTTAGACAATATCTACGACATGGCCGGGGCGACGCGCGATGCGACGCACCTGGCGGAGGAAAAGCTTCCCAACTCACAAGCAGCCGTCGTGTGGCTGTCTGACGGCATCGCGCCGATCTTTTACGAAGACCGCGACGCGACCGAACAGATCCTGATCCGGCAAAACGCGATCTTCAACACGCTGACTGTGGACATGCGAACGCTCTACAAGTTCCTGCTGCCTCTGGGTCAGCCGCTGATTGGATGGACCGGAATAAGCCTGGCCGGCAGCGCCAAGCGTCTGGCCCAACAAAGCGGTGGCGAAGCCGTTCATGTCAGTCGCGTCAGAGACTATGGCGCCGGACTCGCCAGAATTATCGGCAATTTGACGGCCCGCTACAGCCTCGGCTTCTCACTCGGCGAGGATGAGAAGGACGATGGCCGCCTGCATCAACTCGATCTGCGCGTCAAGGCGCTTGACGCGAAAGGCAAGTCGCGCAAACTCGAGGTGAGCGCGCGCAAGGGTTACTACGTACCAAAGAGCAACACCGACCAGACCTCGGCTGCGGTCAAGTAGCGCGATCAGGTCAGTTGTTTACTGGGAGCGCGGGCGCCCTCGCCCGCATGGCAGGCGGAGCGCGCTCAATTTGCTCAAAACGTATTCGACGGCTTCGAGAAAATTGTGTTCGCGCTTCGCGTTCAATGCGGGCGAGGGCGCCGCGCTCCCAGTGATAGATCGAGCCCTTAAGCTCAAACTGACCTACTATTCCCAATCTTCTCAAGTGGCCTGGCTCTTCCGAAACAAGTAGAATGAGTTTCGTGAGGTGGACGGTTGTTTCAATCGTCCCCACGAGACTCATTATGAAGCTTTTCACTTTAGAAGAAGCAAACTCCCTGCTCCCGAGCGTGCGGCCGATCGTGAAGTCCATTCAGCGATCGCATCGCCGTCTGCGTTCTTTCCAGAACTCTGCGAAGCTGGCCGCGGATGCGGCCGAGAACGGTGGCGGCGGCATGCAAAAGGGTTCCCAGTACGCACGGTTGCTGATCGACCTGTCGTTGGGGGCCGGCAAGTTGGAAGGACTCGGCGTGCAATTGAAGGATTACGCCAATGGCTTGATAGACTTTCCTTCGATGCGCGAGGGCCGCGTAGTCCTGCTTTGCTGGAAAGCAGATGAAGGCGACCAGCTCGAATGGTGGCATGACGTCGAAGCGGGTTTCGCCGGTCGCCAGCCGCTCTAGGGAAGACAGCCAACCTCAAGCCCTGCTATATTTTCTCGTTGACGAGTTAAAGTAAAGTCTGATACCATCCGGCCCGATGCGCAACGGGTTCGGGCTTTGCTGAGATCGTGCCCACCCGTTTTGATTGCCGCGCCGACTGAGACTTTGCTATGCAGCCTTGCTCTTGTGGCGTAGCGCACGAAAACACCTGCCCCATTTCCCGATCGCAATCAGCGATGCCAGAAGTATTCTCTGATCTTCCTCAGGATAAAGTGATGGCGGGTCGCGCACCTGTCGAGGCTTCGGCCTCAGATCATTCGCGCCCATCCAAGTCCGAAGCATCGAAATCTACCCTGATCGAGTTTCCCGGAGTTTCGCGCGCAGTGCCTGAGTGGCGCAAGCAATTGAGTCAACGCGTGCGCGAGGTCCAGGAGCAGCGTGCCCGCGAAGCCGCGGAAGCCCTGGCGTCAGCCCAGGAAAGCGAGACGTTTTCCTGCGCGCTGCCGTCGGCTCAACTGGAACTCGTGCCCGATCGCGAACAGCAGGTGATGAATCCCATCGTCTCGAAAGCCCTTGAGCGTTTGGAGCGCGCGCGCAGGTCAGACTTTGCGGTGGGCAGCACCGGCGCGGCTACGGCTACCGCTCTGGCTCCGGTCGCTGACGATGCCCCATCGACAGGAGGGACAGAAGTGACAGAAGAGACAACAGCGACGATTCAGGGCGAGACCGCAGCGAGAAAGGGCAAACTGGTGGTGGTTCCTTCCCAGCCGATCGTTGACGAACCAAGACGTAAGCCGGTTCGGGTAATCTCTGACGGCATAGAGGACTCTGCGCTGGCGTACCTTGAAGCGTGTCTGTCTGTGCCGGCGCTCGCTTCAGATGTGCGCGGTGATCGCGCCGGCGTCTGGCGGCGAATGATCGCTGGACTCCTGGATCTTTTCGTCGTAGCAGGGATAACGGCACCGATCGCCGCCGGGATCGAATTTGCCAAAGGCCAGTGGTCCGACCCGCGCGTGATTGGCTTGACGGCAGGCATTGCCCTGGCCATGATGTTCTCGTATCTAACAGTCTCAATCGCCCTCACCGGACGAACGTTGGGCATGCGTCTGCTATCGCTGCGAACCATTGACGTGCGCACCGGGCTGATTCCCACCGGAGGCCAAGCCATGAAGCGCGCCATTGGTTACATCTTCTCGCTGGCTACCTTCGGCATCGGTATCATCTATGCGTTGGTCGATCGCGAAGGCCGCACGATGCATGATCGTTTCTCAAAGACGATAGTCATACAGACCTAGCGCCGTTCCTTCTTTCCGATTTTGTCAGGCGAAAGTCTTTCGGCTTTCGCCTTTTGCTTTTCGGGAGCGCCGGCATCGGAGCCCTACTTTGATAAGCGGTGTTCAGAGTACCGACTTTAGTCGGGTTTTTGTTAGGCGGGAAGAGACCCAACTAAAGTTGGTACTCTATACGCCGTCAAATCAAGACACCACCTGCGGCGCAGCGGCATCCCTGCCGGTGTTTGTGCTAACTTCCCTCAACGGAAACATGGATGAGGAAGCAATCAAAGAGATCGTTGCTGAGCTCGGGCCGCTCTTGATTGGCCGCGCGCCGGGGAAAATCTTTCAACTCGGACCGCTCTCGCTGGCAATCGATTTCCGTCTCCGCGACGGCTATCTCTTCATCAGCGCTGAGCCCGGCCTGCCGCGTCTCTATCTAATCAAACGCCGCGTTCGCGATCTGGAAAAGCAAAGCATCCCGCTCACGCAATTCGCTCTGGCGCTGCGAAAAGAGCTGGCGGGCGCAACCTTGCGCGAGCTGGAAAAGGATTCGGCCGAGCGGGTGGTACGTTTCCGATTCACCGGCAAGGATGAGTTCGAGCAAGCGAAAGAGCGCACCCTCATCGCTCAATTGACGGGACGATCGGCGAATCTTTTTCTGCTGGATTCGCGCGACCACCTCACTCATCAGCTGCGCCCGGCGCGCGGCGCCGGCCAGCAAATCGGCGACGAATACCGGCTATCTGGCAGGAGCGAGACGCGCGCGAGCGAGCGGGGCACTAGCCCGACCCGGGGTCCCCAGACGGGCGAGCCGCACGAACCGGGCATTAGCCCGACCGTAAGGGAGGGCTCCACCGGCACACCGTTAGAGTCGTTTCTTGCCGGACAGTTTGATTTATTCTCGGCGGCTCTGGACAGTCACTACAGCGCACTACTGAATCAACAAGCATTCGACGCGAGCGCGTCGGCTGCGCGTGCTGATTTGCGAAAGAAGATCTCGCGCCAGCAAAAATTGCTCAAACAGCTTCAAGCGGACCTGGCCAGCCACTCCGACGCCGAGCAACAAAAGCGTCTGGGCGATTTGCTCCTGGCGAATCTCAGCACCGCCAAACGCAGCCGCAACCGTGTCAAGCTGATCGATTACTTTTCCGCGGACGCGCCGCTGATTGAAATTGAGTTGGACGAGAAGGTGACGCTGCCGCAGGAGGCCGAGCGCCGATTCGGGCTCTATTCGCGCTCAAAGCGTGCGCTGCGACAAATCAATTCGCGAATCGCGCTCGCGCAACGCGAGCTGGCGTGTCTCGAGGCGCAACAGGCGGAGCTGGAAAAGATAGTAGCCGAACGCGACGAGGCATCACTCGAAGAGTTCATGTCTTCGCCTGCTGTACGTCAATCAAGGGGCGGTAGCCCGACCCGGGGTCCCCAGACGGGCAGCCCGGCTGGGGTGGGGGCGGTAAGCGAGGGCGTGAGTAGATCCAAGCGCAAGCCCGAGAAAAAGATTCCCGGCGTGCGTCGTTACGTCTCGTCAGACGGCCTTGAGATTCTGGTTGGGCGCACGTCCCGGGACAATGACCATCTGACTTTCAGAGTCGCCCGCCCCAACGACCTCTGGCTGCATGCGGCTGATTATGGCGGCTCGCACGTGGTCGTTCGTAATTCGACTCGCAAAGACGTTCCCTATCGCACCATCATCGAGGCCGCTCAACTCGCCGCGCAATTTTCACAGGCCCGCAAGGATCCCAAGGTCGATGTGCACTACACCCAGCGCAAGTTCGTTTCCAAGCCAAGAGGTTCCGCCCCGGGCCTGGTGCGCATGTCGCGTTTCAAGAGCATCACGGTCGCACCAAAGGAAGCCGGTACCCGACTCTAACCTCGACTCATCAGGCTGAAGGCGTGAAATGGAAGAGCCCTACTTTGATAAGCGGTGTTCAGAGTACCGACTTTAGTCGGGTTTTTATAGGAGAGAAAAGACCCAACTAAAGTTGGTACTCTATACGCCGTCAAATCGGGACACTACTGATCGAACACGCAAATGAGCGACAACTATCCGAGTTCTTCCGCAGTCTTTGGCCAATCGTCGCGCAGAATTCGCGACAACGCGCGGTCGGCGAGCAGTTTCCCGCCCGTCTGGCACTTCGGGCAATAGTTGGTTTCGTTTGTCGCATAACGAATGCGCTGAACTCCGCCATGCCTTCGCGAAAGGCCGTAACTTTTTCCGGAAACTGATCTCCCGCTGCTGCACGCAAACGCTGCGTCCAGTGCCCGAGCGTCTGACGCGTGGCCTCGTAAAGCCGCTTGAGTTCTTCACCCTCGAGTCTCTGCGTCAGTTTCACCGGCGACAGCCGCGCTGCCCAAAGAATTTCATCTGAGAAAGCATTGCCAATGCCGCTGAAGGAATGCGGATCCGTCAGCGCGCGCTTCAGGGTGTGATTTTCAGATGTGAGGACCTCGATGAAGCGAGCGAGATCAATCTCCAGGACTTCAACTCCGCCCGGGTCCAGCGCGCCAAGTCCCGCGTCGCCTTTGACCAGATGCAGCGAAGCTCGCCTTTGAGTTCCGGCCTCAGTTAGCGAAAGCGTTCCGTTGTCGAACTGGAATGCAGCAAGTTGAGCTTTCAATTTGGATGAGCGGGGCAGTAGCCCGACCGTGAGGGAGGGCTCGGCTTTCCGAGTAACTTCGTCCTTCCAATGCAGCCGGCCCGCAATCATCAGATGCAGGACCAGCCAAAGCTCATCTTCCAAACCTATGCAGATTCGTTTGCCTAAGCGTCGCAGCTCGACCACCTGCTTCGCTTCGGCGTCGGAGGTTGGCGGCGAGGCCGTCCGCACCAGAAACGGCGACGCGATCTGAATTCGCTGAAGACGGTGGCCGAGAATCCGCTTTTCCAGCGCCTCGATGTAGACGACGATGTCGGGAAGCTCGGGCATGCAAGCCGCAGATTAACGCGGATTGCCTGGATCGAAAAATCGCGAACCAACCAGAGTGCGCTGCCCCTACGAAATTCTGACCGCTGACTTCTGATCCTCTGATCTCCGACGTGCCTTCTGCCTACTCCCCGCATGCCCACTCGCTACCCCGACGAGTCGGGTCTGTAACCGCTCTCATGAAAACGCGTTCATACTTTGTGAAGCATTTTGTTTGTTCGTAGTGGTGAGTAATCGCGGCACACTCGGGATCGTTCTTAACTTCCCGGCGGTATTTTTCATACGTCTCGATGTTGGGAAAACTGAATAGCACCACCGCGACATTCTCCGGGCCAGCTTCACCTGGCCCCGGAAAACTGAAGGCTGCCGAGGGTGGGCCGTCAGCGGGGATGAAAACCCCCAGATGCGTGCCGCCATATTTCTCAATCAGCCGCATCCACACGCGCGCGTAATGCTCAAACGCCGGCAACTCATCCCGATTGATCGTGTAGCGCAAGAAACAGGTAATCACCATGGGTGGATCGTAAATCGTAAAAAAGCAAAGGGCAAAGAGCGAAGGGCCAAGCGGGATGCCTCGGTTTTCATGTATACAACCCGGAGGGTTCCGGAGAAAGTAGCCGGAGGTCGAAGCGAAGCGCAGACCTCCGGTGACGAATCAATTTCCTCTCGCGCCCTGAAGGGGTGCCAGAGTCTCGCACCCTTTCAGGGTGCAAATGGATCTTCCTATCGCATTCCGGTGGTCTTCGACCACCGGCTACTGTCTCGCAGCCCTGCGGGCTGCAACCAACGGACCTTCTTAATCCTGCAAGAGTTGAACGAACTGTTCGAGTTCGGCCAGATTCAGATCGGAAATTGCCCACCACTCCATGCCTGAGTTGCTCCAGCGAATCAGATTGTATCCCTGGCGCACCGAAGCCTGGGTCGTGGATTTAGAGTTGCTCTTCGCGGGCCAGACAAAAACGTTAATGAGATGTTGCCGCCGCTGGAAGAAGGCGGTGTGGTTCGCGCCAGGCCCTCACCTTAATCCTCTCCCAGAGGGAGAGGAAATAAAACGGTCGGGCTACTGTCCCCCGTCGCGCGGCTTGAGCGGAAGCTCAACACTAAAACTCGTTCCCTTCCCTGGCTCGCTCTCAACCTCTATGGTCCCGCCGTGGCTGTCGACGATCTGTCTGGCGATCGAAAGCCCCAGGCCGGTGCCGCGTTTCTTGGTGGTGAAGAATGGTTCGAACAACCTTCCTCGGGTCTTAGCGTCCATCCCGGAGCCGTGGTCGGTGATGACGATGCGGGCGCGTGCTTTGGAAACGCTTCCGGCGCTGCCAATCGTGGCCGGGCTGGAACCAGAGTTGACCAGCTCCGTTGAGATTTCTACCGGCGACTTCGGTTGGCTGGCGTCGATCGCGTTTCCGAGCAAGTTGACCAGGACCTCGCGCAACTGCTCGCCGTCCCAGCTTCCGTGAATCGAGGTTTCGGAATAGTTTCGCTTAATCGGCGTTTCCTTTTCGCGCACGCGATCTTCGACCAGCTCGAGGCTGGAATCGAGCAACTCCCGCAAGTCAACTTCGGATCGCTCAAGGTGCCGGCGGCGCGAGAACTGGGTGACGTCGACGACCAGCTTATTCAAATGGTGAATGCCGCGCTCGACCAGGGTAATCGTTTTCACCGCGTCATCGTTGACGGCGTACTCGCGCAACATCTCAACTCCCAGGCGTATGCTGCCGAGCGGATTCTTGATTTCGTGAGCCAGTTGCGCCGCAGCTTCGCCGACGGCGGTCAGGGATTCCGTTTGCCGCAGCGCAGCTTCGGCCTTCGCAGCTTCGGTGACGTCCACCAAAGTGAGAATCTGTCCACGTTCCTTATCAATTTCGAGCGGCGAGGAGTAAGCGTCAAAAGTGTGTGCACCGCTGTCGATTGTCAGGTTCCAGCGGCCGCGATACGTGGCGCTGTCGACGCGCGAAGCCGTTACCGATTCTAACAACTTCACTCCGGCCGCCGAAGCAACGCGGTCGTGAATTGACGCGCCGATCGAGGCTTCCGGAAAGATGTAGAAGAAGGCCGTGTTCGCACTGCGGATGCGATCGTGGCGATCGATCGCGGCGATGGCGCTCACCATCCCTTCCAGCATTTGAGTGCTGAACTCTCGTTCGCGACGCGCGACTTCGGCGCTCCGCCGCGTCTGCCGAAAGCGCCGCTGTACCTGCCAGATGGTCGCCGCCGCGACCATCAAACCAGCTAGAATCGCGAACAAGTTCCAGGTCCTGATCGAACGGGTCGCGGCTTTTTCCCTCGCTTCGCGCTGATCGAAAATCTGTTCTTGTTCGGCGTCTGAATCCCGGACGAGATCGTCGAGTTCAGCGTCCACGTCGCGGAACTTGGCAAAACCATCCTGCGAATAGCGCGTCCGGTCCTTGGTGATTTCGGAGTAGGCGGCCAGGTCGCGGCGAAACGTTTGCCATTTTGGGATTTCGGCCAGCGGCGGATGATCGAGCAAGGGCACCAGGTCCTCCACTTTCCCGCGCGCGGTAAGCAATCGCAAATCAAAAACAGGTTGCAATTCGTGTCGCGCGTCGGCTTCCATTCGATCGCGCGCTTCGTTGTCGAGTCGCGTGAGCGCTACGCGCAGTTGCAACAGCAGCGTGGCCTTGGCTGCATGCTGATGTTCGACATTCAGGGCCTCGCGGCTGGTGTCTTCCAGGCGGCGCACACTCAAATTGCCTAACGCGATTATGAGCAATAGCAAGACGGTAAAGCCGGCAATCAGCGGGAGCAGGGTCGGGTCGAGCTGCGGTTGGCGCGACTGGTCGGCCTTCTCCTCGACCCAGGAAGCACTGCGAAAGACAACTTCGCCGTCCGGCGGTTTGATTG
>WNFC01004335.1_pt1 | contig 17600 bp, 22 predicted proteins | sample 5400541 | NCBI WGS metagenome assembly WNFC01 (sample SAMN13153342, study PRJNA577476) | soil metagenome | isolation source: 120 cm saprolite under Douglas fir tree site 2 hole 2 replicate 1 | place: USA:California | collected 2015-04-18
GTACCCGAGGATTTTTCGCAATCGCCGGGAGAAGGCTGGGAAAAGAGGGGCCCTAACTGGTGGCATGAACCGAGTGGGAATAGTCTCCACCCAGATCCAAACCATAGTCCTCCAGAAGGCCCTCACTATGATTGGCATCAAAGAGGTAAAGGCCATCAGACAATCCAGCTCCGCCGACTGGGCGATCTGCTTCAATTCTTCGACGCAGAAGTACTGGATTGGTTTCCTATAGAGCTATTGCCTATGGAGTGAAATGATCGGCTGAGTTTATGGAACGACTATTTAAGATCTATCCAATCACAAATTTACGCGCCAGAGAATACTTCATACGCCAGCTCGCAGGAGGCACCAGCCTAGCGCATCGAATCAACGCACAGACCGCTCTGACAGAGGGGCCGCTGTTTATTGCCCTGCCTGAAGGTGTCGATTCCTCCGAGCTGTCCGATTTTGATTCCAGCGGTGGTTTTCAGCATGTTCTGGGAGCCGGCGCCGAGACTTTGGCGCGTATAGTGAAGGCATACATAAGTGATCTGGCTCACGGAGTGCTAATTCAGGACACTGAAGCATCGATTAACGATACATGGTTGCAAGATTATAAGTATCGAGACCGCGTTCTCACGTACGATCAAGAACTATATTGGCAAATAGTCGGCTGCGACTTGGCGAATGACGACATTGCTGCTATTATCAGCAGTGGCAGTTTATATCCGTCCGGAGTGTTCTTTCATGAGGCCGAGTTGGAACACCGACAAGTTGAACTGGATGACGTCGATCTGGATAGGATTACAAGAGCTCTTGCGGGCGTAGCGGTCGGAGCCCTCGATGAGCAGTCATTTTTACTGTGGTGGAGCGGTCGCGTTCCGCTGCCGTTTACGCCCGGCACGCGTCCATAGCTGCATCTGACAATGCGGTGGCGACTTGGAATGACGTCAGTGGCACGGGTAACAATGCCAGCGACCTCACCATCAACCCGGCCAACGGTGCGGCCTACATCTGGGACGAGCGCAACCACGGCGTCGTCGCCCGACTATTCGTTTTTTTATGATGCGTTCGGGCGGCGCGAGAGCTTCGACGACTTCGGCATCGTCACGTCGTATATTGGAGCCTGCCGAAGGGATACTCTGTTGGCGGTCCAGACCAACTCGACTACCACGCCGGCCTCGAGCCAGTTTCATTTATGAATCATAGGTATATGGTGTCGTTGGAGGTATGTTCCGACTCATTGACACTCGCCGAGTTGTCTTCGAAGCTAGGAAGACCACCGGGAAAGACCTCTCACGATAAAGATCAGGCGCGCTACAATAACGAGCGCTTCGGAACCACTATTTGGCAACTCGAGTCAAATCTCTCTGAAGACACTCCCATCGAGAAACACCTGGAGAATCTCACAGTACATTTTCAGCCAAAGGAATTTCTTCAAAGACTTCCCGAAGGGTGTGCGGCCTATCTAAACATCGGGGTCCTGTACGATACGCGCAAGATATTAGCAGTAGGCCTCGTGCTTCCTCCGGAGGCTGTCGAGATCGTCAATGCCTACCGCGCTTATCTCGAGATTACCTGCTATCCAACGGAACTCACGGACGAATAAACTCGGCGTCTGGTGCCGGCTTGGGGCGCAACGGTGACGCATGTAAAGTCGGATTCGTACGAGATACCCGATTCATACACAATAAAAAACCAATACTGAGCAGTTCGCCGATCGTGCACATTCGCCGGCCCAGACCGGAAGTTGGCCGACCAAAGTGGTTCAGGAAACACCCTCCCCACCGGCGTGCACCGGACCACTTGGCCCCTCCACCGTATACCAGGTGCTGACCTGGAACGGCACCAGCGCCTCGGCCAATAATCGCGACGACCTCAACATCGATCCAACTAACGGCGCAGCCTATACCTGGGACGGATAGGTCGCGCGCAGCGCGCATCACCGACAGGCAGGGACGCCTGTCCCACGATCCAATTGAGCAGGGCATCATCGCCGTCGTATTCGTTCTTCTATGACGCTTTCGGGCGGCGCGAGAGCTTCGACGACCTTGGTGTCGTCTGGTCGTACCTCTACGACCGCCTGATGGCAGTGGAGGCGAACTCCAATACCGGGGCCAGAGCTTTTTCACCGACCCCAGCGGTGAAGTGCTGGCCTATTCGACAGGTTCGAGCACCTTCGTTCCATTGACTGATGTGCTGGGGTCGGCCATCGGACTGGTCAACTCCTCTGGCGGTATCGGGACGAAGTACACCTACGAGCCGTTCGGCGTTCCGACTGTCAGCGGGCCGGCGAGCAACTATCCATACCTGTTCGCCGGGATGGAGTACGCGACTCCGCCACCGGACCGGGAACCGGCCTTTACCACACCTATGCGCGTTACTATCATCCGCGCCTGCAACGCTTCATCTCAGAAGATCCGCTCCAATTCGGCGGCGGCGATATCAATCTATTCGCGTATAGCGGGAACGACCCGGTCAACCTGGCCGATCCTTTGGGATTCGATCCAGCATCGGGGGAGGATCTCGCCGCGCTTTGCAGCGTCCCGGGTGGCGTGTCGTCCATCAAAGCGAGCGGCGTTCAGCAGATTGCGACCTCGCAGGGCCGCGGCGGAACTTACGCGGGTTGTGCCAGCTGGTATTCGGGCGCTAAAACGGCGAGCGGCGAACCGTTTCTGGGCAACGCATACACCGGGGCGATGCACGATGTGCCCCTTGGATCCTACGTATCAGTGACATGTCACGGACCGGCCGGGTCGCAAACTGTGGGGAAGGTTCGAATCAACGACCGTGGGCCGTGGGCAGTGAATAAGCAGGGACATGCTCTTCGTCCACTCCGCCCGAACCCGACAAGGATAATAGATTTAACGGCTGAAGCGTTCACGGCGTGCGCGGGAAGCTTGGGCCCTGGTGCTGTGCCGGTGGAGATAACTGTTCCTCCAATTGGCCTGCCCAGTGGTGCAGGAGGGGGGCAGGTCGGGTTCGGTACGGGAACCTGGGGCTTGGGAGCAGTGCAAGCGTTAGAGGCTGCCTGGGCAAGTGCGCGGATGAATGGAAACGAAGGAGGCTGGCTGACAGCACACCCAGACATCAATCCTGCGCAAGGTGTCGGCTATCCGGGAATCTCGGGAGGGGGCCTCCCCGTACCTTGAGATCACAAGCACAGCGATGGCACGCAAGACAAAGCCTGACACGGCATTAGTGTCCTGAGAAGGCAGTTGTGATACTGGGACTTGCGCAAATGGTACTTAACATTCTCAGCTTCCGATGATAATTTTCCAACGCGTGGCAAGATCAAGCACGATTCAGCGGGCGAGGATCCGGCGAGCGGCCAACGCTGCGCTTGCGTTAGTGTTTCTGCTAGCGTTTCAGGCACGTCGCGGCACCGCGGAGAGTTTCGTAGCACAGTCGTTTAGTGTCTCTTTACCACCGCTCGCGATTGGTGAGCAAGAGGAAGTCTACAGTTTCGCTTGCGAAACACGCCTCGCAACAATCGACTCATGGTCATGGGTGCCACCAAATTGGAATATTAGCCTCGAGAACGGAGAAGCCGAGAGGTCAAAGGCTTCGGGACAGGTGATAGTGGGTGTAGGTATCAACAGGAGCGACAATTTCTTCGACTCGTTTATGACAATAACCAAGTTGCCCCCTAGCATTCCGGGGGGGCATAGTAGTTTCGATATCGGGTGCACGCTCGGCGTTTATCGTGGAGATCCGGATGACGCGAAGAACTTCCGACGCGTCAAATTCAGCCGTAAGGAGATAATCCTTAAGCGCGTAACGCGGGGCACATTCGGTCCGCCCGGGTAAGGCCGCTTTCACGCGCGCGCAGAACTGGGGTTCGACGCGCACCCGGATCGGCGGAAATGCTTGCCGCCTAATTTGTCTGCACTCTTCACGCATGGAGAACAGAGCAGCGCTCAGGCTCAATCACTCCATTGTGAGCGGGTTGAAAATCTTCGGCTCCGTCTTCAGGTCATCGGCAGCGATTCGCCTGCGAGCTCGACAACCTACGCCTACAGTAAGAACGACAGTTATTCTAACGCGACGTTTTGCCTCACCCGCTTGTGGGCCGCGCCTACGACGTCTTACAAGGAACGCAAACGACTGCTCCGCACGCTGATCCGTAACCTCACCCTGATCTCGGTAACTGGCAGCATGCAGCTGCGAATCGGCATCCGCCGGAAATGGCGTCAACGTGGCGCGCCCAACAATCAAGATGAGTTGACCACGATACCTCGCCGACCTCCAGCCAGAACTCCTTCACCAGCCCCGGTGGTGACATGCTACGTTATCAGGCAACCGCCGGCTCGACTACCAACACGTTTGTTCCTCTAACTGATGTGCTGGGCTCGACCATCGGCCTGGTGAATTCGTCAGGCAGCATCGCAATATGAGCCGTTCGGGGTGCCAACGGCCAATGGCCAAGCGAGCAAATATCAGTACCTGTTCGCCGGGATGGAGTCCGACCCCACTGGCCTCTACCACACCCTCGCCCGTTACTACAGCCCCCGCCTGCAGCGATCTCTGTCGGAGGATCCGCTCCAATTCGGCGGCGGTCAGCTCAATCTGTTTGCGTACGCGGGCAATGACCCAATTGACCTGGCCGACCCGCTTGGCATGGATCTCCCCGGGCCCCGAAGGCCGCATGCCGAATCAGTTCGGCGGAAGCATCACTATTCCCGTCTTCGGCGGTGGGTATTCCAGCTGCGCAAACTTAGGCCAGGGCTGTCACTTAAATTTATAGGCGCAGCCCGCCAGCTCTGGTCTCGCGGGCGTCAAGGGTATTGTGGTCCCGCAGAACGACTCGGCTTCGGTGCTATCTACACCGGCGGTCTTAAGAATGTTCGCAACGCACAAGGGCTGCAGCGGCTGCGAGAAGTCCGCGCGGCGGTGAAGCTGCCGATCGTCGCAATCGGCGGCATACCGCCACCTACAGTGCCTGACGTGCTGGCCGCCGGAGCCAACGCCGCCGCAATTATCACCGACATAGTGCACACCCCGGACATCAGAGCCAAAGTGCGGGCAATCTTGTCGGCCCACCCCCCGGCCCTGAAACGAAATTGACTGGCCAAAACGCCGACTTTGACAAAATGCTAACAAGTCGGCATGTTAGCGAGCATTGGCTCACTCAGGCTGATTCTTGGCGATGTTGGAGAGCTCAGGGGAGCGAGGGGCATGATCGAGTTCATCTGGCTGGCTCGTCATCGGACTGGCACAAAAGCCGTCGCCTGCACGAACGCCACCGTTCCTGGTGGAAACATCACAACGCCTACGATGTAAACGGACGGTTTGCCGGGGTCGTCAATGCGTTCGGCAGGGCCGCGACGTACGCATATGATGTGGTCGGTAATGTGACTTCGATCTCGAATGCCGCTGCGGCGGTGACGCTGCTCGGGGTCTCGCGCAACAGCGCGACCCGCGCGACGGTCTACGGCATCGGGTTCAGCTCCACTCCCTCGCAGAACAGGGAGCTGGTTGCAGACTCTTAAGCCGTGTCGAAACAGGGCCCCCGGCATCATCTGCTAAGTCGGGCGCCCGGCTTTCGGCTGCTGCCCACCATTTAAAGAATTGTTCAAATGGCTCGTGGCAAGATAATTTTCCGAGCCACGAACTCCGGATAGTATCTACAGTGCCGATCATCGGTTATCCGGAGCGACCCCGTCGCCAATCCAAGTAATGAACCCAGCGCCGAACACCATGCCGATTCCTCCGAGCGCGAGTGCAGCAATGCCTTCCCACCGTTATTTGTGGGCCTTGCTCAGCATGCTGCTCTCCGCGACCATCTTCGAAGGCTACGACATCACGATTTTCCACCTCTGCACGCCCGATATCGCGCGCACCTTTGGTATGAGCGATGCGGCGGTCGGCGCAATGGCGACGACGGTCCGCTTCGGGGGAATCCTATCGTTCTTTGTGGTTACCCTGGCTGACTGTTTCGGGCGAAAACGAATATTGGCGACTACCGTCCTCTGCTACGCGTGCTTCACGTTGCTGACTGCCCTATCCAGCGGCGTTTTGACATTTATTGTGTTTCAGAGCGCTGCGCAGATTTTCCTGGCCGCGGAATTTGGCGTGGCCGTCATCATGATCGGTGAGGAATTTCCCGAGAATTGGCGCGCACGGGCAATTTCGCTGTTGCTGATGGTCGCGTTTCTCGGTGTAGTTACGGCAGGATTGCTCTATGGCCGGGTGGCGGATTCGCATTGGGGTTGGCGCGGCATGTACTTCCTGGGGGTCACGCCGCTGTTGCTGATCGCCTGGCTGCGGCGGAACATGCACGAGACGGCACGCTTCGCCTCGCTCGAGAAGCAGCGAGGGTTGCACGGCATCACCCGGAGCGCAATTTTCGAGCCGTTGCGACGCTGCTTGGAGCCGACCGCCGGACCGTGGGCGGGCCGGATGCTCCTGGTTTCGATGCTCTGCAATTGCATCGGGTTGGCCGGTGGTCCGACCATCTCTTTCTTTAGTCTCTATGCCAAACGTGACCATCATTGGAGTTCCAGCGAGGTCGGTACCGCGGTGATCTGCGCCTACCTGCTCGGGACGGTGGGCACCTTACTGAGCGGGCAATTGCTGGATCGGATCGGCCGGCGCGCAACTACCACGGCTTTCTGTGTGATGACCGCGGTCGCGATGGCGAGTCTGTTTCAGAGCAACACTCCAAGCGCGATTCTGCTGTCGTTCATGGCCACGATGTTTGCCTATCAGGGCGCGCGGACTGCGACTTCGGCGCTTTCCTCGGAACTGTTCCCGACCAGTGCGCGGGCAACCGGGTTCAGCCTCACGGTGCAGGTAGTCGGGCAGCTCGGATGGACGCTCGCGCCGGTCTTCGCCGGTATATTATCAGAGCTGGTCGGAGGATTAGGCAATGCGGCATCGCTGTTCGCCGCCGGTCCGCTGCTCGGCGCGGTGCTGGTCCTATGCTACGTCCCCGAGACCCGCGGCCGAACTCTGGAGGAACTTTCGCCGGAGACGATCGCCGCCGAAACCGAATCCTCGTTCGAGCCTCGCCAGGCATAGGTCGATGAGATCACCGCTCCAGCTACTGAAAACTGGCAAAATAACAGCCGCTTGCAGGTTTGATAGTGGCCGTCGGCGCGTTCGCGGCCCCAATCATTTGCCCAAGGCCTGAGTGGCATGATGGCATGCCCACAACCAGCGGCTCAAATCTCAACGGGGCGGCACCGTCTGCCGGTCAGCCCGAAACGCTCGCTAAGCTGCGTACCAACTCTGTCGGAACTGGTGGGGTCATCGTTCATGAATCATTAGCAGGCAGTGAAAAAAGGCCTTCTTGCAGCCTGCTAGACTGCAGGTTTCGCGGGGTTAGCCGCTCTTCGCGCGCACGCGGCAACTAACCCTTCGGCTAATGCAGGAGCGGAGGCCCAATGGGCATGGACGTATGAGGCTAGCACGTTTTTCAAACGGTAGCCCTCGGGCATGACCCGGCCGTCGTAATGCCGAACCATCCGATAGATGCAGTCGAGCTCAGCGGTCAGGGGTTGCAGTTCTGAATAGCGAAATTGATGGCCACGAAACCGCAGTCCCGCAGGACCGAGCACCGACTCCGTTTGCGTTTCGACTTCCACATATCCGAGCGCTTGCAATCGATCACGCATGATAGTCTCAGCCGGAATCACCCCTACCATTGGAAACCTCTGGCCCTCCAAAGTGGTAATTGCGGACGACAGGTACATTAGACCGCCGCACTCGCCATAGACTGCGCCGCCGGCGGCCGCGAATTCGGCAATCTGTTGACGCAACGTGTGATTCGACGCCAGCGCTTCAGCATGCAGCTCCGGATAACCGCCTCCAAAATAAATGCCGTCAACCTCCGGCAATTCCCGGTCGGAGATTGGTGAGAAATACACCAATTTCGCGCCGAAGCTCTCTAGCAGTGCGAGGTTGTATTCGTAGTAAAAGTGGAACGCCTCATCGAATGCGATACCTATTTTGCAGCTTGGTGTTGCTACTGCGTTTCTAGCGGTCAATGGCTCAAAATCGACCGGCGCCGCCGAATTCGCGGCGTCGATTATCGCTGCCAGATCGCACCACTGGCTAATCGCTTCTCCCAGACGGGCAAATATCGAATCGGGTACACTGCGCTCATCAGCGGTGCGCAATCCAAGATGTCGCTCAGGAAACACCAGGGCTTGATCGCTGGGTAATCCCCCCAAAACAGGCGGTTGACTCACTGACTCGCGCAGCAATTTCAGATGTCCCTGGCTGCCGAGCCGATTACAGAACACCCCTGCCACTCGGAGCTCACGATCGAATTCGGTAAAACCGCGCACAATCGCGGCAAGCGTGCGAGCTATACCCGAGGCATCCACCACGAGCATTACCGGCGCATTCAGCCATTTTGCGATTTCAGCGGTCGAACCCTCCTCGCTGATGGGGGAGGCTCCGTCGAACAGCCCCATCATCCCTTCAATCAGGGCGATATCCGCCCCCGCACAAGCGCGGGTGAAGGTGCCGAGCACCGCCTTCCGCCCCATCATCCAGCCGTCAAGGTTGTGGCAAGCACGTCCGGCAGCCCGGACATGGTAGGTTGGATCAAGGTAATCGGGTCCACATTTAAAGACTGCGACCTTAAGCCCTCGCTCGCGCAGCGCACGCGCGAGACCAACCATTACACTGGTCTTGCCGATTCCACTTGCGGCGCCACCGACGACCAGGCGCGGGATGGTGATCGAGTTCGCCATTCAGCTTAAGCCGCTATGTTCGAAATTTCGATCTTCGAGTTTGCGCATCGAATACGACTGACGGTCTCGACAGGATTATTCGGACAGCAGCGAATTTTTCGGGCCGAATCACCTCTGGGACAACGGATTTTGGGGGCGCTTGAGAGCTTGTCGCCCGTGACTTATCCGCGAGGGACAAAGTTTAGGCCCGGGCTAGCGCAGCCTGACATTAAATGCCTGGCGGCCTTTCTCGCCCGGCCGCACTTCGAATTGTACTTCGGTACCGTCACGCAGGTCCTCGAAATAAACCTTGGGTGACAGCCGCGAACGGTGGAAAAAAATGTCTTCACTGCCATCGTCGGGGACGATAAAGCCGAAGCCCTTGTCTTTCATTACTTTTTTAATTGTGCCGTACACAGAACAGAACCCTCACTCTCTCGCGCACATGAAGTGGACTGACGGGCCGCCTGTCCCATTGCGAGGGGCTCTAGGCAGTGGCTCTCCCCCACTCAAGGCGACGAGGCACATCACCATTTTCTTATTACCGTTGTGCTTGGCTCAAGTGGCCCGCCTCTATTGAGATTAAGCTGACCGCGCAATATGTAAAGAGTCTAGATCGTTGGCGCCACCGGTTTAATTATGGAGAGTTGCGTTGCTGAAAGCAGTTACACTGAAGGAGATTGAGCGAATCTTTGCAATTACCGACGCACTCGGCATTTCGCGCGAGGCGTTGGTAATACCGCTACGCCCCGAAAGTCCCGGGTGGGTGCGGCCGCTCGCCGGTGGCAAGCTCGAAATCGTGGTCGAGCGAGATGCAGATTTCGATGAATGGCTCAATGCGCTTGAGAGGCGGATTCGCTCGGTGATGGGGACGGCGCGGGACTGAGCACGAGCAACACCGCGCCATGGTCGACCATTTGGCCGACAGCGGCGCGAATTTGCTTGACGACCGCCGCGCTCTCAGCGTGGAGCGCCGTTTCCATCTTCATCGCTTCAAGCACAACCAGCACGTCGCCCGCTTCGACCTGCTGCCCTTCCGTCACCGGCAACTTCACCACCTTGCCCGGCATCGGCGCAGTTATCTGGGGAGTTACCAACCCATGTGCGCGCCGGGCGCTACGGGCCTCAACCGGAATAAATTCGAATTGTGCCGGACCGGCCGCCACCAATATCGAACTCGGCTGGCGCACGGCAAATACGCGCACCGCCCGCCCACCGATTCGCACAATTCCGCCGGTGGCAAAGGTGGGCTCGATGACAGCCACGATTTCCTCGCCGTTGACCCGCGCGCGAGCGGAGCGACCGTCCATTGCAATCAGCTCCACCTCGAATATGTCCGGATCACCGGCCAGTCTGAATTTCATTTTTTATGCGCACCTCGCAGACTCGTTTGCTCGGCTCCGCTCTGGGCTTCCGGCTTCCCCCCCCGGCCTCTCCGCTCCGCCTTTCGTTTTATGAGCGCGTCGCAGTCTTTAGCCTTGGGTCTGCTCAGGGCTTCGGCTCAGCCCGACTGGCGTCGCCAGAGCTCGAACTGACCAAGTTCGGCCCAAGGTGAGCGCCGCGGCCGAGCGGCGCCTCGGATGCCATCATCAGGCCCGGCTTCGGTGCTGGCGCCAAGTCCGTTCCGGGCAGCCGACGCGGCCGCGATCAATGCCAAGTTAAGATCGGCGTTGTTGGTCCTCCATTGCGCGAGAAACTCCGGGACAAAGCGAGTTGACAGCTCGCCACGGGCGAACATCTCACTTGCGATCACCTCGCGCAGAAAGTCGGCCGTTGTGCGTACGCCAAGCAGCGAGAATTCACTCAGCGCCACCGCCATCCGCCGCCGCACCTCCTCGCGCGTGGCGCCATACGAGATCACTTTGGCAACAAGGCTGTCGTAATAGGGCGAAATTGCCGTGCCCGGCAACAGATGAGTATCGACGCGCACGCCCGGACCAGCGGGCAGCGTGAGCTGCATCACAGTTCCGATGGCTGGGCGGAAATCATGCCGCGGGTCCTCGGCGTTGATCCGGCATTCGATGGCGGCACCGCGTGGCGCAATCGGCTCGGTAACGCGCTCGCCCATCGCGATTAGCAGTTGATCGATCACCAAGTCACGGCCGAAGCGCATTTCCGTAATCGGATGCTCGACCTGCAGCCGTGCGTTGACTTCGAGAAAATAGAAGGAATCCCCATCGACCAGGAATTCGGCGGTACCGGCGTTGCGGTAATCAGCGGCGCGGGCCAGTTTGACCGCTGCTTCAATGATACGACTCCGGAGCTCCTCGGCAAGCTGAGGCGCCGGTGACTCCTCGATAATCTTCTGATGGCGCCGCTGGATGGAGCATTCACGTTCACCAAGCGCGACCGTGTTCCCTTCATTATCCGCGAGAATCTGAACCTCGATGTGCCGCGGACGAGCCAGATATTTCTCAACGAACAGCCGGCGGTCGCCAAAGGCCGCTTCGGCTTCGCGCGCTGCGGCATCGAGAGCCTCTGCTAGTTCCTTGGGTGCCTCAACTACTCGCATCCCGCGTCCACCGCCGCCTGCCGCCGCTTTGACCAGGATCGGATAGCCAACCTTGGCGCCGAACTCCCTGGCTGATTGCAAATCGGCAAGATCGGAACCCGGGACAACCGGCACTCCCGCGCGCACGGCGATGCGGCGCGCAGCGATTTTGTTGCCCAGCATTGAGAGTACTTCCGGAGGGGGCCCCACGAAGATGAGGTCGGCCTGCTGAATGGCGTGGGCAAACTCGGGCCGCTCCGCCAAAAAGCCATAGCCTGGATGGATGGCGTCGGCGCCGGAGTCCTCCGCGGCTCTGATAATCGCGGTGGCATTGAGATAGCTCTTCGCCGGCTCGGCTGGGCCAATCGGCAGGGCCGCATCGGCTGCGGTGACGTGGGCGGCGGTGGAATCGGCGTCGGAATAAACCGCGACAGTGCGAAGCCCCAGTATCTGTGCGCTGCGGATTATCCGCAGCGCAACCTCCCCGCGGTTGGCAATCAGCAACTTGCGTATGGCGCGCATTCGAAGCCCTCGCGTCAGCCTAGCATTTTCCGGCAAACCAACATGAGCCTGGCGTAGTGCAACGAGCAACGAGAGCAGAAGGCAAAGCCACCGCGGGCGCGTCAGGCGGAGGCTGGACAGCTCCTGGCGGAATCGGTAAGCCGCGCCTCCGCGATGTTTGCGCGGCCGTGACGATTCGATTATTGGCTGGCGCAAGCGTTCCGCGCACTCCCGAAATTTAACCAGTGAGGCAGTGTCCGCTCTAGCGATCGAAGTGCTCTCCGTGGGACGCCTGCCGCGCGAGTTGAGGCGGAAATCCGGCAGGTGAAAAAAATATTTTGAAATTCTGCGCTGACGACCTGAAAAAATATTGATCGCAGGTGCGAAATCACTATTTTGTTGATGTGACTGTTCGCGCGCCGGCAATTCAGCCGGCGTTAACCCACAAGGAATATTCTGCATGAGGGAGCGCTAGCGTAGGCAATGGCAAATTCAACCCCTGTTCGCACTGTGTACGACTTCCCGGTTGCCGGGCATCTCTGCGCTGACGGAGCAGTTCGCTACGTCAAATTGATCCGCCGTCCCGGACATCCGCAACCGCAGGGCATATGCCCTCAGTGCCAAGCCGCCTTTCAGTATGAGAAGCCGCAACCTTCACGAATGCGGCATCATAGCGGTGACGGCGCGAGTCATTTTTAAACCGCAACTTCGCGGCGGTGTCACCGTCGCTTCCGAAAATAATCGCTCGGGTTCGTTTTTAGATGAAGCCTCCTCCCGCTGGCTTAGCCGGGAGTTTGTTCACGATGGTTTGGGCGAGGCAGGGCTTGTCCCGCCGCGACCGCCGATCGCGGCGGGCGGCCCCGAGTTCGCGTGCTTTCGACATTCGGCTCGATAGTGGCGCATACGTGCTGATAACGCGTTGTGCCGATTCCTGTTCAGTGAGGACTCGCGACGTCGGACGGAACCAGGCGGCCGGCATTTAACCTGCCGGACGCAAGCGGGCGGACTGTGTCATTTCCGACCGGACGCCACGCCGCGCTGTGCTTCGTTAGGGAGGATTGCCCCACCTGCGGGCTCTCGCTGCCCTTTCATCGAGTAGACTTGTCAGAGGTTCGGCAGCTCGATCACCGTGCTCGCAATTGGTCAGGAGAGAAAGGGCAACGAAGTCCTGATTGAACGGCATGGGCTCACTGTCCCAATGCCGGACGACTCGGCCTTGAAGGCGTCCTTTGCCAACCAAGTCGAGATCGTTCCTACGATAATTCTCGCTAATCCACAAGGCGAAGAACTCCGGAAATTCGAGGGCTTTGGCCGCCAGGATTGGCAGGATTTATATCGCGAACTGAGCCGCATCAGCCGCATTTCGCCGCCGCGCGAATGGGCCTCCTACCCCGAATCGCAGCCCGGGTGTGGCTCGAAACCGGTGCAGCCGGAATCGCCGAGCGTCTGCCGGCGGAGGCCGAAGACTCCGACGGCGCGCACGCCGCATCGAGATTGGCGAGGACGATGACCCATTCGAATTCATGTTCGCGCAGGGACTGGATGATGGACTCCCGGTCGTACCACCGACACCTGAGCGCGTCCTTCGGATGCTTAACGGCACGCGGCGGTACCCGCAGGAAGTCGTCGGCACCTAAGCGCCGAAGTATGCGCCGGTTACGCTCGAGAAAATCGCCATCACCGCGGTGATGGCCGGATGCAAGCCGGAATATTTGCCGGTGGTGGTCGCGGCGGTTGAGGCGAGCTGCACTGCGAAAATTCAACATCCACGGGGTGACCGCCACGACTTACGGCGCACACCGGTAATCGTGGTGAACGGCTCGATACGGCACCAACGCGGGATGAACATGGCCATCAACGTGTTCGGCCGGGGCAACCGCCCCAACGCGACTACCGGCCGAGCGGTCAAGTTACTGGTGCGCAACGTCGGCGGCGGACGACCCGGCGAAGTCGAGCGCGCCTGCTTCGGCTCGGGCAGCAAATGCACCTGTTGCTTCGCCGAATTCGAAGAAAAGAGTCGTTGGGAACCGCTTCATGTCAAGCGAGGCTTTGATAGTGATGATAGCGTGGTGACCTGTTTCGGCCTGGAGGGCGGACCGCATCAGATCCGGGACGCCACCGACGAAGAGATTCGCGTGAAGGCGGATAAAATCGTCGAGCCGGTTGTGGCAGCACTGGTCTGTTAGCAGCATTACACGGCGGCTCCGTCCCGGGAGCCGCCATTTTGGCATTCGAGCCCGCTACCCGAAAGGCGCGACATCCTAGCCCGTTACGGCCTAAAGAGTTTCTGGGGCCTAAACCAGTTCTGTCTGCCGGCTGATTTCGATTCGTCCTCATGCCAGAATGCTTTTTCGATGGCGAGCGGAACGTGGCGCAGCCCGCATGTCTAATCTCCCACGAAAAATATCGTGATAAAGCGGATCAAACTTCACAATTTTTTAAGTTTGAAGGACATCGACCTGGAGTTGGGGGCTCGCAATGTTCTCGTCGGTGCCAACATGTCCGGGAAGAGCAACTTGATCGAATGCCTAGAATTTTTAAAAGACGCTTTGAGTCCCGCGGCAACAAACAACGTCTTGCCATTGCAAAGTGCCTTTTCTAGCCGCGGTGGTTTCGGCGAGGTTGTTTAGAAAGGCCAACCCGAAGGGCCAATTGGCATTGCGCTGCAGGCCGAGCTTCAGAGTTCCGGCAAATCTGGCAAAACACCAACATCTCACTGCTATGAACTTTCTCTCAGGCCCCCCGAATATGGCCATCCGAGGGTCGAAAGCGAAATATTGAGTATTACCGCGGACAACAGGTCGGAAACTGTAGTAGAGAATGCCGCGGGCAAACTCAAAGTAATTCAAGATGACCAAAAGATCGACGGACCTCAGAATACTCAGGCGCTCGGCGTCCGACTGTATGCGCGAGATAACTCGTCCGAACTGTCGAGATTTTTAAACTTTGTTATGGGCTGGCGCTTCTATCATTTGGTACCCGCACTGATGCGAACAAGCAATGCACCGGCCTGGGAAGACCACTTGTTTGAGCACGGGGAAAATCTTTCAGCCTGGTTGTTGGTGCTCCAGAACTACCCAGAGGAATTTCGCCGACTAAAGCAGGCGTGTTGCGACGTGCTGTCCGGTCTCGCGGAGATATTGTTCCAGCCGGTAGAGCCGCCTCAACAGCAGATTCAGACTGGAACTCTGGGGACCGCTTCCTTTACGATGGACGCAGCAAAGATTTCGATAGGCGCGGCTGAAAGGCCCTTCAACCGACCGATGAGTCTCGCACGCATGTCCGATGGCGAGCTCGCATTTCTTGGACTAATCTCGGTTATTTTCGCGCCTGAAGAGCTAACACCGCCCCTGCTATGTATCGAGGAGCCCGAGAATTATCTTCATCCCAGATTGATAGAAGTGCTGGTGGAGCTTCTCAATCAAAGAGCAACGGAAGCTCACCCGCCACAGGTCATAATGACTACTCATTCTCCGTTGCTGGTTGACAGGCTGAGTATCGACGATCTCGTCGTTGTCGAGAAATCCGAAGGGGCGTCGAGATTCACACGTCCATCGACCAAGAAACACCTCCGAAAACTACTCTCAAGCAAAGAAGCTAGCCTTGGGGATCTTTGGTATTCTGGAGCCTTGACTGACTCTTGATGCCAACGGTTGGACTGATAGTTGAAGGATTGTACGACGAGGCAGTGATTCCGGTGCTTGTGAAAAGATGCCGCGCTCGCGTTAACGTAGTCACTCGAAAATGCAGAGGTTCCATAACAGGAAAACTGGCAGGCATTCTCGCTGAACTGGAGCGGTCCTCTAGAGCCGACAAAGTTCTAGTGATTTCCGATGCCGACTCAGAACAACCGAGCGTGATAGTCAAGGCCATTAGCAAGAGAATATCAGGCCGGTTCCGCTTTGCTATTGTGCCGATAGTCATCGTACCGATGCTGGAGGCCTGGCTCCTTGCAGACCCAACCGCGCTCGAGAAGGTGGTCGGGATCAGCAGGTTGTTCGCCAGACCCGAGAGGCCTCGCGGCCCCAAAGCCGAGTTACGGCGGCTGTTAACACCCCGCACCGCTTACACCCCGGATGTTGCCCTCCGGATTGCCGAGGAAATCGATTTAGACCTTTTGGGAGAACGCTGCGCTCGATTTTTAGCCTTCCGCAAAGGCGGTCCTCGACCCGTGACACTCAGACAGGGAGTCGCGTCCGGGATTCCTCGCGCGGCAGCCACGCGCGGGAATGACAGAGAGGGGTGCCATCGTCGTCAGACGAAACTATTTGTAAAGCGGGACACTAGACTAGTTGTCGTCAGACTTCATGATCCATTCTTCCAGAAATTCTTTTCGGTTTTCGGCTGGGCAAAAGTCTCTTGGGAGAGGTTCACCGTGCTCGACACGGCCAATCCAATCGAAGAGGCGCCTGAAGCGATCGGCCTTCACGCTGCCTAATGCGGCTTTTTCCTGAAGCAAGTACGAGCGCAGGTTTGTGGCCTCACACCGCCAATGCTCACAGACGGCGATGGTGCGTCGTGACGACTGTCCAAGGTACATCGTTGCATCGTTCAGGATCTGCTGCTGCTCGGGGGCCATCTTACTAATGTACCCTCGCATGTCGGGATCCTGCCACGCCAATTCCATTATTGATTTGCCTTGTTCGCGGGCTTCCCTGGCGAGCTTGCGCGCACGCTCGTAGGCGTTCGGGCAGCCTTGGAGCGCTAATAGAACATAGAGCGGTTCCGCGATAATTTGCTCCTTGCTGGCCATCAGATTGCGGTGCATCGCTTGCTGGTCGACGCGGAGCGCACTCATCGTCCGGTTCAAACGTACCACGCAATAATCGAACGCGGTCAAAAGCTCGGGAAGGAATCTCTGCGAGGCGGAATTAGTCAGATCGCGCTGATGCTCGGAGATCTGGTCCATGAACAAAGTCATCATGCGCGGCATGTAGGCCTTCCACAGGCTTTTGATATTCTCAAAATTCTTCGGGTTGATTTTGTGCGGCATGGTGGAGGAGCCGACAGTGTCCGCCGATTGCTCCTCCTGAACCTCCGCTATCTCACTGCGGCAAAGGTGCCGGATATCATCGGCGAGATTCGCCAGTACTGAAAAACACGACTGAATGGCATATCCCATGTCGGTGATGTATTCAGGCTGAACGATTTGACTGGCTATGCTCCCCGGCGCCGGCTGCATACCCAAATAGGAAAGGACCAGCTTCTCGAAGAGGACCGCAGCCCGTGGCAATTGCAGCGAAAGCGCATTATACGCGCCGACCGCGCCGGCGATCTTGCCACGCAGGTTTTGCCGGCTTGCCTCGAGCATTCCGATGCGCCCGCCGAGCCGATCCACGTACAAGGCTACGGCGAAGCCGAAGGTGATTGGCACGGCATGTTGACCATGCGTCCGGCCGATCTGGGGAGTGTCGGCATGCTGTTCAGCGAGGCGAATCAGCGTGTCCTGCAAATCAAGCAGATCGGGCAGCACGATGTCGCGCAACAGTTCCTGGAAGCGCAGGCTGGTGGCTGTATCCGTCGTGTCGTTAGAGGTCAGGAAGAGGTGTACGTAGTTGCCTGCTTCGGCGCTTACTTTGCGCGTTACGCAGTTCACCAATGCGCGAACGATATGGCCGGTGCGCTTTTCTTCCTCGTAGACCTCGGCCGCGGATATCGAATTGAACGCGTTCAGGATCTCGTCCGCATGTTTTCCTGAACACCAGGCAAGCTCGCGGAATGCCACAATCAGCGCGGTTTCGACTCTGCGCTGGTATTCAAAAAAGCCCGCTTCCGAAACAAAGGGCCGCAACCGCTCAAAAAATGCAGGATCCGCACCGTAGTAGCGGAAATCCATCGGGTTAACGAAGTCGTAGATGTTCATCGTTGGCTCGGCGAGGAAGGCTTACCGGCATCAGCGGCGAATGCAGAGAGTTGGGGGTAACAGCCTCACTTCTGAAGCATCA
>WNFC01003235.1_pt1 | contig 17598 bp, 15 predicted proteins | sample 5400541 | NCBI WGS metagenome assembly WNFC01 (sample SAMN13153342, study PRJNA577476) | soil metagenome | isolation source: 120 cm saprolite under Douglas fir tree site 2 hole 2 replicate 1 | place: USA:California | collected 2015-04-18
GCGGGCCCGCTTGCCGCACGCTGCTATAATGCGTGCATGACACTCGTGGAAATTACCTATGAATTGCAGTCGCCGCTGACAGAAGAGCAATTGCGCCAACTCGGGCAATTCGCGAACACCTATGGATTGCGCAGTTTTCGGGTCGACGAATCGAAGAAGCAACTCTCGTTTGAATACGACGCTTCACGCCTGCGCGAGACGCAGGTCGCGCATGTGCTGGGCCAAGCACGAATCGCCGTCGCCCGCAGAGTGAATTAAGCTCGAGCTCTGCAAAGAGTGACAAGCAAGCCCCTTCCCCCTCGCTTGTCTCTTTTCACATCTCGTCATTTGAAACGCGGCCCACGCAACCCTCTTATGCACGGCTCCCGCCAATGCAGAGTTCCTCCCAGAATTAGATAAGCACCTTATTATCTCAAGTTTAGCTTTGCAGAGAACTCCTCTACCCGCTCCAAATCTGTACTCCTAGTCCAATTCGGAACGGTCTCCAGTCTGAATCGGGAACGGCCCCTCTCCATCGTATACGGCCGACCCCTTTGCCACCTGGTTCCAGGACCCTGGTAACAAGATTTTCGAACTCGCGGGGCTATCGGTTTTTTCCCACACTCTCCGCAGAATACTCCCATGCGCTGGCTCTTCAGCAAACTCTTCTCGTGGCGGCGTCCCCTCTGCAGACTATATCTCCTCGGAATCACCCTTCTGGCCTGTTCGCTCGCGCTCCTCGCGGACACACCTGCGTTAGTGCAGAGTGTTCCGGCAGGCGGGTGCTACTGCCATTGTGCGGAATCGCGCCTGCGAGGCGGCTGCGTGAAGATGTGCGATTCGAAGCGGTACGTCTCGCGCTGGCGGGCAACAAAGTGCGCGAAACCCCACATGCAGACGCCAACCCATAATTCGCACGCCGGCCCACGGTTCCCGCATCCGGGCAGCGCCGAGCATGCTCAGCTCTGAAAGCAGTTCTAAGTTGTCAGTTGTAAGTATTTAGTTCCACCACGGAACCGGCTAGAGCGTGTGCGTTGCTACCGGCGCTGGCGTGCGAGAACGGGGCTCGGCGCCAGGCTCACCGAGAAGCTTCGCCAGAATCTCGGGGATTTCGAAAACGGCGCTGTTCTCTTGCGCCTCCACGTTCCTTCGAAACGCGGCGAGTGACGCAGGATCGAGCATCCGCTTCACACTCTCCGCCACATCTTCGAAGCTCCTCAATACGATGCCTACACCTTTCTCCTGCACCCACTCTGCGTTGTACCGTTCCTGCGGGAGCGTCCAGGCGTTGCATTCGATCAACACGGGGAGCTTGCGAACCATAGCTTCCGCGATGCTGCCGGGGCCGGGCTTGCCGATCAGAAAATCAGCTGCACGCATCAGCCGATGCACTTCTTTCGTGAAGCCCACGACATGGTTGGGCAACTTCCACTGGCGAGCGCGCAGCTTGGCCGCTAGCTCTTCGTTCCGGCCACAAATCAAAATCAGTTGCAGGGGCAAGCCCGCCGCGTTCAATCGCTCGGTGATGTCGTACATCACTTTCGAACCGTGGCCGCCGAAGAGAACAATCGCCGTTGGCAAGTCGGGGCGCAAACCCATTTCTTTCCGCAGTTCCAGCGGATCGGAATCGTCTTCCAAATAAAAATCTGGCCGCAAGATCATTCCCGAAGTCAGAAAAGTGTGAGCGTCGTCATGTCCCATCGAGCGCGCTTGATCGGCAGCTTTTTCCGTACCCGCGATGACATATTGATCTTTGATCGGCTCGATCCAGAATCGCGGCGGAAAATCGGCCAGGTGGGTGATGATGGTGACAAACGGGCGGGCGGGATAAACCTTGGTCCAGCTTTCACAAATCTGCCGGTTGAAATGGGGAATCACGGAAATGAGCAGGTCCGCCGGCTTCTCACGCCAAAATCTTTCGAGCAGATTCACTAACGGCCTGTGAAACAAGCGGATAGTCGCCTGGAGCACGCGGAGGAGATAGGTGCTGCCCAGGGTCCAGCCGTTTTGCAGGAGGATGTTGTATTGCTGCTGGATGCGTATACCGGTCAGCTTGCACAGGACGTCCAGCCGGTCAGTAAGGTCCTGAAACTGGATGAGTTCGATCTGCCAGTCGTGCTGTTGCTGGCCAATGACCGTTTGCAGAGCGACGGCGGCGTTGCGATGTCCCCCTCCGCCATCATGGAAGACGACGTGAATTTTTTTCATTGCGCCGATTGTGCCACACGATTGAGGCGTCGCACCAGAGCACACTCCATGCCATGTGGATAAGTCAATAAACCACTTGTGTTCAATGAGTTCCATGGACACGTTCACGCAGATTTCGCGACCTCTTTACAGGCTGTTCATATCCACAGCCGACAATTGCATCATGCGCTGCGACCTTCACGTTCACTCCATCGCATCCGGAATGTTCACCGTTCCCGGGCTGAATCGCATCTGCCGGGAGTCCTACAACGATCCCGCCGAAGTCTATGACCGGCTGAAGCGGATGAGCATGTCCATCGTCACCATAACGGACCATGACTCCATAGACGGCGCGGAGGCCTTGCGGCGCCACCCGGACTTCTTCCTGAGCGAGGAGGTTACCGTTCGGATGCCCAGCGGCACCGAGATGCACATGGGCGTCTATGGCATCACGGAACGCGACCATGCTGAAATTCAGCGCCGTAGTAACGATTTTATTGCGCTACTGATGTACCTCACGGAGCGTAAGCTGTTTTTCAGCGCGAATCACGTTTTCTCCGGGTTGACGGGCCGCCGGAAAGAGGAAGATTTTCATTGGTTTGAATCCTATGTTCCGGCGTTTGAGACGCGCAACGGGCAGATGTGGCCGGCGGCCAATGACAGTGCCGCACGGTTGGCGGCGCGGCTGGGGAAAATCGGGATTGCCGGCAGCGACTCGCATACGATCGCCGGTGTGGGACATACCTTCACGGAAGTGCCTGGGGTGCGGACGGCGGATGAGTTTTTCGCCGGGCTGCGGGCAGGATGCGGAGGCGTACACGGCGTGCATGGGAGCTGCGGCAAGCTTACGGCAGACGTGTTCAGCATCGTCAGATCGCTTTTCCGGGACAAACCGTGGACGCTGGCACTATCGCCGCTCGCGGTGCTGGTGCCGGCTTTTACTGTGGGGCACTGGATGAACGAGATTCGTTTTTGCCGGAAATGGTCCTCGGCCGTCGAGCGCGGTGGGAAGCGCAAACGGATGCTTTGGGATATGGATTCGAACTTCGAGGCCAACTGGGCAAGTTGAGATGCGCGTGAGCAAGACCTCCAATCCGTCGATGCAAGCAAGGCGAAGGGCTTTGCATGCGCACGCGATTTGCATGTGAGAAATCTTCTCGCCTATTTGTGCATCTTTCGTATTGAAAGCGCTTGTCTGTTTCCGGCCGTCTGGGTGAGGTAAGGCGATGGCAGTCGCACGCAACCTCTGGGGATATATCGATCGGCGCGATCACCGGCTGATGCGGCGGATGAATCGCTGGCGCGCCCCGCGCTGGTTTCGCATCTGGATGATCGCGGCCACGCGCATGGGCGATGGCTGGATCTGGTACGGTCTGGGCTGATGTTGCTCACCTATGGAGGCCCGCAGCGATTTTCGGCCATCGGCGCTGCGGGGTCAGCGGCGGTTCTGGGCATTTTTGTATTCAAAGCCTTGAAGAGACTGAGCCAGCGGCCGAGGCCTTGCCAGATCGAGCCGCACTGCTGGTCGAAGGTGCTGCCGCCGGACAAGTTTTCGTTTCCGTCGGGCCACACGATGACCGCGTTTTCGATCGCGCTAGTCGTCAGCTACTTTTATCCCTCGCTCGAAGGGGTGCTTTTTTTCCTGGCGCTAAGCATTGCGGTATCTCGCATCGTGCTGGGTATGCACTTTCTGAGCGATGTCCTGGCGGGTGTGGTCATGGGCGTTGCCCTGGGCTGTGCATCGATCACGGCGTTCGCCTCATTCGGTCTCATCTAGCGTCCGCGCGTTTAGCTGCCCGTCGGCCTCCTTATCACCTACTTATTCTGCGAAGAATTTGAAACGTGCGAAACGATTCATCACATCGTGCCAGTTTGAATACCCAGGCCCAGCCTGAATCGCGTTATATTGGGCCAGATGGCCGAAGCCGCCCAAACCTCTCCAAATATCGCCACCCGCCAACAATCTCATTCTTATCTGGTTTTCTTGTTGCAGGTTTCCCGCCCTGGGCTGTGGAGCACAACAGCCCTTTTTTATCTTATGCCGCTCGGCCATGCAGACTTCTTACATTCCGACAAACTCTGGTTGGGATTGTTTTTCGTGCTTTTCCCACTCGGGCTCGTGCTTTATGGCGTCAACGACATCGTTGACGCGGAAACCGATGCGCTGAACCCGCGCAAAGGCACGTTCCTGTTTGGTGCGCGGGGCGCGCGCGAACAGCTTGCTGTTTTGAAATGGCACATCGCTGGGGTGCAACTTCCGTTTGCGGCGCTGCTCTACTACTTCGTTGGTCCGCGTATTTTGTGGTGGTATGCCCTGCTTCTACTGGCCGTCGGCGTCTACAACGCGCCTGGCATCGCCTGGAAAGGCCGCCCTCCGTTCGACGTGCTGATTCAGGCGAGCTACCTGCTCGTTTTCGTGTTGAGCAGCTGGTTGAACAACGCTCCGCAACTTCCATGGCAGACTTTCTTATTTGGCGCGTTGTTTGCCATGCACTCTCATATTTTCGGTGAGGTGATGGACATCGAGCCCGACCGCTTGAGCGGCCAGCGAACAACTGCAACCTCGATCGGGAGAGTGCGCGCTAAATTCTTGATTGCAGCCTTTTTGTGTGTTGAAACCACGCTGGTGCGAATCTATTTTCGCGACTGGATCATCACGGGCTTCCTCGCTTTCGGTGCCCTCTGGTTTTTAATCGATGCGATTATACTGTGGAAAAACCGCGCTTATCGTCCAAATGAAATGCGTCTCTTCTTGTGGGGTTGGAACGCCGCCGCGCTGCTGGGAATGTTCTGGAATTGGACCCACGGCACGCTCACTCATGTTGTCTCTGCCGCGGGACTTCGCACATGAACCAGAAATTCCTGCTCGAAATCAGTGTCGAGACTCTTGAAGCGGCGCTGGCAGCGGAGCGCGGCGGCGCGGACCGCATCGAACTCTGCGGTGATTTGTCTTGCGGCGGAATTACACCCGGCGATGATCTCGTTCGTACTGTGCACGAACAGGTTCGCATCCCCATTTTTGTAATGATCCGGCCACGCGCGGGAGATTTCGTCTATTCGACTGCGGAGTTCGCGGAGATGAAGCGTTCCATTGTTGGCGCCAAAGAATCTGGAATGGATGGCGTCGTACTGGGCGTCTTGACGAAAGACCATCGAGTCGACGTCGAGCGAACGAGGGAACTCGTCGAGCTTGTGAGGCCGTTGCCGGTGACATATCACCGCGCGTTCGACGAACCTGCCGACTTACACCAAGCGCTCGAAGATGTGATTCAAAGCGGCGCGAAAAGAATCCTGACGTCTGGCGGCGCAAAAAGCGCGCAAGAGGGAGCCGCGGTGCTCGCCAAACTTATCGAAGCCGCGGGGGAATGGATCGTCATTCTCCCAGGAGCAGGAATCAGCGCCCGCAATATCGAGCAAGTCGCGCGGCGAACGAGGGCGCGCGAGTTTCACTCTGGCCTGAGTGCGGCTCTTCCCTATGGCAGCAAGAAGTACACGAGGTTCGAAGAGGAAGTGCGCAAATTGGCGGAGCAAATTATGCGAATCAGTCTGGCCCAAACCACGCGGATTGAAGAAAATCGATTCTAGTTAACCGTAACACCCCACCCCTATGTTTTTCATAAGTGTTAATTCTAAATGAAGTTAACTTGGTGTTGTACTCGAAACGCTCATTCGGAGGCCCAGAGCATGTACTCCGTTATCTGGGCCGTTACACTCATCGCGTGGCCATCTCCAACCATCGACTGGTCTCGTTTGCTGATGGGAAGGTCACGTTTCGTTGGCGCAATTCCGCCCACAGCAACGAACAGAAGTTAATGACCCTATCTCTCGATGAGTTCTTGCGCCGCTTCCTGTTGCACTTGCTCCCGGAAGGTTTCGTGCGCATCCGCAACTTCGGCTTCCTGGCCAACCGCAAACGTGCCACCACCTTGCCACTTTGCTTCCAACTGCTCGACAGGGCACCGCAAACCGAGCAAGAGGTCTCCACCGCCGGTCCGAGCGATCTTTGGTCTTGCCCCAAGTGTGGTGGGCCGATGATGGTCGTCGAAAGACTCACCGCTGCTGAAATCCAACTTCGTTCTCAACCGGTGGTCACGGCTGCGGCATGAAGCGACTCTCTCCAATTCGAAAGTGTTTTTCCACCCGCTCCGTCCCTCTCTGTGCTTTGCCTCGGAACGGACCTCCTTTCCAGCTCTTCAACCACACCCTTCAGGATCCTCTTTCGCATTCAGCCAGCTTCCGGGCTCATACTGTCACGGGTCGCGCTCTGCGGCACAGCCTCGGCACAGCTCGACGCCGCTCCTTCCCACCATTGAATTTGCATAGGGCCCGCGTCCGCCGCAAATCGCGGGCGGCATCCTTCAAGTGGTTGTATCGAAAGCGCGCGAACACACCGTGCTCGTACAGGCGCCTTGCTCTCTCGCGCTTCCGATATAACCCTAAGACTTACGAGGAACTTGCCGAGAAACTCTTCTCAGTTGTTCTCACCACAAAACGCCGGCGCATTTGCGCCCAACAATCCGCATCCTCGCTGAATTTCGTCCTCGATCATCTTGCACGAGTTTTGCGCGCTACACGGCGGATGCGTTGCCGGCGATACTTGAAGGCACCGCCTCACCAACTCGTTCGCCACCTGCTTGCCCACCGTGTTCGCGCAACTCTTCTCCGAGGAATCCCCCGCGCCTAGCTCATTTCCCGCCTGCACCAGGAACTCCCCGTTGCAACCCCGATCCACCCAGACGCCCCTGCGATCGTAGCCCCAGGTCGAGCCTTCAATGCATCGCGCCATGCCTATCTGTCTCGTGAGTTGCACTTTGGCCCCTTGCGTATCCGCGTCGCAATAATTCTTTCTCCCGTCGAACGAAGCGCAGCTTATCTTCTCGCTCTTGCCCCCGGCTTTCCCGGGCCCGGCGGGATGCCCCGGAACACCCACCACAAAATCCGCCTCGCATCCTTTATCTACCCATATTCCGTGTGTATCGTGTCCCCAAGAGGAGCCTTCCTTGCACTTCGCGTCGCTCCGTTGTTTCACGAGCTGCACCCCGTTGCTGGCATCCGCCGGACAAACTTTTCGCTGGCCATTATCCGACGCACACGTTATCGTTCCTCCACCACCCTCGCCGCGGGCATCGCCGCCGTCGTCGCCGCGACCCAAAGTAAACTCACCGCCGCATCCCTTGTCCACCCAGATTCCTTCTTCGTCGTAGCCCCACGACTCGTCCTGTTTGCACGCCGCCTGGCTACGCTGCCGCACCAGTCGCGCGCCATGCCTCGTGTCCGCCGTGCAGTAGTGCTTCTCTCCGTCATCCGAAGAACACGGAATGATCTGGCCCTGACGCTCCTGCGGAGCCTGTCTGGCCAATGCCCCGCGGCCAAAGGGGGAGAGGGCCGCCACCAAGACAAAAATACACCGGCAAATTCGCATGCGATTCTCCTGCGATTGTTTGGGCGAGAAAGAGGTAGGCGAGGGCGCCATCTTTGTTAAACGTGCGACCCTGCCGGGGATCCATGGCGCCTCCCTAGGGCTGGGCAGACCGGAATTTTCATTTTGACTTCCCGGCCGACCGATAACGTAAAGGCAATCCCACCAACATGCAATGCTCCAGTCAAGTTTTTTGAGTGCAGGGCCTTTCCGACGGCCGCGCCAAAGTCTCAAGGCCAAAAACCGGCGCTTCTCCCATTGTCCCTACCGAAAATTCTGTGCAGCTTATGCCTGCCTGCCTGCCTGCCTGCGGCAAGCGAGCTGGATTCCTGTGCAAAATGGGCTAGGCTTTCTGGGCCTGGCGGCGGAGGAATGTTGGCACGTCCAAATCGTCGGCCAGAACATCCTGGCTGACTTCACGGACGTTCTGCTGAACCTGGTGGACGACGTTCGGCAAGGTCTGCTGCACCGGCGCATCCGGCATTTCGCGTCCGGCCTTCCAGGTCTTCGGCAGGAAGGAAGGCTTCTGGTGGATGTTTTTCTTGTTGGCGTCCTTGAAGCCCGCAGCGATGACGGTGATCTTCACGGAGTCCTTCATGTTGTCGTCCTGCACGGCGCCGAAGATGATGTTGGCATTTTCATGAGCGGCCTTCTGAATGACGCTCGAGGCTTCGTGGACCTCATGCAATGTGAGGCTGGAGCTGCCGGAAATGTTGATGAGGATGCCCTGCGCGCCCTGGATGGAGTTGTCTTCGAGAAGCGGACTGGCGATGGCGCGGTTCGCAGCGTCGACGGCGCGGTTCGTGCCGGTAGCCACAGCAGTACCCATCACGGCGTAGCCCTGGCCATGCATGATGGCTTTCACGTCGGCAAAGTCGCGATTGATGATACCCGGCACGGTGATGATGTCCGAGATGCCCTGCACCGCCTGACGAAGGATGTCGTCTGCGATGCGGAAGGCGTCGAAGAAGCTCGTGCCGCGCTCGACGGTTTCCATCAAACGCTCGTTGGGGATCACGATGACGGTGTCGACTGCGCCGATAAGCTCCTGAAGGGCCTGCTCGGCTTGCAACATGCGGCGCTTGCCTTCGAAGGCGAAGGGTTTCGTCACTACGGCAACGCTCAAGGCGCCCAATTCGCTGGCGAGAGAAGCAACCACGGGAGCCGCACCACTGCCGGTGCCTCCGCCGAGACCGGAGGTGATGAAAATCATGTCCGAGCCTTCCAGGGCTTCGATGATTTTCTCCGTGTCTTCGAGCGCCGCCTTACGACCGACCTCGGGATTGGCGCCCGCGCCGAGACCCTTGGTGAGTTTCGCGCCAAGTTGCAGCTTCACCGGCGCCTGCGATAGTTTCAGCGCTTGTAGATCCGTGTTAGCAGTGATGAATTCCACGCCTTCGAGCTTGGCGCGAATCATGCGGTTCACCGCATTACAGCCGCCCCCGCCCACACCGATGACTTTGATCTTCGCCGGCTGAAGCTCTTCGCTGAAGCTCATCCGGATTCCTGCCTCTCTTGTTGTCATATCTTCCCCAACCTTCCCCAGTTTCGCTTGCGGCTCTCAGGCAGGGTCACGAGGCGCCCGCGAACATGGCTTTCAATTTTGATACAAGGTTTCCCCCGCGCTGGGGCGCGGAGCGCCGCGCCTTCGCGCCACACAGAACGAGTCCGACTACGGTTGCATATTCCGGCTGCGCCACCTGTTCCGGCAGATCAGCCAAGCCTTTTGGTTCCGCGATGCGCACCGGCAGATGGAATGACTCCTCGGCAAGTTCCAGCAACCCGTGGAGCCGCGCGCCGCCGCCCGCCAAGACAAATCCGGCGGGGATTTGGCCGTCAAGCCCGGCGCGCTGCAAATCGTCGCGGATCAGCGAAAGCAATTCCATGGCGCGCGGCTCGATAATGTCTGTCAGCATGTGCGCAAAGATGTTCCGTGGCGGACGGTCGCCCACGCTGGCAATTTCGATGGCACCGTTTCCCTTCATGAAAGCGGACGCGGCGCAGCCGTGGCGGCGCTTGATTCTTTCTGCTTCGGGTATCGGGGTGCGCAAACCGACGGCCAGATCATTCGTGAAGTGATCGCCGCCAATCGCAACCGCGCTGGTGTGACGCACTACGCCGCCGCCGAAGACAATCAATTCGGTCGTGCCGCCGCCGATGTCCAGCAGGCAGCAGCCGAGATCGCGCTCGTCCTGCGTCAGGCAAGATTCCGCGGAAGCGAGCGGCTCCAGGACCGTATCGCTGATGAGGATGCCGGCCTTGTTCGCGGCGGTGACGAGATTCTGGGTCGCGACAACGGAGGAAGTGACCAGATGGACATTGACCTCCAGCCGCTGGCCGACCATGCCGATGGCGTCGCGTATGCCATTCTGCGCATCCACCATGAATTCGTGCGGAAGGACATGCAGGACCTCGCGGTCTTCCGGAAGCGAGATATTGCGGGCCGCATCCACGGCGCGACGCACGTCTCCGCGCTCGATATCTCGCGGACGCTGTCCCAGGGTGATGCCGCCGCGGCTGTTTACTCCTCGCACGTGGCCTCCGGCCACTCCGATCAGGGCCTCTTCCACTGGAACATTCGCCACGCTCTCGGCCTCTTCGACCGCGCGGCGGATGGAACTCACGGTGGAATCAAGATTGACGATCAGGCCCTTGCGCAAGCCCTTGGACTCGGCCGCACCGAGCGCCAGAAACTTCACGAGTTCGCCATCGACCTCGGCGATCAGCACGGAGGTTTTCGTGCTGCCGATGTCCAGTCCAACCAAGTATTTGTCTTTCTTCGCCAAGCCACCGCTCCTGCGAGGAATCTATTTTGTTCTTGCGGCGGCCGTGCCCGCGCTGGCGTCGGGGTTCACGACCACTTGCCGCGAATACTGCAAATCGATCGACTGCACGCGGCCGGCATTTGCCTGCCACTGCGAAAAATTGTCGACCAGCATCTTGTACTTGCCGGTGAACTCACTCGAACCGAAGTGAATGGTCACGGCCTGCGCATCGTTGGCGCTCGCCAGCCCGGTCATCACCACGCGCAGATCTTTCGGGTTGGAAAGGTCGACCTCACTAACACCATCGGACGAGCCGCCGCGCACGAGATCGACATCCTTCATGAATTCCTCGTACGTCTGCATGCGCTTTTCCCGCTGGTCTCGGGGCAGTTCTTCCGAAACGCCGGTGACGACCGGAAAATGCAGATCTTCGCCCCGCGGGCGGTCGAGGATGACGCCGTGCGCGTCAATCAGCGCCAGTTCGGCGCCGTTCCGGGCAAAGGCGACGGGAGTGCGCTCGGTCAGCTCGACGCGAAGGCGATTCGGCAGGATGCGCTGCATGCTGGCGGACTCGACCCAGGGAATCTGTTCCAGTTGACTCCGGCGGGCGTCCAAGGGGACGCGCAAGACACTCCGGTTGCGGTCGTGGACAAACTGCTGGAGCACCGCTTCGCGGCTGACGATGCGATTGCCGTTCAATTCGATCTGATCCGGCTTGAGCAGCAGCATGGTGGGCGAATATAGAAGAAACTGCATTCCGTAAACCGCCACGGTCACACCAGCAACGCCGACACAACTCAAAACCAGCACCCGCCGATAGAACGGCCAGCCGCGCCCGCTGAATTTCTTGCGGCGGATTTCAACCGGCTTCTGGCGGCGCAGGTAACGCGGTTCATCGTCGGCAATCAGCTCCGGTCGGTAGGAATCGGCCTCTGCCGCCGCAGACGCGTTCCGCGGTATGGCTTTCAAGCGTTCCAAACGACCACCTCGTTCTCCAGACTTACGCCGTAAGTTTTCTGCACGCGTTCGCGCACATCCGAGATCAGCGTCAGCATGTCTCTCGCGGAGGCATGGCCGGCGTTCACAAAGAAATTGGCATGACGGTCGCTGACGCGGGCGTCGCCCACAGACAGGCCCTTGAGCCCCAATTCATCGATCATGCGGCCCGCGGAGGCACCCGGAGGATTTTTGAAGATGCAGCCGGCGCTTTTCTGGCCGAGCGGCTGGCTGGAGCGCCGTTTTTCGTTGCAGATACGAATACCTTCGAGGATTACTTTGAACGGTTTGGAGGGTAGTTCCAGTATCACCGCGAGCATCATATCATCCGGGGCAAAAGAAGTGTGCCGGTATTCGAAAGAAATTTGGTCGCCTCGGAGAACTTCGATTTTTCGGCCAGCCGCCCGGTAGAGCTTCACTTCGCGGACATAGCTGCCAATCTGCATACCGTAGGCCCCGGCATTCATGCGCAGCGCACCCCCGACGGTGCCGGGAACACCGATGAGTCCTTCCATCCCACCGAGGTTATTCTTCGCACAAAAGGTGATCATGCGGCCAAGGTCTGCCGCGGCGTCAACGTGCGCAAAGTTGCCGTCGAGCACGACATCAGGTTCCGGACGGACGAGTTGCAGGACCACCCATGGCAAGTCCCCATCACCGACGAGCAGGTTCGAGCCTCCACCGAGGAACTTATGCGGAATGTGGTTCGCATCGAGAAGTTTCAGGAGATCGGGAAGGCTTTCGTGATTTTTGATGCGGAGCAGGTCCGCCGTCCCGCCGATGCCCAGCGAAGTAAGGCCGGCAAGGGCAGTGCCCTGCCGTAGCTCAACGCGGATCTCCGCGAGTTTGGCAACGATCCTGGGATCACGAATGCGCATGATGCGTCGGATGCTCCGTTCCCAGCAAAAGCATGAATTCATTGCTCGCCCGGCTGATGTTGCCCGCGCCGATGGTAAGGACGGCGTCCCCGGGACGCGCTTGTTTCAGCAGGTACTCGATCCCTTCCTGCATCGAACGAAAATAGTGGACGTTCTTGTGACCGGCCTCGCGAATGGCGCCCGCAAGCGTTTCACTCGTGACGCCCGGGATGGGCGCTTCACTGGCCGCATAGATATCGATCAGCACGAGAATATCCGCTTGATTGAACGCGCGGCAGAATTCATCCCAAAGATGCTGGGTGCGGCTGTAGCGATGCGGCTGAAAAAGCACCAGCAGGCGATTGAACTTGCAGCCGCGGGCCGCTTCGAGCGTGGCGCGGATCTCGACCGGGTGATGACCGTAGTCATCGATCACGGTGATGTCGTTAACTACACCCTTGATGTGAAAACGGCGGCCCACGCCAGCAAATTTGACGAGGCCTTCGCGGATCAGGTCAGCAGGAACGCTTAAGTACAGCGCGACTGCTGCGGCCGCCGCGGCGTTGCGGACATTGTGCATGCCCGGCGGATGCGTCAGCCGGAACAAACCGAGATCTTCACCTCTGTAGGTCAGCCGGAATTCGCTCTCCAAACCTTCCAGCTTCACATCACCGATCACCAAATCGGCCTGGCTCGAGGTTCCATAGGTGATGATGGGACGCTTCACGCTGGGAATGATCGCCTGCACGTTGGGCTCATCGATGCATAGAATCACCGCGCCGTAAAACGGCACGCGATTCACAAACTGGATGAAGGCGCCCTGAATATCTTCGAGCGAGGAGTATTGATCGAGATGTTCGCGATCGATCGTAGTTACCACCGCGACTACCGGCGCGAGCATGAGGAAGCTGCGGTCGCTCTCATCCGCTTCCACCACAAAATATTCGCCTTTCCCGAGCCGCGCAGTCGTGCCCGCCTGGTTGACTTTCCCGCCGATCACAAACGTGGGGTCAAGATGTGCGGCCGCCAGCACCGAAGCAACGATCGAGGTCGTAGTCGTCTTGCCGTGCGCGCCGGCCACGGCGATTCCGTATTTCAAACGCATCAGCTCCGCAAGCATCTCCGCGCGTGGTATCACCGGAATTTTCATTTTGTGCGCTTCGATGACTTCGGGGTTATCTGCCTTCACGGCCGAGGAAGTCACGACAACGTGCGCTCCATCAGCATTGGAAGCCTTGTGACCCTCGTAAACTGTGGCGCCGAGATTCTGGAGGCGCTCGGTGATCGTGGAAGGCTTGGTGTCCGAGCCGGACACGGAATAGCCGAGAGTCAGGAGCACTTCGGCGATCCCGCTCATGCCGATGCCGCCAATACCGACCAAGTGAATCCGTTGAAAATTGCGGAAAGAGCCCATCATGTGCTTGCCCTCTGCCGATTTCCTTGCACGTTCGCGGCCTCTTCGATGAGATTCACGATGTCGCGCGCGGCAAAAGGGCGGGCAAGCCCGCGCGCGGCGGTTGATAGTTTTTCGATCTCTTGGGGCTGGTTGAGGAGAGAGAAGATTTCGCCGGTTAGGCTTTCGGCCGTGAGTTCCGCTTCAGAAATCAGGCGGCCGGCGCCCGCGCGGGTCATTTCCTGCGCGTTGCGCAATTGGTGGCTGTCGGTCGCCCTTCCGAAAGGGATGAAGATGGCGGCCCGGCCCGCAGCAGCGATTTCCGCTGCGGTGATGGCTCCTGCCCGGCAAACAATCACATCTGCCCAGGCAAAGCGCTCCGCCATGTTCGTGAGGAAGGGGACAACCTCCGCGTTGATTTCGCGCCCCGCATAAGCGGTGCGTACAGCATTATAATCGCGTTCGCCGGTCTGATGCACGATTGCCAGTTCATTTTTTCGGACGGCGAGGCGGTCCATGGCATCGACAAATACCCGGTTGATCGGCAACGCTCCCTGGCTGCCGCCGGTGACGAGCAGCCGAAACGGCTTTCCCGGCCGCCGCGGTGAGATGGCGAAGAACTCCGAGCGCACGGGGCAACCTGTAACGACCGCCTTTTTTCCCCACTCCCGTGCAGAAACTTCATAGCCCGTGGCAATTCGTGTAGAAATTCTCGCCAGCACCCTGTTCGTGAAGCCCGGCTCGGCGTTCGGTTCGAAGATGACATTGGGCACGCGCCCCAGCCAGGTGGCCAGCAACATGGGTCCTGCGGCGTATCCGCCGACACCAAACGCGGCGACAGGTTTGTGCTTGCGCAAAACGCGCCGCGCGTCGAGCATCGCCGGAGCGAGCATCGCCAAATTCCTGAGCAGCGTGGCGCCACCCTTGCCTTTCAAGCCCGCCACCCGCAGCGTTTCCAACGGCAGTCCGGCCTGCGGCACGAGCTTCATTTCGATTCCGCGTTGCGTTCCCACCAACACGACTTCCCTTTCGTTACCTCTCGAAAGCCATTCCTGCGCAATGGCCAGCGCCGGAAAAACATGTCCGCCCGTGCCGCCGCCTGCAATCAGCAATTTCACTGGCAGCGCTCTTGCCGAGCAGCGGCGCAGCATGCTGCGCCACTACAACCGAAATTCTCCAGGCGTGAGTCTGCTACCTTCACGCTTCTGTCGCCTGCTGCGAAATATTCAGAAGCACACCGGTGGCCAGCAACATGACCAGCAAACTCGATCCCCCATAGCTGATGAAAGGCAGCGGTATCCCTTTCGTCGGCACCATCCCGAGCACGACCGCAAAATTAATCAGCGCCTGGCACAAGACCATCGCGGTTATTCCCAGCGCCAGCAGCCGCCCGAATCCGTCCGGGGCACCGAGCGCAGCACGCATCCCTCGCCAGCCATAGACTACAAAAAGCGCAATCACGATCATCGCTCCGATAAAACCAAGTTCCTCGCAGATGACGGCATAAATAAAATCCGTGTGCGCCTCCGGCAAATAGAAGAGCTTTTGTTTGCTCTCCATCAGGCCTACGCCCGTGAAGCCACCCGAGCCGACGGCAATGAGCGATTGAAGCAACTGAAATCCGGCGCCCTGCGGATCGGAATCCGGGTGCAGGAAAGCGGTCAATCTGGCTTGCCGGTACGCCACCTGCGTGATGAGCAGATACACCATGGGAATCGCTCCAGCGAGCCCCACCGCGAGCCACTTCCACGAGAGACCTCCAACGAAAAGAATGGCGGCGGCCACAACGAGAATATCGATGGACGTCCCAAGGTCAGGTTGCAGCAAAATCAATGCGACAAAAACCAGAATGGGAGCAGCCGCCGGAAAAATCGTCTCCCAGAAATCTTCCTTGCGTAATTCCATGCTGGCCTTGTTGCGGCGCCTGTGATCCAGAAACCACGCCAGATAAAGAATCGTGGCGAGTTTCGCCAGTTCCGACGGCTGGATGCCCACCGGGCCGAATTTGATCCAGCGATGCGTGGCATGGGACTTGTCGAGGAAAAAAGTGCCGACGAGCAAGAGCAAGACGACGCAAACTACGGGATAGATGACAGAGGGTTCGCGCAGACGCCGATAGTCCGTCTTCATCAAAGCAAACATCCCCAAAAGGCCGATGAAGAGCCATGCGGCCTGACGGACGAGAAATATATAAGAGTGGCCGTACTGCTGTTCCGCCGTGACTGCGGAGGCGCTGAAGATCATCACCGCACCGAAGAGACACAGCGCCAGCGTCACTCCAAAGAGCCAGCGGTCATTCTCCAATCGTCTCGGCACGTTCTCTCACCCTCTTCCAGAGGTTGTACTCGCCGCTTGCCGCTCCAATTGATGCACCAGTTCTTTGAATACTCGGCCGCGGTGTTCGTAGTTCTGAAACTGATCGAAGCTGGCGCATGCCGGAGCAAGGAGCATCACGTCGCCGGGCCTAGCCGCATGCGAGGCAATTTCCACGGCGCGCTCAATCGTCCAGGCGTGCTCGATGGCCACGCTGCCGGTGATCTGTTTTTCAATTTTCTCCGCGGCCGCGCCAATCAGCAGCGCAAGAATGGCCTTCTCACGCAACGGCCTTTGCAGCACGGTGTAGTCGCTGCCTTTATCTTTCCCGCCCAGAACGATCAGGATTCGCCCGGGAAAAGCATCCAGCGCTTTCAGCGTGGCATCGACGTTGGTGGCCTTTGAGTCGTTGTAATAGCGCACACCTCCGACCTCCGCGACAAATTCCAGGCGATGCTCGACGCCCGCGAATGACCGCACCCCTTTCGCGATAGCCGCGGGGTCGGCGCCAGCGAGACGCGTCGCCGCCACGGCCGCAAGGACGTTTTCGACGTTGTGGGCACCCGCCAGCGGAATCTCCTGGAGATTCAATACCGCCTCTTCTTCGCCATCATGGCGAAACACAATTTCGTTTTCCCGCACGAGCGCACCTTGCACCACGCGCTGCTTCCGGCTGAACCAGTACACACGCGGCTTGGCAGGTGCCAGGGAATTGGTCGCCGGATCATCCGCGTTCAGCACCGCACAGTCCGCTTCCGTCTGATTCTCGAAGATGCGCGCTTTGGCGCGGCCATACTCTTCGAGCGTGTGATGCCGGTCCAGGTGGTCGGGCGTGAGATTCAAAAACACGCTGATGTTGGGGCGAAATGTTTCAATCAGCTCTAGCTGAAAACTGCTCAACTCCGCCACCGTGATGGTGTCGTCGCTGGTCTGCTCCACTCGCGAAATCAAGGGAGTGCCGATATTCCCGGCGAGAATGGTGGAAAAATCAGCGCCTTTCAAAATGTGTTCGATCAAGGAGGTCGTCGTCGTCTTCCCGTTCGAGCCGGTGATCCCGATCAAGCGTCCCTCCAGGAAACGGCCCGCCAGCTCCACCTCGCTCCAGATAGTGACACCCTTCGCGCGCGCGGCCTGCAGCAAGGGGGCATCGGCGGGCACGCCAGGGCTCGGAACGATGAGGTCCTGTTCGAGAAATGCATTTTCCCGGTGGCCGCCAAGCTCCAGGCTTACGCCCGCTGTTCGGAGTGGCGCAATCGCTTCGCCGATTTCGTTTTCCGTCCGCGCATCCGTCGCCGTCACGTTCGCGCCCCGCGCGGCGCAAAAAAGCGCAGTGGCCACACCTGTCCTGGCCAGTCCCACGACCAGCACGCGCTTGCCCCGCAACTCCAACGGATTCGCCATTAATCTCGCAAAATTCTTTAACCCGAGTGCTTCACTACCTCAGCTTCAACGTCGTCAGCGCAAACAGCGCAAAAACCAGCGCGACGATCCAAAACCGCACGATCACTTTCGATTCGCTCCAACCTAGCAATTCGAAATGGTGGTGGATGGGCGCCATGCGGAAGATGCGCTTGCCGCGCAGTTTGAACGAGCCCACCTGCAGAATCACGGAAAGCGCTTCGATGACGAAGATACCGCCGACGAAAAAGAGCAGGATTTCCTGCTTGATGATGACCGCAATGGTGCCCA
>WNFC01003236.1_pt1 | contig 17597 bp, 14 predicted proteins | sample 5400541 | NCBI WGS metagenome assembly WNFC01 (sample SAMN13153342, study PRJNA577476) | soil metagenome | isolation source: 120 cm saprolite under Douglas fir tree site 2 hole 2 replicate 1 | place: USA:California | collected 2015-04-18
GCGAGCGCCGTTAACTGCGCGCCTCCGCGAGATTTTCGATTTTGCGATAGTCGCGTTTCCGGAATTTCCATGCGGAAGCCGTCCCGATCCACGTTTTGCATCAACTCCTGAAGAAATTCAAACGCAAGCGTTTCGATTTTTTTCGATTAACAATTGGTTCTCGGTTTGACAACTTTCCGTTTGCAAACAGGCCGGTGCTTCTGGGAGTCTTGAAACTAAGATCACAGATCCAAAATTGTGTCTAGAGCCTCAAGCCAATACCGAGAATAATCGGTAGCGTCGGCGAATAAGCGCCGGTAATGATGCCGCGAGCGCGCGAGATGCTCAACAGGAGGCCTTGATGAAATCGGATATGCGAGTCACGAAAGTGCGCGCTGCCATGAGCCCGCCGCAACGCTGCTCGTGATCGCCCTCTGGGTCGGCCCGAGCACCGCCGGGGTCAAACCAGGCGAGATGATTACCGCCGCTACCGCCGCGAAAGTAAAGGAATTGGTGTCTCCGGGTATCTACCTCCGAGTCCAGGGCGGGATGGAAATGAAAATCGTGCCGACCCAGCGCGTGGACTGGCCGCCGCCTTATAAGGATGCGACCGAGAAGTATTCGGCGCAGGTCCGACTCTCCAAGGATCGTCGTTCCACAATCGGATATGTCGCGGGACAACCGTTCCCGCTGATCGATCCCAACGACCCCGATGTCGCAGTCAAGATCGCCTGGAACAACGTGTTCCGGCCCATCACATCGGACGATTACGATCTCCGCTTCTTCGAGTGCAACGCGCATTACATTTCCCGGGGTAAGGGAACCAGCCTCGAACTCGATGATACCGAAGTCGGCCACTACGCTGGTTACAGCGAGGTTGGACGCACCGAAGTCGAGCCGATGCCGGTGGATCCCGACTTCAAATCAACCGGGCGTCTCTGGTTGTTTGCGCTCTATCCGGTTATCCAACCTGCCACGCAGCGCGGCGCGGGTATCGTACGGTTCCGGTACGCCGATCCGAAGCGCGGCGATGATTCCTGGTCGTACACCGTGGGCGCGCGACGCGTGCGCCGCCTCAACGAGGCAATTCTAAGCGACGCGACCGGTATATCGGCATGGAACCCGGACCACTACTCCGGCTTCAACCCCAAGACCGAAGCGTACGACTACAAGTTCCTCGGCGAGAAGCAGATGCTCGCATGCGTGCATGCGGAGCATTCGCCCGAGATACCGTGCCCGACCGACGGCGGTGCGAGCGCCTGCCCCGAGGCGTGGGAATATCGTCATATGTACGTGCTCGAGGCCAAGCCCAGGTACGGCATCGTCAATACTCTGCAGGGTAGAAACATGCTGTACATGGACTCTGAAAGTCTGGTTCGAGCCCTATGTCGACACCTACGATCAGAGAGGCGAGCTCTTCCAGAACTTCATGTACCTGCTGACCGAGCGCGATCGCCCGGTGCCCGACGCCAAAATAGCGATCTACCCGTTCAAGCGTTCGTTCGTGGTCGGCGCGTCGTCGCTCGATTGCCAGTCGCTGCAATCCAGCATGTGCTACCTGCCCGGACTCGAGACGCCGGAGCGCGAGTGCTGGTACATCAATATGGGTGCGGTGGATAGAACGTTCTTCACCGCGAACGCCATGCAGGCGGCAGCGCAGCAAGCCCGCTAGATAGAACCGCTCGTTAAACATGCGCGGGACGTCCTCTAACTGAGGGCGTCCCGCTTTCTTTTGTGCGCCTTGAAGTTAAGATACCGTGCCGACTGTCCAAGACTGGGAGGAGAAAATTTGAACGCCATTGAAGATGCGCCTGTTCAGGCTCCGAAGGTAAGCCTCGCGAAGCTGTTCGGGGTTTTCCTTTATATAGGTTCGACCAGTTTCGGCGGCGGCGCCATTGCCTATCTGCGCGACCATCTGGTCTTGCGTCAGAAGTGGCTCGACGAAGATCACTTCCTGGCGGTTTGCGAGATTGGTCAAACCGTCCCGGGGATAATTGCGACCAATATCGCGGTAGTCGTCGGTAACCGTCTGCGCGGAGTGACAGGAGCGATCGCCGCCGCGATCGGAATGACACTCCCAGGCGCAATAATCGTCTTCATCCTCGGGCTGCTGTACACGCAGTTCAAGAACAATCCCGAAGTGGGCGCGGTGCTGAGCGGTGTGGGCGCCGCGGCGGTCGGGCTGATCCTTGAAGTAACGCTCAGAATGGGCGCGCGCGAAATCAGGAAATGGCAGGACTGGATCATCCTGATCCCGGCGTTCGTAGCAGTCGGAGTTTTTCACATCTCGCTGGTGCCGGTACTGGCGGTGCTGGTGCCAATTTCGATCCAATTCAACCGGCCACAAGCGAAAGAACTTGCTGCTTATCATGGGCAGCAGGCCGCGTATCACGCGCAACTCGCCGGGCATCACGAGGAAATCGCTGCGCGCCACACGGCCACGGAGCCATCGTCATGAACGTGAGCAAGCTCATCAGCCTGGTCAACGTGTTCGCGCTGCTTTCGATTTTAGCGGTCGGCGGCGGGACCGCCGTGCTGCCGCAGATGAAGCATGAAGTCGTCGGCACGCATTATTGGCTCAGCGCCGAGCAATTTACCGACATCTATAGTCTCGGACAACTCGCACCGGGACCCAACATGAACATGGTGGCCGTGATCGGCTATCACGTGGCGGGGATGCCCGGCGCGATTTTGGTGCTGCTCGCTTTCTATCTTCCGTCGTGCACGCTGGTGTTCGCGGTCGGGAAGATCTGGGATCACTTTGAAGGCTCGCCATGGCGCGACGCGGTCCAACGCGGGATGGCGCCGATCACGATTGGCCTGATGTTGTCTGGTGTTTACGCCATCGGCCGGACCGCGACGATCAACCTCAATCGTTCGATGGATTTCAACCTGATCACGGTAGCGATCACTCTGATGGTGGCCACAATTCTGCTGATACGGCATATCAATCCGGCGCTGCTGATCCTTGCCGGCGGTGCGGTAGGATGGTTCGCGTTGCGCATGGCCTGACTAGCTTTCGCGCCGAGGTTCGAGAGAGATAACCGCATGCTCCTTGCCTTGCTCACGACTTTCGCCGCCAGTCGGAAAGAGCCGCTGGTCGATGTTGTAGAGCGCGTTCACGCGGCCATCATCGCAGCCGGCTTCGGCGAGCCCCAAGTCCAATTTATTTTATCGGACCACTCGATTGCTGGCGGTGTGTCGAGCGTGGCTCGCGTTCTCAAACGCTTCCCGCATCTCGAGCGATTTGCGCAGAACCTCGCGCCATACCCTGGCGGCCGCGAAACCAAGGTGATTACTAACCGAACGAATTCGGAGACCGTCGATTTCGCGACCCTGGTCGAGATTGCCCGCGGCGTGCCGCGATCCTTCCCGTTTAACAACGTGGGATTTCATTTCTCGATTCCCGCTTTCTCCGGCGCGACGGCGTTGCCTTCAGGTCATGATGAACGGATGCCCGGCATAGACGTTAGAGATTCATGGTGGGTGAATGGACGCCAACGATCCGTCACCGCACTCACGTTCGTAGAGGCCGACCCTTCGGCAAAGAAGCTACCTAAACTGCCGGATTCGGTAGCGGCCATCTTCACGGCCTGCGGCAAAGTGAAAAAGACTATTCAGGTCCCGATCGCCACCGGCCCAGTACCTGGCCCACCGCCTGAGCGCCGCCCTGTGGACGCTGCTTCACCTGAAGTAGCGGAGGCAATCCGCGCTCTTGTGCACGACTATCGGACGCGGATGAGCGAGGTCATCGAGCGGGCACAACTGCCGCATGACCTGCCCTCGAATCAGGAAGCTGCTGCAGACGGTCCCGCCGGCGTCACCGCTGGGCCGAAGAAGCCTGAGCTCATCCGCAACTTCGCGCCGATGGGCTACGAATCCCGAGGTGAGTCCGGAACTTTCACGCTGCGTCGCCGCACTCCGAACAATCTCACCGTTGAGCTCCTTCTCGACGTAGGCACCTGGAGCAATCTCGTGATGGCGATCTTTCGCGTCCTGGGCATGGTCAATGGCGTCGGCTTCAAAGCTACGTTGATCCTGCCGGTCGCGCGTCGTGCGGTTTCAGGCGGTCAATACCCAATCGGTGGTCCGGATAGCTGGCGGCAGATAGTCGAAAATCTCGCGGCACTTGTCGCCGAACTCGACCGCAGCTTCGTTCCCGCGATCGGGCCGTGTCGGATCCCGCGCCGGATTGGTACCGGCCCGATAGCACAATCACTTAGATCGCTCGGGCGGTTAAGACGCTTCGGCGTGGACTCGAACCGGGGTTTTCCAATCGGAGGATTCCGGTTCGGCCACCGCCTCGCGCAAAGGTCGAACGATTGCGTCCTGCAATCGATCCTGGAATCGCGCGTCGAAATCGAACAGCGTCCGGAAGCCTTCCACTTCGTAGCCTCGTTCCGGAATCATGTTGTCGGTTGGCAGATAGCAGATTGGCTGGTCGATGCATCCGGCGGTCAGCAATGGTTTTTCGGAAAGTGATCGTTCCAACAGCCGCCGGTATTTGACGACCGGCTCGGCGTTGATTCCCACAATCCTGAAGCCCCCGCAATCGACCAGATGCCAGATTAGAGATTTGTTCCCGCCGCCGCCCGCAGCGAATTCATTTTCAGGTACTTGAACCCGCTTGGTCATCAACGCGTCGATCTTGAGGGTCCGGGGAACCGACCGCGCAAACGATACAACTGAGTCCGCGAGGCTGTTCGACCACTGCTCCCATTCGCGCACCAGCGGTTTCCGAAATTGCGGCCCCACCAGGACTCTGCGCAGGAAGCCCACAATTCCCGCCGATCGGCCTGAGAACGGCGGTCGCACATCACCCGAGAAACCTTGCAGGAACAGAATCGGAATATCGCCAAATTCCGATCGCAGACGTGAGCGAACTATCCCGGGGTACTCCGCCGACACCTGGAGAAACTCCGGAAAATCTGTCGGATGGCACGCGTAGTTCCAGAGAATCGCAAGAGGCTGGCCGCCCGGCTTGGTGAACTCGAGAATCCGCACGCTCTCATCGCGGTCTCCATTCGGATTCGGCCCCAATCCCGAGGATCTCGCGACCCCGGACCTGGTCAAGCGAAAGCGAACCAGGCGCCGATTCATCGAGTGATTCGCGCGTCCTTCGTGATAGCTGCACGCGCCCTGCTCGCCCTGATGCTCGATAGACTTGATCAGTGCGGTAATCCGAGTCGCGACATATTGTACGTACTCGGAGTCCGCCACCCCGAGACGCGGCATCGACGGCGCAGTCATCGGCGCAAAATGGGTATGCGATGCGCAAAAGAACAGCTCATCGCCATCGTCGGCGAGGCCGAGGTTTTTTATCAGATGGGCTCTTAGCGTTTCGCCGGGATAGAGCAGATCGGTACTGACTATCACCACCCTGGACGAAGGGCCTTTTAGGAGGAGCACATTTGCTTCGAGGTGGCCGGCGATCGCAGTGAACGGCGCGGTTCGCTTGTTGTAGCCACCAAGCATCACCGGCTGGCGCGGCGTGATATCCACGGACCCCGACGAAATCAGGTATTCAGCCGACATCCGAATGCTACCCCCGGGTTCTCATGACGCGCTCAGGTGACGCGGAGTCGTCGCGTGATCTACCGCTTTCCTCCACAAGATCAGTATCGCGCAATTTGCGCGCTGCCGCGACCCTCTCGCTCCCGACGCCGCGACTGCTCAGCTCTTCGACACTGCGTGGGCTGCCGCGACCGTCTGCGTGTCCGCTGTCTCGACGTCGGGCAGGCTTCTGAAAGATTCCTTGAACGAGAAGATCCTCCATCGTTCTTCGCGGGTCATATAGGGGAAGAAGCCTGCCAGTGCGCAGCCCTTCAGCGCAGCGACGTTGTCCTTCTGCACATAGGTGACCGCATATCGAGCCCCGCTCAGACGGCCTTTTTCCGCAATTGCCGCCATCGCGGCACCCATAATTTTTTGTCCGCGAAATTTCTCGAAGGTATACGCGAATTCCAGCAGGACCTCGTCCTTGCCCAGATTTTTCAACTCGCCATCGAAAAACGGCTTGAATCTTTCGATATTCTTCGGCTCGATTAGCCATTGCATGTAGCAGATCTCACCGCTCCCTGTTACGGCGAGATAGCAGGTCGGAATATTCGCGCGCAGGATCGCGAGGCGTCCCGGGCGGGCCTTGAGAATCTCGGCCTTGTCGCGCTCGCGGATCGGCCTTATTTCAATAGGTTGTTTTGGCGGAGCGGGAGTAAACGGAACCGTCAAATCGCGTCGCAAGATATACGATTCCCGGTTGGAAAACATCCGCTTGGAGAGTTCTCCGGCGAGTGCCGCGAATTTCCCGCTGCGAACGACCAGCAGAAGCCTTTGCGCCTGATCGGAATAATTGCCCATCTGCGTTACCATTGTATCAAGGTCAGCCGAGCTCGCCGCATCCCTCTATGCTCGTACGCAGTAATCCGCGTAACAGTTCTCCGATACAGCAAGAATTACGCCAGAGTTAACGAGAGTTAACGTTACTGCCCGTGCGGAGATTTGCAGATATTTGTTGCGAAAAAATGCAGGGTCGTCGAACTGCGTACTAATGCCGATGAGATAGCGCGCCGAAGCAGGAAAAAATTGCCGGTATGACTTTGTATTGCGAAATGTCCGCAGGGGCTCCGAAGTCCGCGCATTAGGCAGAATCGCGCGGCCGTTCAGGATTCTTTGTGCGGAGGAAAAGATTAAATCAGCGTCAACGGACGCGGTGGACGCGGGGCGACTGAGGCCACCAGCAGAATCTCCGCGCCGCGTTTGCCTTCGGTCGCGAGGCGATGCGGCGTCCGCGCGTCGAAGTGAGCGGCATCTCCGGCCTCGAGCAGATGCTGTTCGCTTTCGAATACGAGCTTCACATGCCCGGACAGCACGTACAGCCATTCTTCGCCGTCATGCTGGTTGAATTTTTCGTAGTGCCGGTTCGGAGGGATCTCGATCGCAATTGCCTGGAGATTGGTCAGCGCGCCGCAGCCGGAAATCGCCCGATAGCGGAGACCGTTTGCCGATCTCGGCGCGGAACTTCCGGCGCGGATCACGTTGCATCGCGAGGACTGCTGATCGCCGGCGTCGAGCAGGGTGCGAATCGGGATGTTGTAAACCTGGCCGAGCGTGATCAACGCCGCGAGCGAGGGCTGGCGAGTCCCTCCCTCCAGCCGGGAAAGATACGGCTCCGACAACTTGGTGAGTTTGCTTAGCTGCTCGAGCGTCCATCCGTGCTGGCTGCGCAGCGATTTGAGCCGCGTGCCAAGCGTAGCGAGAAACTGTTCGAGCGGCCGATCAATTCCAGCGGCCATCGGAAGTTCGACTAACACCAATCATGCCTGCTGGGCAACCCGCGCGCCGCTCCGGCGTTTTTCACTCTTCACGCTCACTCAATTGCCACCACGTCGCTCCGGCGGATAACGCCGCCACGCGTGACCGACGCATAGACCCCGACGTTGGCCTGGTTGCCCTCAACCGCGGTGCGGAGGATGCCGATATCTTTCGGAAGATCGCCTTGCGCGAGCGTGGTCATTACGCAGCGGCTGGTGTTCGCCGTTATCAGCAGACGCACTTGCTCGCCAATCGCGATCGTTCGCCCTATCCACGAGTTTTCGACAAAGCCGGTTTTCGAGGAAGCGGGAACCACCAACAGGTTCGGGCGAAAGCGCTCGGCGAGGAAGCTGCCGTCGGGGTACAGGCTTCGGAGCCGATCCAGAGTTGCGGTGGTCAGCAGATGGACCACGGCGCCGTCGAAGAAGCCGTCCGGCGGCATCGACTCTTCGGTCACCGTCTCGCGATGCGCCATGTTCTCCAGATCGGGCCAGTACTCTTCGAGTTTGGGAGTTTCGGGCGCTTGCGATCGAAGCGAGACATCGCGGTCGAGCGCGCTGGATAGAACGCGATCGACATTGTGCTGCTCGCTGTTCACCGAGGTGCCGTCGGACATCGTGATCATGACCGGCGGGATTCGTTCACGCGCGTCGAGAGATTCCATCAACGTGGCTTTGAACTTGAAGAGGCTCGGCCACTTGCGCGGATTTTTCGCGCTGGCAACTTTTCCGGTTTCTCGATCGAGCAGCGCGTAGGCGCGGTCGCCCAGCAGTCCGCGCTCGGTGACCCGTGCCGATTTGAGTTCCTCGCCGAGCATCGACTTCACCGGATAGCGCCACACCGACATTAGCGAACCTATAAACTCATGATTCATTTCCATCGCATCCCCTTCTTGCGTATCGCGAAGATTCCTTAGCTCGCCCTGCTGCTGCGGAGTCATCGCGCTGACCTCGGCATTAACCAGCTGGCCGTGATCGTTGTACACGCGCCGCTTCACGTCGGCCGAGTATCCGGGCGTGCGCTTGTGGACCGAAAAGATCCAAGCGATCCCAATTATCAAATAGGTGCCGAAAATATACGGAAAGATATTGACCGGCCATGACGGCACCGGGTACACGCTGCCGACTAATGGAACCAGGAGGAGCGTGACCGACGCGATTGCGAGTGCAGTGTCGCGGCCGCGAAGCATTCCCGCCTTGCTCAGATACGCCGGCGCTGCAACGGAAATCAGGAAGTATGCGCCGAGAAAGCCGAATGCGCCGAAAGTGCCGGCGTCGTTGAAGGCGTCGAGGATCTGCAATCGGAACACCAGCAACATCGAGGTAGGCACCAGGAAAATCAGCGCCGCCATCACGGTGACTGCGACGTGCGGAGTTTCGTTGGTCTCGTGCGCGTTGCCGATTGCCGCGGAGAACACGCCGTGACGCGCCATCGGATAAAGGATTCGCGCGCCGGAGTTGAGGCACGACAACGCAAGCGAGAAGAAGCTGACCATCGCGCCGATCGATACCGGCGCCTTCAGCCACGGCATGCTCACCAATTCGGCGAGCACGTTGAGCGGCGCGTCCACCTTATCGAGGGTCACCTTGTAGCCGGCGAATCCCAGCACTTCTATGTAAGCAACGATTACAAAGAACAGGCCCGTGAGCAGCAAGCTCACGATTACGGCGCGCGGGATAGTCTTGAGCGGATTTTTGGCTTCATCGCCAAAGGCGGTCGCGCACTCGAATCCGACCAGGCTGAAAATTGCGGTAACCACGCCGAGCGAGATGCCAGAGAAAGACGCGCCGCTAAGCTTTAGCTGTGCGGTATCGACGGTGAAGTTATGTTTGAAGAGCACCACCCAGCACAGGATGAGGATCAGGCCGACCGATGCGCCCTCGAGCACCAGCATCAAGATGCTTGAAAGCCGAATGTCTTTGTAAGCGAGAAACCAGATGACGGCGGCGCAAGCGGCGAAGATGACGATGTTCGGTAGTTGAAATCCCATCATGCCGAACAGCGTGTTGGCGAAAATTGTAAAACCAGTCATGCCCGCGGTCCCAATAAACAAGTACGCCCACACCAGGCACCATCCGGAGATGCCGCCGGCGGCGGGGCCGAGACCCATCACCGTGTAGGCGAACATCGATCCGGCCGACGAGGATCGGCGCGCGAACTGATTGAGATTCAGCGCGACGAACAACAGCATCACCGTGCCGAACAGGTAGGCGAGCCAGCTCGCGTTGCCGGCGCTGCTGTACATCAGCGGCACGATCAGCGCGGCGGTCATGGTCGGCGAGATCAGCGCGATCGCCACCGACGTGAGCTCGGTAAAGTTGAGGCATCCTTTTCTTAGAGATCCGGTAGGTTCCTTGCCCATAAATTAATTGCCTCCGAATCCCGATCGTCGGTTGCCGGCGAGCGGGGGGAAAACTTACCTGTGGGGCAATGCAAGGAGGGTGCCTGTCGGGCAATTCACCTACCTGTGAGGCAAAGTGAGGCGAGCATACGCGAATCTGAGAATAAGCTGGCACCTGGATAGTCAGGTGCCATCCATAGAAGCAGCAGGATGCTGCTATGCGCGGAGTCTAGGCAGCGCGAGCGTTCGGAAATATGCGCAGAAAATTTTCCGAATAAAAACGATCGCGAATAGCTTCGGAGCGGTTTCCGAGCGCTGACTCGAAGCGCGCGATCGGATTTCGGCCACCCTCGGTGTGCGGATAATCGGTCGAGAAAAGATACAGCTCCGGATTCGACTGATCGATCAGAGCGCCCACATCCTCGAAGACATATGGCGTAAACGCCATCTGTTGAGTGAGTTGTTCTGACGGCTTGCGCGTGAAGCGCGCAAGGTTCGCGTCGGTCTTGCTCCAAATCTTCGCAGTCCAATCGAGGCGAATCAGCATCGACGGCACCCATCCGGCGCCGATCTCGACGCATGCGCCGCGCAGTTTCGGGAACCGTTCGAATACGCCGTCGATCAACATCATCGAGAGAAACGTCTCGGCCCCCTGATGCAGCACCGCCATGTCTTTGGTGCGAAGATTTTCGCCGCCGCCCATCCAATCCTTGACCGGCGCCCGGCCATTGTTAGTCCACGCGTTGTCGAGCTGCAAAGGCGAACCGCCAACATGCAAAACGAACGGAGTATTCGACTCCACCAGCTTCGCCCAGAAAGGATCGAATTCCACGTGGCCGGGAGATCGATCGCCGCACGGATGATGAGGCACCCAGATGGCTTTCAGATTGCTCTTGAGAGCAAAGTCGAGTTCCTCGAGCGCGAGAGTCGGCTCCTCGAGCGGGACAATCGCAACTCCCATGAGGCGACTATCGTGCGAGCAAAAATCCGCGATGTGGCGATTGTGCGCACGAGCCGCGCCATAGCGCAGCTTCGGCGCGATCTTTGAGCTTGGCGAAAATGGCATCGCGACACTATGCGTCGCGAACACAAGCTGCTTCTTGAAGCCCAGCATATCGATCGCACGGGAGCGTTCGCGGCCGTCGAAAGCACCCAGCGCCTGGATCTCTTTGGAAGCTTCGATCAGACGATCGCCGAGTCCGAGCAGCTCAGCAACATGCTCCTCGCTATGCCGTCCGCCGCGCGCCATGATCTCCGCGACTTCCTCGTCGGTCACGAGCGAGGCGTTGTAATTCACTGCGGGTATGTCGCTGCGCAATTCCGGATCCGCATACTTCTGCAGAAAATCCGGAAGCTCCATGATATGGCTGTCCGCGTCGTAAAACGCCCGGTGATCAGGTGCATAGGCCATGAGGGTTCCTCTTTGGCGCTTGGCTTTTTGCTGAGTGAGGAATCGATTTAAGCACTAATGAAAGACCATTCTCAAGGAATCGATCGCGAGCTCAGTATGCCATCGCTTGTAAAAGTTCAACTCGTTCCGAATTATGAATGACATGATCGAAGCAGTGATATGGGATTTCGGCGGCGTGTTCACCGCCTCTCCGTTCGAGGCGTTCGAGCGCTATGAGCGCGAAAAAGGCATCCCGGTCGGCGTGATCCGCAAGATCAATTCCACCAATCATGAGAACAACGCGTGGGCGATGTTCGAGCGATCGGCTATCGACTTCGCCGGCTTTGACCAGGCCTTCGCCGCTGAAGCCCTGGCCCTCGGCTTTCAGATACCGGGCCGCGACGTGGTTGCGCTGCTGGCCGGCGAGTTCCGACCCGAGATGATCGAGGCGCTCCGCCGAGTCAAGACGCGCTTCAAGACCGGCTGCATCACCAACAACATGCCCGCAGACGTCGCCGGCGGCGGCACCGCCGCGCATCGCTCGATCTACGCACGCGAGATCATGGAAATGTTCAACGTGGTGATCGAATCGTCAAAGATCGGAATCCGCAAACCCGATCCGCGCATCTACCAGATGATGTGCGAGAAGCTCAACGTGAAGCCGGACGCATGCGTGTATCTCGATGATCTCGGCGGCAATCTAAAACCCGCGCGCGCAATGGGCATGACAACGATCAAAGTACAAAGCGGCCCTCAAGCGATCGCGGAACTAGAAGCAGCGACGGGAATGAAATTGATCTGAGCGCAGTTCGGAGGCCGCCCGAGCATGATGGACCGTTGTGTGACACTCGCGGTGTTTGCGTGCGCTCTGGGCTGGCTGATGCTTTTTGATCCTTGGGCGCCCTTCAGCCGCGAGGTAGGCGTGTGCGAGGCAGGAGCGGTACGCGACGTCCTGGCTGGCAATTTCATACTGCCGAGCTATGACGAGCATGCCCGCCTTCGACAGCACGATCAACCTGGCGCGCCGCACGAGCGGGAATGGGGACCGGGTGGCATGGTGCAGGCGCCGCCGCTCTACTGGTGGCTGTCCGCGCTTGCTGTCCGGTTTCTGGGATGGAACGAATTCGCTTTGCGTCTGCCGTCGATTCTCGCGGCGGCGGCAGTCTGCGCGCTTTTGTACGCCTGGGCAACAGTGGTGTTCGACCGTCGGATCGCTGCGTGGGCGGCGGCGCTCGTTCTGTTGTGCAAGTACTTTGTCGAGAATGCGTTGTCGCCGCGGATGGACATGCTGTTCGTGCTTTTCGTTGCGGGCGCCAGCTTGTGTCTCGAGCGCGCAAGCGCCACCAAAAGTCGCGAGCGATCCACGATGTTGGCTGGCGCCGCAGTCTTTATCGCTCTGGGCACGATGAGCAAGGGTCCCGCCGGCGCGTTATTGCCGGGCCTGGCGCTTGGAGGTTTTCTTCTTCTACGCGGGCGTTGGCGCGAGCTGATCGCGCCAGGGATCTGGATCACATTCGCCAGCGGATTAGGCGTGTGGATCATCTGGTCGGTTGCGGCATATCGGGTCGGCGGGAATGATTTTTTTCAGTACCAGATCGTGAAGGGACTAGCTGTACGGTTTCTTCCTAACGCACTCGGTGGAGACAGTAACTGCCGTTACGAGCCATACATCTACGCCAAGGTCATTTTTGCGCAGTGTCTTCCGTGGAGCCTCTTCCTACCGGCAGTCATCGCTTTGCTTATTGGCCGGCGCGCTTCGATTCCGGAACCGCTACTGTTTGCGGGTTGCTGGTTTGTTGCGGTGCTCGCCTTTTTCACGCTGTCTTCGGGAAGGTGTACGGTATACGTCCTGCCCTGCGTTCCTCCCATGGCCCTGATGCTCGCCTATCTGTTTGCCCATATTGATCGCGAACCAGCGGTAAATTCGATCGCTGTAATGCTATTCAAGGTTGGGAGTCTTCTGGTCGCACTGGGTTCGCTGGCTTTGCTGATTCTAGCCGCGCTCGTATTAGGTTCTGGCATTCCCGAAAGCGTATTTCAGCAGCTACATGCGACGGATCGCGCCCTGCTCACGATGCTTCGCGACTTAGGATCCATTTTGTATTTCTGGATGGTACTGTCGGCGATAGGAACCGTAGCCGTGGCTGGCGGCGCACTTGGGTCGCGCCCAGGGCGAAGCGCTCGTGGACTGTTGATAGTTTCGATGGCAGGGACATTCCTTTGGTTTCATTCAATGGTTCCCGCTGCCGCGCGACGCCGTACCTTCAAAGGGTTTGCAGCTACGATCGACGCAATGGTGCCAGCAGGCGCGATCATCGAGTACCTGGGCGCCGACACCCCTTGCGATCTCCGCTTTTACCTGGCTCACCAGCTAAACCGTCGCAGACTGAACTCGGGCACATCTCCCTTCATTGTCATAGGTGAGAGCGACTTAAGACGGCTCGACGCAAGCAAGCGCGCAAGTCTTCAATTGCTCGCGAGTTCTGCAAGCGCCGGTCTAAATTCATCTCGCTTGATGCTCATGAGAACGCGAGATCTCGGTTACTGAGCTGCGGCAGAAACGAAACTCAGACTGGGTTTCGCGCTACCTGTTGCGTTCAGCCTTGAGTGCGTGCGTCCTACGCGTCGACCAGGTTCATGCGCATCCCGCAGACTTGGATCGTTCCGTCCGAGTTGCGCTTGCCGAGGCGCGCGGCGGCTTCCAGAGCCTTGGTGTGATTTGATGCGATCAGGTCGAGGCCGCCGAGGCCTTCGCCGCGGCCGTCGCTATCCTTGACGAATCGAATCGTCGCATTTTCGAGCCGGATGCTCGGGTTGCCCGCCTTGTCCGGCTTGAGTGGAATCTCGACGATCTTGCTCCAACGCTCGGCCAGATCTTTCGGATCGGGCGACTGGATTTCGGCTGCGGCAATTCCGCGAACTACATCGGTTCGAATCGCCTTGTGAAAATCCTTGCCCGCCGGCTCCCACGGACCGTTGATATCCTCGCCGCCTTTCTGAAAGTCGATCTCCAGAAAGCTGCCGCCGGTATCGCGCGGATGCAATTGCATCACGCTGTACTCATGGCCGTCGCTCTCCATAACTTTGCGGATGCCGAGTTCCGCGACGCGAGCCTTGCGCGGTGCATGTTCGTCGCACTGACAGATGACCATATAGCCGCCGTCGCCGCGCCGGCGATCGAGATAACGTCCGCCCGCAGTGTCCTCCTGGATCGGGGAGACGACTTCGATGAACTGGTTGCCGACCGGGAAGAGCGCATTCTCGAGCCCGAAAGTTTTCACGCCGGGATCGCGAAATCCGACCTCAAGGCCGAACACGTCGTGCATGTCCTGTGCGATCGGTGCGAGCTTGTGTGCGACCAGCGCGATTTGTCTGAGTCTGAGCCACATCGTGATTCTCCTTCAGCGGCCTCTGAATTGGGGCTTGCGCTTCTGCGCTTTGGCGGCGAATGCCTCGCGCGTGTCTTCGGTCTCGAACATCTTGATGTGGCGCTCGCTTTCGAGCGCAACGTAACTTGCAAAATCCATCCGCTCCGAGTCAACGAAGTTCGCCTTCAGCGTGCTGAGCGCAATCGGCGCGGAATCGGCCAGCCGTTTCACGATCGTTTCGACTTCATCGCGAAATCGATCGTCGGGAAAAACCCGCGTGATGAGTCCTATCCTCAGCGCCTCCGCGGCGTCGAACTTGCCGGGCAGGAAAAAAAGTTCGCGGGCCCGCGCCGGACCGACGATTCGCGAGAGGCTCCACGGACCACCCATATCGCCCGCAACGCCTACATCAAGGAACGCTACATTGAAGCGAGCCGACTCCGCCGCAAATCTGAAATCGCACGCGAGCGCCCATCCGAGCCCGGCGCCTGCGCAGGCACCGTTGACCGCAGCGATCGTAACCGCCGGCATGTCGTGGAGCAGAATCGGTACGCGGAAATCATCCACCGTGAGCGGATCATCCGGCACCGCCGTCGCTACCCGCCCGATATCGGCGCCGGGGCAGAAGCCCTTGCCCGCTCCAGTCAGCACCAGGATTCGAATCTCGCGATCCTCCGCGGCCGCTTCCAGAGCCTTTCGCGTCTCGATCAGCATCCGATTGGTCATCCCGTTCAGCCGCTCAGGACGATTCATCGTGAGCCGCGCGACCGGCCCCACCTTTTCATAAATGATTGTTTCGAAGCGCGTGCTGCTCAAGGCTTCTCTCCTCTGATTCGCTGGAATCGCGGCGTGCGACGCTCAACGAACGAGGCCACGCCTTCCGCCGCGTCGGGATGCGCGAGCGCGACTTTCGTCAGCGCATCGGCGTCGCGAAACGCGGGTTCCATCGCGAGCGACCAATGCCGATACACCTCGGATTTCATCACGGCGAGCGAGTTCGGCGAGATGTTCGCGGCTAGCTCGCGGATATAAGCCTTGCTCTCGTCGAGGAGGTTTTCGCGCGGCACAATACGATCGACAAAGCCAATTCGATACGCCTCGGCCGCATCGAAACGCCGTGAGCTCCAGAGCAGATCGAGCGCACGACTGGTGCCCACGATCCGCGGCAGCAGCCACGCGGTGCCGTGCTCGGCAATTAGACCGCGCTTCGAGAATACCGTCGTGAAGCTCGCGTCAGATGCGGCGAATCGAAGATCGCACATCATCGCGAGCACGAAGCCGCCGCCCGCGGCGACACCATTGACCGCCGCAATCACCGGCTTCGGCACGCGAAGGATATGGCTGAACAGCGCGGGCAATTCATTCGGATCGGCCTCGCGAGAGCTCTTTGGCGCACGACCCTCAGTCGAGAGCGCGAGATCTCCCGCGTCGAGCCCGGCGCAAAATGCGCGGCCGGTTCCGGTAACAATGATGCCGACCACACCTTCATCAGCAGCGGCGCGATCGACGGCGTCGCGAATCCGGTCGATCATCGCGTAGGTGAATGCGTTGAGCTTCTCGGGCCGATTGAGGCGCACGATCGCGATTGAATCGTCGCGCTCGTATTCGATATTCGATGCTTCCGAATTCACGCCGGTGGACCCTTTCAACTTTGACGAATAGCGAGAGTCCGTCCCAAAACGCAACCGCCCGACACAAGCACGCGACGGCGATTGCTCGCCGTCGCGCCTGAGCATCCGCTTATCTGCGTGTCTTCCGAGCGAAGCGACGCACGCTCACTTTCCCGAACTCAATCCCGATGCTGTCGCGTCGTTGCGCGGATTGGTCATTGAGCCCGTCGCGCTGAAAGTGCCAGTGGCAGGGTCGTAAAGCTCGGCACTCGTCAGAAACGAGGAGTCGTCTCCAAAGCCGCCGGCGACCAAAACCTTACCGTTGCCGAGTAGCTGCGCCGCGGCGCCGTTGCGGGTCTCGGTCATGTTGCCGGTCGAGCTGAATGTGCCGCTCGTTGGGTCGTAGATTTCCGCCGTCGAGAGAGCCGCGTTCGCGTCACTGCCTCCTGCAACCAGGACCGTGTGATCGGGCAGCGTGGCCGAAATGTGATGAACGCGCGCTCCAACCATGTTTCCCGTCGATGCGAAAGTGCCGGTCGTCGGATCGTACAGTTCGGCACTGACGAGCGGGATTCCGTTGCTATCGACTCCGCCCGCGATCAGCACTGTTCCATCCACAAGCAGATTGGCGGTCTGAGAATCACGCCCGGTAATCAGCGAACCGGTCGGAGTGAAGGTATGAGTGGATGGATCGTATAATTCCGCGCTCGCGAGCTTGCCGCCATTGTTCTGTCCGCCGGCTATCAATACGAGGCCGTTTTTCAAAAGTGTCGCACTGTGATTCTGCCGGGCCACGCTCATCGAAGCGGTTGCCGTAAAGGTGCCATTACTCGGGTCGTAGATTTCGGCACTGGAGAGTGGATTGAAGACGCCATTTGTAAAGCTATTGCCCCCGCAAGCAGAACCGTGCCATCGCGAAGCAGCGTCGCAGTATGCGCAGCGCGCGATGAGGTCATATCTCCGCCCGTGCTGAAGGTACCCAACGCCGAGTTGTATAGTTCGGTGCTGGCCAGTCAGATGAAGCGATCGTTGACTCCGCCCGCCACGAATACGAGTCCACTCGGCAGCACCGTCGCGCTGTGAAACTCACGCGGAGAAAACTCATGTCGCCGGTGATCGAGAAAGTTGCGAGGCTCGAATCGTAAACCTCCGCGGTATTCGTGACCGTCCTTTGTCCAAACTGGTTCTCCGTACCGAATCCACCAGCAACTAAAACGCTCGTAACACTTTGATGCGCCAGTAGATGCCCCAGATGCCGCCTGCGATTGCCGGCTGACGCTTGGTCGACCGCCAGCACGATCAAAAAACAAATGACGCTGGCGAAGATGGCGCCGGACCATCCAACAGAAAACGGATTCGATCTGGACTGCATGTTTTCCCCCGGTTGCAGCTGATGCGTTTCAATTAAAAAGGTCCTCAAGACGAGCAAGAAATACGCCACGATCACTCATAGTGAACGTCATTCACCGAATCAGGATTTACGACATTTTTTTTGGGAAAACTGACCCAATGACGAATTTCGTGCATTTGCAGATGCGATAGGACTCGGCAGGAGGAAAAAATTGCCGGTGAGCCGTCGCACTTGTTCACCACAAATT
>WNFC01003237.1_pt1 | contig 17597 bp, 17 predicted proteins | sample 5400541 | NCBI WGS metagenome assembly WNFC01 (sample SAMN13153342, study PRJNA577476) | soil metagenome | isolation source: 120 cm saprolite under Douglas fir tree site 2 hole 2 replicate 1 | place: USA:California | collected 2015-04-18
ACCAGCCGCGGGAACGAGTCGAGCAGGTTGTCGAAGTAGGTGATGATCGTATCGAACCAGCCGCCGCGGTAGCCCGCCAGGATGCCGAGAACGCTTCCGCCGACGACGGAAATCGTGATGGCGAGCAGTCCGGGGAGGAAGTAGGCCTGGATGCCGAGGATCAGCCGCGCCTGCAGGTCGCGCCCGAGGAAGTCGGTGCCGAGCATGTGCCCGGGCGTGAACGGCGCCGCGTTGATCAGCCTGACGTTCATTGATTGCGGATCATGCGGCAGCCAGCCGAACGCCCCGAGCAGGTACGAAGCCAGCACCAGCGCCACGACCAGAAGACCGTAGCCGACATAGACCAGGTCGATCGTCTCCGCGCGCTGCCACAGCGGCAGCTGCGAGAACTCGCCGACGGGACCGGGGGTCTGGACGTAGCGGCGCATGCGCGCTGATCGCCCTATTCTTTCGACGCGCGCGGGTTGACGGCGGTGAAGACGACGCGCTGCAACAGATTGCCGAAACGCACGAACGCCGCGGCGACGAGGGCAATGCCCATGATGACCGGGAAGTCGCGGTCCTGCGCCGCCTGCCAGGCCATGCGCCCCATGCCGGGCCAGTTGAATACCTGCTCGACGATCACCGCGCCGCCGAGCAGGAACGGGATCTTGGCGCTCATGATCTCGGTGACCGGAATGAGGAAGCCCTCCTTGAACGCGTGGCGCCACACCGGCGCGCCCTTGGCGCGCGCGGTGCGGATGTAGTCCTCGGCCAGCACGCGCGACAACTCCTCGCGCAGGTGGCGGATCATCTCGGAGAGCGTTCCGCTCGCCGTCCCGAGCACGAAGATCGGCACGAGGAAATACAGCCACGCGTGCGTCTGCTTCGTCGCCGTTCCCGAGATCAGCGGGAACATGCCGAATTGATGGATGAAGACGTAGACCACGATGTAGCCCAGCCAGAACACCGGCACCGCCGAGACGATGTACGCGCCGATGGTCGCCGCGGTGTTGCCGGCGGTGTCGCCGTGCGCGGCCGCGTGGACCGCGATCGGCACCGCGATCAGGAGCGTGAGCACGAGCGAGCCGAGCGTGAGGGCGAGCGTGTTGACACCGACGCGCGCCAGCTCCGGCAGCACCGGCAGGCCGGTGCGGATCGAGTTGCCGAAATTGCCCTGCAGCATCTTGCCGAACCACGCCGCGTACTGGCCGTACCAGGTCCGCGGCACGCCGAGCGCCTCGCGCATGCCGAGGGCGAGCTCCGAGCGCGGCAACTGGCCCTCGAGCAAGACGTTGAGCGGGTCGCCGGGCGCGAGATAGAGGATGGCGAACACCACCACGCTCACGCCGAGCAGCAGAAGCGCGGTCACGGCCAGCTCGCGCGCGAGGACGCGGCTGACCGGCTTGACCGCGGCGAACTTCACATCACTTCTGCTCGCTGGCCGGAATGAACCATTCGTCGGCGAACGAGAAGAACTTGTACGGGTGGATCTGCACGCGCCGCACCTTCCTGTGGTACGCGCTGTAGTTGGTGAGCGTCCAAAGAAAGGCGTACGGCTGCTCCTCGGCGAGGATCGCGTGCAGCTTGCGGTTGATCGTGCGGCGCTTCTCGTGGTCGAGCGTGAGCTTGCTCTCGACGATCAGCCCATCCACTTCCGGGTTGGAGTAGCCGCCGAAGTTGTTCTTCCAGGAGCCGATTTCGGCCGAGTGGAACAGCGACGAGATGTCGGCCGAGTCGTCGAACACCCAGGACGCGAACATGATGTCGAAGTTGTGCTCGAGGAAGACGTCCTCCTTCCAGGCCTGCCACTCCTTGAACTCGACCGTGATCGCGATGCCGACGCTCTTGAGGTAGTTCTGGAACGCGAGCACGACGCGCTTCACCGCTTCGCTCTCCTTCTCGATCGGGACCTTGAGCGACAGCGCCAGTTTCTTGCCGGCCTTCTCCATGATGCCGTCGGCGCCCGGCCTGAAGCCGGCCTCCGCGAGCAGCGCGCGCGCGCGCTCGGGGTTGAACGACAGCGGCTTGACGTCGAGGTTGTACGCCCAGCTGCCGGGGGCGAACGGGCCGGAGATGACCGTGCCCTGGCTGTTGAAGAACGAATCAAGCATCTCCTGGCGGTTAACCGCGACCGCGATCGCCTCGCGCACGCGCCGCTCCGCGAGCAGCGGGTTGCGCACGTTGTAGCCGAAGAATGAGTACGACAGCGCGTTGTAGGGCTGCAGCACGAAGCGCTTATCGCCCTGAACCTCAGGCAGGTTGCGCGGGTTGACCAGCACGATCATGTCGACGGCATTGAACATCAGCGCCTGGGCCATGATGTTCTGGTCGGCGAACGGCTTGGCGATGAACTTGTCGATGTGCGCGCGGCCCTTGAAGTAGTCGGGGTTCGCGAGCAGCACCACCTCGCCGTCGCCGGTCACGGTCTTGAGCAGGTACGGGCCGGTGCCGATCGGGTTGCGGACGAACGGGTCCTCGCGCGTCAGGAACTGCGAGTTCGTCGGGCCGTGCCTGGGGATGATCTTGAAGCTGAATTTCGCCAGCGCGTTCAGGATCGGTCGCTTGAGCGTGCATACCACCGTGTAGTCGCCGGTCTTCTCGATCTTCTCGATGAACTCGTAGCGCACCTTGAGCGGCGTGATGGTCCTCGGGTGCATCATGATGCTGTAGGTGAACACCACGTCGTCGGCGGTGAACGGCCTCGGCTCCTCGCCCTCGCGCGGGTGCCACTTCACGTCCCTGCGCAGAGTGAACGTGTAGACGCGCCCGTCCTTCGACGCCTCCCAGCGCTCGGCCAGCTCCGGCACGATTTCCTGCTTCTCGTCGATGCCGACCAGGCCGTTGAACACGAGCTCCGTGATGCGCAGCGAGATCGTTTCGTTGCTGGTGATCGGGTCGAGCGTCGCCGTCCGGCCGTACTCGCTGTAGTTGAGGACGCCGCCGTCGGGGCGCCCGTCGCTTTTCGGCCCGGCTTGCGCCGAGAGACATAAAGTCAGTACCGCAATACCCGCGATCAACTTCATAGCTGCCTCCTTCAAAGGATTCTCACGTCGCCGGCGCTGCGCTGCTCCATGGAGTAGACGCCCTGCACTGCCTCCTGGATCTGGCGCACCACGGGAAACTCCTGGCTCATCTCGAAAAAGATCTCGAGGCCCTCGGAGAACTTCTTGATCCGGTAGTAGGCCTCGGCCAGACCGGCGAGCATTTCCGGGTCGTTGGCCTCGATCTTGTTCTTGTTGCTCTTGTCGCGCCCGGCCTCCATGTAGGCGATGGCGCGTGCGTAGTCCTTCTTGCGAAGATAGTAGCTGCCGAGCGCAAAGTTGAGCCGCTGGTAGCGCCGGCCGTCACCCGCTTCAGTCGCCTGGCCGACGCGCGCCAGCACCTTGGCGCACTCGGCCTGGGCGTCGGCGCAGCCGAGCACGATGTCGGCCAGCACCTCCGGGTCGCTGCTGCTCTCCGCCATCGCGGTCCAGGTGCTCTCCGCCTCGGCGCCCCGGCCCTGGCGGTGCGCGATCAGCGCCTGACGTGCCCGGGCACGCTCGCGGTACTGTGCCGGCGCCTGCGGCCGGGCGAGGAAGGCTTGCACGAACGTCAGCGCCTCATCGTTGCTGCCCAGGCCGTTCAGCGCCTCGGCAAGATAGTATTCCGCGCTCGGCTTCATGCGCGCATCGGCGGCGGCCTGCTCTAGCTGTTGCCGCGCGAGCTGGCGATAAAGCTGCGCCAGGTCCGTGAGCAGCGCGAGATCGTAGAAGGCGATGCTTTTGGCCGTCCCCATGCCGACTTTGAACCTCTCGACATAAGAAGCCGTTCCCAAGTCGGTGGCGCGCGCCACGGCGAGCGCCTGTTCGGGCGCGCCGGCCGCGAGATAGATCTCGATGAGATAGCGTCGCGCACGCGGCGAGAGCTCGCGTCCATCACCCGCATCGTCCGCCACGCGCCGCAACGATTTCACGTCGACAGCCCGGGCGCGGGCCTGGGCAGCGGCGCGCGCCAGTGCGATCTCCGCCGCGCCGTCCGCGCCGGCCGCGCCTGACCAAAGGCCGCGCGCCCGTTCGGCGTCGCGCTGACTCCACAAGACGCTGCCGAGGCCGATGCTGGCGATCGCGCGGTGGCGGCTCTCGACGCCCGAGTCGGCGCGGACCTGCTCGAAGTGCCGCGCCGCCTCGCGCGCGTTTCCGCGCGCGAGCAGCGCCTCGGCGAGGTACAGCCGCGCGTAGCGGCTGCGGCCTTCGGTACTGGTCTTGAGCAGCTTGTCCAGATAGTCCAACTCGGCCGCAGCCGCGGTGCGCGCTAGCACCTCGTGCAGGTCGGCGTTGCGCAGATAGATCATGCCGAGCACGAGTTGCCCCTGGGGGGCAATATCTTTGACTCCCTCCAGCATGCGCGCGGCCTGCTCGTAGCGGCGCTTCTCGTAGAGCTTCATCGCGGCATTCACCGGGTCGTCGGCGCTCCATGCGGGGGTGCAGACACCGAGCACCACTGTGAGTAATATCAACGAGAACAGCGGGCGCACGGCGTCAGTCCTTGAGCTTCGCGACGTAGACCTGGTCCCACTGGTCCACCTGGGCGCGAAACGCGATCAGGCCGCCGGGCGAGCAGGTGACGTCGTGGTTCATCTTGGTCCCGGTGCGCACGAGCGTGCTCGTGCGGCTGTCGACGTCGGCGATGTAGATCGGGTTGTACGCCTGCCTTTCGTCGCGCACGTACGCGATGCGGCGGTTGTCCGGCATCCACGCCGGCCCGCGCTCGATGTCGGGGACCACGTCGGTCGCCACCACCCGCGCCGCCAGCCCCTCGCCCTCGGTCGGATCGGACCCGTCCGCGGCAACCACCGCGATGGCCCAGGCCTTGGGATCGTCGGCCGGGTTGTAGTTCGTGTAGAACGCGAGGCGCTTGCCGTCCGGCGACCACACCGGACGCAGATCATCGTAACGCCAGGTGCTGAACGGCCTCGGCGGCACCGGCGGCGTGCGCCCCGGCTCGAGTACGTAAATGTCGTGGTTCTCGTTGCTGCCCCGGATGACCGCGAGGCGCTTGCCGTCCGGCGACCACTGCGGATAGAGATAGGGTTGCTCGCCGAGCGTCAGTCGACTCGTGGTCTTCGTGGCGAGGTCGAGCGAATAGACGTCGCCCTTGCCGCTGCGGCCGGAGACGAACGCGATCCGGTTATGTGCCGGCGACCAGTGTCCGTGCCCATCCTTCTCCTTGTGGTTCGTGATACGGGTGATGCGGCCGTCGGGCTCGCGCAGGTATAAATCGTAGTTACCCTCGCCGCCGTTGCTCATGAACACGAACCGCGTGCCGTCCGGCGCCCAGCTGATGCCGGAGTTGTAGCTCGTCGGCTCCACGACCCCCGGGAAAAAGAACTGGCTCTGTCCCTGCACGGCCGGGGACTGGTGGTGAATGGTCTGGACGATGTCGCCGTTGAGGCGCACGATCACGATCTCCTTGTCGTCACCGCGCGAACGCTCGAACGCGATCATGTCGCCGACGGGTGACCAGACGGGGTTCGAGTCGTTGCGTCCGGCGGTGATGGGAACAAGCGGCCGCACGAACTCCGGTTCGACCCCGGCCGGCTCGGCCTGCTCTTCGGCGAACGCCGGCAGCGCAGCCGCGGCGAACAAGACCACCAGCAGAGAGCGCACGAGTTCACTGTTCCTGGATCTGGTCGCGGTACCGGCGTGCCGCCTCGCGGGCCTGCACGAAGGTGGGAATACCCTCGAGCTTTCTCGGGAAGAAGTCGAAATACTCGCGCCACGCCAGGCTCGCGCTGTTCATCACCGCGGGTTGCTTCGTGATCAGGTACAGCTTGTGGTATGACAGCGCCGTGTAGTAGTAGGTGTCGTGCACCGCTTCGTCGTACTCCGCGCTCGGGAAGAAGCGCGTGTTCTGCCTCGCGGTCTGCAGCGCCTTGATCGCCTTGGCGAACTGGTTGGACGCGGCGTCGCGATCGCTCGCCACCAGGCGGTTGCCTTTCTCGCAATACGCATGGCCGAGGTTGGTGAAGGTGACCGCGAACTGCTTGTAGATGAGCTGCTGGTTCTCCGGCAGCGCCAGCACGGTCTCGAACTCGGCGATCGCGGCGTCGTAGTCCTCCTTGTCGTCGAGGTAGATGTCGCCCAGGCGCCGGCGCGCCTCGGCGTAATCCGGGTGCTCGCGGCCGGTGGCGGCATAGGCCTTGATGGCGCCCTCGATGTCGCCTTTCTGGCGCGCGCGCTCGCCGAGCTTGAGGAAATCCTTTTGCAGCACGATGCGGCGCTCGCCGGTGCGGTCCTCCTCCTTCTTGGTGAACTCCATGACCTCGAAGAAGTCGCGGTAGTCCTCGCCGTAGGCCAGGCGCACGCTGTGAAAGCCGAGCGTGACCGTCTTGCCGCCGGCGAGCGGCGTCTTGCCGACCGGCTCGTCGTCGATGTAGACGCTCGCCGCGGACGGCTCTGAGTCGACCTTGAACAGGGCGTTGTTGGCCGCCAGCACGAACTCGCGCGCCTCGCCGCTCTTGTCGACGCTGATCTTGCCGGTCACCTGCTGGTAGCCGTGGCGGTACAGCATGAGCGCATAGTTGCGGCCGAGCCGCAGAGTGATCTCCGCCTGACCGTTGGTCCCGGTCGCGCCTTTCCACTCGCCGTTCAGGTAGACGTTGGTGCCTGCAAGCGGGTTGACGTCCGTGCCGACGCCGCCCTTCGCGGTGAGCAGGAAGTAGGTGCGTCGATCGCCCTCCTCGCCTTCGCGCCCGGTGCGTCGCACCACGCGATCGCCGATCTGCACCTTCTCGCCTTGCTTGAGCGTTGCGACCTCGGCAAGCGAGCTGTTGTCGTCGCCGCGCTTGACCTCGATCCAGCCGGTCTCGCGGTAACCCGACACCTTGCCGCCCTCACCGAACGTCGGCGTGGTCAGCATGAACTCGGTGCCGCGGGCGATACGCCAGTTCTTGCCGATGTTGATGCGATAGCGATCGTCCTCCACGCCGATCACCGTGCCCTCGAACGGGAAGCGCTCGATGACGTTGTTCACGATCTCGCGCACCGCGCCGTCGATGCCGCGGGCGCTGCGCGCGCGCGAGATCTCCGAGAAAATGATCTTGCCGCTCGCGGTGTGGAATTTGGCCTCGGCCAGATAGCCGTCATCGTCCTTGGCGACGCTGCCGAGCACTATCATGTCCACGCTCGCGCGCAGCGGCGTGTCCTGCCAGCCCTTGGCGACGATACGGTCGATATTGAGCTTGCGCTGCTTGACCTCGGCCTGCAGCCTCTCTGACGGCACTTCGCGGAACCCCGGGAACTTGAACAGCTGCGCCGCGAGCGCCTGCTCGGTTTGGGCCGCGACGTCCGTCAGGTCCACCCCCGGGGTGTTGCCGACGACGCGGTAGATGCCGACGCGGATCGGCTTGGGCGTGGTCGGGTAGAAGTAGCGCTGCAGGTTGACCGGACCTTCAAGCCGGACCGTGGTCTTCCACGCCGCGGGGATATAGCCCGGTGCAGCGAGCGCGATCACGGCCTTCTTGCCCGGCGCGCCGCGGTAGGTGTAGGTATAGCTGCCGTGCGCGTCGGTCTTGCCGACGGTATTGCCGTCTATGCTCACGCTCAGCCCCGGCACCCCGCTTGCCCGGCCGTACTCGTCGGTCAGCGCCTTGATCGCCACCACTGCCTGGCGGTTGAGCGCGACTTCGATCACCTGGCCCGGCTCAAACTGGCGTACCGCCCGGTAGGCGCCGTAGCCGGTTTTGGCGACGTTGAGCTCGGCTCCCTTCGCCGGCTGCTGCCGATAGAGGTACACGATCTCCCCCTTGTCATCGGTGACGCCCGCCTCCTTCCCGCCGACCGTGACCTTGGCCCCGGGGACTGGCGCGTCTTTCTCGCTCACGCGAAAGGTCACATAACGCATGGCCTTGAGATCGGCGTCGAAGTGGTACTTGCCGACCTGGCCCTCCTTCGGCAGCTTCACGAGGACGGTCGATTTCCACGGCTCGATGCGGTAGCCGGGCATCTCCTTGCTCACCGTCACGTCGATCTCGGCGCCGGCCTTCTTGCGGATCTGCTTCGCGAACACGCCTTGGGCGTCGGTGACGCCGAGCTCCTCGCGGTCCACGACGACCGTCGCCTGTGCCACCGGCTGACCGTCGATACGCGCCTTGACCTCGATGTCAAGGCGCTCGCCGCAAGCGCTCAGCAAGACGGCGGCGAGCAGCACGAAAAGAAAACGCAGATTGGTTGCATTCATGGCGATACCCTCTGTTTTGGTTATGCCCTGCTCACATCGCGGGTGCCTGGATATTCACCTCGCCGGGATTGATGATCTTGTCCTCATCGCTGGTCGCGCCCTTGATCGACTTGCGCTTGGCCTCGTCGATCCTGCGCAGCTTGATCTCGAGCTTCTTGCCGAACGAGCCGACCTCGACCGTTTCGGTCTGGGTTTCATAGCCGATGCGGCTCACTTCCACCTTGTAGAGGCCGGGCTTGATGCTGTCCTTCGGCGACTCGAATTCACCCTTCTCGTCCACCGACGCCGAGGCGGAGGCCTGCTCGACCGCTGCCTTCGTATTGATCATGTTGACCACCGCGCCCTTCGGGCTCTCGTTCGGGATCAGCTGCTGGCGGCTGTCGACGAGCTGCACCGTGCCGCGAATGTTGGCGGCACAAGCGGACAGCAGCAGGGCGGTCAGGGCAAGGGGTGTTCTTACGTTCATGATCTCTCTCCGGTTAATCACCAGCAGGTGGCGCCATCGTTCGAGCGCCAAGTCTACGCGCCGGCTGCGCACCGGATTAAGCGCTGAGAACGCATCTGTGGCAAATGTCGCATTTCAGCGACAGGGGCAGCGGAGAATTCCATGTGGGGTGAGAGAGGGAGCGACGGCGGAAGGTCGCCTGATACGATGCTTTCTCTTAAGGATCCGCAGACGATCATGAAATCAGTTACCGCAAAGCGCGCCCCTGAGCGCCTGACGCCCTACGAGGCAGCCGTAAAAGTCGGCTTGGTCGGCTGCATAGAAGGCCCGCCGGATCTCGCGCTGAACCACCGTAAATACGCCCGCCGGGCTGTCCGCGCGAAATACCGGCGTGCGAAGCGCGCTCCTTGATACGGGAGCGCTAGTCGCGATCGTCAATCGGCGCGACCGCTTCCACTCGCAACTCATCGATCTACCGTGCGACTTTGCCGACGCAAGTCTGGTGTACGCCGAAACGAAACGTCCTCGGCCCCTAAGTTGGGTCACCACCAGCTCCAGTTCGCGCTGTGGCGGTGCCCCACCTGGAATACCGGGTCATAGCCGGGATCGTCGAGCCAGTGACGAAATTCCCTGCAATTCAGCGTACGCAGGCGATGATCGTAGATGCGCCGGTACCAGCGCGGCGCGCCGCTGCGTAGCGTCGATTCCACGTCCGCGTGAAAACGGCCTATTGCGCGTCGTCCTTCCTTTGATCGCGCATCGATGAGCACGGGAACCAGGACGAAATTGCTCCACTTCCAATCGCGCAGTACCCAGCGGTACTCGTGGCGCTGCCCGCGGCGGCGGTAAGTACGTGACATGACGAGCCTCCTTTTCGGGAATAGCTACGTCATGGGTCGCTCCTTTCCAGTCAATGTTTTCATCTCAAGACTCAGTCGCCGCCGGCCGGGCTTGGACGGCCCAGCCTTTCGGCAAGGCTCTGCATCTCTTCCTGGGCACGCACGACCTCCTCGAGCGAAAGCTGCGCCCAGCGGCGCAGCTGCTCGCGCTCGGCGCCTTCCCAGGTGGTCAGGCTCCAGTCGATCGCCTTTTCGTCACTTCGTGGCATCGGCAAGCTTTCGCAAGTAGTCGATATCGATTTTATCCTGCGGCCGCCCGGCGATCTCCTTCATCCGAATGAGCGATGGAATCGAGACGAAACGCACGGCGACGGATCCGAGCGGTTTCACCAGCGCGCGGCCACATTCCTCGTCGAAGTCGAAAGGTTCGGTAACGAATACATCCACGGGTGTGTCCCGATGGCGGTCGCACCAGAAGTTCGGCACGGTCATGCCCTTATCCCGGATCCATGCCGTGCGCTTCGCCGAGTCTGCAAAGTCCGCCGCGGTTACCGGAACAAGCCGTCGATAGCCGATTTCCTCCAGCGCGCCGAACGCCGATACGATGTTCTCGGGAACAAGCTGCAGCACAAGGTCGACATCTCTCGTGAAGCGCAGGTAGCCATGCGCGTTTACCGCCAATCCTCCGGCCACGAGGTAGCGCACGCCCGCCTTGTCGAGCGCGCGAACGAGTACATCGAAGCTTCCTAACTTCATCCAATCTATTTTGCCCTGTTCGCTTGCAACGCGCCCGCGCCTGCTGGAACATGGCGGTCGGATCTGCCAACATTCGAAAGTGATGCAGCAGTACCTGCGCATCAAGGGCGAGCATCCCGATATCCTGGTGTTCTACCGGATGGGCGACTTCTACGAGCTGTTCTACGACGACGCCGAAAAGGCGTCGCGCCTGCTGGACATCACCCTCACCTCACGCGGCGTGTCGCATCCAGAGAGCGCGTTCGACCGTATCGACTCAGGGACTCAGAGCTCGGGATGCTCGACGACCAGGTAATCAAGGCGCTGCTGCTGCGCACCGCCGCGCGTGACGAGGGCTCGGCGGAGGCGTTCAAACGACTGTATCTCGGATGCGCCCCGCTGCTGCTGGGCGTAGCGCAGCGCATGCTCGGACGCAGAGAGCTCGCGGAGGAAGTGCTGCACGACGCGTTCGCCAAGATCTGGCACGCCGCCCAGACCTTTGATCCGCTCGCCTCGCGGCCACTGGCGTGGATGGCGTCGATCGTTCGCAACCGCGCGATCGACGTGCGCTCCAGCCATGACGTGTCGCGCGTGGACTCGTACCACGCGACGCTCGACGGCGACCCCGACGGCGCGCTCGACCGCCTGTTCGACTGGAGTCCCGGTGCCGACGACAGCGAAGACCGGCGGCGGGCTTTGCAATGGGTGCGCGACTGCCTGGCGCGGCTCACTGCGGTCGAGCGCCAAGCGCTTGTGCTTGCGTACGCGCACGGCTTGAGCCACAGCGAGCTCGCCTCGCATCTGCGCAAACCTCTCGGTACCGTGAAAACATGGCTGCGGCGCGGCATGGCCAACCTGCGCGACTGCGTCGAGACCTGCATGGGCGGTGCGCGATGAAAATTGAAAACAGCCCGCTGCTCGATGCGCTATGCGGCGAATACCTGCTCGGCACGCTGCGCGGCGCGGCGCGCCGGCGGTTCGAGCGCGCGCAGCGCGAGGAACCGCGTACGGCACTGCGGCTCAAGCACTGGCAGCAGATCTTCCCACCGAGGTATTCACGCGTGATCGAAGCGCAGCCGTCGCGGAGGGTCTGGAATCGGCTCGAGCGCGAGCTCGGGCTTTCGCGCTACCGCGCGCCGTGGTATCGCCGCCTTGGGTTCTGGCGCGGCTGGGCCGCCGCCGCGACTGCCGCCCTGGTGCTTGCCCTGGGCCTGCAGATATGGCCCGGCCCGGCGCCGGTGCAGATCGCCGAGCTTGCGGGCAAGGACCCGTCGTCGCGCGTCACCGCGGCGCTGTACCGTGACGGGCGCACGCTCGAGCTGCGCGCCGCCCGCCCGCTCATTGCGGGACCCGCGCAGAGCTACGAGCTATGGCTGCTACCGGCGGAAGGCGGCGCACCGATTTCGCTCGCCGTGCTTGGCGCCCTCGATGCCCGCTTCCAGCTTCCGGCAAGCCATGTTCAGCGGCTGCGCGCCGGGGGCAAGCTCGCCGTTTCGGTCGAGCCGGCGGGCGGATCGCCGACCGGTGCCCCCACCGGTCCAGTGATTTTGGTCGGCGACCTTGTGACCTGACATCCAGTTGCCGTGGCCGGTCGTACTTCTTGGAGTCGCCAACCCGGAGGGGCTACTCCCCGGGCAGCGGATGAATTACAGTGTCGCGGACGCTGGGGAGCGCGCAGATCTCATCGCAATATCTGCGGCGCGCGCGCTAATCCGGTGAACGATCCGCAATAATTTTCTGTCTGGGAGGCAACCATGCAACCAGCAAAGCCTTGTTTCGAATCCCTTCCTGGCCGAATCCTCTGCGGCGCGGCGCTCGGGTTCGCCCTTGCCAGTATCCCTGCCGCCCTGCTCCAGGCGTCCAGCCATCGAGAGGCGCTGGCCATCCTCAACGAGCCCTGCGCCGACAACACCGACACCTACGCCTGGGTGTCGAACGGCGCGCACGACAAGCTCTATCTGATCATGAACTTCTATCCGCTCCACGAGCCGGGTCAGGGTAACCAGGGCCTTCGCGCGTGCAACGGCTACCGCTACGAGTTTCACATTGGAAAGGGAGCGAGCCTCAAGGACGAGGTCGTGTACCGCATCGAGTTTACGAACAAGCTCGAGCGCGAAGCGGCTCCGAGTCCGACGGATCCTCTGGGCGGCGGCAACGAGCTGCTGTGGCAGCTCACCGGCGGCACCGAGACCATGAAGGTCACGCGCATCGCCGGCGGCAAGGATGATGATGATGACGAGGACGATGACCGGGTCCTCGGCAATGGTCTCCCGGTCCTGCCGAACAACCACGGCCCGCAGACCGATCGGCTCATTTACGGTCTCGGCCAGTTCAAGGGTTACGACTCCGGGGATCCCACGAGCCGTGAAGTAGGTCTCTACGATCAGCCGTTCGTCGACACCTTCATCCACCCTCTTTCGAACGGTGGGCGGATTATCGCGGGCCAGTTCGACGATCCCTATCAGCTCGATGAGAAGGGGATCTTTGACCTCGTCAACTTGAACCGAGACGATCTCGGCGGCATTCCCGGCGCGCGGCGTCCGCCCGCGAAAGACGTGTTTACGGGCTTCAACATCTTCTCGATCGCCCTCGAGGTTCCGATCACCGAGGTCTTCCCGCACGGCATCCCGCACAACGGCCAGCTCTTGCCCAACTCGACCAACAGTCTGCTCCGGGTACATTCGAAGATCAGCCGTCAGAAGACGCAGACCGTCGATGCCGGCAACATCATCACCGGTCTCAAGGGGTCCGGCCCCTTCGTGCAGGTCGGCCGAAATGCGCTGCCGCTCTTCAACGCAGGTCTCGTTGGGACCCAGCGTCAGACGCTCTACCTGCGCAGCAGCCCCCACAAGGACGTGACCAACTTTGGCGCCGACATCTTGTTCCCGGTGCTCGTGCGCGACGCCGAGGCGCTCGGGATCTACAAGGCGCTGGGCGTTCCCGACGCCGCCGTTGCGACGCTCAAGGGTCCGCGCTTCGACATCATCAACGCCATCAACTTGGGCCGGCCGATCCCTGTCGCCGACGGCTTCACGGGTGACGTCATCACCCTCGATGCGGCCATCGATTCGAGCTTCCCCAACGGCCGGCGCCTTGGCGGCGGGTCTGCGCCGAACCGCCACCAGGTGAATGTGAACACTGTGCTGATCAGCCTGATCGTTGCGGGTAACTCGGCCGCCGGTCTTGCCAAAGGTGTCGAAGTCAACGACAAAGACTTTCTCGACAGGTTCCCGTTCTTGGCTCCTGCTCACCAGGGTCTGCTCCAGGGGCACGGTGGCGTGAACGTTCCTACCGTACCGAATATCCCGGTACCTTAGCGTTCCAACGATCGAATCGGAACGGCCCCCGCTCGCGGGGGCCGTTCTACGTGACGAGCTCATCGATGTTTCGCCGCCTGGGGGTGCTGGTGACGGCGGCCATCGCCCTGAGTTGCGCGCCGGTCTTCGCCCACGAGGTGTGGATCGAGCCGACGACCTTCTCTCCGGACGCGGGCCAGATCGTCGGCGTGCGGTTGCGTGTCGGGGTGGACCTCCTCGGCGATTCACTGCCACGCGATCCCGGGCTCCTCAATCAGTTTGTCTTCGTGGATGCGGCCGGCCGCAAGCCAGTCGTCGGCCGGATCGGTGACGATCCGGCGGGCTTCTTGCGCGTGGCCATGCCCGGCTTGCTCGTCATCGGCTATCGCAGCAACCCGAGCGCAGTCGAACTGGCGGCAGAAAAGTTCAATCAGTATCTGAAGGAAGAAGGGCTCGATGCGGTCGCGGCACTGAGAGCCCGTCGCAACGAAACTGGCGCCGCAGCCCGCGAACTCTTTTCACGCTGCGCGAAAAGCCTGGTGCTTGCGGGATCGCCGAGCGAAGCGCAGGGCGATCGGCTACTCGGTTTTACGCTCGAGCTCGTGGCCGAGCGCAATCCGTACGCAATCCGCGCCGGCGAGGATCTTCCGGTTCGCCTGACGTACCAGAACCGTCCGCTCGCGGGCGCGCTCGTCGTTGCCATGAACAGCCTGAACCCTTCCGAGAAGCTCGCGGCTCGTACTGACAACGAGGGCCGTGTACGGTTCCGGTTGCGGCCAGGCGGGATGTGGTTGGTCAAAGCCGTACACATGGTTCAGGCGCCTGCCGGCACCAACGCCGAGTGGGAGAGTTTATGGGCGACGCTCACGTTCGAGCTGCGAACCGCGCACTAACTGCCCAGCACCCGCTGCACCGTCCAGAACAGTCCGACCGCCGCGACCGTTGCCGAGGCCGGAATGACGACGCGCGGGCGGTACCAGGTCTTATTGCGGCCCCAAATGCCCACCGCGAGATAGGCGAGCGCGATGACGGCGAGCTGGCCGAGCTCGACGCCGACGTTGAAGCTCACCAGCGCGGGCACGAACTGCCCGTGCGGCAACCCCACCTCCTGCAGCACGCCGGCGAAACCGAGCCCGTGCAGCAGGCCGAAGCCGAACACCACCAGCGCGCGCCACGGCTTGAGCTGCGGCGTCAGGATGTTCTCGACCGCGACGTACACGATCGAGGCGGCGATGAGCGGTTCGACGATCGAGGACGGAAGCGAGACGACGCCGTAGACCGATAACGCGAGCGTCAACGTGTGCGCGACGGTGAACGCCGTGACCTGGATCAGGAGCGGCGCCAAGCGGACGCTCAGAAGAAACAGGCCCAGCACGAACAGGATGTGGTCGAGTCCCTTCGGCACGATGTGGGTAAACCCGACCACTGTGTATTCGAGCAGGACGTCGACCATCGTGCGCTGGTCGAAACCCTTGCCGAGTACGTAGGGAACGCTGCGCTCGCCGTTCTTGAGCCACATCGCATCGAGGCGCTCGCCCTCGCGCACGCGAATCACACACGAGCCGAGGCGCGCCGGGTAACTGAATGTGAGCGTCTTCGCCACGGCCGGAGCCGCGCCGCCGAGCCGCATCGTGGTCTGACGCGAAAGCGCGACCTCTCCGACCGAAGGAATCTCGACGCCGGACAGCGCGGGTCGGACGCGGGTGCCGTCGAACTGGAGCTCGATGCCGTCGAGATACCGGGCGACGTGCGCCTCGATCACCGTCCGCAGCGCGTCCGGCGCGAGCGCGCGCAAGCGGTTGTACTCACGGGCGTTGGGCGACTCGTCGGTATCGCGGTGCTGCGGGCTCACGGCCGCGATGACCGCTTCGATATTGACGACGACCGCGATCTCGTAGCGCCCGTCCGGCTCGAGCGTAAGCGTAGCGACCGCGGGGCGGATTTCGTGGGCCGCGGCGCTGCCGCAAACGAGCAGCAACGCGAGCCATCGTGACAGGATTTTCAGCATCGACATCGGGCGTTTCATGACCAGGCGGAATGACCGCCATGTTAAGTTCAACGGTTAAGCCACGCCATGCGGCGCCTCCTTACCTCGGTCATAGCGGCGAGCGTCCTGCTCGCGAGCGCTCGTCCTTCGCTCGCAGACGATCCACCGGAAGCGGACGCGGTCCTGATCACGGCCCCCCGATTGCCGCGCTCGAACGCGGCCAGCGAAGGCGACATCGACGCGGAACGCATCGAAAGCCGACCGGTCCTGCGTCCCGCGGACGCCCTGGAAGCCGTCCCGGGCATGATCGTCACGCAGCACAGCGGCAGCGGCAAAGCGAACCAGTACTTCCTGCGCGGCTTCAATCTTGATCACGGGACTGACTTCGCCGTGCACGTCGACGGCATACCGATCAATCTGCCGAGCCATGCGCACGGCCAGGGCTACGCCGACCTCAATTTCCTCATCCCCGAGCTCGTCGACCATATTCATTACCGCAAGGGGCCGTACTATGCCGCCGAGGGCGACTTCTCGGCTGCGGGCGCAGCGCATATTCATCTGCAGCGCTCGCTCCGTACCGGGTTTTCGGAGTTGACCGCCGGGTCCTTCGGCTACCGGCGGGGCCTGTTCGCCGCCAGCCGGGAGCTCGAGCGCGGCAATCTCCTTGCCATCCTCGAGCTACGCGAGGCCAACGGGCCCTGGCAGAACCCGGAGGAGCTGCGGCGCGTGAACGGCGTCCTGCGCTACGCGAACGGCGATGATCGCAACGGGCTCACCCTGACCGGGATGGCGTACGCGTCCCGCTGGAACGCGACTGACCAGATCCCGTCGCGCGCGGTCGAGTCCGGCCGGATCGGGCGCTTCGGCGCCATCGATCCGAGCGACGGCGGCGAAAGCTCGCGCTACAGCCTCTCCACGCAATGGGCGCGAAGCGAGGGGAATGCGGCGACGCGGGCGAATGCCTACCTCGTGCATTCGCGGCTCAATCTCTTTTCGAACTTCACCTTCTTCCTCGACGATCCGGTGAACGGCGACCAGGTCGAGCAGGTCGACCGCCGCACCGTGGCGGGTGGCGGCGTGTCGCACGCGTGGGTGTCGCAGGCGTCCGGCCGGCGCGTGCAGCAGGCGGTCGGCCTGCAGCTTCGCAACGACGACATTCCGGAAGTGGCGCTTTACCGCACTGCGGCGCGACGGCGCGTCGCGACCGTGCGCGACGATTCGATCGTCGAGACGAGCGGCAGCCTCTATTACTCGAACGACACGGCATGGACCAGCTGGCTGCGCAGCCGCGTCGGCCTGCGCGGCGACCGCTACCGCTTCCGCGTGGCGGCGAGCGATCCGGTCAACTCGGGCAGCACCAGCGCCGGGCTGGTGAGCCCGAAGCTCGGACTCGTCCTCGGTCCATGGTCGCGGGTCGAGTACTTCGTCAACTACGGCCGGGGCTTCCACAGCAACGACGCAAGGACGCTGGCGACGCCGCTCGTGCGCGCCCAAGGCGGGGAGCTCGGCGTGCGCGCCACGCCATTGCCTGGCTGGAAGACGTCGGTCGCCTTATGGCGGCTCGATCTCGATTCAGAGCTGGTGTTCGCCGGCGATGCCGGCACGACCGAAGCGAGCCACGCAAGCCGGCGGCAAGGCATCGAATGGAGCAACATCGTGCAGGCCTCGTCCAATCTCGTGGCGGACGCCGAGCTGACGCTCGCGCGGGCGCGGTTCAAGAACGCCGGCGTCAGCGGGCAATACATCCCGGGATCGCTAAGCACCACGCTGGCGGGCGGCGTTGCCTATAAGGCCGGCCCGCTGACCGGCGCGCTGCGTGTGCGGTACTTCGGCCCGCGCGCCCTTACCGAGGACAATTCGCAGCGCTCCAGCGCATCAATGCTCGTCAACGCGCAGCTCGCCTACGCGGTGGCGCAGCGCCTCAAGTTCCATGTCGACGTGCTGAACCTTTTCAACCGCCGCGCCGACGACATCACCTACTTCTACGCCTCGCGATTGCCGGGCGAGCCGGTCGAAGGCGTCGCCGACAAGCACTTCCACCCGGCCGAGCCGAGGACATTGCGTTTGTCGCTGGTCGTGAACATCTGATGGACTGC
>WNFC01007292.1_pt1 | contig 17589 bp, 15 predicted proteins | sample 5400541 | NCBI WGS metagenome assembly WNFC01 (sample SAMN13153342, study PRJNA577476) | soil metagenome | isolation source: 120 cm saprolite under Douglas fir tree site 2 hole 2 replicate 1 | place: USA:California | collected 2015-04-18
CGCCCCCCGCAGCCCCGGCACGAACGCCACCGGCTCCTCTTCCCGCACGATCACTTTGAGCGCCGCGGGGAGCCGGCGCACCACGCGCGCCAGTGCGACGCCCGGCAGCCCCTCGACCCGATCGGCGAGGCGGCGCGTGTCGTCGAACACGCTCGCTCCCGCCGGCAGCCGCAGTGCCGCGAGCACCGCCTCGGGCGGGAGGTGCTGCACGCCCACGAGCTCCACCTGGCGCACGCGGAAGAACGCCAGCCGACGCAGCAGCGCTGGGGTGCCGAGCCACAGCGCCACGGCCAGCGCGCCAGCGCCCACCACCAACCGCGAGAGGTGCCGCCTCACCGGCCCGTCCCCGACAACAGGGACAGCAGCTCAGGTCCAACGCGGGTCACATCCCCCGCGCCCAGCGTGAAGACGACGTCGCCCGGGCGTGCCGTCTTTGCGACCCGCTCGGTGAGTCCCGCGCGCTCGCGCACAGCGATAGTCGTCGCGCCAGCCCGGGCGGCCCCCCGCGCGACGACTTCCGCCGTCACGCCCGGGAGCGGTTGCTCGCGCGCCCCGTAGATCGGCGCCACGACGACCACGTCAGCCGCGCCCAGCGCGCGCCCCAACGCCTCCCCGTGCAGCTGGGTGCGCGAGTATAGGTGGGGCTGAAACACCGCGACCAGCCGGCGGCCGGGGAACGCCTGCCGCGCCGCCGCCAGCGTCGCGCCCACTTCGGTCGGGTGGTGCGCGTAATCATCCACCACCGTGACGCCCCCCGCGTCGCCGAGCCGTTCGAAGCGGCGCGCCACGCCGGCGAATTCAGCGAGGGCCCGCGCGGCGGCGTCCACGTCCGCCCCGAGCGCGTGCGTCGCGGCGAGCGCCGCCGCGGCGTTGCGGATGTTATGCATTCCCGGCACGCGCAGCCGCAGCCCGACACGCCGACCCCCGGGCAACTCCACCCGGGCCTCCGAGCCTCCGGGGGCGAATCGCGCCTCGGCGATCCGCACGTCAGCATCTGGCCCCGTCCCCACCCGCCACACCGGGACCGTCAGCGCGGACGCCACCCGCTGTACGCCTCCGTCGGGATCGTCCGCGCCCGCGATCACGCGGCGCGCGCCGCGGGCGAACTCGACGAACGCGGCCTCCAACGCGGCCACGCTCCCGTAGCACTCTAAGTGGTCGGCCTCGACGTTGGTGATCACCGCCACCGTCGGAGCCAGGGCAAGGAACGCCTTGTCGAACTCATCTGCTTCGACTACGAACAGATCGCGGCCGCCTAGCCGCGCGTTGCCGCCCCACCATGCGACGCGGCCGCCGACGATCCCCGTAGGGTCGCGCCCGGCGGCCGCCAGTGCCTCGGTCACCATGACCGTCGTGGTGGTTTTGCCGTGTGTCCCGGCCACCGCCACGACCGTTCCCCCGGCAACGACCTGACCGAGGGCGTCGGCCCGCCGTACCACCGGAATCCCCAGCGTGCGTGCGCGCTCCAGCTCCGGTTGCTCTGGAGCGATCGCTGCGGTGATCACGACCGCTCGGGCGCCGTCCAAGTGCCCCGGGTCATGTCCCCGCCAAATCCGTACTCCTAAGGCTGCCAGATCGGCTGCCCCCGAAGGGTCGGTATCACAACCCGTTATAGCCACACCCTGTTGCTTGGCGAGCAGCCCCAGAGCACTCATCCCCGCTCCGCCTATTCCCATGAAGTGGATCGGACGGGGGTCTCCGGGTGCAAATAAGATCATCTGTGGGGGGCTAATATAGCGATTCTACTAAACTTGCGAAAGAGTTTGCGGTTCGCCGATCAACGTCAAAATCTTCGACACCACGTCCCGGGAGGCGTCGGGGTGTCCTCGGCCACGCGCGGCAGCGGCGAGCGACTCGAGTCGTGGGCGCTCGCCGAGCAACTCGCGAACCTCACGCGCCAGCCGGTTGGCGTCGAGCTCGCGTTCGGGCAGCTGCACCGCCGCCCCCGCCGCCGCGAGCGCGCGCGCGTTGAACGTCTGGTGATCGGCTGCCGCGCTCGGCAGTGGGACGAGCACGCTCGGCTTGCCCCAGGCGCACAGTTCGGCGACGGTCATCGCGCCAGCGCGGCACACGACGAGGTCGGCTGCGCGGTAGGCGTCCGCCATGGGGTCGAAGAAGCCGTGGACCACGACGCGCCCGCCCACCGCGTAAACCCCAAGCTCGGATTCGTGTCTCGTGCCCGTGCCCCACAACAGATTCACGTCGGGCAGCAGCCGGTGTTCGAGCGCGCCTGCGAGCGCGAAATTGAGCGCACGGGCGCCTTGGCTGCCGCCGAACACGAGCACGGTCGGCCGACCAGGGTCGAGGCCGAAGGCACGACGGGCCGCGACCGGATCGCCCGGCGTCGGCGGCTGAATGGGGTTACCGAGCGCGAACACCGCTGTGGCGCGCCCGGGGGAAAGCCGGGCCCGGGCCTCCGGGAAGCCGAGGTGGATCTGCCGCGCGTTGTGTGCGAGCCAGCGCGTGGCGAGCCCCGGGAACGCGTTCTGCTCCTGGAGCACAGTGGCAAGACCGCGGCGTTGCGCCCGCCACACGAGCGGTGCCGCGGCGTAGCCGCCCGTGCCCACGACGATGGCCGGCTGCTCCGCGTCGAGCACCCGTCCCGCGGCCCGCCACGCCCGCCACGCGATCGCGGGCCAGCGCACGTTGCGCCACCAGGTGCGGCGATACACCGGTTCGAGTGGCAGGAGCTCGAAGCGGAACGGATGACGCGGCAGCACCTGGGATTCGATGCCGCGCTCGGCCCCGACCAGGACCGGCTCTACACCCGCACGTGCTTCAACCAGCGCCTGGGCGAGGGCCAGGGCGGGCATCAGATGGCCGCCCGTGCCGCCGCCGGCCAGCACCACTTTCACCGCCACGGTGCCTGATCCCGATGCGGAAGGTGGAGTGCGGCATGCGGCATGCCACACTCGTTCCGAGTCACGACGCTACTCCTGAACTCCGGCCTTGCCCCACACTCACCAGCACGCCCGTGGCGAGCAGCGCGACGAACAGGCTCGAGCGGCCATAGGAGATGAATGGGAGGGTGATGCCGGTGGCGGGCAGCACGGCGAGGCTGACCCCGATGTGCAGCACCGCGCTCAGCCCGATCAGCGCCGTGCAGCCGACCGCCAACAGCTGGCCGAACGGGTCGCCCGCCGACCGCGCGATGCGGAATCCGAGCCAGACGAACGTGCCGAACAGCAGGGCGATCGCGAGGACGCCGACGAAGCCCCACTCCTCGCCGATCGTGGAGAAGATGAAGTCGGAGTAGGCGTAGGGGAGATAGCCGAGCTTCTGTTGGCCATGGCCGAACCCCACGCCGACCAGCTGGCCGGCCCCGATGCCGACGAGCGACTGGTGTACCTGGAAGTTCGCTTCCGAGGGGGCGTTGCCGGGGTTGAGAAAGGTGAGGACGCGGGCCAACCGGTACTGGGCGCTCGCCACCGCGCCAAACAACAGCGGGGTCGCGGCCACACTCAAGAGCAGGAAATGGCCGATGCGGGCGCCCGCCGCGAACAGCAGGGTGCCGGCCAGGATCGTCAACAGCAGCGCCATCGAAAGGTTCGGCTCCAGAAAGATCAGGCCGATCACCGGTGCCAGGATGACAAGGAAGGGGAGAAGGCCGCGTTGGAACGTGCGGATCTGCTCTCCCTTCTTGGCGGCGAGCATCGCCGTCCAGACGACGACGGCGAACTTAGCGAGTTCAGAGGGCTGGACGGTCACGACGCCCAGGTTGACCCACCGTCGCGCGCCGTTGAGCACGGGGGCCACTGCGTGGGTGAACGGCAGCAGGGGCAACAGCAGCAGCAAGCTCACGACGCCGAGCATCGGCCACGCCCAGCCCTGCCAGCGGTGGTAATCCATCCGGGCCACGGCAGTTGCCGCGAGGCCGGCCACCACCGCGCCGATCCCCTGTCGCAGCGCGAAGGTCGCCCCCACCTGCCCGCCGGCGGTGGCGACGAGGCTCGAGGCGCCGTAGACCGCGGCGAGCCCGAACACGACGAGCACCGCCGCGAGCACGACGAGCAGGCGAGTCTCCCAACGGCGCTCGGTCATCCGCGGCGACTCGTTCACATCGCCTCCACCAGTGCTCGGAACGTCGCGCCGCGTTCCTCGTAGTTCTTGAACATGTCGTAGCTCGAGCAGGCGGGCGACAGCAGGACCGCGTCGCCGGCTCGTGCGGCGCGGCGTGCCCGCGCCACGACGTCCGGGAACGTGGTGCCGCGCTCGAGCGGGACCTGCCCCTGCAGGTCCTGCATGACGAGCGGCCCCGCTTCCCCGTAAGCGATGACCAACCGGCACCGCGCCTTGAGCAGCGGCCCCAGCCGCGTGTAGGGCTCGCCCTTGTGACGGCCGCCGAGCAACAACACGAACGGGCGGTCCATCGCCTCCACCGCGACGACGCTCGAAGCGATGTTGGTCGCCTTCGAGTCGTTGATCCAGCGAACCCCGCCCACCTCGCGCACCGGCTCGAGGCGGTGCGGCAGTGCGCGAAACGAGCGCAACCCCTCGGCCAGGGGACCCAAGGGAATGCCAGCCTCCCGCGTCGCAAGGACGGCGGCCAGGGCGTTGGCCACGTTGTGGTCGCCCAGGAGCCGCAGGTCGTCGCGCCCCAGCAGTCGCTCCTCGTCCAGGCGCAGCTCGCGGCGTGCGGCGTCGTACCACGCCTCCGCGGGGGGGGGTGGGGCCCGGAGCGAAAAGCGCAGCGTTCTGCCAGCGGCGCCAGCCGCGAGCGCCAGGGCGGGCGGATCGTCGCCGTTCAGCACCCAGACGCTGCCGGCGGCGGCGTTCCGGAAGAGGAGCCGCTTGTCGGCGTAATACGCGTCGACCGACGGGTAGCGGTCCAGGTGGTCGGGCGCGAGGTTCGTCAGGATCCCCACGTCGGGTGCGAAATGGGCGCTGTCGTGGAGCTGAAACGAAGAGACCTCGACGGCCAGCCACTGCCAGGGCTGTGGGTCGAGCGCGACATCGGCGAGCGGCCGGCCGATGTTCCCCGCGGCCTCGGCGCGCAGCCCCCCCGTCTGCAGCAGATGCGCCACCAGCGCCGTCGTCGTGGTCTTGCCGTTCGTGCCGGTGACGGCGATGCAGCGGATGCCCTTGCCCTGCAGCGCCCGAAAGCCCAGGTCGAGCTCCGAAACGATCTCCACGCGGGCGGCGCGGGCGGCGGCCAGTGGCGGGGCGTCGGGTGGGACGCCCGGCGAAGCCACGACCCCTGCAGCGGCCCGGATCCGGGCCAGATCGTGACCACCGACTTGGACAGTGACGCCCGGGAGAGCGCGCAGCGCGGCGACGGCGGCGGCGCCGCCGTAGGGCTGCTCGGCCCCGTCGCTCGCGTACACGCGCACGTGCTCGCGCGCCAGCAGCGTCGTCGCAGCGACGCCGCTCTTGCCCAACCCAACAACCGCCACCTCGCCGCGCCGCCAGGCTTCCGGTATCATCGCACCTTCAGCGTCGCGAGGGCGATCGCGGCGCACATCACGCCCAGGATGTAGAACCGCATCACCACCTGCGGCTCTGCCCACCCCAACCGCTCGAAGTGATGGTGCAGCGGCGCCATGCGGAACACCTTGTGGGCATCAGCGTACTCCTTGCCGTGCCGCCGCCGGTTCCAGCGGTACACGTAGACTTGAATCAGCACCGACAACGTCTCAGCGACGAACACCCCGCCGGCGATGAGTAGCAGGAACTCCGCTTTGAGCATGATGGCGACGCAGCCGAGGGCGCCGCCGATCGCGAGCGCACCGGTGTCCCCCATGATGACCTGAGCGGGGTGGGCATTGAACCACAGGAACCCCAGCGCGGCACCCGCCAGCGCGGCGCAGAAGACCGCGAGCTCGCCGGCGCCTTGCAGGTACATGATGCCGAGGAACCGGGACCAGTCGGCGCGACCAAACACGTAGGCGAAGACGACGAATGCAGCCGCGACGATCGCCGTGAGCCCGGCGGCGAGTCCATCAAGCCCATCGGTGAGATTGACCGAGTTGGAGCTTGCGGTGACCACGAAGGTGACGAACGCGATGTAGAGCGGCCAGGGGAGATAGAAGAACCAGTATTTGAAGAGGGGAACTTGGGTGTAGGTTGCGAAGCCCGGCACGAACGGGCGCAGCACGAGAAAGATCCCCAGCGCCAGCCCGAAGCTCACCTGGCCTACCAGCTTCCACCGGGCGACGAGCCCCTGCGAGTTGCCGCGCACGACTTTGAGGTAGTCGTCCATGAAGCCGATGGCGCCCATCCAGAGGGTGGACACGACGGCGACGAGCACGTAGCGCGTGTCGAGGCGGGCCCACAGCAGCGTCGGCACGACGGTGGCGAGCATGATGATGAGCCCGCCCATCGTCGGCGTGCCCCGTTTGCCCTGGTGGCTCGCCGGTCCTTCGGCGCGGATGACCTGTCCGACTTTGCGCGCCCGCAGCGCCCGGAGGATCCAGGGCCCCAGCACGAACGCGACGACCAGCGCCGTCACGGCCGCGCCGGCGACGCGGAACGTGATGTAGTTGAACAGATTGAACAGGATGTGCTTCTTCGCCAACGGCGCGAGCAGGTGATAGAGCACGACCCCCCCGTCCTCGAGACCGCGGGCTAGGTGAGGTAGCGCAGCACGCGCTCCAGCGCGACGCCGCGCGACGCCTTGAGCAGTACGATCGCGTTCCCCGGCACGGCGCTCTTGAGCTTCGGGCCGAGCGTCTCCGCGTCCGGCGCCGTGAGCAACCGGCCGCCCAACACGCCGCGATGGGCCTCGAACGCGGGGACGAAGGCACCGACCGCCGCTACGAGGTCCGGCGGCGCAGCCGCGATCTCGGCCGCCGCCGCCGCGTGCAATCTTGCACTCTCGGCGCCCAATTCCAACATCGTCCCTACAACCAGCACGAGCGGGCGGCCGCGGCGTCGGGCCAGCCAGCGCGCCAGCGCGACCGCCGCGCGCAGGGAGGACGGGTTGGCGTTATAGCTGTCGTCGACGATCGTCAGAGCGCCCGCCTCGAGCAGTCCCCCCCGGCCGCCTGGGATGGCCACCCGGGCGAGGGCCGCAACCGCCCGCGCCGCTTCCACCCCGGTCTCCCGGGCCACCGCAAGCGCGATCATGGCGTTCTCGACCTGATGGAAGCCAGCCACGGGTAGGGTGACGCTCACCCCGTGCCAGGTGATCCGGGCGCGGCCGGCGTCATCGAGCTCCGCCGCATCGGGTCGCACCGCGGCGGTCTCGTCGCTACCGGCCACCACGGTGCGGGCGAGGCGCCGGGCCGCCTCCGCGAGCGCGGGCGGGTCAGTCCCCACGACCGCCACGGGGACGCGCTCGAGCAGCCTGACCTTCTCCCCTAGCACGCCCTCAAGGCTGCCGAAGCCCTCGAGATGTGCGTAGCCCACGTTGGTCACCACTCCGACGGTGGGCTCGATGATGTCCCGGAGGCGGGCGATTTCCCCTGGGACGCTCGCACCTGCTTCGACGACCAGCGCCTCTGTGTCATCCGGGGCGCCGAGAATGGTGAGCGGCACGCCGACCAAATTGTTGAGATTCCCCGTTGTGGCATGAACGCGCCAACGAGCGGCCAGTGCGGCGCGGATCATCTCCTTGGCGCTGGTCTTGCCACTCGATCCCGTGACCGCGACCACGGGCGCGACCGTGGGGCGGAGCGGGAGCAGGGCGCGACGGCGGGCGCGAGCCAGGTCGCCCAGCGCGACCAGCGTATCGGCCACCTCGAAGACGGGCAAGCCGTCCACCGGCGCCGTGCCGCGCCGCACCACGGCCGCGGCGGCACCCTGGGCCAGGGCCGGCGCGAGAAAGCCGTGTGCGTCGAAGCGGTCGCCCTTCAGGGCGACGAACAACGTGCCAGGCGTCAGGTGCCGGGTGTCGGTCGAGATGCCGCTGAACGTGAGATGCGCCGGCGAGGGGACTCTCAGGGCCTGCGCAACGCGTTCAGCCGTCCAGAAGCTCACTCTGCGCCAAGCTCCTGAACCACGGCTCGCTCGTCGAACGGCTGTTTGACCGTGCCGATCACCTGGTAGCTCTCGTGTCCCTTGCCGGCGAGCAGGATCGTGTCGTCCGCGCGGGCGAGCTCGAGGGCGAGGGCGATCGCTTGGCGGCGGTCGGTCGCGCGATGGTGCGGCTTCGCCCCCATGCCGCTCTCGACGTCGTCGAGAATCCGCTCGGGGTCCTCAGTGCGCGGGTTGTCGGACGTTGCGATGACGATGTCAGCCAGCCGCACGGCGATCTCGCCCATGGGGGCCCGCTTGCCGCGATCGCGGTCGCCGCCGGCCCCGAAGACGACGATCACCCGGCCGCGCGTGAGCGGGCGTACCGTTTCGAGCGCGCGCTCGAGGGCGTCCGGGGTGTGGGCATAGTCGCGCAGGATGGTGCACGGGCGAGTGGCGATGCGCTCCATGCGGCCGGGCACCTGCGGCGCGCTGGACAGCCGCTCGGCGATATCGCCCACCGGCAACCCGAGTCCGACGGCGCAGGCGGCGACGCCCAGCGCGTTGGCCACGTTGAAGCGTCCGAGCAGCGGCAGCGCCACGCCGGCGCGGCCAAGCGGGGTGGATGCGACGAGGTCGAAGCGGGTCCCGCTGCCGTTCTCAATCACATTCCGGGCGGACACGTCCGCCTGCTCGCGCTCCCCGAACGTGATCCGGCGGTGGCCCCCGTCGCGACGCAGTTTCTTCCACGTTGCATCGTCGGCGTTCACGACTTCGAGGCCCCCGCCCCCCGGTGCGAGGTAGGTGGCAAGCTTCGCTTTCGCGTGGAAGTAATCTTCCAGCGTCTTGTGGTAGTCGAGGTGATCGCGTGTGACGTTCGTGAAGATGGCGGCGCGGAATACGAGGCCGTCGACGCGGCCCTGGTCGAGGCTGTGCGAGGAGACCTCCATTGCCGCGGCGCGCGCGCCGTGGGCGACGAGGGTCGCGAGCGTCTGCTGCAGGTCGATGGGCCCCGGCGTCGTGAGGTTGCCCGCTTCGCTCTCCACCCGGGCGCCGGCGGGGTCGAACGCGCCCAGCGTACCGATCGCGCCCGTGGGCCACAGTGCGGACAGGACGTGACGGGCCAGCGTCACCGAAGTAGTCTTGCCGTTCGTCCCCGTCACCCCAACGAGCTCAAGCTTGGCGGCGGGGTGGTCGTACCATGTCTCGGCGGCGACGGCGGCGGCGCGCCGGCCGTCGCGCACGACGATCTGGGGGAACGGCGCTGCCTGCGCCACCTCCACGAGCGCCGCCACGGCGCCGGCGGCCGCGGCCTGTGGGACGAAGCGGTGGCCGTCCTGCGCGGTGCCGCGCACCGCGCAATACAGCATGCCGGGGGCGAGCCTGCGCGTGTCGGCGGTGAGGCCAGTGATGGCTGGCAGCTGCTCGGGCGCGCGCACCAGCAGCCCGGCGTGCCGCAGCGCGTCGACGATGGCGAGAAGCCCGATCACGGGGTGCCGGGGGGGGGACGCGACCCGAAGAGGGTGACGTGCGAGCCGGCCGCGGCGGAGTCGCCGGCCCCGGGCCACGTGTGATCGACAACGCCCCAGCCCTTCACGACCACGCGAAAGCCACGGCGGTGCAGCGCTCGGATGGCGTCCCGCAGCGAGCGGCCGGCGACGTCGGGGATCGCCCGACGAGGTTGGGGAGGCGCGGCCGCACTGTCGGGGTGGAACGGCCAGGTAACGACGTAGGGCACCACACCCGGATCGTGCTCGTCGAGCGCAGCGGCCGGCGCGGCGGGCGCCGCGGTCGTGAGGCGGGCCCGATCCAGCGCCACGTCCCGCGCTGCCAGCGCCTGCTGGAGCATTGTGCGCGTGACCGGCGCGGCCGTCTGGGCGGCGAAGTAGCTGCCCTTCTTGGGGTCGTCGATCTTGACGACCACGACGAGCTGCGGGCCATCGGCCGGGAACAGGGCGGCGAACGACGCCGTGTATTGGCCCGGCGCGTAGTGCCCACCCACCACGCGACGGGCGGTTCCCGTCTTGGCGGCGAGCTGGAAGTTCGCCAGCGTCGCTCGGCTGCCGGTCCCGCCCTGGGCCGCGCCGCGTAGCAGCTCCCGCAGCCCCCGGGCCACCGCCGGCGTGATCGCGCGGCGCACCGGTTCCGGGCGGTGGCGATACAGCGCCTCGCCGACGGTGCTCTTGATCTCGCGAATTAGCGTCGGCTGCAGCACCACGCCGTCGTTGGCGATAGCGCCGTAAGCGACCGCGAGCTGGAGCGGCGTCACCGATAGTTCGTAGCCGATGGCGAGGCTCGCGGCGCTCGGCCGGGTCCATTCGACCGGTGGCCGCAGCCGCCCTGGCGACTCGGAGGGAAACTCGATCCCGGTTTGCGTGCCGAAGCCGAAGGCGCGGAGCAGCCCGTACTGCTCGGAGGGCGCGAGGCGAGTCGCGAACTTCGCCATCGCGATGTTGCTGGAGACGCGGATCGCGTCGGCCAGTGTGAGGACGGGCAGTGGCTCGTCGTCCTTCAGCGTGCGGTCCGCCAGTTTCCAGCGCCCACCCTCCCCCGAGACCCGGTCCGCGGGCCGCACCCGGTTCAGGGCCATCAGCGCCGCGGCAGCGAAGATCTTGGCGACCGAGCCCGGCTCGAATGTCTGCGTGAACGCGCTGGGAGGCACGCTGCCGTCCCGACGCTGCGAGGCTACCGCCAACACTTCCCCTGTGGCGGGATCAAGCATGACGACGTCACCACCGTCAGCGTCCATGCGCCGCAGTGCTTCGGCAAGCGCGCGTTGTGCGATCTCCTGCAGTTCGGCATCGAGCGTCAAGACGACGTCGTAGCCGGGGACGGGGGCAGCGATGAGCCGCGCTGGCGACTCGTATTCACGTCCCGCGCGATCCTTCAGCACGACCGCGGCGCCTGGCGTGCCCGCCAGCAGGCTGTCGAGGGTCTTCTCGAGGCCGGAGGCGCCGTGTCCGTCCTCGCCCAGTCCACCGATCACCCCTCGCGCGAGTGAGGCGGATGGATAGAAGCGGTTGAGCACCGGCTCGAGATGGACCCCCCGGATCGCGCGGATCGGCTCCACGGTGATAGCACTGTAGGGCCCGCCGAAATAGGCGTAGCGCTTGTGCAGGGCCTGCTGCCACTGGTCCGAACCGAGTCGCAGCGCCCCGACGATTGCCGCACCGTCGCGGCGGGGATCACGCAGTTCGTTGGGGGCGACGCCGACGTGGTAGGTCTCGAGCGTGCGGGCGATGGGCGTGCCGTGGCGATCGCTCAGCGTGCCGCGCCGCGCATCCAGGATGATGCGCTCGGTGCGGCTGGCGCGTGCTTCGGCGGCCCAGCGGTGCCCTTGGACGAGCTGCACTTGGGCCGCGCGAGCCACGAGCGCCAGCAGTCCCAGCAGCATCAGGACCTGGACCGTGTGGATGCGGACGGCGGGCTTCGCCATAGCCTCAGTGCCCTCCGGGGGGGGGGGCAGGGAGCAGGATGATCTCCGTATCGGCCGGCGGGCGCAGCCCGAGCTGCAGCGCTCGGGGAATGAGAACCGCGCGGCTCTCGGCGTCGCGGATGCGCCGCTGCAGCGCGCTGCGCCTGCCCTCGAGGCCGGCGCGGCGTTGACGCGTCTCGGCGAGCGCGCGCGCGGCACGCAGGCCGTCGGTCTGGCGCCAGATGACGAGCCATAGCGCCGCCAGCGCGGTGAGCAGCCACAGCCCCAGCCAGTGTCTACCCTTTAGGGCCATCCGTCACCTCAAAGGCGCGGAACTTCGCCGAGCGGGCGCGCGGGTTGGTGCGTCGCTCTTCGGCCCCGGGAGCGATGGCCTTGCGCGTGAGCAACTCGCCGAGCGGGCGGCCGCGGCAGGTGCACACAGGCTGACGCGGCGGGCACACGCAGGCACTGCTCCACTCCCGGAACGCGTGCTTGACGATGCGGTCCTCTCCCGAGTGATAGGTGATCACCCCGAGGCGCCCGCGTGGCACCAGGGCGTCGCGCAACGCTGGCAGCGCGCGCTCCAGCTGGCCCAGCTCGTCGTTGACTGCCACCCGGAGCGCCTGAAACAGGCGTGCGAACTCGGGCGGCCCGGAACGCGGTCCTAGCCGAGCGCGGATGGCGTTGACGAAATCGTCACTCAGCAGCAGCGGCGCGCGGCGCCGGCGGCGGATCACCTCCCGCGCCAGCGCGCGGGCGCGGGGGTGAGGCTCGTCGGCGTAGTCCGCGAAGCACGCCGCCAGTCGCTGCTCGGGCCAACTGTTGAGCACTGCGGCGGCAGAAATTCCCTCCCCCTCTCCCAGGCGTCATCCGCATGTCCAGCGGCGCCCCCGGACGAAAGGTAAAACCTCTGTCCGCGGAATCGACTTGGTGGGAGGACAACCCGAGGTCGAGCAGGACGCGGTCGGGTTGGAAGGCTGTCACAGCGGCCAGGGTTTCCTGGGCGGCGAACGGCGCCGTGAGGTAGCGGACGCTCGTTTCACCCAGCCGGGCGCGGGCGGCTGCGATGGCCTCGGGGTCTCGGTCGATCGCCAGGACTTCCGCGCCGCCCTCTCGCAGCAACGCGGCGTGGCCGCCGCCGCCGACCGTGGCATCCACGGCGCGGCGACTGCCTGCCGCCCATGCGCGCACTGCCTCCGCAAGCACCGGGACGTGATAGCTAGACGTGGCCTTCCCCCATGATGAAGCGACTCAGGCAAGATAAATGAAGACGCCGGCCGCGCCTGCTCAGGCAGGCACAGCCGGCGGCGAAAACGGTCCCGCGACGCGGGTTCAGCGGGGCTGACGGGGATCGAACCCGCGACCTCCGGTGTGACAGACCGGCACTCTAACCAGCTGAGCTACAGCCCCCTGCGACGGAGCGCCGGAATATAGACCCCGGCCGAACCCGATTCAAGCTCAGAAGTTGGTGCAGTGAAACGCCTGCTTGACCTTGGGCATATTGGCCTCGTACTTCCCCAAGAACCCGAGCATCTGGTTCGCCACGCTCGGCGCGACGCGCCGGCCGAGCAGGAGCGCAGCCTTGGCCCGTTGCAACCAGTCGTTGATGTCCTTGGCCTCGCTGCACTTCTTGCTCTTGACCATGTCCTGGTAGGGCTTGCCGATCATCAGCACCGACGAGAGCCCGTACCAGAAACTCGCCTGCACGCGGATCTGGTGGCGTGGCCCGAGTGTGTCGGTCGGCGTGCGTGGCGCGACGACGGTGAGCAGCGTGTCGAGCCAGGGAAACGCGCGGTCGTAGTTGGAGGCCTGTCCCAGCTTGGAGCCGGCCGAGAGCATGATCGCGGCGGCAGTGAGGCGTGGGCCCGAGTCGGCGGCGGCGAGACCAGGACGCAGGTAGGGCCTGGCACTGTCCACCTTGTTGGCGAACGCTGTCAGCATCGACCGGATGCAGAGACTGTCCTTGCCCGCCTGGCACCGTTTAAAGGCCGCCGTATCGAAGGTGGCTCGGTCCACCATCGCTTTGGCAATCAGCAAGCTCAAGTTGACGTCGTTGGGGTTGAGCTGCAGGGCCCTGATCTCCACCGCCAGGGACGAGTCATGCTGGCCGGCGAGCTCGAACCCCGCGGCCAGAGCCTTGAGGTACGTCGTCGAGTTCGGGAAATGCTTGACTGCCGCTCGCGTCCAGAATAGGAGGTTTTGAGTATCGGAGATCGCTTGCGCTGCGCCGATCGCCTGGCGGAGGGTGGCCGAGTCGCCGAGAATGGCCGTGTCGGTCTTGGCCTGCGCGCCCAGCATCTCGAGCACGCAGCGCCACTGCTCGCCCGTGATGCAGAGCCGGCGTTTGAGATCAATCACCTCTTGATTGCCCGGGTTCGCGGCCAGCACCTCATTCATCAGGGCCACGCCCTTCACGTACCTCTTGTTCAGGAGGAACTGGGTGCCGACACCGAGAGCGGTGTTGATGTTGTGAATGTCGCTGCGGGTCAGCTTGAAGAGCGCGTCGAGCCAGCGGGTCGTGTCGCCCTTCTGCAACCAGGCGTTCGCTTCGAGGTTGATGGCCGCCCCGTTGAGCGAGTCTCCCTTTTGCGCGCGCACAGCGGCGGCGATGATGCTGTCGGGGCCGAGCCGTTCCGCCTCGTACACACTCGCCACGCACAGTTGCAGCGCCGGCAGGCTGGGCTCGATCGCCAGGCCTCGGTGGGCTTCCTCCAGAGCCTTCTGGAAATTGGTGCGTGCGCGCTGCTCGGTGCAGGTGCGTGCGAACTCGGCCGCGCGGATGATCGAATTGAATCGTTGCGCGATGGCTTCCGACAGCGGCTGGGGCGAGCCGTTCGGACCGCCCGTCACCGTGAACGTCGAGGAGAATCCCGAGCCGCCGCTCACCACGTGGATCTGGGCTGTGAGCGTGCTGCTGTTGTGCGACAGGGCACCCAGTGTCCAGCTGTTCACGCTCAGGAACCGCGCGAGCTGCTCCGCCTGGCGGGCGTCCATCAGGCCGTCGCACGGGAAGCCCGACGCAGCCAGCGCCTCGCACATCTTGCTCTTCGACACCAGGAGCACTTTGTAGCGGGCGAGCGAGTTCAGGCGTTCACGGGCGGCGTCCGTCACAGCTATGCTAGTCGCCGAGTCCGCTGCTGACGACACCATCAGCGGCAGGACGAGGAGTTTTTCCGTCGGCTGGGTCACGGCAAGTTGCGCCGGGGCACTCGCCACCGCGCAGACTGCCAGGACGGCCACCAGTCGAAGCATTCTCACAACCGTCAGTCCTCCGTTACAAAGTCTGGTACCCCAGATGGGCGAAGAGGGATTCGAACCCCCGACTTCCTGCGTGTAAGGCAGGCGCTCTGAACCGCTGAGCTATTCGCCCCCCCCCCCGGTCGAGCCGCGCTCAGAGCGCGAGCCCGAGCGGGAAGAATACGCAATAGCCCAAGACGAGGAGAATCGGTGCGGCCGTCGTGGAACCTTTGGAGAGCAGGAAGTACCCGATTCCCAGCGACGCGAGCGCGGCGGCGAGGCACGCGTAGTTCTTCGGTCCGAACTGCAGGCGCGATCGCGCGAAACTCTGGTCGGGCATTGGGGTCGGAGTTTACCCCGCAACGGCATGCTCGTCAAGCAGTTGGCGTGTCATCCGGAGGCAGGGTCCAGCCCTCGTCGAGCCGCGCGCGACGCACCCGGTCCCGGCGCCGTCGCAGCACCACCAGCCACACCATCAGCACTGCGAGCAGCGCCCAGAAGGCGCCGACCGCCTGCGCCCAGGCGAGCCAGCCGTAGTGCGCCGAGAGGTCGCGCTGCCAGCGTTCCTCGAAGTCGCCTTCGGTCACGTGATAGGTCTGCCGCAGCGCGGCGTCGAATCCACCTGCCGGGCCGAGGCGCTCGATCAACGCCCCGAGTCCCCGGTCGCCACCCCAGCGCTCCAGCAACAGCACTGCCGTTGTCGCCAGGGCGTAGGCGGTTTGCGCGTCGGTCGCGTCGCCTCGCAGCGCGGCGTCCACCTCGTCGAGGTCCATGCGGCCGCCGCGCGCCAGTTGCCAGTTGAGTCGCAGGGCGTCGAGCCGCCCCCACTCCTTCGCGGCCACCGCCGCGTAGCCCTCTTCGAACCACAGCGGCAGCGGCCGCCTCACCCGCCAGCGCAGCGCGAGGTGGGCCAGCTCGTGCCGCAAGGCGTCGGACAGCCGTACGCTCGGACGGTCCGACAGGAGGACGACCGTCGCGACCTCCGGGAACGCCGCGCCGTCGCTCCAAGCGGGCAGCCGGCCGCGGGTGAGAGAGTCGAACACCGCGCGCGAGGGAGCGAGGATGAGGCGGATGGGGCGTCTCGGGAGCGGTCCAATGCCCGGAAACGGAGCGGCGCGGTCGGCCGCCTCCGCGAGCGCCACGCCGAGGCCCGCCTGGGCCGGCCATGCCACCACGCTCACGCGCCCGACCGTCACGGCCTCGGGGGTGGGAGCGGCGGGAGGGGAGGCCTGTGCGAGCAGCGCCAGCAGGGCTAGGACCGCGGGGGCTCCTGTCCTTGGGCCACGAGGTCCACCATCTGCTGGCACTTCTTGCCCCAGGGATTGAATTTGTTGGCTTTGAAGCCGTCCTGCCATGTCTGCTTCGCCGCGTCCTGATTGCCGGCGAACCACTGGGAACGGCCCAGCTCGTAATAGGCCTCGATCAGGTTGGGTCCGAGCTTCAGGGTCTTCTGGAAGAACGTCTCCGCATCCTCGTACATCTCGCGCTGCAGGTAGACCAGGCCCAGGTAAAAGTGCGCGTAGAGCGTCGCTTTCTTGTCGTTGTCCAGCCGGATCGCTTTGGAGAGGTGCTCGATCGCCTCACCGAAGATCCGCTTCTTGAGGCAGATGTACCCGACGTTGATCCGCGCCAGCGAATTGGCGGGCTCCTTCATCAGGACTTTCTGGAACGTGCCCAGGGCGTCGTCGTACTCGCCGTGCAACATCTGCGCCCAGCCGAGCAAGGATTCGGCCTGCGTCTCCCCGGGCGAGAGCTGCAGGGCTTTCTGCAGGGCCTGAATCGCGCCGGCGTGGTCGCCGAGCGAGATGAGACTCCAGCCCTTCTCAATGAAGGTCGAGGCGCCGATATGATCGGCGTGGACGCCGGGCCGCGTCCCGGTGAACTCGGGAGCCGTTCCCTCGGCGGTGGAGGCGGCGAGCTGTTTGTACTTGTCGACCAGCGCTCGGATGTCGTCCTTGAGCTGCGTCATCTCGCCGATCAGCGCGTCCACGCGCTTGAAGAAGCCGATGATTTCGTGCTTCACGGCCTCGCGCTCGGCCAAGCCGGGGCCGACGGTCTCGAGCCGTCGGGCGATCTGGTCGTACTCGACCCGCAACGCGGCCACCAGGGGTTCCGGCATCAGGCCTTCCCTTTCTCCTGCTTCCCGGGCGGCTCGTCCAGCACCGTCTGCAAGGCGAGCTTCTCCTTCGAGGCCAGCAGTCTGCCGGTGTTCATGACAATGATCGTGCGCTTGTTCTTGACCACGAGCCCGGTGATGTACTCAGCAGCGAGCCCGCGTACGATGCTGTGCGGTGCAGTGACCTCAGTGGCGGCTACCTGCATCACTTCGGTGACGGCGTCCACCACGACGCCGAGCTTCCCACCGTCCCATTCGAGGATCATCGTGCGTGTATCGTCGCGCAGGGGTGCCGCGACGCCCAACCGCTTCCGCAGGTCGATCAACGGCACGGCCGCCGCTTGGTATTGCAGCACACCTTCGAGGAACTCGGGCGCCTTCGGCAGTGGTGCCGGTGCTTCGTAGCGCAGGATTCGTTCCACCTGAAAGATGTTGAACGCGAAATCCTGTCCGGCCACCTTGAAGGTGACCAGTTGGATATCGTCGCCGCTCCCTCCCCCACCCGCGCCGTCGGGCATGGCTGTCATCTGATGCGGTCTCCCAGCGCGTCCAAGTCGAGGATCGGCACCAGGCCGCCCTCCCGTTGCGCGACCCCGGTCGCCCACGGCAGCGATTGGCCGGGGGGCACCGGGAGCGCGGGCTCCCGCACGACTTCGTCGGCGTCGTCCACCTCGAACGCCACGTAGCGTCCGTTCAGGCGCACGAGCACGGCCGAGCGACCGCGTTCGGGCGGCGGCGGGCGGTCAGCGAGCAGCGATGCCAGATGAATGAGGGGCACCAGGCGGCCGCGCAGCGGAGTGAGGCCGCGTACCGACGGGAGTGCGCGTGGCACGTCGAGGACTTCGCCCAGATCGCCCACCTCCACCACGCTCGCCACCGGGAATCCATACTGTTTGCCGTCGGCCCGGACCAAGAGGTAGCCCCTGCT
>WNFC01003240.1_pt1 | contig 17588 bp, 14 predicted proteins | sample 5400541 | NCBI WGS metagenome assembly WNFC01 (sample SAMN13153342, study PRJNA577476) | soil metagenome | isolation source: 120 cm saprolite under Douglas fir tree site 2 hole 2 replicate 1 | place: USA:California | collected 2015-04-18
ACAATTCGACGACATCCTCGTTTTCTTCTCTTTCCAAAGAGCATGTGGAATAAATGAGACGACCCCCTTCAGTGACCTGGGTCATAGCCGAACGGAGGATCGCAATCTGGCGCGATTGCAGATCAATGAGATCTTCGGGTACGAGCCGCCATTTGATTTCTGGATTGCGCGCGAGAGTGCCTGTGCCGGAGCAAGGCACATCGGCGAGAACACGGTCGAATTTGGTGGCGAAAGGAAGATTTCGAGCATCAGCGACCACGACTTTGATATTGCCGGTTTGAGGCTCGGCAGCTGGATCATTTCCATGCAGCAGTTTTTGCAACAGCCGCGCACGGTGAGGATGAAGTTCTACAGCAGCGATATCGGCGCTGGAATTGCGGTCGGCGATGGCTAAAGTTTTTCCGCCAGGCGCCGCACAGCAATCCAGAATGTTTGCGCCGCGGCCAACCAGAGCTGCGACCAACTGCGAAGCTTCGTCCTGAATCACACATGAGCCCGCTTGGAAAGCTGCTGACTTGGTGATGTCACCGCGCGGAACTCGCCGTGCAGAAGAAAGCAAAGCTCCGGGATCGAGTTCGAATCCCTCGGCTTTGAGTTGAGCTTCTGCCTCGGGATGACGAATGCGGATTGCGGTTGTGGGAATCGACTGATCGTATTCGCAAATCCGACGAGCCGAGTCGAAGCCAAATGCGTGAGTCCAGCGTTCGACAAGCCAGAGTGGATGCGCGCTGTTGGCCGCGAGACCTTCGGCTGAAGATCCATTGAGTGAAGATTGCGAGGGCTGATGGCCGATGTCGCTGGCGGCGAGTTTACGCAAGACCGCGTTGACGAAAGGAGCGGCGGAACGCTTGCGGGCGCGCTTAACCAGTTCGACACTCTCGTTGATTGCAGCGCGCGCGGGAATGCGGCTGAGCCAACCCAACTGGTAAACCGCCAGGCGCAGCGCAGTGAGTATTTCAAGATCGAGTTTGGACAGCGGTTGCGCGGAGATCTCGGCGATTTGTGAGTCGAGCAGCGACCGCCAGCGCAGAACGCCCATGACCAGTTCCGTCGCCAGAGAGTGATCCAACGCGGTTAGCCGATCGTAGCTCCGGGAATGAAGAAGTTCGGACGCATAAGAAGAGTCACGCTCGATACGGATGAGAATATCGAAAGCCGCAGAGCGGGCTGCGGAAACCGCGGGGGCCGAATCTGAACGTTTTGATTTCACAATGTCCAGTATGAGGGAAGCAGCCGATGCGCGGAAGAAGTTCGCTCGCTTACGCCCCGAGTTTCTCGCCAGGCTTAGGGCGATAACCTCGAACGAAGTCGGAAGCGGAAGTTCGCTTCTTTCCTTCCAGTTGCAGTTCGAGAGGTTCGAGGACGGTATCCTCGCCGCAGCCGACAAAAAGATGATCGCCTTCCACTTTCAGTTCGGACGGCGACAAAACTCGATCGGACACCGACGCCTTCAATACCCGCAGATTCTTTCCACGAAACATCGAATTTGCGCCCGGCCAAGGCTGAAAGCCCCGCATGCGATTCACAATCACAATCGCCGGGCGGGAGAAATCGATGAGGCCATCTTCTTTTTTGAGAATCGGCGCTAGCGTGGCTTGGGAGTGATCTTGCTGGCGCGGGTTGATGGTGCCGGCTTCCAGCCCGCGCAGTGTTTTGACAATTAGCTCCGCGCCCACGGCCGCCAGTTTCGGGGCGAGAGTTTCTGACGTGTCGTTGGGAGCAATGGGAAGCTGTTGCTGCAAGAGAACGTCGCCGGTGTCGAGGCCCGCGTCAATTTTCATAGTGGTGACTCCGGTGACGGATTCGCCGCTCGCAATCGCCCACTGAATAGGAGCGGCGCCGCGATATTTCGGCAGGAGCGAAGCGTGCAAGTTGACGTTGCCGAGCGGCGGAAGATCGAGCATCCATTGCGGAATGATGCGGCCGTAGCCGACTACGATGATGGCGTCAGGCGCGAGATTTGTGAGTTGAGCGCGGAAATCGGCGTTGTTCTTGATGCTTTCCGGCTGAGCGATCGGCAGTTTTAAGTTTAGCGCGAATTGCTTGACTGGTGAGGAAACGGTTTCGAGGCCGCGCCCTTTGGGCCGGTCCGGCTGCGTCACCACGAGTTCTACATGGAACCCGGCCTCGACCAGCCCCTCGAGCGTGGCCACGGCGAAGCGGGGCGTTCCGCAAAAAACGAGATTGAGGGATTGGGGCATTGCGTAATTGGGTAATTTTGTAATCGGGCAATTGAAACCTGGATACACGACGGCAACAAATGCTCAATTACAAAATTATCCAATCACAAATGCTTCTTACCATTCTCCCGCTTTGACCAGCTTGCGGATTTTGCGCTTGATCAAGTCGCGTTTCAGCGCGCTGATGTGGCTGATATAGAGTTTGCCATTCAGGTGATCGGTTTCGTGCTGAAAGGCGCGTGCGAGCAGGTCGTCGGCCGTCTTCTCGAAAGGCTTTCCCGTCACATCTTGAGCGCGTATTGTGGCTACCTGGGCGCGACTCACGTTTTCGCGGAAGTCAGGAATGCTAAGACAGCCTTCGCTTTGCGCGTGCCGGCCTTCCTTGTGGATGACTTCAGGATTGACAAGCACAAGCTTGGCATTGGGATCTTCTTTAAAAGTGACGTCAATAACGGCGATGCGGCGCGAGATTCCTATTTGCGGCGCGGCGAGGCCCACACCGCGGGCGGCATACATCGACTCGAACATGTCCTCGATCAGCTTCTTCAGTTCCTCGTCGAAGACCGTGACTTTTTCAGCCGGCTTTTCGAGGACGGGATTTCCGAACTTCACAATGGGATAGATCATCAGTAGTTTTTCAATTGCAGGCAGTAGCCCTGGAAATTGCGCAAAGTCTCTCCCATGGAGTCGCCGCCGAATTTATCGAGAGCACAGCGGGCCAGAGTAAGCGCGACCATGGCTTCGGCTGCGACTCCAGCGGCCGGAACCACACAAACATCGGAACGCTCATACGCCGCGCTCACGGGTTCGCGGGTAGCGAAGTCGACAGATTTTAGCGGACGGCGCAAAGTGGAAATCGGTTTCAGATAGCCACGCACGCGAATCTCTTCGCCGTTGGAAACGCCGCCTTCAATTCCGCCGGCATTGTTGCGAGTGCGGGTAAACGCGGTAAAGTTCGCGCGCTCGCCGTAGCCGATTTCGTCGTGCACGGCCGAGCCAGGAGAAGCCGCTGCGGTAACCCCGGCGCCGATTTCGACTGCCTTCACGGCTTGCAGCGACATAACGGCGGCAGCCAGCAGGGCATCCAACCGCTCGTCCCACTGCGCGTATGTGCCAAGCCCGGGCGGAACACCATGGCCGACGACCTCGAAAACGCCTCCAACCGAGTCGCCGGTCTTCAGAACCTTATCCACTTCCTCTTTCATGCGCTGCTGGTATTCGGAGTCAACACAGTTCAGCAAAATTTCTTCCTGTTGGTAAAGCGCTCGAACTTTCTCCCAGGGGGCTTCTTGCTGCAAAGCGACGTTGCCAACAGCGACCACGTGGCTGAGAACCTCGATACCGAGTTCGCGCAGGAAGGTCTTGGCAAGCGCACCAATGGCGACGCGAGCCGCCGATTCGCGGGCAGATGCCCGCTCCAAAACATAGCGGGCTTCCGGGAAATTGTATTTCAGAGCGCCCGCCAGATCGGCGTGCCCCGGCCGGGGAGACGCTACACGCTTGTGACGGGCGGGATCGCCCTCGGAAACGGGTAATGCCTCCTGCCAGTTTTTCCAATCTCTGTTTTCGAGTTGCACCGAAATTGGCGAGCCTATCGTCATGCCGTGTCGCACGCCGGAGAGAATGTGAGCCGCGTCCCGCTCAATCTTCATGCGGCCGCCGCGCCCGTAACCTTGCTGCCGGCGCCACAGTTCGCGATCGAGAAATGCCTGGTCGATTTTGAGCCCCGCGGGCAGGCCCGACAGGAAAGCGACCAGGGCTTCGCCGTGCGATTCTCCGGCTGTGAAGTAACGCAGCATAAGTGCTCGATTCTACCTGATGCGGCGTTCTGCTGGAATTTCTACCTAGAGGGAGGAGGGTTTAGAATGCGGGTGACCCGCAGAAAAGTCCTAATGGACCGTTTTTTTTCAGGCATATGGGGCCGAAGGATTGTTACAATAAATCAAACGCTTTTCATTTTTGGTTCTGCCCATCCGTTCGCGTCATTTCGCAAACTTTCTGGCCAAACAAGGAGACTGTGTGCCCCCACGCACAGATTCAACAGAAGTATTTCGTTCAAACCGCAAGATTCGTTGTGGACTTGTGCACGACCATATTTTGCTGCGCCAAGGCCTGCGGCGGCTCCTGGAAGACGAGCCTGACATTGAGGTCGTCAGCGAGGCCGGTAATGCGGCAGAGTGTTTGCGCAAAGTTCACGAGTTTTGCCCGGATGTGGTAGTCGCGGATTCCGCGACGTTCGGGCTGCCGCCGGCTGAAGCTGAGATTTTTGTGACGCGGGAATCTCCTCGCACCAAAATCGTATTCTTGAGCGTGCAGGAACAGTCCGGCTTCGCTCCTGGTAACTTGCGGGCAGCAGAGCAAAGCTGCGCGGTTCGGCAGACTTCCGCGGGAGAACTGGCGGAAATGGTGCGGCACGCCTGCTCTGGGAGTCGAAGGAATGATCCGGAAGCATCGTCACGCCGCGATGCACTGCGCCCCACCACAACACTATTCCGGGAAGAACGCGCCCTCACCACCCGTGAGCGGGAGGTGCTGAAGCTGCTGGCTGAGGGAAAAACCGTCCGCGGCGCGGCAACAATTCTGGGACTAAGCTTCAAAACCGTGGACGCCCACAAGTTCAATCTGATGCGAAAGCTTGGCATCCACAACAAGGCCGAACTGGTGATGTGGGCGATTCAGCGGAGAGTAGTGAAGGTTCCGGTGAACTTCTAGACCATCCCGATGCCAGCGGTGGCAAGCTCCGTGAGGCTGGGAACTTGCAAGTCCGGATGCCCCTGGGCTAATTTCACAGCACCCACGCCGGTTCGTGGGGATGGCCGATTAACCCACACCGTAGCCAGGCCGAGCGATTGCGCGGGAAGCACGTCATGGTAAATGCTCTGGCCAACGTGCAAGATGCGGTGAGCTGGAACGCCAATGCGGCTTAACGCGAGTTCAAAAATCTTCAATGAAGGTTTGTAAGCACCTGCCTGTTGGGCCGTGATGATCTGGTCAAATTTGATTCCCAGTTGCGGCTGGGTGCCCGCGAACAGATCGTCGTCCACATTGGAAATCACACTTAATCGAAAGCGTTTCTGCAGTTCGCGGAGCGCGTTTACGGTATCCGGCCAAGGCTTCCAATTCGGCAGCGATTCGGGCAGAGATTTAGTTTCTGACTCCGTTGGAGAGAATCCAAACTGTTCACCGAATTGTCTTACGACAGACTGCAACACTTTTCGATAGCAGCGATACGTTCCCTGCTCGGCGCGAGCCTCGAAGTCGCCATAAAGTAGGAGGATCGCAGCATCCTCTGTGTCTTTGCCGTGGGCCGCAAGAATGCGGTGCAGACAGCGGAGGATTCCGTCCTCCCAGTTGATCAGGGTCCCGTAGCAATCGAAGGTGAGAATCTCGAAGCGGTTGAAGTCGAGCATCTTGGATAACAAACTCGCGCCACAAGGAGGTTGGCCGCTTGTGGCGATCTGAAGGATGAGTTCGGGGCTCTATTGGTTGATCTCAACCGGTTGAGTGAGCTGGAATGCCACAGCAGACTCTACTGGCAAAACGATTTCCTTATTTCCGGTGAAAGCCGCTCCAGCACCACCGGCGCCGCCACCGGCCAGCATTCCGATGGCAGCACCTTTTCCGCCGCCCGCTATACCACCTACAATTCCGCCCAACGCGGCGCCGCCGCCGGCCATGATTCCGGTGCGCTTGCCTTTTCCTTTGATGGTGAAAGAGCGTGCGGAGGCGTGGACCGGAACATCTGAGCCGTTGATATTGATGGACTCAAGCCGAATCTGGAGAACCGCGCCACCAGCGAGCTTCCCGAGCGGCTTGGCATTCACTACGGTTCCGCTGATGCCGGTCCCCCGTGGGATGGCGACGGTATTCTCGGACACGACGTCCTTGGCCACGGTGCCTGTGAAACTTTGCCCCGAGGTGCTCAGCTTGGAGCCAAGCGCGGTTCCTAAGCTCACGGTCACCGTCGTCCCGGAAGGCACCACGAGGGGTGGCTTCGGGGCCTCATTTTTCTGATTATTACTGTTCGTATCAGAAGCCGTGTTTGTGTTGCCGGTGTCGCTGGTGGCATTTGAATTATCGGAGGAAGGCTTGCGAGCACAAGCAAGGCCGGCCATGATCAGAGCAAGACTAAGAGTCAAAAGGATAGAGCGTGAGCGCATGATTCCCTCCATTTTCGTGCTGATTCCAATTTAATCGGAAGAGGATTGGCCTGGCAATGACTGACCATAGACGTTGGTGCACGTTGGCCCAGGAAAAAATCAGGGCTTAAGATCGGGCACAGTAGTTTCTTCGCGCAATTCACTGGAGGGCTCCGGTTCGTCCGCAGCTGGGGAGGAGGAATCAGCGGGCGCTGGAACGGGTTTGGGGCTAAGAAATTTTGCGCTGTTTAATAAGGGACGCCCGAGTGAGGCGTTGTAGCTGGTCCACGAACTCTCCAAGTCAGCCTCGCGCTCAAATTGCGCGCGCATGGCCTCCATTTTAGAATCCAGGTCGTCCATGTAATGCAGTAGCAGCGCTTCGGGAAACATCGGCAGTTTGGGGGAACCGAATTCGTACTCGCCGTGATGGCTGATGATGAGATGTTCGAGCAACGTCTTGAGTTCGGCGGGGAAGGCGGGAACCAGCGCGAGTTTCGCCTGCAACATCTCGAGTTCAATAATCATGTGACCTAAGAGTTGCCCGCGCGTGGTGTAAGAAAACGAGCGATTGTAGGCCAGTTCGTGAATTTTGCCAATGTCGTGGAGAAAGACCCCAGTCAACAACAAGTCGCGATTGACCTGAGGATAATTTCTGCAAACCAGGTCGCAAGAGCGGAAGAGCGAGACCACATGGTCAAGCAGGCCGCCGATATAGGCGTGATGCAGTGTCTTGGCGGCAGGGGCGTTGCGGTACGCGGCCGCGATCTCCGGGTCTGACATGAAAGCCTGCACGAGGGATTTGAGGTGATGGTTCTGAAAGGAAGCAACGAAGTCGGCGAGGGTCCGCCAGAGCTCATCAATATTTTTTGTAGTCTTGGGAAGATAGTCGGAGAATTCGATTTCCGTTTCGCCCAGCTTGCGCACCTTGTGGATGGTGAGCTGGAAGCGGTTTTTATACTTGTTGACCAGGCCCTTGATCTTGAGGAAATCGTCCTGCTCAAAGGCATTGAGCACTTCTTCCACGTTGTCCCACATCTTGGCTTCGAGCTGTCCGCTGCGATCACCAAGAGTAAGAGCAAGGTACGGCTCACCGGTTTTTTTAGGTTTGATTTGCTTGCTGACCACGACAAAGTTGGAGGTAATGATCTTGTTCTCGTGGCGAGCACAGTCGCAGATGTAGAACTCTTTCATTCTCGATATCAGTGTAAATCAGAAAGCCCGCAGGCAGCGCGAGGAAGGCCTGGCATGGAGGGACTGGAATGAGAACCCCTTTCTTCTAGAGAACGCCCAGCACCTTCTTTTTCTTCTTCTTAAGATTCTTGGCGTCGGAAGCCTTGGCCGTGGTGGTTTCCACGGGCTTGGTCTGGTTCGGGCTGGCACCGGAATCGATGTAACCCGCCTTGATGTCGATGTAGGCTTCTTCGCGCAGCTTGGTGAGATAAGCGCGGAGCGCGGGCTGCAGCTTCTGATAATACAGGGCGTCCTGGATTTTAGGTTCCACCTCCTTCAATGACGGAATTCCTGCCGCCTGGTGGCTGGTCACCTTCAAGATGACATAACCCTGTTTGGTGCGGATGACGTCGGTGACTTCGCCGGACTTCATGGCGAATGTCTTATCCTCAAGTTCCTTGGCGAGAGCGCCGCGCTTAAATGCTCCCAGGTCGCCGCCCTGCGCAGCCGAGGGACCGTCGGAATACTTCTTGGCCACATCTTCAAAGCTGGCTCCGGCGCGAATCTGTTTGAGCAAATCATTAGCCCGGGCTTCAGCGGCGGCCAGAGCCGCAGCTTCTTCCGCCTGTTTGGCTGCTTCCAGAGAAGCGTCTTGACTCTTGGGAGCGTCGCCCGGCGTGGCCGGGGAATCAGCGGCGGTTTGGGCCGCCTTCTCTGCTGGCTTGCCGGCAGCTGCGGTGTGCGGAGCCACCAGGATTTCGCTGAGTTTTATGGACTCAGGTTGCTCCATTTCATTCTTGTGTTCTTCGTAAAACTTGGCCTCTTCGTCTTTTGGAATGCTGAGATGGGAACCAACTTCTTCGCCAATCACCTTTTGCGTGATGAGCTGGTTACGCATGTTCTGCTTGAAATCCTCATAAGAGATGCCCTGGGCCGTAGCGGCTTTCTCCAGCTCTTCCATGGTGTCCAGCTTCATCTCTTTGCGCATCTGGTCGAGGCGCTTGATCAAGTCCGTGTCGCCGGTGATGCCGAGATCTTTAGCCTTTTCAATCAGGAGTTGCTGATCGATGAGATCGCGCAAGACGTCGCGTTCGCGTTCCGCGTAGACTTTGTCCGCATCGGCCGGCTTCTGCTGCTTCACGTCATCCTTGAGCTGGTCTTTGCTGCGAACGAACTCCGAGCGAGTGACGATCTGGCTGTTCACGCGAGCGATAATTTCCTCAACCACCTGCCCCGCACAGAATGCGGGCAGAAAGGCCACGGAGATGAGTACGAGAACCAGTTTCTTCATAGGATTTCCGGTAGGCCGCCACGCAGCCTGGACTTGCGGGCGAAAACCTTTTGGATATTTTACTACTTCCGACAGGGCATGAACCGGCCAGAATAATTCTGGCGTGCCGGCTTGATATCCGAGTTGCCTGTAGCACAGGCTAGCCGGACCGCACGAAGACGAGCGCGGTCATGTCGTCTGGAACGAGAGGCTCATGGGTGAACTCGCCAACATCATTCAAAATGGCTCCGCTAATCGCCTGGGCGTTCGACGAAGGTTCGGTCTGAAGCCGTTCCTTTACGCGTTCCAGCCCGAATTCCTGATCGTCGTCGTTGTCGTCTTTGCGCTTACCCTCGACGACGCCCCGCGAAACCAGCAGAAGGACCGCACCTTCCTCTAGAGCCACTGTGGGAGCGTCGCAGGTGGCGTGAGAGAACAGACCAAGCGGCAAGCCCGTGGACGCGAGCTCGACAATGCCGGTATCGTCGCGGAGCAGTCCTGGAGTATGCCCGGCGTTGGTGTAGCAGAGAGTGCCGAATTTTTCGTGGTAGCAGGCGATGAATGCGGGACACGGGTGCACCCCTGAGGCCGCTTCCATCAGGCTTCGGTTGAGGTGAAGACAGAGCGTAACCATGGCTTCGGATTCGTTGATGTCAGACCCCGAAAAGAGTTCAGTCCCAAGCGCGCGAAAGACATTCTGTGCGGTCGAGAGGATGATCCGATTATTCTCCCGACGGCCGGCAACATCAAGCAAGCCAAACAAGATCCGTTCCGGGCCAACGCGCAAGGAATCGTAGAAATCCCCGGCGACGCGTTTTCCGTAAGTGGTGGCGGCAATCTCCGCGCCATCAATCTTGGGGAAATCGCCCGGAACAGGCTCCAGCACTGGTACAGGCTCGGAAGCACGGGGGTGGAATAGAGCACACATTAGGCAGCGCGGGCTATCAGCCGAAACTAGCACAAGCTTTGACGGCAAGCAAATGATCCCTGCCGCAGAAAACAGAGAACTCGTGGCTACTGGCCGTACTTGTCGGCGAGATACTTTGCAATTTCGGACTCAAGTTGGCCGTAATCTGAGTGGATGGTCGCACGCAAGGCGGCTTCGGTGGAGCTGCCTTGGCCAAGTCGCTCCAGAATTTTCTGAAGGTCGCCCATCCCGTAAGAATCGTTGATATAAGAAACCGCCGCCAGCGATTCCGCATAGGCCGCGGAGGCTTTGGTGCCCGAGAAGCGCAGGAAACTGCCTTCCAGCTCATTTAAAGGAATGTCGCGTTCCGCCTTGAACAGCCGAGCCAATGCAGGCCCGTCGCCGCCCAAAGACCTCGGTTCCAGAATCTGGGCGATTCCCTCATTCAGCCATGGCGGACAACGGCCTGAGGAAATCTGATTGATGAATGAGTGCGCCAGTTCATGCTTCAATACCCGCGCCAACTCAGACGTCATGGAACTGATGCCGCTGACCGGGATGCGCATCTTGCCGTCGTTGATAGCTCCCGTCCACGTAGGGGCACGCGTAACGTCAAAGAAAGCTTGCTCGGTGTAGAGCGTCACAAGAATATTGTCGCGCGGCGGCGTACCCAGATTGCGAGAGAGGTCGTCATAGTCCGATTCCAGCGCGGCCAGTATCTGTTGCCGGAATGTCTCCGAGCTCTGCTTGCCCTCGTAATGCAGGATGAAATGGCTGCTCTCGCGCTGCGAGAAGTCAGTCTCGACGTTCTGCTCGCGCTCCGCTTTTGCGAGAAAGCGTTGGACCGCGGGATCGGGACGCAATTCGAGAGAGTGCTTCCAGGAGGCAACGGCATCCTTGGTACGGTCGGAAGCTTGCTGTGCGTAGCCCAGCACGGCGTATGCATCGGGCGAGTTGGGTGCGGCTCGTGCCGCACGCTGACCGTAGGTCAATGCCCGCGAAGCGTCCCCAGTGCGAACCAGCAGCGCCGCGTAATAAGTAAGGACGGTTGCGTTTTCTGGCTGGAAGCGGAGAGCGCCGTCGAAATATCGACGCGCTTGGTTCAGATTGCCGTGTTCGAATTCAAACTTGCCGGCAATGAAGTCGGCGGTAGCGCCCAACTCAGCATTCCCTTTGCCTTCGAATTTCGAAACAGCGTCGGGATCAACCTTGCCATCCTTAACAATTATTTTGGGAAGATCCCCCTCATTCGTGAGACTGTCCACGGGTGTAAATACGGGCAGATCTCCGGAGTTTTTGTTGGCGCTGGACGACGCAACCAAAGGCGCGCCGCCGACTTCGATGCGCTCGACCGAACTTTTGGGAATCGCATAGGTGTCTTCGCCAATGTCATATTCGCAGCGATTGGCATTTTCACGAACGTGGTCGGCAAGGATGGTACGGCCGTTTTTCAAATGGATCGTATCAGCGGATGCCGCCGCGGACGCAAGCATCATCCAGGTTGCCGCTAAGGTAGTGACACGAAGCCGCATTGAAGCGCATTCTAGCAACAGCAGGGCCCCAAACCCACGTGACCAAAGTACCGACAACATTATGCAAATGGGGCATGGCGCTGGCCGTGTGCCTTCATGTTTCGCCTTCTGTGGGCGCGCAAGATGCGCCGACTGCTTCAATGCAGGCGCGGCAACCCGGGCCAGCGGAAGCCCTCTACCTGCAACTCAGCTCTATCGGCCTGGATCCGGGCCGGATATTCCGGGTACGCGGAGCTTCGCTGGACCGGCCCTCGATCCATATCACTCTCGACGATGGAACCATCGTTTTCACGAAGGATGTGTTGGGCAGAATTACAGGAGGATTCTTTGCGGGCGAGGGAGAAGTGCTACTCGTCCCGCCTAACGATGTGGAACGAAGATCGATGAGCCTGTTCACGGGAATGGCGATCTTAGAGGAGCGCTTTTCGACAGCTTACTTCCGCTTCAATGACAATACTGCCGCCGAATTGCAACCTGGCCTCAGGGCGCCGCAAAATGCGGAGGACTTTGCCGCGCGGTGGGACGAGACCGCCCGGAACTTGGCGCAGGGGGACGCCATGCGATTGCTCGCGAGTTTCAGCCGGACTCTGCCGGTCGCAGGCGACGCAACTTCCAAAGACTCTTCATCCGCAATAAAAGCGGAGCCCGAGGACCGAATTTTGCACGCGCGGTTGCAGGGAAACAAACTCGGCGTCTTCGATGTGCTTTTCGATTCGACGGCCGGGGAGCAAGTCGAGGCGGGACAAGCCAAGAGGGCGGAAAACGGAAACTTATATTACGACGTTTGGACTTCCTTCTCGACCGCGAATGCGGGACGAACCCGGGCGGCGGAGAGAGATATCCCACAGACGCTGCCTGCGGAAACAGAATCGCGCGAGGATCCGATTCTGGTGCGAAGTTACGTTATCGATGCCTACGTAAAACCGCCCAAAGAGCTGGATGCAGAGGTGAAGTTAGCGCTGGATGTGAAACAGGGCGGATCTCGTTTTCTGGTCTTCGAACTCTCGCGCTTTCTGCACGTCCAGACCGTTGAGGCGGATGGAAGTGCGGTGGAATTTATCCACAACCCCGCAGTGGAAGGCACGCGGCTGGCGCGGAGCGGCAACGACCTGGTGGCCGTGATTCTGCCCAGACCGGCAATTACGGGGCAGAAGATCAAGCTGCGCTTTGTCTATGGTGGCGAGGTAATCGCTGAAGCGGGGAAGGGCCTGCTTTACGTGGGCGCGCGCGGCACCTGGTATCCCAATCGCGGCATGGCCATGGCAGATTTCGACCTCACCTTCCACTATCCTCCGGGATGGAGTTTGCTGGCGACGGGCAAACCCGTGCCTCTTTCCCAGCAAGCGGCAACCTCCGCACAAACCGCGCCCCAAAACCTTGGAAGTGAACAAGTGGCGCGCTGGCTTTCAGAAAGGCCTCTACCCTTGGCCGGGTTCAACCTTGGTAAATATGTTCGAGGGGTGGCACAAGCTGGCAACGTTAAGGTCGAAAGCTATGCCACGGCCGGCGTGGAGCGGGATTTCCCCAAGGGACCGCCGCAAATAATGCAAATCGAGCCTAAAACCACTCTGCCTCAGGCCCCGCTAGTGTCCATCACTCCGTCCGCTCCTTCTCCAGCGCGGAACGCAACCGCAGTGGCAGAGACTACAGCTCGCGCCATTCGTTTCTATGCCGAACGCTTCGGTCCATTCCCCTACAGTCAATTGGCGTTGACTCAATTGCCAGGACGGGAGAGCCAAGGGTGGCCCGGACTCGTCTTTCTTTCCTCGTACGCATTTCTGACTCAGCAGGAGCGTGCCGACCTCCACATGGATTCCGTCCACGGATTACTCGGCCAGCTGGTACCCGCACACGAAGCAGCGCATCAGTGGTGGGGAGACCTTGTGACCTGGAGCACTTATCGCGATCAGTGGTTTTCGGAAGGCTTGGCAAATTATTGCTCGTTGATGCTCTTGCAGGAAAGCAACCCGGCTGGCTTCCGGCAGATCATGGAAAAATACCGGCAGGACTTGGCCAACGAGAATAAGGACGGAAACTTTACCAAGGATGCCGGTCCCGTAACCCTTGGAGGCCGCCTGCTGTCATCGCACTTTCCAGGAGGTTACGAGGCCATCAGTTACGGACGGGCGACGTGGTTGTTCCACATGCTGCGTTCCATGTTGCTGGACGCCGCAGGGGATGCCGGCAAGAAAGATGTAAGCCATGGGATTGCAGAAGAGCCTTTCGTACGATCTCTGCGCAAGATTCGCGAGCGCTACGAAGGAAAAGCAATCAGTACTCGCGAACTGCTAAATGTTTTTGCGGAGGATCTTCGACCTTCATTGCGATACGAAGGCAAGGCTTCCCTCGATTGGTTTCTGGAGGATTGGATAAATGGCACTGCTCTGCCCCGGCTGGAGTTGCAGAGTGTCAAATTTGCAACCAAGGGCAACACGACGATCGTCACCGGAATAATACGTCAAAAAGACTGCCCCGACGACCTGGTCACATCCGTTCCCGTTTACGCAATAGCCTCCGGCAAATCGCCCGTGCTGGCGGGCCGCGTCTTTGCCGATGGGGCAGAATCTTCGTTTCGGTTATCTGTACCCCCGGGAACGCACAAGCTTTTGCTTGATCCGAACGGGACCATACTGACAGCCCCAAAGTAAGGAGACGGGTAGATCCGTCGCGAGGAAAAGAAAAAGATAAAGACAGGGGGCTATTAAGGAACATAAGGTAAATCAAGACGAGGCTTCTAAGAATTCAGTGTGGAGGTTCCCAAATCGGAACGATTCGTGATGGAGTGTCCTGGAATGGTGCGCTCGACGACAGGAATTCAACACCAAGAATGTCAGAGGCGGCGCTAAGCGACCGCCTGTCTTGCACTTGCCGCGCAATTACATTTAAAAAGAGAATGGCGCCAAGACTGCTATATGGCCAGCATCGTCGAAGGGGAAGACTCTTGAATTCTCAAACGGGCGTCGCAGGTGCGTTTCACAATACTGAAACTCAGAGCCTGCCCTACATCGAATCTGCCTGCGCAAAAACAATACTCGGCGGTGCGTTCGCCGAGATAGGCCCTCATGGTGGACCAAAGACCATTTTGCTGGTGGAAGACGAACCGTTTGTGCGGAGGGCGACGGCTGAGGTCCTCGAGTCAGCCGGCTACAGCGTAGTGAGTGCCGGAAGCGCAGGCGACGCCTTGGAGGCTTGCCGCAAGCGCCTCGAACCTGTCGATCTGCTTCTTGCCGATGTTGTTATGGCCGGGATGAGCGGCCGGGAGTTGGCGGCCGAATTCGAGAGCTGCTGCCCCAGCGCCCAGATTCTGCTGATGAGCGGCTATCCTGAACAACTCGCTTTGTGCGAGCTTTCCAGTTCGGGAAACAAGTACTTGGCGAAGCCGTTCTCTGTCGGCATGCTCTTGCAGCGGGTGCTCGAGGTGCTGGACATGAAACTTCCAGAGGTGGGGGGACGGTCTTAACCTGCACTCGTCTTGCGGTAGCGCGTAGCTTGCAGAATTTCATGCGTAATGCGGGACAGTGGCACGACTCGATTCAATATTCCCATCTCTGCGCAAACGCGAGGCATGCCATAGACCGCACAACTGGACTCATCTTGCCCTAGCGTGAAACCGCCCTCGCGATGAATGGCACTCATTCCGTGCGCGCCGTCTGATCCCATCCCGGTCATGATAATTCCCATGGCCAGAGGACCATAGGCGGCGGCGACCGATTGCATCATGATGTCGGCTGAGGGTATGTGTAGCTGATTTTCCGGTTTGTCGGAAAGACAGATCATTGCTCTCGGATCAGTCGAGCGGTCCACCGTCATCTGGCGTCCTCCGGGAGCAATGTAAATCATTCCCGGCTGAAGCGCTTCTCCATGCGAAGCCTCGCATACGGACGCCGCGCATAATCCATCCAACCTCTTGGCAAAAGGTGCGGTAAAACCAGCAGGCATATGCTGCACCACCAGAATCGGAACCGAGAAGTCAGCTGGCAGCGTGGGAAGAATTTCCTGCAAAGCCTTTGGCCCTCCAGTCGAGATTCCAAGAGCAACGATAGCTGGAGTAGAGGGTAAAGCGGCCCTCATCGGGAGTTCTACGATGCGAGGAGGCTTTCGCTGCAGAACGAGATGGTCCCTCGAACGTCGCGATTCCGCACCAACCTTGATCTTGGCGATTAGATCTTCACGGATGTGAAGAATATTGAGTGAGGTGGACGCGATTTGCTTCGGCACGTAGTCGAAGGCTCCCGCTTCCAGTGCACTGAAGGTGGTGTCCGCGTCTTTCACGGTGACCGAACTCACCATGATCACGGGGCGTGGGAATTGGGCCATGATGCAGCGGAGGGTCTCCAGCCCATCGAGACCCGGCATCTGCACGTCGAGGGTAATGACATCGGGATCCAGAGGCGCTATTTTTTGCAGGGCTTCGTTTCCACTGGCCGCCGTGCCCACGACCCAGAGATCAGGATCGTTGGAAACCATGCGGGAGAGCGCCGTGCGCATAAAGGCGCTGTCATCGACAATGAGCACCCGTATTTTCGACTTGTCGTTTTCACTGTTCACGGGCGGTAAATGGCGCGAACGAGACTGTGGACCTCGTCCATGTAGGAATCAAGTTCGAAGGTAAGCCGCGCCCAGTCAAAATCCTTGAGCGCCGGAGAGTCTTGTGCGAGCAGGGCAAAACCCGGGTCTTCGAACAGGTTCACTTGCCGCAGTTCGACATATCCGTAGTTCAACCCGCTCATGCGGCACAGCAAATCAGCGATGTGGGCTAGAGCGACCAATCCTCTATCGTGCTCGGATTTCTCTGGCGCGTGATGATGGGTTACGACCTCGATGAGGTCGGGAGCGAGGCCCCAGTTTTCGGCAAGCAGGCGTCCACTATCGCAGTGCGTAAATCCCAGGGATCGCTGCTCCGCTTCGTGCAGTGGGATCCCTTCAGTTTTGGCAATCTCGAAAGCGTTCCGAAATTCCTGAGGCACCACCCAAAGGTTGACGATAATCCCAATGTCATGAAGAAGCCCTGCAAGGTACGCCTTCGCCGGATCGGTCAGATTGATCTTGCGTGCCAAAGTTCGGCAGACCAGAGCACAGCCCAGAGAGTGCTCCCAAAACACTACTGGATCCAAGCTGGTCTTATCTCCCGGGAGCATGTTCATTACACCGCATGACATGGCGATATCGCTTACGTGACGGAATCCTAGACTGACTACTGCCCCGCGCAAAGAATCCACTTTTTGCCAACGGCCGAAGAGCGGGGAGTTCGCCATTTGCAGGCACTGCGCCGCCAAGGATTTGTCCTGCGATAAGAGGTCCGTAACTTTTTGCACGTCGAGTTGTTCCACCGGCTGTTGCAGATAGCGCAATAGCGGGGCAAGAACAGCGGGGATGGTTGGAATCTGCCGTAATCCTCCCAGTCGCTGCAGCAAGAGCTGTTTGCTCACGGGTGCGGTGGTCATATGGCTTTACCCTCTGGTAGCGAGCGCTCACCTTTCATGTATGCGGTAGCGCCAGGCAGGTGAACCAGGTGAAAATCCTCGCTGACCCCGTAGAGAGACTCCGAATGTCCCAGAAATAGATATCCATGAGGCAGCAGATTGTTGAAGAAGTGCTGAATGACGCGGCGCTTGGAAGCGAGATCGAAATAGATCAGCACGTTGCAGCAAAAGATGACATCCATGCTCTTCATGAATGTCATGCGCGCATCGTCGGAGAGATTGAGCCGGGTGAAGCTGATGTTGGCGCGAGCCAGCGAATTTACCTGGAGTTGGTCGCCTTGAGGAATAAAGTATTTCTGCCGGTAAGCAGGCGTGAGGTTGCGCATACTGTAGTTGCCGTAGAGGCCGGCTTTGGCATGCGCGAGCGAGCGCTCATTAATATCCGTGGCAAGAATTTCAACGGACCAGTCTTTGAGCGGACCGGCCGCCTCCTCCAATTGCAGCATACGCAGGGTGTAAGGTTCTTCTCCCGTGGAGCAGCCCGCGCTCCAGATGCGGAGTCGGCGCAGTGGAAGTTTGGATTTAACCTGAAGAATGTTTGGCAACACGATTCGGCGTAATGCGTCCAGTTGCGGCTGGTTGCGAAAGAAGCAGGTCTCTCCGATCGTGATCTCGTTCAACAAGGCGACCAGTTCTGCCTGCCGAATGGGACGGATGGTGAGGCATTCGAAGTACTCGCGCAGGCTTTGCACCTTAAGTTCTTTGATCCGGCGGCCACAGCGGTCCTGCAAGAGACGGAGCTTGTTATCGGGATGAAAAATTCCGGCCACCTGATAGACCAGGTCGCGGATGCGCACCAAGTCGGGATCGGGCGGTCCAACCGTGATGGGAGCCGCTTGCCCCGAGGTTGAAGAGATCACGCGGATGCCTTTCTGGTGGCCGACATGGAGGCAACCTGCAAGTTCTC
>WNFC01003242.1_pt1 | contig 17585 bp, 12 predicted proteins | sample 5400541 | NCBI WGS metagenome assembly WNFC01 (sample SAMN13153342, study PRJNA577476) | soil metagenome | isolation source: 120 cm saprolite under Douglas fir tree site 2 hole 2 replicate 1 | place: USA:California | collected 2015-04-18
GCCTTCATCACCCACGCGGCGTCGCTGCGTCAGAGTTTCCTCCATTGCGCAATATTCCTGACTGCTGCATCCCGTAGGACTCTGGGCCGTGTCTCAGTCCCAGTGTGGCTGACCATCCTCTCAGACCAGCTACCCGTCTCAGCCTTGGTGGGCCATTACCTCACCAACTAGCTGATAGGACGCGGACCCCTCTCGAAGTAATAGCTTGCAGGAGCAGAGGCCACCTTTTACCCCGAAGAGCGAACTCCTCGTGGTCTTATCTGGTATTAGCCCGTCTTTCGACGGGTTATCCCGGACTCCAAGGCAGGTTATCCACGTGTTACTCACCCGTGCGCCGGTTTACTCGCCGAGTTACCCCGACTTTCTCCCACGACTTGCATGTCTCAGGCACGCCGCCAGCGTTCGTTCTGAGCCAGGATCAAACTCTCCATAAAAGGCTCACTATTCTATTCGGTCACGTCCGGCTAACGGACGTAGACCGACAGACTGACCGCTGTTCAAACCAAAGAATCGGACAGGCTTGCGGATTTGAATCCCCGCCGCCCGATTAAAGGCATGCACTACTATTCAGTTTTCAAAGACCCGAGCCGTTCAGAGGCGAAATTCAACATTATCGCTCAACGAGCCTGCTGTCAACGGGGTTGACGATCTTGCAGTGGACAAAGAGTTGGCCGCTGCCGATCGCTCTCGGTTTTTCCCGTCCTTTATGTCGCGTGCTTACTACAGAAACTGGCGCGAACAAACAGGAACGCGGAACTCACGAGCGCAGCGAGCGAGAGTCTGCCGGAGACGCGCGACGATTTCAAGAGGCAGCAGAAAGCCTTCAGCGAGATGGCCTTCAGCGATCAGCAGTCAGTTTTCAGGTTCGGAGGGACCGCGGCCATCTTAACTTTCAGCATCGTACTCTGCCGGCCGTTCCTGGCTGACGCTGACCGCTATCTCGCTATCGCGCCCCATTCGGGCAGCGCCGTGTTGTGCAAAATCTTGCCGGCAATCATCGCCCCTGCATGGACGCTGAACGCAACCCCATGGCCGGCATAGGCTGCGGCAACCAGAATCGCGGGGTTCGGCGGATAGGGCCCAATCAGCGGCAGCGCTTCCTCGGTAAACGCGATCGGCCCGGCCCATTTTGACGGAATCCGCACATGCGCGAGCGCGGGATTGAGCCGCCGCACACGTCGCTCGAGCCCCTCCAGGACTGTCTGCGAATCACCATCGTCAATCCCGCCCTGCTCAAGTTCTCGCGGCGCTCCGTACTTCAATCCGGCACCGAAAACAATCTCACCATTGGCAGCGACGCGGCCCCACAAATAAGGCCGGTCGGCAGTGTAGAAAGGAATACGCTCGCCAAGGCCAAGTGCGCGCAGGACTTCATCAGAGAGCGGTTCCGTCGCGCATGCATAAGTCAGCGCGCTATGAATTCGCGGCAGGCCGGACAGCAGAGCCGATGCCCATGCATTGACTGCAACCACGATATGAGCTGCCGCAATCACACCATCGTCAACTTCAACTGCTGGACCGTGCAATGCGATTCTCCGGACCGGGGTATGTTCTCTAATCACCGCGCCGCGGCGTTGCGCCGCATCGGCAAGACCAAACAGCAGGGCGCGTGGCTCCACGCTGCCGCCTGCCACCGTCCGCGCGATTCGGATCGGTTGGCCGTCGTCACGCCACGGCAACGCCGAGCCGCCGCTGCCCTGCTGATGCTCGATCTCCCAACATCCGGGTAAATGCAAGCCGCAGTCGAGCGCAAGTTCCTCGACCAAACCTGCGAGCGACGGCACGCAATCTTCGGCGCCCGGGCGGATTCCGGTCGCGGTTCCTTCGAGCACGATTCCGCCGGTACGTCCGCTCGCGCCTTCGCCAACGCTCGCCGCCTCGAACACGGCCGCGCGCAGTCCGCCGCGCGCCAGATGGAAGGCCGCCGACATCCCGGTCAATCCGCCGCCGACGATCGCGGCGTCGACCGTCTGCGGAATCGGTGCCGCCGTGCCTGTGAGCCTGCGCGAGCGCCACAATGGCTCGCCCCATCGCCGGGCATAATCCCGAGTCTTCATCAATCACCGTCTCTGCGTATGCGGGGAACTTCCTTCTGCTGAAACTTGTCTCGCGTCTTTTCAACTGAGAACTTGCGGCTTGGGAAGCATTCCTCTGAGCATGACTCTGCCGTCGGGTTTGTCGGGCGGCCCACCAGCTTCGAGCGTAATGATTGCGCCGGCAATCATGGTGCCTCGTGGCGGCATCCGTATCGCGAGCGACAACCGCTCATCGGCAGCCGGATTAAACTCCGCGGCCTTGGCAGGCGGTCCCTGCGCCAGCAGCCACCACATTACGCAAGTATGGCCCGCCGCAGCCTGTAATCCCGCAACTTCGAGCACCGCGTCGTTGGCTTGGCTGCTGATTGCGATCAGGCCGCGCGCGTTAATCCCGGCGCCCGGGGTGAAGCGTAGCAGCATCACATCCGGTGCCGCCAATACCCGATTGACGTTGGCGCGAGCCAGTTGCTCGGCGCGCATTGATGAGAGCTCCCGCTTGGCATCTGCTACCTCGGTGCGCAGCCGCGAGACCCGTGAGCCCAGCAACTCCAGGCGGCGATGAAATCTGGTGCTCCGTGACGACAACTCGGAGGACGTCTCCAAGGCAACCACGGCGCATCCGAGGGCGATGGCGACCGCCATTCCCGCGACCGAACGCCAGAACGAGACGCGCCGATACCACGGATTGGCCGCCGACGGCCGTTTGTCCGCCACCGTCCGGCCGCTCGGCTCCGTATCCGGCGGCTCGGCCATATCAGGTATCGGGCGCTCCGCCGTAATCACCCACCTCCTGCTCTCCGCATGCGCAACTGCTGGTCAATCCTACCTCTCTTCACGCGAGCGTGCGATTGGGTTAGAAGTATGACGCCGTGGGAAGCAACCAAATTCAGGATTTACACGTAGTAGAGACGCTGCCGCTGGTCGCGCCGCGCCTGCTCAAAAATGAACTGCCGGCCGACGAACCGGTGGTGGATACCGTCGTCAGCGCCCGAGAAACCATTCGCCGCATCCTGAAAGGCACGGATGACCGGCTGCTCTGCATTGTTGGTCCCTGCTCGATTCACGATCCTGAGGCCGCGCTGGATTATGCTGAGCGGCTAAGGGGACTGAGCCGCGGTCTGGCCGCGCGGCTGTTCATCCTGATGCGCGTGTATTTCGAGAAGCCGCGCACCACTATCGGTTGGAAGGGTCTCATCAACGATCCGCATATGGATGACAGTTGCGAGATGGAGGCCGGGCTCAGAATCGCTCGCCGCCTGTTGCTCCAAATCAACCGTATGGGGCTGGGCGCAGCGACTGAAATGCTGGACCCGATTACGCCGCAATATATCGCCGATCTGATCTCATGGGCCGCGATCGGCGCGCGCACCACCGAATCGCAGACCCATCGCGAGATGGCCAGCGGGCTGTCGATGCCGGTGGGTTTCAAAAATTCGACCGAGGGCAATCTTCAGGTCGCGGTCAATGCAATTGAATCGGCGCGCCGTCCGCATTCTTTCCTGGGCATCACCCAGGAGGGTCTGACCGCTATCGTCAGAACGAGCGGCAATCCTGATACCCATGTCGTGCTGCGCGGCGGCAAGGCTCCCAACTACGATGCGCGCAGTATCGAGGAATGCTGCCGGCTGTTGAAAACTGCCGGGCTCGAACCGCGGGTACTGGTTGATTGCTCGCATGCCCAAACCGCCAAAGACTACACCAGGCAGCCGTCGGTACTGAAGGCATTGGTGGAGCAGCGATGCGACCGCGGTAACGCCATTATGGGGGTAATGCTGGAGAGCAATATCGGCGCCGGCAATCAGCCGCTTGCTCACGATCGAGCGGCGTTGAAGTACGGCATTTCAATCACCGACCCGTGCATCGACTGGCTCACCACCGAACAATGCCTGTCCGAGGCCGCCGAAGCGTTAGTACTCGCCGCCCAGCACTAACAGGGTGCGGAAGGCCTCCGCAGCCTGTTAGGTACAGCAAAAATCTCTCCCCCTGTCTGGGGGGCTGACAGGGAGAGGGGCAAATCGTGGATGATTCGCGCGCGGCAGCTTTTTGAGTGCGCTCCTCGTAGACTCGTTTCCCTTCGACTCCGCTCAGGGCTTCGGCCGGCTCTGCTCGGCCTCGGCTCACCGGCTCCGTTGCACCGCACCCTGCTAGTCCTGGCGTTTTTCGGCGCGTATCCGCTCATTGATCAACATCGCGCTCAGCGCGGCGGTATGTTTGACCGGATAGGAGGCGGGCTTGTCGAGATCTTTGTAACGCTGCGCCAATTTTGCCATCGCCTCAAGCAGACGCTCGCGCGATTCGGTGAGCGCCGGCCGGGGGCCAATCCGAGCTCCTTCACGATACTGGCGCTGCATCATAGGCAGGACTTCGGCCGGCGGCGGCTTAAACTCGTGCGCCACAGTAGTGACGCCTTCATCGGCGAGACCGATCATGTCGGCATAGAAGCCGCCGTTCGCATTGAACGCGCGGAACCATTGCTTGCGGCCTGGCAAGGTGACTTTATTGAGCGACGTCTTCAGCCGCGGGACGCCCCGATATTCCGCGAGCTTGTAGGCGAAGTCGAGCGAAGGCGCATCGGCGCTCACCACCATCGCGGTACCGACGCCGAAGGCGTCGATTGGCGCACCTGCCCGGATCAACTCGCGGATTCGATACTCGTCAAGGTTGCCGCTGGCGAAAATCGAAACGTCTTGCAATCCGCTTTGGTCAAGGATTCGGCGCGCCTTGACGCTGAGGTCGGCCAGGTCGCCGCTATCGAGCCGCACGGCCTGTAATTTGAACCCCTTGTCGCGCAAATCGCGAGCGACCGCAGCCGCGTTTTCGACCCCGCGAACCGTGTCGTAAGTGTCGACCAGCAATGTGCTGAGGCGGGGAAAGAGCTGAACGAAATGCTCGAAGGCGTCGCGTTCGCTCTCGTGCGCCATGATATAACTATGCGCCATCGTGCCGTAGAGCGGGATATGATAGCGGCAGCCGGCGAGCACATTGGAGGTGCCGACAAATCCGGCCAGGTAACTGGAACGCGCGGCGACCAGGCTCGCATCGACGCCCTGGCTCCGCCGTAATCCGAAATCCACCAGCCGCCGTCCGCGGGCGGCGATAATCGAGCGGGCCGCCTTGCTCGCAATCAGAGTCGCCACCCCCATCTGGTTCATCACCAAGCTCTCGACGAGCTGCGCCTCGATTAGCGGACCGATAATTTCAATAACCGGCTCATCGGCGAAAAAAATGGTGCCCTCGGGCACCGCGTCTACTTCGCCGGTGAAACGCAGATTGCCGAGGAACTGGAGGAACTCCGGACTGAAGAGCTTGAGCGCAGCCAGCGAATCCAGCGCTGACTGGCTGAACTGGAATTGTTCGAGTGCTTCCAGCAGCCGCTCCTGTCCGGCGGCCACCAAAAACCCGCGATGCGGCATCCGCCGCACACTGAGGGTGAAACATGCGCGTTCGTTAAACCCCATCTGGAAATAGCTCGCCGCCATCGTCAGCTCATACAAGTCGGTGAGCAACGGTATTTCGTCGGGTTCGAAGCGGAGATCTATCGGCATGGTCTAGCAGGCTGCGGAAAAAGGCCTTCCGCAACCTGCTTGCCCTCTCTGTAATCTCCCCCAAAGGCGGAGAACTAAAGGAAAGAAGCCAGTTTTATCGCAGGGTGCGGAAAGACTTTTCATAAGGAAATTGGTTTTTCCGCACCCTGCTAGAGCTTTCCGGAGATCCATATCTTTCGCCCTCTCAGCGGGAGCGGCCGCCGGTCATCAACGCTGCGGTTCGGGCGGCTCCGGCGGTTGCGGTGGCGGGGGTTGCGGTGCCGGGGGTGACGGTGCGGTCTCGTGGACGACGCGGGTTTCCGGCGAACGGCCTTCACGGATCTTCTCGCTCATTTCGCGCAGCCGTTGCGCCACCAGGTAATTAATTGTCCCTGGCTGGTCGAGCGTACCGGCGCGGACGCCGGTCAGAATTTCAATTCCCTGGTCGACCGTTTCGACCGCATAAATATGGAACACCCCACTCTCGACCGCCTGCACAGTCTCTGAGTCAAGCATCAAATTGCGCAGGTTGCTGCGCGGCAGCAGCACGCCCTGGCGGCCAGTGAGCCCCACCGCCTTGCATACCCGGAAAAAGCCCTCGATCTTCTCGTTGGCGCCGCCGATCGCCTGCACCGTGCCGTACTGGTCGACCGAACCAGTCACCGCGAGCTCCTGGCGCAATGGCACGCCGCTCAAGGCCGACAACAGACCGTACAATTCCGTCGAACTCGCGCTGTCGCCGTCGATCCCCGAGTAGGACTGTTCGAAGCAGACACTCGCGGACATCGTGACCGCTCGTTGCTGGCCGAAGCGCCCGCGTAAAAAACCGTTCAGGATCATGATGCCCTTGTCATGGGTGGAACCGGACAGCCGGGCCTCGCGCTCGATGTTGATGACTCCCGCCTGCCCCACGCCGACGCTGACCGTCACGCGCGAGGGCCGCCCGAATGCGTAGCCGCCGACGTCGAGCACCGCCAGGCCGTTGATCTGCCCCACGCTGGTGCCGTCCAAATGCACGATCAGCGTGCCGTTGGCGATCAGCCGCCTGACCTCCTCCTCGATGAAGTTCAGGCGCATCACACGCTGCACCAGCGCCCGATGGACGTGCTCTGGCGTAGTGCGAGGCGCGTTGCCGGCGCGCGCGAAATAAGCGGATTCACGCACGAGGTCGTCGATGGGCTCCAACGAGGTGGCAACCCGCTCACGATCGCCCGCCAGGCGCATGCCGAACTCGACCACCTGCTTGATCGCGTCGCCGTCGCACGGCGGTAAATTCTCGCGGCGCACCAGCGCGCCAACCCGCACGGCATAGCGGCGCGCCGCCTCCCGATCGGCGTCGATTACCGGGCGAATCTCGGCCTTGACCTTGAACAGCTCGGCAAACTCGGAGTCATAGAAGTATAACACATTGTAAAGATAGCGGCCCCCCAGCACCGCCAGCTTGGCGTGAACCTCGATCGGCTCCGGCTGGAGTCCGCTGACGCTGAAAAACGGAAAAGGCTCGTAAGTCTCCAGCGTCATGCGGCCGGTCTTGAGCGTGCGCTTGAGGCTTTTCCAGACGCCGGGCTCGACCGCCGCGTCCTCGAGGTCAAACACCAGGAAACCGCCGTGCGCGCGTAAAAAAGACCCGGGGATTATCCGGGTGAAGTTGGTCGCCGAACGGCCGAGCGGATCGATCCAGCGCTCGATGGTGCCGAACAGATTGCGATAGGTGGGCGCGTCTTCGCAGATTACCGGCGCCCCGTGGCGGCCGGAATTGTCCACCAGCACGTTGACCTTGTATTCCCAAAAGCGGCCCTCGCTTTGCGGACGCGGCGCCGGCGTTCTCTCGGCGGGGGTCTCCTCGCTGTCGCGGAAGTTTTCGAGATGGCTCAGCATGTGTTCGCTCACGTCGTCGAGATAGGCCGAGACCGCCGGGTTGCCAAAGAACTGCTTCAGCGTAGTTATCGCGGGCGTAATCAGGCGGGAGGCGAAAGCACGCTCGATCGCGCGAATATCGGCCACCAGCTCGTGCATCACCTCCTGCTGGCGCATCATGATGCTGGCGAGCTCACTTTGCAGTTCGCTCTGCGCTTTGGCCAGACGCTCGCGTTCCTCCTCGGGCATGGCCTGCATCTCGCGCTGGAGCTCTTCGGGTGATTCCGGCACCTTGCCCCGGATGAGGGGAATGAAGATGACCTGGCCGCTGGCGGTGCTCTGGAGTGCAAAGCCGCGCTCACGGGCGCGCGTCTCAAAATTGCCAAACAGCTCCTGTGCCCGCCGATTGTATTTCTCGCGCAGCGCCGCGCGCTCATGGTCGAAATCCTCGCGCCGAAACGCTTTGGGCAATTGATCGAGCACGTAGTTGACCAATTCCTGCATCCGCGTGCGCAATTCGTTGCCCTGGCCGGGCGTGAGATACAATGCGACCGGCGCCTCGGGGCTGCGAAAATTATTGACGTAGACCCAGTCGCCCGGCGTCGGCATCCGCGAAGCCTGCTCCTCCAGTAGACGCAGTACCGTGCCACGTTCCTGGCGCGTGCGCAGGCCGGTCACGAACACGTTGTAGCCGGATGCGTCGATACCGATTGCAAGCCGGATCGCGTCCAATGCGCGTTCCTGGCCGAGCAATTCGTCACCGTCAACCGCTGCAACGGTCATCCGCATCAATTCCTCGGAACTCAGCGGACAGGCGCCGCGCAGTTCGCTGGGAGCAAGCTCCGGATGGGAGGGGGCAGGAGTAAACCCGCCCGAAGCTTCGGCTCGGTCGTGTTTGTCCTGAAGATGGTCGGTTTGCTCAGCCATTGGAACCTACGAAGGAGAGCAGGCGCGATGCCTGTCCTATTGGCAGCAGTTTAGCGCACGTCAATCTTGCGCGCGCGGGCCTTGGGCGCGCGCACTTCGAGTATGCCGGCCTCGAAACGGGCGGTCACTCGCTCGGTGTCGACGCGATGCGAAAAGTCGAGGACAGTGCTCTCCGCCCGCCCCTGCGCAGTCGGGCTTCGCACCGCCAGCCGCCATTCGCTGACCTCCACTTCGAGCTTCCGTGGATCGGCATCCGGCAGCGCGATCCGGACCCGATAGATTTCTTCATCTTCGACCACGAGCGCCTTGCCAAAATTGCGCACCCGCCTTGGCGCCCGCCAACGTGTGATAAGGAGATCCTCGAACACTTCGTTGAAGGCTCGATCGAACTCCTCTCCGATTTGCGAAGCCGACAGCCACTTGGAAGTCACAGCAACAATTGTAACTTCTCCAGTCACCCTCCGCATAGGGCGAAAGAGATGCGTGTCATAAACATTGGAGATGCCTGGGGCATAAACATGCGATAGTGGCCCGCTGAAGGGACACCGACCCGCAAGAAAGTAACTCATCGGCTCCTCCTCTGTCCCGTTTTTATTAGGGCAGTACCCGGGCATGCACACCTGCGTTGGTGGGGCGCTCAAACCCTGTCCCGGGGGCCGGCAGATCCGGTGACGGGTCCGGGGACGCGGATGCGTTCGGCGAATGAGCCGCATCCCGGGCGCCGATTGCGGGCGGAGTCGTCGCGCGGCTGATCGCGCGCTTGCTCGCCAGTCCCGGCCGGGGTATGGTTCGCGAGTGCCCAACTTCAATAAAATTCTAGCCCCAACGGATTTTTCCGAAGACTCCAAGCTGGCGCTGGGTTATGCGGTCACGTTGGCGCAGAAATTCTCCTCCGAGATTATCGTAGTTCACGTCGACCAGCCGCTGGCGCCGGTTATGGTGAGCGAACTTAATCCCGGCCTCGATGTCAGCACGATGAATCGAATCGCCGAGGAAGGGCGTCTGCTCGCGTTAAAGGAACTTGATGACACGACGGCGCGGTTGCGCGAAAGCGGAGTCAAGGCGCGTGGGTTGATGCGGGTCGGCGCGCCCTTTCTCGAAATTATCCGTGCGGCGCAAAGCGAAGGCACCGATTTGATCGTGATGGGCACCCATGGCCGCACCGGGCTCGCGCATGTGCTGATGGGCAGCGTCGCCGAACGGGTGGTGAATAAGGCGCCATGCCCGGTGCTCACGGTGCGTCATCCCGACCGCAAGTTCAAACATCCGCTGGACAAATAATCCGCACCCCGCCTCCAGTTACGGAAGAGCTCACAGTAAAACATCGGATCTCGCCCGCATCTCTCGCAGCGCCACACTCTACCCGCGAAGGATTAGTAATGTCCTGAGTCGCATATCCGTTTACAAAATAAAGCGGAGCCGCACTCAGCTCACCCCAGATGTTGCCAGTTCAAACAGGTTGTCGAGCAAGTCAGCCGTATCGCCGCTTCCGCTTCGCGCTGATTCCTCGGCTCTGCTCGGAATGACACGCAGGCGGTTCTTTTCTTGTCATGCAATTAAGCACTAGCGGAGATACCGCCAGTGTGGTCGCTAACGACGATTTTAAAGATGCGCTTATAATGGCCGGCTAATTGCTGGTGAATATCTACTTCGGATGTTAATATCTCTGCTACCCGCCCAAGCTTGCAGCTCAAGGCGGGTCTTAATTAGCCGGCGCAAGCATGAGGGGAGCACGTGACGCTAAACTCACCAGCCAATCCCAACGCCGCCAGCCATGTGCTTGTGCAATGGGTCGCCGACAGTGCCCGCCTTATGCAACCCGACGACATCGTCTGGTGCGATGGCTCGTCGAGTGAACGCGAGCGGCTGCTGGAACAGGCAGTCAAGTCCGGAGTGCTGATTCCGCTCAACTCACGCAAACGCCCAGGCTGTTACCTGCATCGCTCCAACCCGAACGATGTGGCGCGCACCGAACAGGTTACGTTTATCTGCACGCCGTCGGCGGAGGACGCCGGCGTCACCAACAATTGGATGGCGCCTGACGAAGCGTATCGCAAGCTGAGGGCGATGCTGGAGGGCTCAATGCGTGGGCGCAGCATGTACGTGATTCCATACGTGCTGGGGCCGGTGGGCTCGCCCTACGCCAAAATCGGCGTCCAAATCACCGACAGCATTTACGTCGCGCTGAGCATGGGCATCATGACCCGGATGGGGGAATGCGCCCTTAATATGCTGGGCGATTCGGATGACTTTAACCGCGGCCTGCATTGCACGCTCGAGCTTAACCCGGACCAGCGCTTTATCTGTCATTTTCCGCAGGACAATACGATCTGGTCGGTGGGCAGCGGCTATGGCGGCAATGCGCTGCTCAGCAAAAAATGCTTCGCGCTGCGGATTGCCAGTTGGCTTGGCCGCAACGAAGGATGGTTCGCTGAGCACATGCTGATTGTTGGCGTGCGCAACCCCGAAGGCCATACCCGCTATATCGCGGCGGCATTTCCCAGCGCTTGTGGCAAAACCAATCTGGCGATGCTACTTCCACCGCCGGCGTTGAACCGATGGAAAGTCTTTACCGTCGGCGACGATATTGCGTGGCTCCGGGTTGGCCCCGACGGCCGGCTATGGGCGATCAACCCCGAAAACGGCTACTTCGGCGTCGCGCCCGGCACCAGCACAAAGTCAAACCCCAATGCGATGCGGATGCTCGGACATGATTCTATTTTTACCAACGTTGCGATGACACCTGACGGCGACGTGTGGTGGGAAGGGATGGACGTCGAACCGCCGCAAGAGCTTTTTGACTGGCAGGGGCGCAAATGGCAGCGCGACTCAGGCGATAAAGCGGCCCATCCGAATAGCCGCTTCACCACTCCTATCGCCAATAATCCAGTCCTTTCGCCCCACGTCGAGGATCCCTGCGGAGTTCCGATTTCTGCGATAGTGTTCGGTGGGCGCAGGGCAACGACAACACCGCTGGTACTCGAAGCCAGGGATTGGCTACACGGCGTCTTTATGGGCGCGACGATGGGCTCGGAAACCACCGCGGCGGCGGCCGGCCAGGTTGGTGTGGTGCGGCGCGATCCGATGGCGATGCTGCCCTTTGCCGGTTACAACATGGGCGATTACTGGCGGCACTGGCTTGCGATGCAACCCCGGATAACCGAGCCGCCTCGCATCTTCATGGTCAACTGGTTTCGCAAAGATGCCAACGGCGGTTTCCTGTGGCCCGGCTACGGTGAGAATCTGCGGGTATTGAAGTGGATGCTGGCGCGACTCGACCGCCGGGTGGAAGGCCGTGAAACGCTGCTGGGCAGGGTTCCCGACCCGGCCGAACTCGACCTCACCGGACTTGAGATTGCGCCCGAACAGTTGCGCCAGGCGCTGGCGGTCAATCGCGACGAATGGAAGGTGGAAATGGCTTCGGCCGGCGAATTCTTCGACCGCATCGGACGTTCAGTGCCTGAGCAATTGCGCGAACTCCACCGAGATCTGACCGCCGCGCTCGAAACCTCCCCACTTTGATTTACCCCGGCTGCCGCGCATGAGCGGGTCCTGATGGAAACGGCTTTCACCCTTATCCTCACGTCAACCCCGCCGGGGTGAGAAAACCGCGGCTGCTTTTAATGCAATCAACGGCGGCGCCACACCAGGGCGAAGCTGACTGGCCAATTCAGGTATTCGCGCCACTTCGGCTTGCTCAATAACCATTGTTCGTCGATGACGCACTCGCGAAAATCGACCATGGCTAGTTGCGCCTCCGCTCCAGCCCGAAAGTGTTCACTGAACAAATGAATATGGCTGTCGATAGTAACGGCTTCGCCGCCGGGACGATGATAATGCGTAGGGACGCCATTCATCAGGAAGAACGGATGATAGCCGACCAGTATGAAATTGCCCCGGTGAACCAGCAGGCGTGCGGCTTCACGATAGACCGGCTTTAGCTCGGCCAGGTGCTCGTCTGCCAGCACCATCGTGCACAGTTCGTAGCTGGAAGGCCGCAGAGCGGTCGCGGCCACATCGGCTACGTGCAATTGCCGATACACGTACTTGGTCTTGGCAATTTTCAGCATTTCGGCTGTGATGTCCACGCCATCAATCCGCCGGATCCCATGTTGCGCCAGCCACACGCCGGTGCGGCCGGTACCGCATGCGAGATCAACTGCGGTTGTTGGGTTAGTCCAGTTGAGCGGCGCGAGGCCATCGAGCAACCGCTGGTCCAACCCTATGGCGACGGTTGCTTCGTAGTGAGCCGCCCATTCACCGTAACCGAGTCGAGCGTTTACAATCGGATAGCCACGCTTGTCGAACGGGGTAAAATCCATAGTGAATCACCACCTAAGATGCAGTCGAGTCGCGGGCGGGTGACGTGGCGCGATTCACGCTGGCCGCTGAATTCCGCATTTGCTTTGTCTTACCAATTCTTACCAATATAATATCGCGTGATGGAAACGACGCGGCTTTCTTCCAGGGGACAGGTGATCCTGCCCAAGTCCATTCGTGACGCTCACCGATGGCAGCCTGGCACCGAGTTCGTCGTGGAAGAGACGACGGAGGGCATTCTGCTGCGTCCGGCGAAGACGTTTCCGGCTGCCTCCGTTATGCGGGGAAGCCGAAGACGCTCGCTGAAATGGAAGCGGCGATTCGCACTGAGGTAAAGGCCCGGCGTGCTCGGGGTCGATACTAACGTTGTGGTCCGTTTCTTGACCGCTGATGAACCGTTGCAGGCAGAGCGCGCGCGGACAATTTTCAAACAGCAAGCAGTCCTGCTCCCGAAGACGGTTTTACTTGAAGCCGAATGGGTCCTGCGCAGCTCTTACCGGTTCGATCGCAGCCACATAGCCGACGCTTTCACCCCATTGCTTGGCCTCCCCACCGTGATCTGTGAGGAGGTTAGCGCAGTCTCGGATGCTATCCGATGGATGCGGCGCGGGCTGGACTTCGCCGATGCCTTGCATTTGGCTTCGGCCAGACCCGCGGGAAGTTTTGCAACCTTCGATCGTGACCTGGCAAATCGTGCGGTGAAGATTACCGATATTACAATGATCCGGGCTTGAATTTAATCGCCTCTCCAGCGCAGGCCGGTTGAAAAGCGGTCGATGGGACTGATCCGCGTCGAACTGATGTCGATCGGCGGCAACCCTGAGCCGCTTTAATGTCTATGAGTCCATAACCTTTATCCGCGCAGAGCAATTATTGCTTGCCATAGCTTATGCGGACAGCTAGATTCTTAGCGAGCCGAATTACATGACTCACCAGGCTCGCTAACTCATTTAATTGGGGATGATTTGGAGCAAATGAGCGAAGGTTTCACTCTCTGGTTCACCGGCCTTTCGGGCGCGGGCAAATCGACATTGGCTAATCTGGTCGCCGAGGACTTGCGGCAACGCGGGCATCGCGTCGAAGTGCTCGATGGCGACGAGGTGCGAACCAATTTGTCCAAGGGCTTGGGCTTTTCCAAGCAGGACCGCGACACCAACATTCGCCGGATCGGCTATGTCTGCAAACTGCTCGCACGCAACGGCGTGATCGCTATTTCGGCAGCGATTTCGCCCTATCGTGAAATCCGTGACGAAGTGCGCGCCCAACATGACCGCTTCGTCGAGGTTTATGTTAAATGCCCGCTCGACACTTTGGTCGAACGCGACGTCAAAGGTCTCTACCGCAAAGCCTTGAATGGTGAAATTAGCAACTTCACGGGGGTTTCCGATCCGTACGAGGAGCCATTCAGTCCTGAACTCGTGATCGAGAGCCATCGTGAATCACCAGAGCAGAGCCTTCAGCGTTTGCTTCAAACGTTGGAGCAAGCCGGCCTCATTTTCGACAACGGAGCCAGCCGATGAGCACCCTGGATGGTGATCCGATCACACCTCATGGCGGCCAGGAATTAGTCGAGCTTAAGGTCCCCACCGCGGAGCGCCCGCGCATCCGCGCGTACGCAGAGAAACTGCCGGCCGTAACGCTCAACGCGCGCGATCTCGCTGACCTCGAGATGTTGGCAACCGGCGCCTTCTCCCCGCTGACGGGTTACATGGGCGAAGCCGATTATACGCGCAGCCGGGACGAGATGCGGCTGGCATCGGGCATCCCGTGGTCAATTCCTATAACACTCGGAGTTGAGGAAGCGGCCGCGCGCGCACTTAGCCGTGGTCAGGACGTCGCTCTGGCGAGTGACGATGGCAGCCCGATCGCTCTCCTCAAGCTGGCGGAAATCTATCAGGTCGATCGCAAGCGCGAGGCCGAAGCGGTCTTTGGCACCGGTGATGAAGCACATCCGGGGGTGAAGAACGTGCTGGCAATGGCGCCGTGGTGCCTGGCCGGACGGGTGATGCTGTTCGAGGACGTTCCCGGACGCACCTTCCTGCATTATCCGCGCGAGCCCCGCCAGACCCGGGCGCAATTCCGCGCTAACGGGTGGAAGAAAATCGTCGCCTTTCAGACCCGTAATCCGACCCATCGCGCGCACGAGTATATACAGAAGGCTGCACTCGAAATCTGCGACGGCCTGCTGCTCCATCCGCTGGTCGGTGAAACCAAAGGCGATGATGTACCGGCGGCTGTTCGAATGGAGACGTATGAATTGTTGCTCAAGCTTTACTATCCGCAGGGACGCGCAATGTTGGCGGTGATGCCGGCCCATATGCGTTATGGTGGACCCCGCGAGGCGATCCTTCATGCTATCGTGCGGCGCAATTATGGTTGCACTCACTTCATCGTGGGCCGCGACCATGCCGGGGTCGGCAACTATTACGGCAGCTATGACGCGCAGAAGATCTTTGAACGATTCGCGCCAGCGGAAATCGGGATTACCCCGCTGACTTTCGAAAATACCTTCTATTGCACCAGGTGTGCGTCGATGGCGTCGTACAAGACCTGCCCGCATACCGACGCGGACCGTTTGCTGCTGTCGGGGACCAAGGTGCGCGAAATGCTGCGGCGGGGCGAACTGCCGCCACCGGAATTCACCCGTCCGGAACTGGCGGCGATTCTGGTCCGCGCGATGAAAGAAAACAACTAACCAAAAAAACCAGCAGGACAGGCGTTCGCCTGTGGTCCCCGCGTTTGGGACTTCGGTCGATTTTCGCCGCCATGTTTCTTTAGACGAACCCTTCGGCGTGCCAACGCCGGAGTGGGCAGAGCCGCAAATATCAGTACCTGGTCGCGGGGATGGAGTATGACTCGCCGACCGCCTTTATCACACCCATGTCCGCTACTGCATTCCGCGCCTGCCGCGGTGTCTGTCGGACGATACGCGAGCAAAAGGAAAAGACTCTCCGGGGACGCTAGGGCGGTACGAACTTCGGGAGTTTAGTCTGGTCGCAAATGTCTGTTAAAAAGAGGATAGAAGTCAGCCATCTCCGCGCTATAGTGAGAAAGGCGGTTCTGGCTGCCAGGAAAGATGGCAGAGAAGTCCTGGGGCTCATAGTGGACAATGGGTTCTGCCTGGAGCTCGTAGAGTGCCGAAATAAGGCGCGGGAGGGAGGGTCGTTTTGTTTCTATGCGAACGAGGTGCGGGCCATTGTGAAAGGCGCCGAGCGTGTCTGTCACGAGGTAGTCGGGACTTTTCACTCTCACCCGGTGTCACCGGCCATCCCCGGAGAAGCTGATCTCGACTCTGCAGTTGATGATTCTCTGATGCTTATAATTGACTGTACGCGAAGGAAATCTCGCCTGTGGCATATTCGAGACAAGCGCGTTCGCGAACTGAGACTGAGCGAGTTTCGTCTGTAGTCCTGCGTATGTGCAGAGATAGCATCGTCCGTGCGCTTCGTCTGTTGACTGGTGTAGAGTCCGACGATCACTTGGGGCTCGAGACGAGAGGCCGCACTAGAAAACAATCGCGTGTCGCTTGTCCCCAATTGCATCTGATGCCAACGGCCGCATCATCAAGGTCGGCGAGCAGCCTCCCGGCGGTGAATCTGCCGCCGGCGCTGAGCAGCGCAACTTACACAAAACGCGACTAGCAGGCTGCGGAAAAAGGCCTTCCGCCGCCTGCTTTCCCTCTCTGTTATCTCCCCCAGAGGGGGAGAACTAAAGGAAGGAAGCCAGTTTTATCGCAGGGTGCGGAAAGACTCTTCATAAGCAAATAGGTTTTTCCGCACCCTGCTAGAGGTGCTGACCTAGCGGTGTCGACGCCTCCGCCGATAATCGCGCTGACCTCACGAGCGATCCGACCAACGGCGCGGCCGATTTGATGGGCAGTCTCTGACCAGTTGAGCACTGGGTGGTCGCCCGACGACCTTCCGTTGGCCGAGTCCGGCTCGCCTGCTCGGTCCTCGCTTACACAGGCCGGGGTTCCCACAACGCAAATAGTTGGTAACCAAGTTGTGGTCAAAGGCGGTGAGGCGACCTTCTACGACTTGTCCCCCGGGAGCCCAATGTCGTGGAAGCGATTGCCGTTCGACCGAACGAAGATGACAGCAGCGATGCCGAAGAACATCGCGGGTCCGCACGGGATTGTTCCGTTCGGCAGCGTTGCTACTGTGACCAACCTGCATACGGGTCGAAGCATAAAGGTCGTATTGACGGAACCACGGTCCTTATGTCGTGGGGAGAGATATCGATTTGACGCCCGCGGCATGGCAGGCTCTAACTGGGATTGCTCCGTACAGCCGGCATGATCCTGGGCATGTCCCTGTTACGATCAGCATACCGTTACCGCCGCACTCTCCACTGCTGAAGCCTCCGCCAATTGGCTTGCCCAGCGATGCAGGAGGGGGGCAGGTCGGGTTCGGTACAGGGGGCTGGGGCTTGGGAGCTGTGCAAGTCTTAGACGCTGCGTGGGCAAGTGCGCGGATGAATGGAAATGAAGCAGGCTGGCTGGCAGCACATCCAGACATCAATCCTGGTCAAGGTGCTGGTTACCAGGGAACCTCGGGAGGCGGGCTCCCTGTACCCTGAAATTGCACTAATGCTCGTATAGCTGACGCACTAGGCATAGGCGAGCTATGGCTTTGGAACAGCAAACCGGATCTGCCGTTTCGACTATTCAATATATTGGAGCTAGCAGGTTGCGGAAAAAGGCCTTCCGCACCCTGCTTTCCCTCTCTGTAGTCTCCCCCAGAGGGGGAGAACTAAAGGAAGGAAGCCAGTTTTATCGCAGGGTGCGGAAAGATTTTTCATAAAGAAATAGGTTTTTCCGCACCCTGCTAGAGTTCAAAATGAAGCTGGGGAACAGGTGAGCCAACTCAAATGCGAGGTCTACGCAGAAAAAGTTGCGAACAATTTCACCTCAATGAGAGTA
>WNFC01013763.1_pt1 | contig 17581 bp, 17 predicted proteins | sample 5400541 | NCBI WGS metagenome assembly WNFC01 (sample SAMN13153342, study PRJNA577476) | soil metagenome | isolation source: 120 cm saprolite under Douglas fir tree site 2 hole 2 replicate 1 | place: USA:California | collected 2015-04-18
ACCGCACTGTAAGCCACCCGGTCTGGCACGGGATGATTACTCGCGCCGACAATTGGCCTCCCCATGCCGTCGAACACAGTACTTGAATAGGCTTCGTCTAAGACGTTGTTAACGGTAGACCAAGTGAGCTGGTAGTTTGGTCCATAGACGTAGCGCTGGTAAGCGCCGTTGTTCACGGTTGTAATGCGATCGATCCGAGCCGCGCTGTCATAGGAAAAAGTCTGAATCAATCCTTGCGTCTGATAGGCCGGTGGCGGGCCCTGTACCTGAGTCTTGGCGCCAACATCAAAATTGTATTCCACACTGGTTGAGAAGCCGTCAGCATCGGTCGCAGTGGTGGGATAAGCAAGCGTGTTACGGCTGTTGTTCGAGTCAGAGAATGAGTCGGCATAATTGATGGTCGTGCTGTGATTGACCGGATCGTGTGTCGCGACCACTCCGCCCGCCGTGTTGTACTGCACACTGCTCACTGTCCACTGCCCACTGTTGACCACGTCATAACGCTTCATGCTGCTTGGATTCGCGCGGCCAATAAGGAAGTTGCCGTCGTAGGAGTTGTCATGCTGCACCGGCGCATCGCTGCCTTGAATGGAACCAGTCTCGTCATAAGCAAAACCGACTTTGGACAGCAGCGTCTCGCTTGCGCCGTTCACTTCATAAAGAGCTTGCTCTTTTACCAGGCCAATGATGTGGCGAGATAGGTAAGGCTCGTCAGCGACGGAATCCATGCGGTAATCAGTGTGCGAGCGGCGCAAAATTGTAACCGCGTCGGCTGCATATTCGCGCGTATCCACGGGCAACGGACAGCTGGCGCCGCTCGGCAATACAAATGCAGCATAACTAACAGTTGCGCGGCGATGATTTTGTGGCGTGGCGGAATCGTATACGTTTGTCTCGGTAACGCGGGGATTGGTCTGATAGCTGACGCCAATGTTGTCCTGCGTCCAGTTGGTGGTGGTCGACTTCTGCGTGACGCCGCCTGACAAAATTTCGGTCCGAGCTACGAGGCCTCTAGCCCATGGCGATGCAGGCTGGAAGCCTGCGCTCCCAGCATAGAACTCTTTGTACATGGTGCCGTCCTGAGTTGTCATCGTATGAGAGCCATCACCGGGAGCGCCGTAGTTTGTGGCAACTTCCTGGGGCACGCCATTGATGCCGGTCCAGTTTTCCGCCCGGACGTGGGTGTCGATTAAGCGCGGACAATCATCCGCCGGAGAATCGTAGTCGTAGGCCGTGTAAGCGCGCTCAAGGTTATCGGAGCGATAGCTTCGAATGGGGTTAACCTGTCCCGTTGTGTTGTATTCGAACGTATAACGTGAGCCATCATCTAACCCAACCTGGTTAATGACGGGGATTGTGGCAGGATTGGCCGCGCCAACGACCATCACTCCCGAGAAGCTCGGCTGTAGCGTCTTTGTGGTCCAGCCAAACGTGGCCCATTCATGCGGCAAAGGTTGGCCAGCCCAGCTTTGCTTAATCTTCTGCAAGTTGGCATTCGAATCATAATCAAACGTGATTGTGCGGCCGAGCGTGTCAATGATAGTTGTGATGTGACCCAGCCAATCGTAATTCACGGTGATGTAGTTGCCATTGCGATCCTTTATCTGCGTGCAGTGCCATTCGTTGTTGAATATTAGGTAGTTGAGCTGTGTGCCGTCGGTAGTTCGCAATAATAAACTGCCGCCGTTATCAATGAGCTGTAGGTACGACGAGTCCGCTGCCTCGTAAACATTCGACGTGCCAACCTGTCGTAGCGAGACGCGGCTGCCGCCAGAGATCAGCAGATACACGTTGCGGCCTGCCTGAGCGTCGAAGGTCTTCTGCTGGACTGTGGGAAATCCGAGACGAAATCCAGGACTGGGCCAACCGTTGTCTTCGTCAAAGTAGATGTATGGTCCCGAATGCGTCCAGACCATCGACGAGTAAGACAAACTCAAACCCAAATCCAAGCCTGCTCTTCCCGGCAAGCTTAAGAGCGCGACGCTCCATTCAGCGTTTCGGGACGTTAGCCCGTTCCCCGGCTGGTTAAAGGGATCGACGCGGGCGGACGCAAGTGATGAAACGCTGCCTGAAGGTGCGCCGCTCGGCGTTAGGGTCGCTACGATTCCGGCAAACTCGCTGCATTCGTCAAAAGCGCGGCGCACATTTTCGCGGCCGTTTGTAGGAACAACGCTCTCCCAGTAAGCCCAGCCCGGCGCATCCGGCTCGCGCATCAGATAAGTCTTATAGAGATCGTAAACATACCAATGGTTATCGCGATTGCGCGCAGCATAATCGCTTGATTCAAAAAGAGTCTTGCCTAGCTCGCGCACTGCCAGCACCATCGACGTCTGACCGTTTGAATATGCGGCGCGCAGGATGTCGTTCCAGTAAGAGGATTCATTCGTATAAGGCTGGCGCGCGAGCGCCGCAAGGTTGAAGTTTGCAAGATACTGTTCGCTGCCCGCAGTCGTAATGTTAGCCGTCGTCGTTGCGGTGGCCTGTGCTCCTAGATTGTCGGTAACAGTAAGACTGACCGTATAGGTTCCGGTTGAGGCATACGCATGTGTCGGCGTAACGCCCGATCCGTTGCCACCGTCTCCAAAGGTCCAGACATAACTGACGATGGTGCCATCAGGATCGAAGGAGCCGGCGCCGCTAAACGGCACGTTCTGTGCTACGAACCCGGTGTAGGGCCCTCCCGAGTTGGCAATTGGAGCTTGATTTCCGGCGGTATTACCCCAACTTGGGCTAAAGTCGCCAAACTCATTGCTGGTTATCAAGACTTGATTCGTGCCATCCGGATTCATCGACCAGAGCTGCGCTGCCGGATCGAATGCATCTCTTTCCCGGTAGCTGTGAAACACAATCTTTGTTCCGTCCGGCGACCACGCCGGCGAGTCATCATGCTCCAACGTGTTTGTCAGTCTTACTTGATTACTGCCGTCGGCATTCATCAAATAGATTTCCTTGTTAGTGTCTACACGAGATTTCGTCAGCACATTTCCGTCATCGTCAGTTTCCTGCCACGTCTCCACAATACTATTGCGCGTGCTCACGAATGCGATCTTAAGGGCATCTCGCGACCAAGTAGGTTCCTCATCTTTAAATGGGTCGCTGGTAAATGTAAGCCTGGTTTGGTTCGAACCATTTGCGTTCATTACATAGATGGCCGGAACTCCCGCATGATCGCGCTCGCTGGCGAAAGCGACCTTCGCGCCGTTTGGCGACCACGAAGGTTGTGTATCAGCCGCAACGCTATTGCTTAGATTCATTTGTCCGCTGCCATCAGCGTTCATCGAATAAACTTGATAGTAAGAGCCATTGCGTAAGCTCTGAAAAACGATTTTGCTGCCGTCAGGTGACCACTCGGCATGGCAGTCGTCGGCAGCGTTGGTTGTTAGCCGAGTTTGTCCAGACCCGTCGGCATTCATCACATAAATATCTTGTTTCGCTGGTCCGGGATTGTCGGGATCGGGCGGTGTCGTATCCCGATCGCTCTGGAAAAGGATTTTTGTTCCATTCGGCGACCATCTTGGGTGATCGTCGTTGTACGAGTTATTAGTTAAGCGCGCCAGCCCACTGCCATCCGTATTCATTGAATAAATCTGCCTGCTACCATCGCGATTGCTCGTAAATACGATCTTGCTTACGGCTGATTGCGGCATGGGCACGAAAAAGTAATCAAAACTGCTCGCCTCATTTTCCAGGGCGGTCTCGCGGCTGGCACGGTTCGAATGAGACAGATCCGTATTCAAGTAAAGGCTGTCCTCAAAGTGCGGATTCGTTCCATTCCAGGCTAGCAGATAGTTTAGTAATGAATCGGTCGAATTCATTCCGGCGAACCCGAACGCTGTCGGTCTGAAACCATTCATACCTGACAGACCAATTGGTAATGGAGAAACCGACGGCAAAGGCGACGGTGAAATTGAGGGAGAAGCTGAAGGCGATGGCAGAGGCGACATCAATGGAGTAGGCAGTGGCGAAGGCGACGGGAAAATCGACGGAGATGGCACTGGTGAAAATGCCGGTGAAGGCGAAGGTAACGGATCGCCGACGCGCCTTACAGTGCGTGGGGCGAGAGCGTTGCGCGCTGAGCGCAGTGAGGAGACAACAGGCTGCGGCGCGTGTGGCGCAGATAGTTGCAGCGTCTTCACTTCATCGAGGTCGGGAAGCGTTCCCTCCGGAGCGCCGGCGATTGGAGTTGGACCATTCTCCTGGGCCCGGCTTCGCAAGAGTGATGCACGCCCTCCATTGGCGATTACGAACGGGGTGAGCATTGTTATGAGCAAGGAGAGACAAACCGATACTGTAATGGTTTTCGAAATTGCGCGAGAAGCGAAGAATCGAGGCAACATGAGGAAATCTCCCGAGAGTTAATGATGCGAGAGCGATATCTTGGACACTGGACTTGATGAGCCACTCTCACGCGAAAATAAGGTCGCGATCCCAGTTAAAAGGACGTTCCGAGTTCATGCGAGCGCTAGTAGCATCCTGAGGTAACAGGCGGCAACTTTATCTTAGACATGGCTTTATCATTTTTGATGCAAAAACTCTTGCATCACTGCATTTTAGAAAAGAACCAGCAAACCTTGGAAGCATGCAAGCGACTCAATTTGCGCTTTTCAATTCTTGCGAAGAAGAATATCGAGAGCTTCGTCGGGATCTAACTGGCCCTTTAATCTGACGAGCACTTTCCTGGCTGCATCGTTGACTCTTTGCAACAGTTCGAAGCTCCGAAAAATCAGCGAGCCAGGTATTGGCCCGCTCATAGTTTGTCATTAGTGCTTCCGCCGACAGTCCGTCCAACTCTTCAATCATCGTTAAGGCGGCCACTCCCGCTTTGTCTAGCGTTCCCAATTGAACCGCTACGATCATGGCTCTTTCTAGGTCAACCTCAGCCCTTTCTGTTTCGCCTAATCGAGCTAAGGTGATGCCGTGCCTGATCAGAGCGTCAGCAAGCAAACTCTGCGGGCCAGTTATTTCCAGGAGTGACACTGCTTCACGCTGGACAGCTTCAGCTTCCCGAAGTTTCTCTACGGCGGTTGATGCTTGTGATGCGGCTTCACTCATGCTTCTGATCTGACGCCATGTACAGTTATCAATTCGAACGCCGGCGGATAGGAGATCGTTCTTTCAGTAAGTCCGGGTGTCTTTTTTCAATAATGTATGCGAGGCCCTGATACGACATCCCTAGCAGCGATGCTGCTCTCGTCAATCTACCGTCTACCTTTGCCAATGCCTGCCTGATCAATTCGCGTTCATGTTTTAATTTTTCTTGAGTCAGATCCCACTTGATATTTAGAAGAGGCTCGGCGGCATCTTCCGGATGCATTTCAGCGCTTGGATTCACCCGGATCTTTTTCGAGACTGCAATCACTCTTTGTAATACTTCCTGGCTTTGCGATGTTGCCAGCCATTCACTCGCACGATCGTACGCCAGTTCTAGAACATCAGGTGACAACCCTTCAATCTCTTCGATCAAGGTAAGCGCCGCCATCCCGGCTTTGTTTAGTGCCCCAACCTGGTGCGCTGTATTAACAGCTCTTTGTAACGTGAATTGCGCTTGCTCACTCTTACCCAGGCGCGCCAGCGCAGTACCATGAGTGATCAGCGCATCTGCTAAAAAACCCTGATGCCCAGTCTTGTCTAACACTCGTACCGCGTATCGTGAGATCGTTTCCGCTTCCTTCAATTTTCCTTCTGCAATGAACACCTGTGCGCTATTTTCATCTATTACCGCAGTTTGAACCCTGTTCTTGGTACTCACTGAAAGACGCCGTGCCCGCTTAAGATATTTATGCGCATCCTTGAACCGATGTAAGTTAAGAAGGGTGAGACCAACGTTGTTTTTTACGCAAGCGCCAAAGACTTTATTTTTGGCTAAGTGAAAATGATGATCGGCTCCCTTAAATTCTTTGAGCGCTTGTTGCAAGAGCTTCTCTCTGTTGAATGGATCTGACTCAGCCAAATGTCTAAGCACAATCCCAAGTTCATTATGATAAGTACCGCTAATCGTGTCATCGGTAATTTTTCTGAAAAGAGCCGCGTTTTCGGTAAGGAGTTTTAATGCCACTTTGTATCGCGATGCTGACCATTCCACCACTACCAATTTAAGAAGGGCTCTTCTTCATCCAAAGCTCCTTCACGAAAATAACAATAAGCAATCTCTGCGCGTGCCGCCGCAACCTTCGTTATGTCTCCAAGCGCCTGGTACAGGCCGATGCTCTCGCTAATGAGATTCTTGGCAGTCTCCTGGGCATTCTCCATTCCTTCTTTACTGCCAATCCAACTTGTCAATATCCCAACCGTCAGCAGAACTTCCGCACGAACTTCCGCATGAAGCCCTTGAGTTCGGGACGTTCACCAACTCGCTGCCACAACGGCCGCATTACGGCTTGGGCCGCTTGGTAATCGCTCTTATCCCTGAGATCTAACGCGGCCTGACATTTCAGAAGTGCTTCTGCATTAGGCGCAAGGTGCGAGGCTTCCCGCTTAGGCAAGGTTACGTTCATGAGACAGACCTTTCAACGTGAGTGTTAGCGCAGCATGCAAGGGCGCTTGCATGCTCAGCCGGATATTAAGTGCGAAAGCTAGACCTTGCAAGAACTTCTGGAAATTGCGTTATGCTTCCGCTATGTAAGAAATCTTGCATCCTCAACATCAAAAGGAGAAACAACCAATGAAGCGATTCTTAATAGCTATCGCCTTAGCGTGCGTACTCTCGGCTTCGACTATGGCAGGCGACTTACCGACCGGCGGATCTCCGTCGCCAGCGCCCACGGGAACAACGCAAACAACAACTGCAACCTCACCAGGTGAGCTACCGACCAGTGGTGTTGCATCGCCCAATGGAGAGACGGAAACAAGTGTTATCACTTCGGTGATACTTACCATCCTTAGTTTGCTTAGCTACTAGGGACTTTTCATCCAGCGGTAAGTGAATTTGTCTTGCCTTACGGCAGGCTAGGTGAAGTGTGTGTCACACTATAGTGACACCGCTGCGCTGAAACGATGAGAGGTAAAAGTGGTGGAGCCGAGGGGGATCGAACCCCTGACCTCATGACTGCCAGTCATGCGCTCTCCCAGCTGAGCTACGGCCCCAATAGAAATCGTTGAAAACTGTGGGCAAGCAAGAGTAGCGCGGCGTTCAAACGAGCGTCAAGCGGCGCTTCTGAAAGGGCATCCCGATTTTTTGTCCCTCTATCTATATCTCTTCCGGCGCGCTGCGAAAAATGCCATTGCCGCACCAACAATCAGCAGCAAGATTCCTTCGATCGTGCGATAGGTATCGGGAAGTTCGCGCACGCCCCTGCTGGAAATTAGAAACTCAGCACTCGGTTCAAGAAAATACGCGCGATAAGCGATCACGCCGCCAACAGCGGCGAGCACGATTCCCAAAATGATGGCGATGGCTCTAAGCATACTAAACCTTTGAGCTTTGTCCTTGGTGCTTTGTACTTTGTTTTCTTCTTCGAAATAGCTCTTTACTACTAAGCACCAAGCTCAAAGTACTAAGCTCCAAGTTCGGCTTACCTTCCCTTCCATACCGGTTTCCGCTTCTCCAAAAACGCGCTGACGCCCTCGTCTTTATCTTCAGTCGAAAAGCACAGCGCGAACAAATCAACTTCGCGGCGCAAACCCTCGTCGAGGTTCGAGCGCGACGCCAGCTTGACCGCTTCTTTCGCAAGACTCAAAGCGATGGGACTCTTCTCGGCGATGCGATTTGCAATCTCCATGGTTTTGGCCTGCAGTTGATCCGCCGGGAAGACGTGATTGACCAGGCCGATTGCGTAGGCAGTTTTTGCGTCGATGATCTCGCCGGACAAAATCAGCTCCATTGCTTTTCCTTCACCAACCAGGCGTGTCAGCCGCTGAGTGCCACCGCCGCCGGGAATGATTCCGAGATTGATCTCCGGTTGACCAAAAGACGCGGTTTCGCTCGCGATGCGAATGTCGCAGGCCAGCGCCAGTTCACAGCCGCCGCCCAAACAGTAGCCATTGATCATTGCAATTACCGGTTTTGGAAAAGTGTCGATCGCTGTGAACAACGAACGCGCGGTCATAACATCGCGCTGCATCATCGCCGTGCGTCCGGCAAACTCGCCGATATCCGCGCCCGCGATGAAAGCTTTATCACCCGCACCCGTAAAAACCACCACGCCAACAGACGTGTCAGCACGCAACTCTTCGAGAAGCGCCGCGCCTTCTTCACGCGTTTTGATGTTCAGCGCGTTGCGCTTGTCGGGACGATTGATAGTAATGATGGCGACGCGTTCGCGACGCTCGACAAGAAGGGTTTCATAGCCTCCGGGCTTTGCTTGCGACATTAAATTGATCTCCGCATGTAGGTTGGGATTTGCGAAGAGATCGTAAGGCTTGCGGCGTTATCCGTCAACGCGAGCGTGGATTGTGGGTCAACTAGGATTCAGCCGCGGATTAACGCGAATAAACGCGAATCTGAAGGAGAACAGCTAGAGATTATCAACTCCACGGCATCTGAATTAATTTCTAGTTTTGTTTCCAAGGGATCGTTTATTCCGAGCCCTTCATTTTCAGATTCGCGTTTATTCGCGTTAATCCGCGGCTGAATGAATTGTCCAGGTGCGTGTTATTCCGAGGGAGAAGGAATATCTGGTTCCGGTTCGGCAGGTTGTTCATCAGCGACCCAGGAAACGAAAAGTCGCAGCCAGTTTTCCATGGACTCGGCAATTTGCACACCGACACGAGCGGTACCGTAGATCGCCGGCGCCATGCGAATCACAACCGCAGTCACTTCAATCGGCGCGCCATCGGGACGATGTGCGCGCAGGTACAATCGTTCGCCACGGCTGACTTTCTGATTGAGATGAAAGAGCGCACCGGTTGTTGAGATGTCGTCGGTTTCGGTTGGTTCGCTCCAGGCCGAGCCGTCTTCGGCGCGACCTGACACTACGATCGGCAAGCGAAGCGCCATGCGCAAAGCAAAGCGTCGCTCTTCGTTGTCGTAGGGAGCACTCATAGTTGGCAACACAGTTTGCTTACGCTCTCAAGGAGAATGCGCCGTGCGCCGATCTTCGGCGGGCGCGGTCCAATCATAAAAGCCTGCGCCTGTCTTCTTCCCCAGTTTGCCTTCTCGCACCAGGCGGCGCAAAAGCTCCGGCGGCCGAAATGTTTCTGAACCAAGCTCGCGGTAAAGATACTCGGCAATATTCAAGCGAATGTCCAGACCAACATGGTCGGTAAGTTTCAGAGGTCCCATGGGATGGTTGTAGCCGAGTTCCATGGCGGTATCGATGTCTTTCGCGCTCGCCACGCCCTGCTCGACCATACGCATTGCTTCAAGCCCAAGCGCCACTCCCAGGCGACTGGAGGCAAAGCCAGGCACGTCCTGAACAACTATCGGCTCTTTCCGCAGCCGCTGTGACACCTGTCGAACAGCCTCAACTGTATCATCACTCGTCGCTTTACCAACGACAATTTCAATCAGCCGCATGATGTGAACCGGGTTAAAAAAATGCATGCCCACCACATGGCCGGGCTGGTCCGATGCTTTTGCCAGCTCAGTTATCGATAACGAAGAGGTGTTGCTAGCGAAAATAAAAGGCTGGCTCGCCAACTTTTCCACGTCGCGCAACAACTGCTGTTTGAGTTCCAGCTTTTCCGGCGCGGCTTCAATTATTAGGTCCGCTTTGGCAATTTCTGCGAGATCGGTGGTGCCGTGAATGTGTTGTAGGATCGAATCGCGATCGGCCTCAGTGAGTTTCGCGCGTTGAATTCCCTTGATTAGGTTACGCTCGATCGCCTGTACACCGCGCGCCAATGAATCGCGATCGACATCGCGCAGCACTGCTTGATATCCAGCGGCAGCCGCGACCTGGGCGATTCCGTGGCCCATAGTGCCGGCGCCTATGACGCCGATTGTCTTAATTGTTTGCGGGGCGATGCCAGATTTCAATCGTTTGTCCCAAGCGTGCGTTTGCCTGCGCCGCGCCGGCTCGCGTTCGACTACTCCAGTAGGGCTAGTTATACTATACGACTAACCGAAAAGGCTATACTTTCGGGCATTTAGTCCGGATTTTTTCGCTTCACAAAAGACAGTTGACGAGGCATAGATGGCCATACAAACACTCGACAAAGAAGTGGTAATTATTGGTTCCGGACCAGCCGGATTAACGGCCGCAATTTATTCGGCGCGCGCCAATTTAAAGCCAATGTTGATCGACGCACCCGTTGATGCGCACAAACAGACGGCGCCCGGGGGCCAATTGATGATCACCACTGACGTGGAAAACTACCCGGGGTTTGCGGAAGGCATTCAGGGGCCCGATTTGATGGTCGAGTTTCGCAAGCAGGCAGAACGCTTCGGCACAGACTTTCTCGAGGAGTGGATCACGGAAGTCGATCTAAGCGAGCGGCCATTCATGCTGCGTACCGAGAACTACATTATTAATGCGCAGACTTTGATAATCGCAACGGGTGCCTCTGCAAAATGGCTCGGCATTCCGGGCGAAGCTAAAGTGCCGGATGGGTTCGGCGGACACGGTGTCTCGGCTTGCGCAACCTGCGATGGTCCATTGCCGGCATTTCGCAATAAGACGCTGGTGGTCGTAGGTGGCGGCGACACCGCGATGGAAGAAGCAACTTTTCTGACGCGCTATGCCGCGAAAGTTTATGTGGTCCATCGGCGCGACAAATTGCGCGCATCCAAGATTATGCAGGACAAGGCATTTCATAATGAGAAGATCGAATTCGTCTGGGACACCGCGGTGGAGGAGATTGTTGGCCAGCCCGATGTGGGCGTAACCGGCGTGCGCTTGCGTAACTTAAAGACCAATGAGGAACGCGTGCTTCCCTGCGCTGGCTTTTTCGTGGCCATCGGGCATAAGCCCAACACTGGTCTCTTCCGCGATCAGTTGGACATGGATGAAGTGGGTTACTTGAAGACGTCTGGCCATTCCACGGCCACAAATATTGCGGGAGTATTTGCGTGCGGTGACGTGCAGGACTCAGTTTATCGTCAGGCCGTAACAGCCGCGGGTACTGGCTGTATGGCGGCACTGGATGCGGAAAGATTCCTGGATCATCTGCCGGTGGCCATGCCGACTGGCGAAGAAGTAACGATTGAAGGCGAACACATCACCCCGGATCATCGCGCCATCATAGAGCCTGATGGTTCGATGATTCCAAACCAGCCGGAAGAAGTACTCGCGCAGGAAGAATAAAGAACTACAGCAGCACGATCGAGTCGTCTTTCTGACGGCGCGGGCGCGGGGCGGGGCGTGAAAAGGGCCGTTCTACTTCAAACCGGTCTGCTTCAGCCGATTCAAAATTATTCGGACAGGCTTCACAGTAAAATCCCAACTGCTCTTTCCGCTCTTCACAATCGTTGCAATCGAGCGACTGGCCCACCTTCCTTAGCGCGTCAACTAACGGCAACAATACCTGCCCGCGTTCAGTCAGCCGGTATTCGATGTGAGGTGGATTGCCGCCGAAATCAATGCGCTCAACCAGCTTGTCCTTTTCCATGTCCCTGAGGCGGGCGACGAGCGTGCGGCTGCTGATAGGAAACAATCCTGTGTGGAGTTCCATGGTGCGCTTGGGGCCAGCAGCGAGATCTCTCGCCACCAGCAACGTCCACTTGTCGCCGATCATTTGCAGCGCGCCGGCAATAGGACAACCATCAATTTTGCGTCGTCGCATATTATTTCTTCACTCAAGCAGATGCGGCTTTGCCGCCTTCTGTGCGGTAAGGTTCAGCCTTACCGTAAGCCATTCCTCGAAATATGAGGCTGTGCCTCCCAAGTTGGGAGGCACAGCCTCCCCGAAAAGAAAAAAACACTCCGGTAAGGCAAAACCTTACCGCACGGATGGCGAAAAGCCGCGAAGGCTGGGACAGTTTTTATTTCGCTGAGCAGTCGCTGTCCCCACCACCACAAACTAACAGTTTGCTTTACGGGCCTACTTCGTAACTGTGATCTCGCGAGTCGTTGTATTGTAGCCACCGTTGTCAACCGGTTTGCCATCTTTGTCGATTAGTTCCAGGCGCACCGAGTGTTTGCCGTTAATCCAACCTGATAACCAAATCGGTTCCCACTTGTCGATGTATTTCGCATTGTCGTCGTCAACAATGTAACGAACTCGGTAATCGCCACCGTCACCTTTCAGTTTGGCGCCCGTCAGCCAGAAATCGATCATGATTGGATTGGCGTCTTCCCCCTTGTACTCACCTTTTGGCCGGCTGTAAGTCAGCAACGGCTTGGCAGGATCCAGCGCGCCCGCGCTGCTCGAAGCCATATCCTTGCCTTCGCGGGTTGGTTTAGAAGCGGCAGAGGAGTTGTTGTTTGCCATTGTCTGGCCTGTGTTCGTGGTGGTCGGCTTGGCCGCGTCGCCCCCGCCTTTTACTGTGAACTCCACCATCTGAAAAGCGCCGTCGTTCTTGTAGCTCTCGTGCCAGGGTCTGGATGGAAAAACGCGCAAGGTGTGTTTGCCCGCAATTACGTTGCGCAACTCGAACGGCTCATTTAGGTCGTAATAAGCTTCGTAAGGCTGATTGTCGAGAATAACGTGAATGTGATTGCCCTTGCCGCTGGCCGGATCTTTGTGCGGCATATAGCCTTTCAGATCGCCGCTGAGATCTAGTTTGACATCCACAGTCGAACCGTTGATGACGGCTCCTTTTGCTGGAGAGACGATCTTCAACACCGGCTTCGCTTCATCCTGTTCGCCGCGAGCCTTCATCAGATCCACAATTTTTTGTGGCCGCGGAACCAGCGCGAGCCTTTGCGTCGCCGGTGGCGTCACCGTAGTGGTGGCGGTTGTGCTCTTGTTGTCGGGCGCAGTTGCGCACGATGCAAAAAATAAAGCGAAGGCTAGCAAAGCCAGGGACACTGACAAAACGTTTCGATGCCGATTCATGATTTCCTCCAGCGAAATTCAAGGATGAAAGAGATTTTAGTTCGGTAAGTGTACTCCGTGAGTGAGTGTAAGCCAATGACGACCCAAGGATAGAGGGCGGGCCAACGCCCGCCCTCTATCCGAATCGACCGCGCGATCAATTTTTGACTTAGGCCACGCCTCGCACCTTAAGCTCTGGCGCTGCGCGCGCTAGTCTGTTTTTGCAGACGCTTTTCAGTTGTCGACCAGTCGATGTTTGAGAAAAATGCTTCGATGTATTTCGGACGGTCAGCCGGTTTATAGTCGAGCAGGTACGCATGCTCCCAAACATCCATTACCAGGATGGGATCAAAGCCAGCAATGTTGCCGGTTTCGTGAAGCGTGATCCAATGGTTGGACAGCCTGCCATTCGCCGGGTTCTGATTACAAATGGCCCAACCGACACCGCGCATTTTTCCGATGCCAACAAAGTCGGCTTTCCAAATTTCATAAGTGCCGAACGTCGACGCCGCAGCCTTCGCAAACTGTGTGGTAGCGCCCGGGTCGCCTGTGCCGCCACCCTTTTCCAGATTGTCAAAGTAATACTCGTGCAGCACCATCCCGTTGTACTCAAAGCCAAGCCGCCGCGTTAATTCAGAGTAAGCAGGCATCTCTTCCTGGTCCACGTTGCCATCACTGATGAACTCAGAAATCCTTTCCGTTAGTTTGTTCGTTTCTTTGACGTAGCCTTCATAAAGCTTGAAGTGCATCTCCAGTGTTTCATCGGAAATGCCATTCAGCCCGCTCAAGTCAAATTGTCTCGCTTTATAAGAACCAAATGAACTCATGTTTACCTCCGTGCCATCAAAACTTGCCGCACCATGCGGAAAGCTGTTTTACCGAATAGAGTTTGGGAGAGATAGAACTATTGCGCGCGAATGTGCCGAATGCGTGGAGATGCTGAGGAATTAGTGTAACGACTGCTCAGGAGGCAGGAGCGGACGGCAGGAGCAGGAAAGCAAGAGAGGCAGGGGCGTTTCCTGCCTACTGCCTCCTGCACCTGCCTCCGGATTCCGTTACTTACCGAAGATCACCCAGTCGCCGTGGGATGTGCCCATGAACACGAGCAACGGCAACGAAAGCCAGGCGTTGGTCCGCGAAGCGATGAACGCCTGACGCGCCAATTCCGGCGGCGCGGCTGGCCCGGTACCGGCAGTGGCCGCCAGTATTCGTTTGTTATTGGGCCAGATGATGCCCCAAACATTTAGCAACATCACGATGCCGTACGCGCCTCCAATCCCGATGGAGTACGACTTATTGCTGGCAAAGCTTTGCCCCGCGACCGTCAGCTCCGCTGAGAAAAACTTGACCAGGCCCCAGGTAACTATCGCGACCAAAATAAATATCACGATCGCAAAGACGCGCCCGTCTTTAATTAGCGCCGGCACCTTCTTGATAATCACAAATTCGACGATGAACAAAACAACCGGATAGATTAACCAGGCTAGTAATATCCACCAAACATTTTTACTGCCGCCGCCAATGGTGTTGGCGTTATTTACGTCCGGCACCAGAATGTACATGGCGAAATATGCCAAACCGACCAGGACCGTTACCACGGCTCCCCAGCGGAAAAACCAGAGCGCCCGGCCCAACAGATCCGGATTTACCTTTTTCTTGGTGTCGGGATCCAGGCCCTTCTGAAAAGGAACGTTGATGAGATTAAAGAAATAGAGAAGGCCAATCCAGGTGATGCCGGCAACAAAGTGAAGCCAACGCAAAATGATGCGCGTGAGCGCAACACTGTCAGGCGGGTGAAAGAGATCCTGAAACATAGCCATACTGATGGGGAGATGAACAGTCGACTCGATTAGCATATGACCTCCGTAAGTACGACAGGCATTCCTGCTTGTCGCTCGCCGATGAAGTTTATGGGACAGACAAGAATGTCTGGCCTACTTTGTTCTGATTACGCGCGCAGATTACACCCGCAGGCTAGTGATACGCAATAAACTTATCGGGAGCGTCAAGCAGTTTAGAGTACAACCGTACAACCTTTAGGTTGCGGCCCCGCAAAATCCAAGCTTGATGTACTCTAAACTTCGGGTCTTTAATCCAACGGTCGTGGACCAGCGTCCATGCCACGCACGCTCACCTGATTTATTACTCGGACTTTCAGATCGTCCTTAATACGAATCGGACCAGCGTCCATGCCACGCACGCTCACCTGATTTATTACTCGGACTTTCAGATCGTCCTTAATACGAATCTGGCAAGAGAGCCGAATGTGGTCGGCGAGGTCAACTTCCATCGCCAAACGGTTTTGCTCCAACTCTCCCATCTCGCCGGGATCACCCTCGAGCACTTCAACGCGGCAGGTGGTGCAGCGCGCGTTGCCGCCGCAGCGATGCAGAATGTCGATGCCCGCATCTTCGATGGCGAGTACCAGTTTCTTTCCCTCAGGCGCTTCTATTACCTGTATGCCAGTCGCAGTTTCGGCTTCAATCTTCGGCATTAGTTCGACTCCCAAATTTCGATTTGATTGCGTGATGAATGTGGCACAACCAAAAAAGTTGAGCAAGTCGCTCAGAAAGAGCGGGGGTAAACCCGCCTTCCTGACCCCGAGATTTTTGTAGTTGCCGCAGGTTCTAACATTGAAAGCCATTCAAACAGGCAATAGCCGAGCCCGTTAGATCAGCTCCAGGTCGGGAAGGTGGGTTTACCCCCGCTCTTGATCCAGAACTAGTTCCATGAAGGTCGCGCCTGCAACCGGATTCTGGTAGTAAGGCGCTACTTCCTCGAAACCAAGCGAGCGGTACATCGCGACAGCCTGGTCCATCTTGCCAGGCAAGGTGTCGAGCCGCAGACTCGCATAACCGATCTGCTTCGCTTCAGCAATCAACTTCTCGGTTAAAGCTCTACCTAATCCGCGGCCGCGAAATGCGGGGCGCACATACAATCGCTTCATCTCGCCGACGCGGTTGCCGATTTTACGCAGCGCAACGCAGCCCACCACCTCATCGCCATCGTCAGCAAGAAACAAACGACCATTTGGCGGCGCATAGTCGCCCGGCAAACCTGCCAGTTCTTTATCGAAGTTTTGAAAGCAGAGATTGATTCCCAGCCAGGCGGCGTATTCTTCAAACAACTGCCGCGCTTGCTGAATATCTTCAGTTGAACTGGCCTGAATTAATTTCATTGAGTTGCCGCAAAAACAATAACGCGCACACGCGAAAGCGGCTCGCGTCTTGTAAGACTATCGAGCCGCTCTCCAGCACCGCGTCATGTTGTCTTGGACAGACTGGAAAGTCTGTCCTACTGGCTTATGCCGTAAACGACGTTCCGCAGCCGCAACTTCCCGTCGCGTTCGGATTCGTAAACGTAAAGCCCGAACCCATCACACCGGTGACATAGTCGATCTTGACGCCGTTCAGGTACTGGGCGCTGAACATGTCGACGAACAGCTTTACGCCGCTTTGATCAAGGACAAAATCGCCTTGTCGCGACTCTTCTTCGATGTTCAGGCTGTATTGAAAACCCGAGCAGCCACCCGGCACAACGCGCACGCGCAGGCCGGCAGTTTCCGGTAGACCCTCTTCGCTGGCCATAAACTTTTTGATCTCGCCTATCGCAGGTTCGCTGACGTCGAGTGTCATCGCTGGAGCATTCGGGGTTACGCCGGTTGTCCCAGTTGAGGCGGTTTGTGTAGACATATCTTAAGAGACTCCTTATCGATTATTACTCTTGAAAAATGACCTTTTGCTTGGTCTTTGGACTTAGGTCTTGGAATATTACCAAGGCCAAAGTCCCAAATCCAAAGACCATCTTATTGTCCTTTGCCCAAAACGACAAGTTCGGGTTTCATGGCCTCAATCGAGACATAACGCGCTACTTCCTCAGCTACGCGCCGGAAAGCCACGGCCTGCGGCGACTCAGGATGACTGACTACGACGGGAACACCCTTGTCGCCGCCTTCCCTGACTTCCATGCCAAGGGGAATCGTGCCCAGCAATGGCACGTGATACATCTCGGCCAAGCGTGCGCCGCCGCCTTCGCCGAAAATGTTGTAGCGCGTGCCGGTGTCAGGCGCGACGAAGTAACTCATGTTCTCAATAATTCCCAGTACCGGGATAGCGACCGTCTCAAACATGCGCAGCGCCCGCCGCACGTCCGCGATGGCCACGTCCTGCGGAGTCGTTACTAAAACCGCGCCTTGAACCGGTACGAGTTGGGCCAGCGATAACTGCACATCCCCCGTGCCGGGCGGCATATCGACGATCAAATAATCGAGCTCGCCCCATTTCACATCCGACAAGAACTGCTTGACCAGACCATGCAGAATTGGACCACGCACGATCATGGGCTTGTCGCCAGGTTGCAACAGCGCCATCGACATCAACTTGACGCCATAGGCCTCAATCGGAATCAACTTATTGCCTTCAACTTCCGGCCGCGCCGCACTCGCCCCTAACATGATGGGCACGTTTGGTCCATAGACATCCATGTCCATTACACCCACCCGCGCGCCGTCAAGCGCAAGCGATACAGCAAGGTTCACAGCAACTGTCGATTTGCCGACGCCGCCTTTGCCCGAAGAAACCGCGATGATGTTGCGCACGCCTTCGACGGCGATCTTGTCGCCGAGTCCTCGGCCTTTTGGCACTTCCGCGTCCATCGTTACTGCAACAGAAGTCACCCCTGGCAACGCGCTCACCAGATCTTGCGCCGCGCTTTCCATTTCTGCCTT
>WNFC01007311.1_pt1 | contig 17580 bp, 16 predicted proteins | sample 5400541 | NCBI WGS metagenome assembly WNFC01 (sample SAMN13153342, study PRJNA577476) | soil metagenome | isolation source: 120 cm saprolite under Douglas fir tree site 2 hole 2 replicate 1 | place: USA:California | collected 2015-04-18
GCAATTCGTCGTCTGTGGCTGGTGCTTTCAGGCGTAGAGGGCAGGACATCGCTTGGTTGCCTGTCCCTTCGAGCCTTAAGGGCTCTCGCGGATCCCATCCAGGGAAGACAATCTCCTGATCGTTGGTACACACAGCTGGTGGTGGCGTTCCGTACATGCTTAACGTATGCGCGTGCAAGTGCATATCAATGATGGGCAGGTGCTGGCCTGTTGTCTCCTGAGCATTGGCTGCTAGAATCAATCCAGCAACGCCCGCTATGACAAACAAGATACGCAAAGCGTTGGTTTTCATAGGCTCTCCAGCAGACGATGCGATTTCTGCAATTCTCAATTGCAAATAGGATGGGGCAGTCCCCTCTGGTGAGACAAGCAGTTCAGGCACCATCTGCCGTTCGCTGGTTTTCGATTGTACTTCCGCTTCTGCTGGATTCACCATGAGGTCCGGCTGGTGAAGCGCAAGCGGGCAATGCGGCAGCGCAACCGATCAAGGAATAGCCCGTTGGAAACACATCCTAGTTCGACCTGTGCCGACCTTGTCGGGAGTCCATTCGGGCCTACCATTTTTCCATTGGTTTAGAGAGAATCCCCAAAATTCTCTAGCCCGTGATCAGCCCGTGATTCCGCGTACTCAGTTCACATGAACCGCAGCAGCTACCAGCGACTCCGTCTCGCATTAGGGGCTGTACCAGAGGTTCTCCGGTCGTCTTCAAGTGCTGGCCCAGAATGCCCGCCACAACCGCGCCAGCCGTAGATTCGCTTTGTGTTCGCCTTGCCATAAACACTCAGAACTGGTCAGTGAGCGTTATCGAGATGTTTCGTCAATTGACGGCCTCGTACACTGAAGGCATGGAGAATGCCGCTTACTTTCCGCTCAGGGATGCTCTAAGACAAGCCGCGGTTCTAGTGATTGTCACCTTGGGGTTCTTGATGTCCGCTTGTTCGTCCCGTGACGAGGTTCTGCGAGTTACATCCCCAGACGGCAAGGTGGACGCCATTCTGTTCGAGGAGGATTGCGGTGCCCCTTGTTCGTTTTTGTACGAGGTTCGTTTAGCACGAAAGGGAAGTCGGTCTGGCGAGCGAGTGACATTGCTGGACGCGGCGACGCGGAACGATAATGCGTGGGGTGTCAATCTCAGGTGGTTGGACGCTGATAATCTGTCCGTAGAATACTTTCGAGCAAACCATACTGATCTTCAGCAGAAGACCGTGGACATTGCGGGTGACAGACTTAGGGTCTCCCTGCACGCCGGAGTCTATGACCCACAGGCGCCGTCTGGTGGCATGCTGTACAACCTGCGAGGGCGCCCTTACAACTGAGTCGCTCGTCTCAACTGATTTAACTGTTGATAACACTTGTTTGACCTCGTCCAGCCCCAAGAAGGGGGTTTTGAGCGTAATGCGGATTTATCGCCAACTGCCTCTACGGCGCGCCACGAAGCACCAAGATAGTAGTGCCAACACTGCGATACTCAGAATCCCCAACGGAGGCGACTGCGGCCGCGGTGCATTAAGGACAGTTGCCCTGACGAAATAGCTGAGGAACAGCAACCCGGCCAAGGCCGTCGCTCGGTGGGGCACTTGCAACGAGCCCGCCCAAGTGCCGGATGCGAGTCTGTACCCCCATAGCCCAAGAATCAGCCCTACAAAAACAAAGAGGAGTGATCGTGCTTGCGTGGTTGTGCGGGGAAGGCCAACCCATTGCAAGGTGCCCATAATCGAAAGTGAAAGCGCCAACATGGTACTGCCAAGCAGCAGTAATCCCAAGCCCGCGAGGCGTTTTCCATCTGATTGCGGCTTGCGAACGTGCGAATGCAAACAGGGCTTCTCCCGGACTGTAACCGTAGCGCAGTCTCAAGGCAGACGTACAGGTTACTTTTGATAACAGCCGCGGCGAGCATTGAAACGCTTGCCGACTTGTATTCAACTGACAATAATTCTGTCATGGATAGTACCTTAGTTGTCGTGCTCATCGTCGTCGCAGGCGCAGTTTCCGTTGCCGTCATAGCTTGGGTGATTTCGTGGTATCGGCAGCGCAAACTGGCCCGGCAGGCCGGACAGTGGGTTCCAGTCGAAGGAAGGATTGAATCGGGTGCTCTTGAAGGGACGCAGGAAAGTGGCAAAGTCGTTCTGCCGACATTTGCGTTTTCATATCAGGTTTCCGAAGAGTTTTATTCTGGTCGTTTTTCGCTCAGGGCAAATATTTCTAAGGCACTCGCTGAGTCAATGATTGACCAAATGATTGGGCGCAAACTTCTCCTCCGCTATGACCCGAACCACCCAGAGATGTGGTTCATCCCAGATGAATACATCGACGGTTACAAAGTTGAGCAGAAGATTGGTTCGCACGTAATCCATGATTACTCCCCAAACGACTAGCCGATGTCGGACGCCCATTCCTTCTGGTGGTTGACGTAAACAGGCGTAGGTGTTGAAAAAGTGACTGAGATTAGCAGGTGAGATTTAGCAAAAGCATGTTAGAAGGAAAAGTTCCTTGCCATGTTGCGCTGGATCTCCATTTTCGGAGGCCTGCTGATCATGATGGGGCAACACGCCCGCTCAGAAGCCGCTCATTGAGAAGTTTTGAGTGTGACGGGGATGTTCGTCAGCTATCAACACGAACCCCCTCACCTGAGTAAAGTAAGGCTGAAAACGCGCTGCCAGTCCTCTAGAGAACGCTTTTGTGGCATTTCGGGCAGAGGCCGTCAACCCAAGTGGATGCACGCGCTTCGTACAGCGGCTTGTCACAAAACGGGCACATGTAACCCAATTGGCGGCAAAGCTCATTGTCATGCTGGACGACTCGGCAGATTCCATACGCCTCAAGCAGACCAATTGCCAGGAAAGCCCCCACGAGGGCCATGCTAGAAGGTTTGTGGGTGGGGCCGTGCGGCATTAACACGGTGATCAGCAACAGCCCAACGAATAGTAGGCCCAGCAAAGCACAAACGAGCAGATTGTGTACCTTCGCGATTTTAATGCGCTTCGATTCCAACTCAACTGGAAGAACCGATTTCACTATGCCGGCAGCAGGCATGTCAGCGTTCCCGACATCCTCGTGAGTTGAGACACGCCCACATGCTAAGCGAATCGCTAGTTTTGACGGGAACATTTCGCGCAGAATGACCTGACTGTCGTAACCAAGCCCATAACGCTAAAAACCTCTCAATGAGCGATATCGGGATGTTACAACTGTAACCCGACCGATTCGTGATTCACTGCTACACTCCTGCATCAGAGCACGTTCCCGCTCCAGAGCTAAGGCCGAGGAGTCCCTTGCGTTGGTGCTGGTCGAAGTCTGCCGTGCGGACCCGTGGATCAGGAGTTGATTACGCGGTGAACTGGATTGGGTTGGTCGGGATTGTTGCACTACCGTGGGCATTTTCGATCATCCTGGCGATCCGACACTTGGAGCGACGGCAACAAAACTGTGCGGAGAGCTGGCCTATGGTAATGGCCACCATCGAATGGGGCGTCGAAACGCACCTCATCCCAACGCGACGGTATAACGCTCTGTTGGTGTGTCTGCTCCCTTATTCATATTGCGCTAATGGATCTTACTTTGCAGGAAAATTGGCTCTGGAGGCAGAGGACGACGAATTCCCAGATCGATGAGCACGACGCCAATAACACGCGGGTAGTCGAACGCAGCAAATTTCCAGCCCGTGATCCTAGCCCGTGATTAGCCCGTGTTCCGCGTATTTAGAGGGGTTTAGCAGTATCCAAGCGAACTTGGAAGTTGTTGTAAGTGTGGGTCAAGCGAACCTTGACACGGTAGAGGTCAGGAGTTCGAGTCTCCTCGTGCCTACCATTTCTTTCAATCAGTTACCAAAACCCCTCCCAACAGTCTGGGTCCATTAGGGTCCAATAAGCGCTCCGACTCCAAGAAGCCACTCCCTTCGCACATTTTCACCGTGCTGCGGAGTGGAACTGTTTTGGAGGATTTGCTGAATCGCCGGCCAGGCTCACACACAACGTCCGGGGTGGAGAGCATCCGTTCCGCCATCGACCCGATACTGCCAGGTTGCTCTAGTCCGGTTTGTCGATCCCGGGTGAAGGGATTCATTCAGCCGCGTCGGAAGAAACGGCTTTGCAACAGGGATGCGGCGTCCCTCGCGTCAACGGACTGAACCGGACCAGATCCTGAGAACTCATATTGCTGGCCCGTTACCGGGCCGCGCACCCGGATCGGTGAGCTTTCGAGGTACCGAACACTAACCGGAGGATATGGTGTCGCGATCGGCGAGGGGCGACGAATGATTTGCGCCGGCGGGCGGACGGGCTTGCTCTCGACAGCAATCCCTGTCGGGGCGGTCAAATCTCTCGACGGAAGCTTGGGGGCGGGCGGAGCTGGCTGGTAGCTAATTCTTGCTGGCGGGGTGGTCCGCGCCGTTGGGGGAATCGAACTGCTCCGTAACTCTGCCCGTTTCTGACCGCAGCACATGGTAGGCCTCTTCTTCCGAAGGTTGTGAAACCGGTTCAAGCACGACGGGCTCTCGGTCGAGTCGCTGGAGCAGGCAAGCACCACCGGAAACCGCTAGCCAAACTAACACCCAATCGAGAAGTCGCCGAGCCACGAAAAGCGCCGCTGGAGCCGCGATCCAGAGGCTCAGGCAGTTGAAGCAGTCCATGAGCCTGCCCGCTAAGGTTTGCCCCAGCAGTGCGCGGAGTCTCACGATCAAATCGGCCGGGCCGTCCTCGCTGGCCAGCAGGTGAGTGACCCGCCAGGTTGCGAGGACGGCCAGGATGAATCGCGCCCAGAACATTGTCCCGGGACCGGCAGATCGTTACAGATGCAGATCGGGAAGTGGTGCTCGATCTGGTGGCGTCCGCCGGAAAGACCTGGGCAAATGGAATTGTCAAAGACCAGGAGTGTGACGATGTAACCACAGCATTCGCCGCGCTTCAGGGTCAGGTCGGGCTCGTTGGGATTACATTGAGCGTCGAGCCGGCGCATATCGAGCAGGGCAAGTATACCGTTTACATCTGGTCCCGGAGGCGGCCCCGGAGGTACGGCGTTGGCGCAGTGGGAACCCACGGTTCCAACGCGAGTGGTGCCCTGAAACGGCGGTCCCCACACCAGCGGACTGCCAGCCCCTCCTGGACCTGGAATCGGAACCGGGTGACCGGGGTCGGGCGCTCCGTCTTTCTTGATCCAGAGCAGATAACCGCCTTGCACGGTGGCGCCGACCATCGCGTAGTTGTCGCTGGGTATGGTTCCGTTCCCCTCCTCGATAAGTTCATCGAACGCGATCCCGAGCAACTGCGCGGACCAGGGGTTCGTGCAATCTGCGCCGGGCGCTGCGAACTGGCTGAGATTGAGAGTGGCGCACGGATCCACGCCCGCGACTTGGGCGATCAACCCGTGGATGTCCTTGTTATCGAACCAAACCTGCCGCAGGCTGTGCTTGATTCCGCCGCCTTGGTCCTCGGTGGTGAGGCGCAAAGTGTATCGCCCACTACTGCAATTGGTGATAGGAAGTGGAGTGGAAGTCCACAGCAGAGCTGGCGGCGGGCACGGCGCCAGTTTGGCTGTCTCCAGTCACTCGTGAGCGCATGTTCGAAAACCTTGTTCATGCCGGCATCGATTTGCAAGGGCGTGATGTAGTCCACCTGCCAGAACTGCACAAAACCCGGCAAGGTGGGGTTCGTCACAAACCCGGAAATGTAACTCAGTGTGAAGCGTTTAAGATCTTTCCCGGGACAGCCACCGATAACGGCACTCCCGTTGATGCGCTGCGCATTGCCAAATGAGCGAACGACGCCCGCTCCGTCGACAATCTGCGAGTTCGGATCGAAAGTGTCGGGCGCGTTGACGAATTCCACTCCCCTGATCCACACCAAGTTACGCTGCAGCACGAATTGCCTGAGGCAGCACTGCGGCGCGCCACCGCCGGCGGGGAAAACACAGACTTGGATTTCGACCGGACCTGGCTGCACGAATGGATGAGTGGCCAGGAATCCCAAAGTTCCGCCGACGACTCCGCAGGCGCCTTGTGGGGCGTTGCCAGGGTAGTGGATGCCAGCGCTCTGAAAAGCTCCGCCCCCTTGGCGCCACTCCAGGGTGTAGTGATCGCAGCCAGCCCCGGTGGCTGTGCCATCGATCTCGATCCCGATGATGTTGGGGCCTGCCAGATATTGCTCCTCAACGCACTCGTTTTCCGTCGGATTCGTAATCGCACAGGTCAGCGGGCGGAAGCAATCCACCAGGCAGCGGATGTAATAAATAAGGCACCAGATTACCTCGATGAACGATCTCGCTCGCGCCAGGCAACACCCAAAACAAATGGAGCACAAGCACCAGCAGCGGCAGAACCAGAAGTTAGCTTCGTGGCTGCGAGTGACGAAAGCGGCTTTGCCCAGCAGGGCCTGGGCCGCTTCGGTGGTGAGCAGCCGATCGAAAATCGCGCAGGTGTCAGCCCGGCCTTCGAAACAGTCGATCTTCCCGTTCAGTACTTCTTCGGGAATTCCAGAAGGGAATTCCACGCTGGCTAACTGGTCAGTTAGATAGGGCTTGTACGCCTTGGCCAGTGCCTCGATCAGAATCCTGAAGTCGTTGAGTTGCTCTTGGGTGGGCGGATTCGCTACGGGAATGCCCAACGATCGCCGCACACAGAGCCAATACTGATACACATAGAAGGCCCAGGCGCGGAAGGTGCGGGGACCGCGGCAGACCAGCCAGCCAAAAACGATGCAGCAGCGAATATGCTGCAGACACCAGCGCCAGTTCTCCACGGGGCCGAGTTGCTCGCGGCCCTTCTCCGGAATCAATCGAAGGGCTACGTCGTCAGTGAGGAACTTGCCGAACAGTGCCTCCGCTTCGGCAAATTCATCGGCGCATGTGGGAGGATGGCGCAACGCTTCCTGCTCAAGTTCCTCCGGATTCTTCGCCAGGCTCAGTTGTCTTTCGAGGATGGGTTGATAGGCCGCCAGAAGAGCCTTCAGCACAGATTGGAAGTCGGGATTGTTGATTTCTGGGGCAGCCGATTCATCGGCTGCTTGCGGCGGTTGCTTTTTGTCTTTTTCGGACATCGGGACGCTCCTCCGGTTCTTACGAAGATAGTGAGTGCGTCCATCGAAGCGTTTCTTGCACCGTGCAATAAAGTTACGCCCCGTTCCCTTACGAGAAGGGCGCGAGGGATTAGGTCTGACCGCTGGCCACACCGTTATTCAATCCAGCCGAGAAAATTGAATGAAACGGTTCCCCGGTTTTCCGCACTATTCCAGCAAGTGGACGACATCGCCGGAAGGCGATTTTGCCACCATTTCAGGACCCCATCTTGGAAACCCCCGGTTGGGATCCACCTTGAAGTGCCGGAGTCGACGGGGAAGCGATTCCGGCACTTTTGGTTTACTTCTCCAGCGGGTGTCGATCCGTTCAATTTGTTCCGCTCTCAGGAGTCTTGTACTTCCCAATGCGCCCGGCCCGGTCCATCCCGCCCGCCATCCGCACCCGCGGCAGTCACTCCTTTCAAAAACACCCACCTCAACCCACCCTCGTGGAAAACGGGCCGGGGTACGCACCGCCGGTGCTACACTGTCTGCCACCTTTCAGTCCCCAGGGTCAGATCTTGCAATTCCACTCCTTTGACGAGGCTTATGTCGCACGTTTGCGCGCAGGAGACGCCCGCACCGAGCAGCATTTCGTCTCCTATTTCAGTGCCCTGATCCAAATCAAATTGCGTTCGAGACTGCCGTCGCGGGAAGCAATCGAGGACGCGCGCCAGGAGACTTTTGCCCGATTCTTTGTGAACCTGCGAAAAGGGACCATCCTTCAACCCGAGCGTCTGGGGTCCTATGTGAACTCCATTTGCAATAACGTCGTGAAGGAGCAATATCGTAGCGGTGCGCGCGACACGCCTTTGAATGATGACCATGATAATGATAAGGAGAAGGACTTGCCGGCCGAGGGCATGGGCATATTGGATGCCCTGGAGTCGAAGGAGGCAGTAAAGAAGGTCCGGGAGATCCTGGATGAGCTCCCCGAGCGAGACCGGAGACTACTGCGAGAGGTTTTTCTTGAAGAACGAGACAAAGATGCGGTCTGCCGTGACTTTGGTGTGGATCGGGAATACTTGCGGGTGCTATTGCATCGCGCAAAACAATCATTCAAATCCCTCTACCTCAAGAACATGGGTGGCGAGCCCCCAATGTTTGGGGAAGCCTGAGGGTTTTGAAACGGAGGGACAAAACGGCGCACTATTGTTAAGAGGGGGAAATGATGGCGATGGACCACGAAGTCGTGGCTCGACAAAAAATAACCGAGAGGTATCTGCTCAATGAACTTGATTCTGAGATGCGGAATCAGTTCGAGGAGCACTTTTTCGACTGTCCGGCGTGCTCGTTTGACGTCCGGGCGGGCTCTGCGTTTGTGGAGCAAAGCAAGGTTGTGTTGGCAGGAGGGCCTGTTGAGGCTCCCGTTGCTGCCCCCGTTCCGGCGAAACCAGGATGGCTTGCCTGGTTGCGTCCGGCGTTTGCCATGCCAGCGCTGGCCCTGCTGCTGGCAGTCATCGGATACCAGAATCTGGTCACCTATCCACGCATGAAACAAACACTCAATCATCCGCAAGTTCTGCCCTGGGCCTCGATCAATATAGGTACGTTTGGCGCGACCGAGCCGGAGATTACGACGGCGCCCGGGAAGGGATTCCTGGTGTTTGTGAGAATTCCACCCCAGAGCGGCTACTCCCGGTATACGGCGGACTTGCACAACCCGGCGGGAAAGCTAGAATGGTCGCTCACAATTCCCGCGACCGCAACTCAAGATCAGTGGCCAGTAGCGGTACCAGGGGCGGATAGGCAAGCGGGCGCGTACACGTTGGTGGTGCACGGAACGACCGCCGACGGCATTAGTAAAGAAGTGGGCCAGGGATCGTTTGAATTGCAAATTCAGAAGTGAGCTCAGACGAGCGGAGCTGAACAAATGGCGACAACAGAGCAAGTGCAGCCAATGACATACAAACCGGACAAACCAGAGCATCATTTCCACGCGGAAGCATCCGTGCTGAGCGGACACCTGCGGCAACCAATCAAGCGCGAGATCGAAGCGCAAGCGCCGCTCCTGTTGAAGGGCGACCGCCGCGGCGGACATTTTTTCCAGCGCGCTGAGCATTACAGCCTGGAAGGCCTGATCACTTTCAAGTCGGGCTATACGCACGTGTCGGGCAACCGGAGCCTGAAGAATCACGGCTGGGTCACGCTTTCGACGTCAGTATTGGTAGGCTTAAACGTTCTCGACGTGATTACCGCCGACCGCATGGTGGCGCAGGTTTCAACAGAGCATCCGCCAGACGAGCCCCATGTGCCGCACGTGACATTCCTCGGCACGCACTTCGAAAACCTGCGAGTTGGCGGATACCCGGTCGAGGTGGAACTTGATTTGGGAATTTGCGGACAGAAACCCGCGGACGACGCCCCGTACACACGAGACTCAGGTTTTCTCAAACGTGTAGAGCAGCAGTGCGAGACGATTTCCCGCGGAAAGGAGCTTCCCAGCGCCCTCCGGCATGAGTATGCTGAGGAACTCAAACGTATTGCCGAGATCAGGGAACATAGCAACGGTTCCGGAAATGGGCACCAGCCGCCGAAACTCAGATGCTCACTCGTCAAGAGCATATCGCCGATTCCGGTCGCGCAAGTGGTCGGGGGTGTCCTGGAAATTCCGGGCTTCGGGAACGTCCGGCTGGCGGAAGTAGAGATCACGGAGGTGCCGCAGGATCCTGGGACTCCTCCGGGAATCTACTTCGAACTGAACATGCTCAAGATGAACATGGGCTGCATCGGGGATGGGTACGCCGCTGCCGCAACAGTGGCGGCCAATGGCCATCACGTACCGTAGAAGTGGTTTTGTTGTTTTGGTCCGTGACGTGGATGCTGTCGTGTGGAGGTTGCAGCACTTCTCCGCATGTGTCTTATGAGCATGCCAGCAGAGCTTTCTTGCATGGCGAATTGAGACAAAGCCAGGAAGCGGCGGAACGCGGATATCAGCACTACCGGCAATCGAGCCCGGAATGGGCTTGGAGATTCCGTATTCTCGAAGCGAGAGCCGCGTTGTGGCGCGGGCTGTACGAAGATGTTCTGGAATTTCTTGGTTCTCAGCCTGCGCCTCCCAATCAGCACGACCTTGCCGTCCCGACTCTGACCCTCGTAGGGGTTGCCCAAACTTATCTCCACAACTTCTCCGATGCGGAGAAAGCGATTGACCAGGCAGCAAAACTCTGCGAAACCTCCGCGATAGCCGCTTGCGGCGACGTGCTCCAAGCCCGTGGTTATCTGGCCAGCGAGCAAGGTCGATCGGGTGCTGCCGAAAAGCTGTATGAGCTCAGTTTGTTGTTTGCCCGTTCCCATGGGGATCGATTCCTTGAAGCCACATCACTTCTCAACCTGGGCGCCGAATCGCTTGCGCAAGGACACTTCGATGAAGCGATCGAGAGTTCCGAGGCTGCGTACCACTCGGCTGCGACCGTCGATGCCAAGGCAGTTGAGCTCGTTGCGAAAGGCAACATAGGTTGGGCACATTACAAACTTGGTGACTTGGAGAGGGCTTTGAGCCAGTTGATCGAAGCCAAGGATCTCGCTGAGCTGCTTCAGGGCGTCTCGAATCAGGAGAACGAACTCACAAACATCGGTTACATCTACATGGACCAGCGCAAGTTTGATTTGGCTGCGCAATCGTTTCGGCAAGCTTTAGATCTTGCGCTGAGAATCAAGGCAAAGCGAGACATTTACAACGTCCGCCGCGTGCTTGCGAGGCTTGCGCTCCAGCTTGGGGACCTGGATAAGGCAAGTACCTATGTAGAGGGGGCTTTGCAAATCGCACGAGAAAGCGCAAATCATGAGGATGAACTTTACCCGATGCTTGTGCAGGGGGAGATTGCCGCTCGCCGCGGCGACAGCGCAGGAGCCAAACAAACATTCGAGGCGGTCAAGCAGGACAAGATCAGTCCCGTCTTTCTAAAGTGGGAAGCGCAGCACTCCCTCGCACAGCTCTACGAAAGCAACAACCAACCAGATGCGGCCGACCGCGAGTATCGCGCGGCTCTGGCCACCTTCGAAGCAGCCCGTGCCGGCGTGCGCCATGAAGACTTTCATCTTTCATTCCTCACCAACGGTTGGCGCATCTACGACGACTACATTCACTTTCTATCAACCCGCGGCAAAACGAACGACGCTCTGCGATGGGCTGACAACAGTCGCGCGCGCACGCTCGCCGAGGGACTGGGATTGCTTGCAAAGGGAGCCACGTCTGGTCCTGGGTCGCTTAACGCGATGGAGATCGCCCGGCGCGCTAAGGGCACACTCCTCTTTTACTGGCTGGGCGAGAAGCAGTCGTATCTGTGGGCGATCACTCCACGGAAGACCACCCTGTTCCTACTGCCTCCCGGCCCCGAAATCGATGCGGCAGTGCGACGGTATCGTACGGCTCTGGGCGGACCGCAAGACGTGCTCCAGTCTGCCGACAACGATGGCCGCTCGCTCTATCACATGCTGATCGGACCGGCGCAATCGTTGCTGGCGAAGGATGCCAAGGTTTTCATCATCCCGGACGGCAGCTTGAACAATCTGAATTTCGAAACCCTGCTGGTCTCGGAACCGACGTTGCATTTTTGGATTGAAGACGTAACGATTGCGAACGCCAGTTCGTTACGGGTGCTCGGTGCATCCCACACGGATAAGGAAAGGGGCGACCGCAGCCTGCTTCTCATTGGCAATAGTGTCGCGCCGAACCCGAAATACCCCGAACTCCCAAGAGCGGCCGCGCAGATGGCGAGCGTTGCCAGGCACTTTCCGGGAGCGCCGCAACGGATATTCACGCGGGAGCGTGCGACTCCGGCGGCATACCTGGCCAGCAGTCCGGAGCGTTTCTCCTTTATCCATTTTGTCGCGCATGGGACGGCCAGCCGATTGAGCCCGCTCGACTCCGCCATTGTGCTGTCGAAAGACAGCGCAGAGAGCGACTCCTTCAAACTCTACGCTCGCGACATCGTTCGCTATCCCTTGCGGGCCGACCTAGTCACGATTTCGGCATGCTACAGTGCCGGCGAACGCTGGTACTCGGGCGAGGGCCTGGTCGGACTCTCCTGGGCTTTCCTCAGAGCCGGAGCGCACAATGTGATCGCCGCTTTGTGGGAAGCGGAGGACATTTCCACCATGCAACTCATGGATATGTTTTATGCCGAACTGGACAAGGGATCGAGCCCCGACGCCGCTCTTCGCGTCGCTAAACTGTCTTTGCTCCGTGGGAGCGCGTTCCGCAATCCGTTTTACTGGGCACCCTTTCAACTCTACGGCGGGCAGTCTGCGGTAGCGCGTTCCGCTCACCCCCGACCTCGCGCCACAAAGGGACGGTCGACTGAGTCGCCTTCACGCCGAGATCCTGCCTGAATACAAGGCCATTCCGACAACAGCGTCCATCCCCAGCACGCCGAGGCGGTCGATTTCTTGCTGCGTCTTGATGCCGCCAGCGACCACCAGCCGCCGCGAAGTGGCCTGCCGGATTGCACTCACAGTCTCCATCGGGATTCCGCCCATCAACCCTTCCGTATCGATGTGCGTATAGAGAAATGTGTCGCAGAATGGTTCGAGTGCCCGAATCATGTCGAACGCGGTGACGGCAGTCTCCGTGCGCCAGCCGTCGATCGCAACCCGGCCGCCTCGCGAATCGAGGGCAAAGACGAGCGCTGCGGTGCCGAGTGCACTTGCCAGCGTCCCAGCGTACTGCGTGTTGATCTTGCCTCCCTGCAACAACGCGGAACCGAGGATGACCCTGCGCGCACCCGCCTCTAGAACCTCCTGCGCCGTTTCGAGGCTGCGAATCCCGCCACCCACTTGGCAGTTGAGCCTTCGCACAATCTGATTCACGATTGCCCGGTTACTTCCGATGCTCCGAGCTGCGTCAAGGTCGATCACCTGCACCAATGGGTACTTGGAGAAGCGCTCGATCCAATAGCCGAAGTCCTCGAACTCCAGCACTTTCTTCTCGCCCTGCACCAACTGCACAATCTTGCCGCCCATCAGGTCGATCGACGGAATCAGCATGGCCACCTCACCGGTACGCTGGCATGGTGCAGTTCACGTTTCAGTTCTGCGATATTCTCGATGCCAAAGTGAAAGATGGACGCGGCCAGCGCCGCGTCAGCCCGTCCTTCGCGGAACACCTCGACGAAGTCGCGCGCCGATCCTGCGCCCCCGGAGGCAATGACAGGAATCGAAACCGCTTCTGCCACGTCGCGCACCAACTGGCAGTCAAACCCGGATTGAGTCCCGTCCCGGTCCATCGAAGTGAGCAGGATCTCGCCCGCTCCGCAAGCCGCCGCTTGCCGCGCCCATTGAATCGCGTCCCGGCCCGTGGGTTCGCGTCCTCCGGCGACGAACACTTCAAAGCTTCCGTCGACTCTTCTGGCATCAATGGCCACCACAACTGCCTGCGAACCAAAGCGCCCCGCGATCCTGCCGATCAATGTGGGGTCGCGCATCGCGGCCGAGTTGATGGCAATTTTGTCTGCGCCCGCATCGAAGACCGCCGCCGCATCCGCGAGCTGGCGAATTCCCCCGCCCACCGTAAACGGAACAAACAGCGAGCGCGCTGTGCTGAAGACCGCGTCCAGCAGGGTGCGCCGGTTCCCGCTGGTCGCGGTAATGTCGAGCAGCACAATTTCATCCGCGCCATTGCGAGCGTGCGCCGCGGCACACTCCGCCGGATCGCCGGCGTCGCGTAAATTCTTGAACCGCACGCCCTTCACGACGCGGCCGCCGTCCATGTCGAGGCAGGCGATGATGCGCTTGGTCAACACATCAGACCTCACAGAAATTCTTCAGGATCGAGAGCCCCACTTCTCCTGATTTCTCCGGATGGAACTGCACTCCGACAATGTTGTCTCGTTCGACGGCGCCGGTAAACCGCAGTCCATATTCGGTGGCAGCCGTCGCTTCGGCGACCACGGGCGCATGGAAAGAGTGTGCGTAGTACACAAATGAGTCCTGCGCGATTCCCCGCAGTAACGGCGAGCCTTCCTGAACTGTCAAAGAATTCCAGCCGACATGTGGCGACTTCACGGAAGACGGAAACTGCCGGCATCTGCCGGGAAAGATTCCCGCTCCTGCGACCTCGGCGCACTCCTCACTCCCTTCGAAGAGCCACTGCATTCCCAAGCAGATTCCGAGAAACGGCTTGCCAGCGAAAGCACTTTGGAGCAAGGCCTTCCGCAAGCCCGTGCGGTTCAGAGCCCGCAAAGAGGAAAAATGCCCCACTCCAGGCAATACGATCCTGTCCGCTGTTGCCACGGTCTCAGGCTGGTCCGTCACCACGACTTCAGCACCGAGATAGTCAAACGCCTTCTTGACGGAATTCAGGTTGCCCGCGCCATAATCCACGATGGCGATCATAGAAGCCCCTTGGTGCTCGGGAGCATCCGGCCCAGGCGACGGTCGCGGGAGCATGCCACACGTAGGGCCCGCGCGAAAGCTTTGAAGAGCGCTTCGATCTTGTGGTGGCTGGAGCGTCCGTAAAGCACGCGCACGTGCACGTTGGCGCGCGCTCCCCGCGCGAAGCCCTCGAAGAAATCGCACACCAGTTCTACCGTCAGATCTCCCACTCGCGCCGCCCGGACCTTAGTATCCACAACCGCAGCTGGGCGTCCGCCGAAATCGACGGCCGCCAATCCGAGAGTTTCATCCATGGGCATGACAAAGTAACCGGCACGCAGAATACCGCGGCGATCTCCCAAAGCACGGTCAAAGACCTCGCCCAGAGCAATCCCGACGTCTTCCACAGTGTGATGCTGATCCACGTCCAGGTCGCCCACTGCCGCGAGTTTCAGATCGAATCCGCCGTGGCGCGCAAACAGTTCCAGCATATGATCCAGAAAACGGATGCCAGTGGACACCTCGTACTTCCCTCGCCCCTCGATCGTGAGCGCAATCCGAATCTCGGTTTCCGCGGTCTTGCGATGCAGCCTGGCTTTCCTCACGCCCTCGCCTCACCCGGCTGCCTGAGTTTCTCAACCACATCGCGTAGCGCTCCAATCAGAGCCCTGGTATGTTCGTAAGATCCGACGGTCAGGCGCACGCAGCCTTCGCATCCCGGATCGGCGTTCCTGTCGCGTACCAGGATTCCGCGCGCCCGCAAAGCTTGAATGAATTCCGCATAGGCAGGACCGACACGGACCAGTACAAAGTTGGCGCGGCTCGGCCAGTAGCGCAGGCCAAGAGTTCTGAACTCCTGCTCTAGCACTCTGCGGCCGCGCTGCACCTCGGCAACATAACGTTCCACGTACTCCTGATCTCGAAGCGCCTCCGGCAACGCAGCCAGCGCGACCGCGTTCACGTTGTAGGGTGAAGCGACGCGGCGCACCATCGCCATTTGTCCCGCATCTCCAGCGAGAATACCGATGCGAAGACCAGCCAACCCATGGGCCTTGGAGAATGTGCGTGCTACGAAGAGATTCGCCGGCCGTTCGGTATGGTTGAGGATCGTCTCTCCATGAAACTCAAAGTAGGCTTCGTCTACCAGGACCGCAGCTTGGGGCGCCGCCCGAGCGACCTGAAGGGGGACCTCGCATGCCACAGCCGCTCCCGTCGGATTGTTCGGATTCGCCACCGCGATGAGTCGTGTTGATGGGTTGATCCGCGCGAGCAGGCTTTCCAGAGGAAAGGCAAAGTCCTCGCCTGAGAGAATCTGGACCACGCGAGCGCCTTCAGCCTGAGCGAAGATCGCGTACATCGCAAAGGTGGGCACGACGATGATCGCTTCATCCCCGGGCTCAAGATAGGTGGAGCAAAGCAGATGAATCGCCTCATCCACGCCGTTTGTGAGCAGAACCTGTGCCGCATCGAGTCCGAGAAAATTAGCCACCTCGCGTTCCACCGGTTCGCGATCGGGGTAACGTGCCAGCGATTCGGCGTCCAGCGAGCGCAGCCGTGCCAACACACGCGGCGAACAGCCGATGGTGCTCTCGTTGAAATCAAGACGCAGTCCGTGGCGGCCAGCCAACGGTGGCCGATAGGCATGCAAACCCTTCACCGCGGTGCGGGCCTCAAGCATGCGAGCACCTCACCCGCAATGATTCAGCGTGTCCGCGCAGGCCCTCGGCTTCGGCCAGCGCAATCGCCGGTGGTGCGATTCGCCGAATCCCTTCGCGGGAAACTTCCTGACAAGAGATGATGCGGACATAATCCAGCACACTCAGGCCGCCCCGCACGCGTGCCATGGCTCCCGTAGGCAACACGTGATTCGGACCCGAGATGTAGTCTCCCGCGGACTGGGGCGTGAACTCATCGAGAAAAATCGAGCCTGCGTTTTGCACTGCCGCCGCCAAGGCCGCCGGCAGCGTGAGGTGCTCGGGCGCAACGCGGTTTGCGGTCTCGACCGCCTCGTCGAGTGAATCAACCAAGAGAATGGCCCCGCGACGAGAAATTGATTTGGTAGCGATTGGATTTGTCCGCGTGCGCCGCTGCACTTCCGTCTGGACAGCTTTCGCCAACCCACGCGAACTCGTGATCAAGATGCAGAGCGCGTCCGGATCATGCTCCGCCTGCGCCACCAGGTCACATGCGATGAAAACTGGATCACCCTCTTCGCTGATGAACACGGCTTCTGTGGGACCAGCCAGAAACTCAACGCCGCAATCGAATGCAACCAGTTTCTTGGCGGCGGTCACGTACCGGTTGCCGGGACCCACGATCTTATTCACGCGCGGGATGCTCTCGGTTCCATAGGCCAGCGCGGCGACCGCATGCGCCCCGCCAACGCGATAGAACTCGCGCACATTTAGAAATGCGGCGGCTGCCAAGATCGGCTGGGCCGGGCGCGGCGACACCACACGAATCTGGGGCACACGCGCGATCTGCGCCGGAATCACCGTCATGAGCAATGTGGAAAGCAACGGGTAGCGGCCGCCGGGAACATAGCAGCCCACCGATTCCAGAGGGCGCACCAACTGCCCCGCGCAAACTCCAGGCTGAATTTCGCGCCGCCACTCCTCCGGTTTCTGCCACTCACAGTAGCGGCGAATGTTGCCTGCGGCCTGTGTGATAGCATCTTGCAGTTCCGGAGGAGTTTTCTGCCAGGCTTCCTGCAGGTAAGCATCGGGCACGCGCAAGGGTTCGCGCCCGTCCAACCCGTCCCACCGCGCCGCGTAACGCCGCAAAGCTCGATCACCATTACGCCGGACGTTGTTCACGATGCGCCGCACCGTAGGCTCGACGCTGGCCAGATCGTTCGCCCCGCGCTGCTCCAGCGCACGCACGAACCGATCTCTCTTAAGCCCTCCGAGAATGCGCATCACATCACCACCTTGTTCAGGGGATACTCGACGATCCCTTGCGCATTCGCTTCCTTGAGCTTCGGAATCAGTGTCCAGGCGGTGTGTTCTTCGATGACGGTATTGACCGCAACCCATTCGCCATCGGCCAATGGCGCGACGGTCGGATTCTTCAACGCCGGTAGCAAGCCCAGAACCGCAGCCAAATCTGGCTTGCGCACGTTGAGCATCAGGCCAACCCGGCCCTGAGCGGCCGTGGCCCCGGAGAGCATTACAGCCAGGTTTTCGATCTTGCGCCGCCCTGCGGGATCGGCCCAGGCCG
>WNFC01003247.1_pt1 | contig 17577 bp, 6 predicted proteins | sample 5400541 | NCBI WGS metagenome assembly WNFC01 (sample SAMN13153342, study PRJNA577476) | soil metagenome | isolation source: 120 cm saprolite under Douglas fir tree site 2 hole 2 replicate 1 | place: USA:California | collected 2015-04-18
GCCCAATCTGGCGACGGCGAAGCCTGCTGCCACTGGGCCGACGAGATACGAAAATTGCAGGCTGGTCGCGGTGAGCGCATTGGCGCGATCGAGGGCGGCGTCGTCCACCAGGTGCGGCACAAACGCCCGTACCCCAGCTGTGGTTGCTGGCGAGAGCGCTCCGGCCAGCAACGCCAGCACGAAGACGTGCCAGAGCTGCAACGATCCCAGGGCGTAGAGCGTGGGAATCGCCGCGATGAGTGCCGCTCGGGCGAGGTTGTCGAAGCCCATCACCAGCCGCGGCTGGTAGCGATCCAGCAGACGCCCGAGGATCGCCCCGGTGACGACGCCGGGGAGGTCGAAGCAGAGGATGACGAGGCCCACCGCCACACCAGAGCTGGTCAACTGCAGCACAAACCAGAGCAAGGCGATGATGGTGAACTGGTCTCCGAGATACGAGATGCTCAGCCCCAGCCAAAGCCGCTGGAACGCGGGATGGCGCAATGGAGCGCCAACAGCATGTGATCCACCTCGACTCACGACTTTTGAGCCGCCTGAGGCGGCCAGTTGGGCCTTTCAATACCGAACTGCTTGGCGTACTCCGCGTTGAGCCGCTGCCAGCCGCCGAACTTCATCGCCTCGCCACCAACGATGCAGCCGATGGGAGTGCCGCTGAGAAGGTGATCCAGCACATCGAAACACATGTGCCACCCGGCAGCACTCATTGAGATGAAGCGGCGATCGATGTCGTGCCACAGCGTCAGGCGTGTGCCGAGACCTGTGGCTTCGAGTTCCCACTGGATATCGTTGCCACCCCAGTTGTACTCAAGCACCGATGGCGCGTCGGCTCGCGTCACTCTTGTTTCGGAAACCTGCGGCGTGCGCGCTCCCACCGTGGTGAGCTTCACCGTGGTTCCAACCGTCCCCAGGCTCCCATCGGCTTCAAAGGGCGCCCACTCGCGCAGATGCGCCGGGTCGGTAAGCGCCTGCCAGACTTTTTCCGGCGAGTGGCGCAGCTCTCTGACGAGAATGAGCGTCCACTTCTCTCCGTCCTTTCGTACCTGCGCCCCGCTGGCCGGACCCGGTGTGTACTGCTCGCGATCGGTCATCGTCTGCTCCTTGTCTTCCTGTTCGTTGGTGTTGCTTGATCCATGTGGTCGAGGTGGCGTACGAGAGCATCCACGTGAGCGGACCAGAACTGACGGAACGGAGCCAGCCAGGCATCCACCTCCTGAAGTGGGTCAGGTTTCAGCCGGTAGAGACGGCGCTGTGCGTCCACCGTGGATTCCACGAAACCGGCCTCGCGCAGCACGCGCAGGTGCTTTGACACGGTCGGCTGCGACAGACGAAGCTGACGCCCGATCTCTCCCACCGACTGTGGTGACGAGACCAGCAGGCTCAAGATCGCGCGGCGGTTCGGCTCCGCAATGATTTCGAACACAGATTCCACTCTCTTAGTATACTCCACAGAGCATCGGCAGCGCACCGGGAGCGCTGACGTACACCGCCGTTCAAGCCGCGGCCGTCGGCGCCCACCGGGCTGCCATCCTGCTGAACGGTTGCCCTTACTAGCGTGCCAGCTGGGTGAGCTGAATGAGGTTGCCGCAGGTGTCGTTCAGCATCGCAATGGTCGAGGCGGTCACGTCGGTGGGCGGCATCGTGAACTCGGCGCCGCGGGCCTTGATCCGCTCGTAGTCGCCCTTGATGTCGTCGGTGTAGAACATGGCCGCGGGCTGGCCCTGTTGAAAGATCGCCTGCTGATACGCCTTGGCTGCGGGGTTGTCGTTCAGCGCCAGCTGCAGCTCAGTGCCGTCCGGCTCCTCGGGCGAGGCCACGGTCAGCCAGCGATATGGGCCCTGACTGACATCGGCCTTCTTGGCAAAGCCCAGTACCTCCGTATAGAAGCGCAGGGCCTTGTCCTGGTCGTCCACGTATACATTGGTCAGTTTGATTTTCATTTCGTTTCTCCTTTGTCACGTTCGCGGTTTGGGCCGCGTCGTCTTCTCCTTGTCTTCCTGTTTGTTGGTGTTGATTGATCCGTGTGGTCGAGGTGGCGTTCGAGAGCATCCACGTGAGCGGACCAGAACCGACGGAACGGAGCCAGCCAGGCATCCACCTCCTGAAGTGGTTCGGCTCCGCAATGATTTCGAACACAGGTTCCACTCTCTTAGTATACTCCACAGAGCATATACATGTCAAGGTATATACAGGCAGGGGGGCCAAGGCAACGGTTTCAGTCGGCGTGCGGGGATGCGCCGTCTGACGCGTTTTTGGCGGGTGTAAATGGTAGAATTCTAAGGTTCTGGCTCGCTTTTGGTTGTAAATGTTGGAAGTAAGTTGTTGGAGTTTCACCAATTATCCTGGCGAGAGAGTTTTTCCTCCTCTGGCTGCTCAAGCCAATTTCTGAGAACGGTCAAGGAAGAGCACCTTTTGATCAACAGAATAATTGCTAAAGAATCAACAGCTTACTGTCAAAATTTACACCCTAGCAGACTCGTTGTAATAGAGCCAGGTCCGCGAGAGGAATGTGGCAAACGTGCCGGAGATCTCACCATCTGCGGCACGTTCAGGTCCAAAAATGCCCTGACATGTCGGAGAAGATGCAACATTTAGGCTACTCGTGCCTTGCTTTCACATGCCGCAGAATCTGTACGGCTGTGGTAGAATAGCAAAGAAGTTCGATGACAAGCGATAGAGGAGAGATGATGCATTCTTCTATTGAACAGTATCTTGAGTTCCTGCATACCAAGCGACGCACACCTGCGACCTTGAAGGTTATACAACATGACCTCACTCATTTTGTCGCTTGGTGGGAAATCACCCGACGACGGATCTTCGATCCAGCATTGCTGGAGTATGAAGACCTGCGTGACTGGCGGACAGTCCGCCAATGTGATGATGGGGCTGCCCCTGCCACTGTTAACCGAGGGCTGGCATCGCTCCGCGGGTACTGTCGCTGGGCTCTCGCCCGTCATCTGCTCCTTGAGAACCCAGCGACAGAGGTGAAGGATGTTCCAACAGAACCCTTGGCCCCACGCTCACTGCCTCCTGAAGCCATTGATGCCCTACTGCGGGCAATTCGTGCTGTGCCCAACGCAGTTCTTCGCGCTCGTGATGAAGCGTTACTGGCATTGCTCATCTATACGGGACTGCGTGTTCAAGAGATGTGTGATCTGCAACTCCGTGACCTCGACATCGGAAGTGGTACCATCACAGTCCGCAGTGGCAAGGCAGGCAAAGCCCGTCGTGTCCCACTTCATCCTGATGCAGAGCGTTTGCTACGTCGCTATCTTGAGGCCGTTCGCTGTCCAACTGGGTTGCCTGTCATCGGAAGTGACCAGGAGCGGGAGTTGCTCTTGGTTGGGATCGATATCACGACCAAAGGGCAGCCGACCAGACCTGGCATCACTCAGCGGGTCGCACAACGAACCGTGCAGCAATTAGGTAAACGTGCAGCGCAACAGTTGCGTATCGAGGCTCAGCATGAGCGGGGCATCACACGAAGCGAGTCTCTCAAGGACTTAGCCCGACGGCTGGAAACCGTCACACCACATATGCTGCGCCACAGCCTGGCACGGCGAATGCTGGAGCGTGGAGCGCAATTGCCTGAAGTACAACGCGTATTAGGGCATAGTCGGCTCTCGACTACGGGTATCTACCTCACACCAAGTGAGGAAGATGTGCGCTTAGCTATTGGCCGCGCTGGAATCTAACATTGGATAGTATTCTTCCTAATGCTGCGTTCGTTAAAACCGCTTGAAACAAAAACTATGGAGAAAAAGGCATAAGATGCCTCTAGAAGCCGACCCGTTTTGTTACTATATTTAACGAACGCAGCACTTAAGAACAGGATTTTGTGGCATTGAAGGATCTCACTAGCTTAAATCTTTGGTATCTCTACAGTTCAGACATGTCGGGAAGTCTAATCAACCTTCGAGGTCAGCTCTATGGCAAGTGGGAATGAATACATCGGGAAAGTGATTGGCAACTATCGAATAGTACAGATAGTTAGCAGTGGCGCTTTTGGCAGTGTGTATCTGGCCGAGCATACCATACTCACTGGTCGTATAGTTGCGATTAAACTGCTGCATTCTGCACTTGCCGGTTCTCAGAATGCTGAGCTTGACCGATTTCTTCAAGAAGCCAGACTGCTCGAAAAGCTCCGGCATCCCTATATCCTGGCTACCCTTGATGCCGGAGTATATGAGATAAGTCCCGATGGCAGTATTCCATACATAATGACAGAATATGCGCCTAATGGTTCCCTCCGTGACCGCATACGCCGACAGTATCCTGATTTGTTACCGCTATCTGAGGTGCTGACAATCCTTTCTCAAATTGGGAAAGGTCTCCAATACATACATCAGCAAAAAATCATTCATCGTGATCTCAAACCGGAAAATATCTTGTTTAATGCCGACGAGGAAGCCCTCCTTGCCGATTTCGGTATCGCCATTATAGCAGATATCGAACCTGACGAGCATACAATGGGTACTTTTGCTTACATGGCACCAGAGCAATTTCAAGGTAAGTCTAGCAGGAAGAGCGACCAATACTCGTTAGGTTGTATTGCCTACGAACTAGTCACAGGGCACGTCCCATTTATTTCAGTTGAGCAAGTGCTATATAAGCACCTCTACGAGTTGCCAATTGCACCAAGGCAATTCAATCCCCAACTGCCAGTCTATATCGAACAAGCCATCCTCAAAGCGATGGCAAAGAACCCTGAAGATCGCCATAGGAATGTAGCAGCGTTCATCAGTGCATTGTACACCTCCCATAAGACCAAAGAAGAGTGGTTAGAAGAGGGTAATGTCCACTATAGAGCTAAGCACTACGAGGAAGCACTTGCTGCCTTTGAACAGGCTATTCGACTTGATCCTAACTTCGCACCTGCTTATAACGATCAGGGGGCTGTCTTGCGTACCCTCCGCCGTTACCAAGAAGCACTTGCCGCTTTTGAGCAAGCTATTCAACTTGATCCCAAACTTGCCTTTGCTTACCACGGCAAAGGCCTCGCTCTGGGCGGTCTCGAACGGTACGAAGAGGCACTTAATGCCCATGAGCAGGCCATTCGGCTAGACCCTAACTTAGCTTATCCTCATAACGGCAAGGGTTATGTGCTTTTGAAACTCCAACGCTACGAGGAAGCACTTGCTGCCTTTGAACAGGCTATTCAACTTGACCCCAACTTTGATCTTCCCTACTATAATAAGGGAAACGTTCTCTCTGACCTTCAGCGCTACGAGGAGGCTATTGCTGACTATGATCAGGCCATCGAACTCAATCCCGAGTATGCTGCTGCCTATAACAATCGAGGCTGGGCTTACTATCAACTTGAAGAGTATCAACGGGCTATTCAGGACTATGAGCGGGCCATCGAACTCGACCCCACCTATGCTGTTGCCTACAACAATCGAGGTCTTGCTTATGCCGACCTCAAAGAATACCACCGTGCTATTCAGGATTATGAACGGGCCATCGAACTCGACCCCACCTATGCTGATGCCTATAACAGGCGAGGGTTCTCTTACTACAATCTTAAACAATATCAACAAGCTATAGCAGACTATAACCGTGCTATTGAACTCGACCCTAATAAAGTCTCAGCTTACTACAACAGAGCTACCGCCTACTATGAGCTTAAAGAGTACCAGCAATCTATTGCCGATTTAGACCGGGCCATTGTTCTCGATGAGACATACAGTTGGGCGATAGCGCAACGCGGGGAGACCTATCGTCTAATGGAGCGCTATGAGGAGGCGCTGGCTGACTTTGATCGAGCCATCGCCCTTGATGAGAACTATGCGTGGGCCATTGGTAGTCGTGGTCAGACCTACCGGCTGCTGGGACGCTACCAGGAAGCCTTGGCCGATTTAGACCGTGCTATCACTCTCGATGGCACCACAGCCTGGATTTTTGCTGAACGCGGCGAGACCTACCGTCTATTGGAACACTACCAGGAAGCTTTGGCCGACTTTGACCAAGCACTCGAACTTGATCCTAGCTATACCTCTGCTTGGTATAACAAAGGAAATATACTCTCTGAACTCCAGCGCTATGACGCAGCATTGAAGTCATACGAGCAAGCCCTCATACTCCATCAACAAGTAGGAGACCGCTTAGGCGAGGCTGATGTCCTTAAAGCTATCGGCGGTGTGCAGCAACTCCGTGATGACCGAGAGACAGCCTTGGCATTCTACGAACGGTCACTAAGTATCTATCAAGAGCTGGGAGACATGCATGGAATAGCAGTGACGCAGCATGCAATGGCGGATGTGCAAGTGCAGCAAGGACAAGTGGAGGAGGCTATAACACTCTACCAACAAGCCCTGGCACTCTATCGGCAAGTAGGAGACCGAGCAGGCCAGACGAATGTCCTCGAAGCGATGCCACAACTCCGTTCAAGCCGATTTGAAGTCTTTATTTCCTACGCTCACGAAGATGAAGAATTTCGGAATGAACTGGTAACACACCTGGACTTTTTGAAGCGACAGGGACTCATTCATTGGCATGATCGCAAGATTGACGTGGGTACAAGTGAGATCGATACACACTTAAATACTGCCCAAATCATTCTGCTACTTATCAGCGCGTCTTTTCTGGAATCAGACCTCTGCTATGAAGTTGAGATGAAGCGAGCGATGGAAAGACACAACGCCGGAGAGGCTCGTGTGATACCTATTATTCTCCGCCCACTCGATTGGATGAATACCCCAATCGGCATACTTCAAGCACTTCCTTTAAATGCTAGACCTTTAAGCACATGGCAAAACCGTAGCGAGGCATTTTCCAACGTTGCTAGAGGCATCCAAGAAGTAATTGAGGAACTAAACACGAGTCTTGTAGGAAGCGCGCCATCATTTGGTACAGAATCAACAGCATCAGCGCCTACGAAAGCCATTGAGATATTCTATTCTTACGCCGACGCAGACGAGGAGCTAGTCGACAAGCTAGAGAAAGAACTGACTCGTTTGGAGCGGCAAGGCTTCATTACAAACTGGCATCACCGTAAGGTACACGCGGGACAAGAATGGGCACAGGAAATCAATAGGCATTTAAATAGTGCTCAGATCATTTTGTTATTTGTCAGCCCAGACTATCTAACATCAGAGTATTGTTACAGCGTCGAAATGAAGCGGGCGTTGGAAAGACACAACGCTGGGGAAGTTCGTGTGGTTCCTATTCTCCTCCATCCTGTCAATTGGGAACGTATGCCATTTGGGAAACTTCAACCACTACCTACAGACAATAGGCCTGTGTCTTTGTGGCCAAGTCCCAACGATGCATTCCTAGATATCGCTCAAGGTATCCAACGTGTGATTCAGGAGTTCTACACAAACCTTACACCAGAGTCGAAAGTGTTGGAACCGACGAAAGCCATTGAGGTCTTCTTATCCTATACTCACGAGGATAAAGAACTACTAGATGAGCTGAGAAAACATCTGATCCCTTTGAGACGACAAGGTCTTATCCTTGACTGGCATGACAGCGAAATAAATGCAGGTGAAGAGTGGGTACAGGAGATCGATAGGCACTTGCAAAGCGCCCAAATCATTTTACTACTCATAAGTCCAGCTTATCTAGATTCATCTTATAACCACAGCATTGAAATGATGCGGGCAATGGAAAGACACGAAGTCGGCGATGCACGTGTGATTCCTATCATCCTTCGTCCCGTCAATCGGACAGGCGCTCCATACGAAAAGCTCCAAGCTCTACCTAAAAATGGTAAATCTGTTACCGAGTGGCAAAATCGTAACGCCGCATTTTCAGATATTGTGAGAGATCTCCAAGCAGTCGTTGAGGAACTGAATGCCCAGCCGCTATCCATCAGTTCCACACCATTAGTGTCAGTACAGGCAGAGTCTATTGAGATTTTCTATTCTTATGCCGACAAAGATGAAAGAGTACTGAAAGATATAAGAAGCCATTTAGGGTTTTTGGTGAGGCAAGGCCTTATCACTGATTGGTACGACCGCATGATTAGTCCAGGAGCAATGAGGCAACAAGAGATTGATGCCCATCTAAATAGAGCTCATTTAATTTTGCTTCTTGTCAGCCCAGAATATCTTGCCTCAGAGTACTGCAAAGCTGAGATGAGGCGCGCTTTGGAAAGGCACGAAGCAGGAGAAGCCCGCGTCATTTCTATTATCCTCCAACCAGTTGAATGGAAGAACACGCCTCTTAGCAAACTCCCAGTTTTACCAAGGGATACGAGACCTATAACTGATTGGTTGGATCGAGACGCAGCATTTTTAGATGTTGCTCAGGATATTCGACAAGTCGTCGAAGAATTGATCTTTGAACAATCAAAGTCCCCCACTGTCTGGAAAGTGCCATACACACAGAACCCGTTCTTCACAGGCCGCGAGGAAGTTATACAGCATCTACATGATGAATTCAACGACAAAACAGCAACCTCACCACATCTAGTAACAATCAGAGGTCTTGGTGGTATTGGTAAGACGCAAACCGCCGTTGAATATGCTTATCGTTACCGCGACGATTACCAAGCCGTACTATGGGTAAGAGCCAATGAACGTGAAACACTTATTTCTGACTTCGTAACCATTGCCGATCTGTTGGACCTGCCTGAAAAAGGTGCCCAGAATCCGAGCCTCACAGTCAATGCGATCGTACATTGGTTGACAGCGAATGCGAACTGGCTGCTCATTCTCGACGATGTTGAGGATTTGGAAATGGTTCGCACCTTTATTCCCTCAACAGGCAAAGGACATCTCCTCTTCACAACTCGTCTACCCGCAGAAGCAACAGATACAATTGACCGAGATATTGAACTCTTCAATATGACTCTTGAGGAAAGCGCACTGTTCCTCCTCCGTCGAATAAAGAACATTGGATCGGGGGCTTCGCTCGACGAAGCTTCAGGAGGAAATTTCACAAAAGCCGAGGAAATTTCACAAGCTATGTCGGGTCATCCTCTTGCACTTGCTATAAGTGCAGAATACATAGAGACAAACCACTGTAGCTTATCTACTTTTCTCAAGCTCTACCAGAGGGAAGTTAGCAAACGACTCGGACAGGGCGGAGGGCTTTCTTTTGACTATCCTCCATCTGTCGCCATTATTCAGTCGCTGACATTTGAGCAAGTATCACTAATCACTTACGACGTCCTGCTGGCTGTCTCACCTGATCCCATTCCGATTGGAGGAAAGCTGGAAGTAGCCATCTACCTGAGTATAGCAGGCTCCAGTAGCAGCGGACACCTGCTCGAAGTCCCCAGAGATGAGGCGGCACGAAGCGAACTCAATATGTTTCTGAATGCTCCTGGCTTCCAATTCGATGGTGACAACGCTGCAAGCCTGCCATTTGCCGTCTCTGCTGAGAGAGAGGTCATTTCCGAGGGGAGTATACCACAAGTTGTTCGCTTCAACCTGATTGCCCTTCGCCCTGGTCCAACCACGATTTCCCTGGAACTGTATCGAGAATCGACCTTTGAGACGACGCTGAAAGCCGAGGTGCAAGTCACCAAGATACATACAGGCGCGCTACCCAAAACATCTATCGCGGCTCGGCCACGCCCTGTCCTCTTCCCTGACTTCCTGCTCCAGATATCTACCGAATGGTACGAGACTAGCTTGGCATGTGCGTTCCACTACTCTTTCAGTAGCTTGCATGCATCGCTGCTGCCCGCCGAGGGAGCCAATTACCACTCCGAATGGTTGCCTGCTCAGTGGATTGAACGAACATATGACTTGCTGAGGAACACCCTTGAAGATGTCGCCAGTTGCCTCCTAGAGGATACTCAGTCCCGCCTGGTCTCGTTCGGTCAATACCTCTTCCAGCATATATTTCCATCTGACCTACAGCATGAGTTTCGGCATCTAGCACTCTTTGGGGAATCTTCCACGCTGTTGATCCTGGCTGATCAAGATGCCTGGGCCCCGTGGGAGTTGTTGCATGATGGACAAGCATTCTTGGGTGAACGCTTCGTTATTGGACGATGGCCCCAAGAGTTGGATGATACATGCCCCTACGAATTTCCGGTGGGTACCATGCATATTGCTCATTATGCCAATGTCCAAAACCCCCTGGCCGAGCTGTGGACAACCTTGCTTGATCCACCAGGCGCACCTCCTCCCGACATCTTACCTGGCGGTATGTTCGATAGCCTTGGCTCGACCGAAGAGATGCGAGGCCTATACTTAATGCGCTTTGGACAATCGCCAGGATCAACAGACATGCAAGATGCTCCAGCACAATACATCAGCATGGATGCTGGCAACTCCATTGAGCATGAACTCCGGCCAGTGAAGCTCAACTTGCGACGCAATCGACCATTGGTCAGTTTGGGGTATATGAGTGCTGGCCTGCCAGAGTTGACGGCACTGGAGCATACCTGGGCTCCAACATTTATTCGTGCAGGGTGTAGTGCTTTCGTCGGGTCCCTGTGGGCCGTGCAGCAATCCGTTGAGGCCGCTTTCATCAGCAGCTTCTACCGTCGTCTCTGGGCGGGTGACTCGCTTGGAGGAGCTCTCAAAGCAGGTCGCAGGCTGGCCCAGATGGCAGCTCCCGAATCTCCCGATTGGCTGGCTTATGTTCTCTTTGGTGATCCTATGGCACGTCCCTACCGACCCACCAAGGGGCAGGGGTACACCCTTCTTGAGCCTATTGGTTGGGACATAGACGCGCCGTTGCTCCCGGACGTTCCGGTTCGCTGTCGCGTTAGTCTGAGGCGAAAACCGCCGATATGGCACGAAGAGCAAATCATCGAAGTTGCTGAGACACTTGCGTTTGATCATTTACAAGTTCATGTCGTGACCTTTGATGTGCAAGTGACTCCTCCTTCACCGATCGAGATGACACGTACCCCAGAAGGTGACTACCTGGGCTGGTTTACTCTGGTTGCGCCTTCTGAAATGGCAGGTGAGGAGGCTCTGGTTCAGGTTCACTTCGCAGATGGGAAGCAGCCAATTCACAGCCTGACCTTTTCACTCAAGATTGGGATAAGGGGAGATGGTGAGCGATGAAAGGTATCTGTGCTTCAGTAAGTACTCAGAGAATGGGTTCTTTCCTGCAGATCATCGTTGAGCAGGAAGGCTATATGATTGATTGGCTGAAGTTCGCAAGATCGGACAAAGCAACTGATGAACTTCTTCAAGCCTGGACTGAAGAGGTACTCAAATCTTTCCGAGATCTTGAACGCGCTGTCAACAGGGCAAAAAGTGTGCATTTAGATCAAGCACTGTGTAAGGCTCAACTCCTTCAGTTAGCGAAGTGGGGACGACGCGCCTACTACCTTTTCTTCAGTGAAGATGCCCGTCAACATCTGGCTGAACGTTTCCAGGAGATAGAGCAGGAGGAAGAGATACCTGCTCCCACGTTTATCTCTAAATTTGTTCCTTTTCCCTGGGAGGTACTCTACGAAGGGGATGACTACCATGCGTGTGATCCAGGTAAGTTCTGGGGTCTCAGTTACTCCCCTGCACGTAATCTCACTCCAGACAAACACCGTCTCCGTTACCCCAAGGAGCAGACTCTCCCATCAGATATGCTCCTATGCCTCCATCGTAAACTACATCAGGCCCATCAATTTGAATGGCCCGAGATCGAAAAGTTAGTCAGAGCCACTAAGTACGACCGCTTTCTTTTACTCGGATCGGCAGGTGGGGTGTTGAAGGCTCAGAATGGCGAAGCCTTGCTTGAGTATCTGGATCAGGCTAGCCACAATATGCTGCACTTTGCCTGTCACTGCCGACAATACGAAGCTGGCACTGATGCTCTGCTCATCTCCCTCATCGACGAGCAAGGAGGCGATGTTGATCAACATGACATCGAACTTGAAACCTACACGTTTGTGGATAGGCAGGGGAAATTCCAGCGCCAACCGCTCGTTTTTCTCAATGCCTGCCAGTCGGCAGGTGATTCCGATGACTTGCGCAAGACCTTCAACCTGCCAAAAGTGTTTATCGAACGTGGTGCAGCAGCGATCGTTGCTACAATTTGTCCCGTACCTGATCTCTTCGCTGCCGCCTTCGCTAAAGTCTTTTATCAGTTTTTCTTGCGTGGTCAAGAAGTTACCAATCCAGTGACCAAAGAGATCACTTTTAGGTCAATGACCATTGGAGAAGCACTGCGTGCAACGCGCTGGTATTTTCTGGAGCGCCATAATAATCCTCTTGGGCTTGCGTATGGTCTGTACAGCCCTGCTTATTATCGACTCGCCCAGCCACCAAATGTTGGAGGTATCTTCCGATGACTGACTCCGGCTCCTTACAAAAAGATCTAACGATTGTAAATGAGAAATTGAGAGACACAAAATCTTGATGTATTTTGAACTAAATGTTACATTGAAGTTTACATATGATTAGTAGCCAGTCTGCGACAGTTTATTCAAACTCTTGTCAGTAGTGAGGTTCACGCGCTGTGCTTTTCAGTAAGAAAAACGATGCCGAAGACTCTCAGCCTTTGATCGATCACAGGAAAATCTTTATTGATCGAGAGGCTGAGCTTCTGTTCTTCGTACAGAATATCCTCAAACCTGAGAAGCCTACCCATAACATTATCTCTATTTGGGGACAAGGAGGAGTAGGTAAATCAGCTCTGTTAGCTCGGTTTATAGACGAAGCCCACACCGCCGAGTTTAAGGACTACTGTCTGACAGCACTGGTAGATGAACGGCAGACCACTCCCGCTAGTATGATGGTGAAATTCGCAGACCAACTACATATCGCCGGTGAATTCGAAAAAGCACTGGTACGCTACAGAGAGAATTTGCGTAAGCTACAAGTGGAGCACGAAACAGTACAACAGGAAAGCGTTTTGCAGAGAACACCTGACTTGATGGGCGCGATAGCTGAAGGGGTACCGATTGCAGGATCACTATTAAACGAGGGGGTAATCGGTGATCTGACTAGAGCGTTTGTGAAAGAACTCAATCATACAGCCGAGACCCGAGTCAAGTTTAGTAATAATCGGACAAAACGCCGACGGCGGATAATCCTCTTCCTTGATACCTTCGAACAGTTAGCCACCCAAATTGCCCCCTGGTTGCTGGACTATTTTTTAGAAATCGACCTTAGTACGAATGTGGTATTGGTGGTGTCTGGACGTGATCCGATCGAGCAATCCACTCCCGATGACTTCAAACGCTGGCTGCCATACCTTGATAACAACGATATCTACCTGATTGCTCTAAATAGTTTCACCGAAGACGAAACCCGCGCTTACCTGGCAGAGCAGGGAATTACCGACCTTGAACGCATCAGCACAATCTGGCAACTTTCGCAGGGGCTACCACTTTATCTAGCCCTGTTGACTGCCAACCCACAGGGTAAAGTTGACCCAACAGCAAACGTTGTTGCCAACTTTCTGCGTTGGATACCAGAGCAGGAGCAAGTTAAACGTCGACTGGCTCTAGACGGCGCTCTTTTGTCCAGACCTTTCAACCAAGATGACCTGGCAGCATTTACCTATCTGTCAGAGCAAGAGCGGCCCATCCTCTATCTCTGGCTGATCCAACAACCCTTCGTACGCGGCAATATACGAGACGGTCGTTACAATTATCACCAGTTGGCACAGGAGCTATTTAGCCGCCACCTGTACCAGCATTCTCCGAGTCAGTGTCACGCTACCCGAAGAGCGTTGGCCAATCACTACCAACGATGTATTGAGCAAATGCAGGCGAAAGGCAGGGAAGAGGCATACAGATCAGCCGAGTGGCTGGAACTGGCGCTGGCATTGATATGCCAACTGTTCTTGTTGCCGGATGAAGCTAGCCATATCAGGGCTATCGAGCAAGTGCTCGATGCCTACGAACACGCAAAGCAAACGGAAGAAATAATTAGGGTTCTACACGAAATCTCCCAGGAACAATCTTCCAACCAAGCAAATGCTGGGGCCCGGGAGACATCCAGGCAATTACTGCAATATATTGAGGCAGATCAAGCGAGCAATGAATTTCTGGCAGCAACAAACTACTTGTTGGAGAAAGTGAATGTCGAACCCTCATTTGCGCCAGAACTGCTGACATTTCTCTATCACAAACGCGGTATTGCCCACCGCTTGACCGAGAAGTACCAGATGGCGATCCAGGACTTCGACCGCGCTATTTCACTTGGTCCTACATATGCCGATGTCTATTACAACAGAGGGCTTGCTTACGTCGATCTTAGAGAGTACCAGCAGGCTATTGAAGATTTTAATCGTGTTCTTGATCTTGCACCTACAAGCGTTTGGGCTTATGCTGCTCGTGGTCGCACCTACTATCATTTACAACACTATGAAGAAGCTCTGTTCAGCTTCACCAAGGCTCTGGAATTATGCGTTGACGAGCCGATTCCTGAATATGTGTTGGATACCATACGCCACGCGCCACAAACGATTGAGTCTGAAGTGAAGGCCGAATTCATAGCTACACTGGCTCCGCATCTACCCGAACAGCTACTAGCAGAAGCTGTGATAGCCGTGCAAGGGATAGATAAAATGGAGATACGTGTACAAGCACTGCGCAATTTGGCAGAGTATCTACCTGCTAAGTTGAAAGCTGAAGTGTTACGAGAAGTAGAGAGAATAGCTCATGAGCTAGAAAAAGAACTTCCGCAGGAATCGCTTATCACCTACAGCATCATGCTGGCTGTATCGGCTGATTCAATCCCGATCGGTGGAAAACTTGAAGTAACTATCTATCTGAGCCCAACTAGCTCGAAAGTTGGTAATGGATACATCCTCGAAATCGCTAAAGATGTGGCAGCAAGAAGCGAACTCAATATGCTTCTCAATGCTCCTGGCTTTCAAGTCGATGGCAATAGCAATGCGAGCCTTCCATTTGACTTCCATGCTGATGAAGAGGTCGTTTCCGAGTTGGTCGCCTCACAAGCGTATCGCTTCAATCTGACTGCCCTCCGTTCTGGCACAGCAAAGATTACTGTTGAACTCTATCAAGGATCGACCTTCGAGACCGTCCTGACTGCTGAAGTACACGTCACTAAAGTTGATGCAGCAGTTTTCCCAAAACCACATGTTACAACTCAACCACGCCCTATTCTTCTGCCTGACCTCATGCTCCAGGTGTGTACTGACTGGAATGAAGCTGGTTCGGCATGCGTTTTCCACTTCTCTTTCAGCAGTTTGCGTTCATCACTATTACCTGCTGATATAATCGATTATCACTCTGATATGTTGCCAAGTAGATGGGTTGGGCAGATTCACGGACTGTTAAGGGAAATACTGGAAGATGGCATCGGTGCCCTGCTCGAGGATGCCTACTCGCGCCTAGTCTCGTTCGGCCAATACCTCTTTCAGCGCGTATTTCCTCCAGAATTACAACGTGAGATTCGTAATTTAGCACAGTTTGGGCGGGTGTTCACTTTGTTGATTCTGACTGACCAGGACGCCTGGATACCCTGGGAGTTGTTGCATGATGGGCAAGCTTTTCTGGGTGAGCATTTCATCGTCGGACGATGGCCCCAAGAATTGGATGAAACCTGCCCTTACGAATTCCCGATTGGTACTGTGCATATTGCCCATTATGCCGACGTACAAAGCTTATCGGCCGAGATGTGGGCGACGTTGTTTGAGTCAGCTGGTACACCCCATCCTAACATTCTGCCTGGCGGTATATTTGACAGCCTTGGCTCGATCGAGGGGATGCATGGCCTATACCTCATGCGCCTCGGCCGATCTCCAGGCCAAACTGACTTGCGAGATGCTCCAGTACAGTACCATGAAACAAGTCGGAGTAACCCTATCGAACAAGAACTTCAGCCTGCGAAGCTTAATTTGAGACGCAACAGGCCACTGGTCACTTTAGGGTATATGAATGCCGGTCAGGCAGAATTGACAACACTTGAGGAGACCTGGGCACCGACGTTCATTCATGCTGGATGTAGTGCTTTCGTCGGATCCCTCTGGGCGGTGCAGCGAACTGTCGAAGCCGCATTCGTCGCTAGCTTTTATCGTCGTCTGTGGGCTGGTGACTCGCTTGGAGAAGCTTTTAAAGCAGGTCGCAAACTGGCGCAGATGGCGGTTCCTGAGTCCTTCGACTGGCTGGCCTATATGCTGTTTGGCGATCCCATGGCACGTCCCTATCGACCAGTGAAAGGACAGGGCTATGCCGTTATTGAGCCTATCGGTCGGGAGATGGACGATCCGTTGTCAGCAGGCAGTGCAGCTCGTTTCCGTGTCAGCTTGCGACGAATACCCCCAATATGGCATGAGGAGCGAGTTATCGAAGTGGCGGAAGACCTTACCTTCGAGAATCTGGAAGTCAATATCATAGCCTCCGGTTTACAAGTAACCCCTCCTTCACCTATCGTTATGTCGCGAACTCCATCGGGCGACTACCTGGGTTGGTTCACTCTCGTTGTACCGCCTAATGCTGCGTTCCTCAAAGACGATAAGAAAAGGGATTGGCTTGTGGAGCCACACTGTTTTACTTTTGGCCTCACTTTTATGATAGCACCAATGAGGAACGCAGCACTAATACTACAGCAACACTTAAAAGTGGTAAAATGCTTCGGGGAGGTGAAGCAGATGACCACAGAAGAACAGGCAGAAAGCCAGGAGGAGAACGAACGGGATCTCCTCGCCAACGGAGCCCAGGAGTTAGCAACGCTGCAAGAACGGATCGGCTGCCACTTTCGGCGGGCAGAGGTGCGAGAGCGGGTCGGTCGTTTCCTGAGAGGGTTGCTGAGCGGGGTGGAGCGCAAGAACGGCTGGCAACTAGCCGAGGAGTTGGACGAAAGCGGCCCGCAGGGAGTGCAGCGCCTGTTGCATGCCGCCGATTGGGACGAGGAGGCGGTGCGAGACGAGCTACGAAGCTATGTCATAGAACACCTGGGAGAGGAGCATGCCGTGCTGGTCGTAGACGAAACAGGCTTTGTGAAAAAAGGGAAGAAGTCGGTGGGAGTGGCGCGGCAGTACAGTGGGACAGCGGGACGACGCGAGAACAGCCAGGTGGGAGTGTTTCTGTTATATGCCAGCGCGAAAGGGCATGCCTTCATTGACCGTGCGCTCTATCTGCCCGAGGAATGGATGCAGGATCGGGTCCGCTGCCGGGAGGCAGGGATCCCCGAGTCCGTGAGCTTTGCCACCAAAGGCGAGTTGGCCCGGCAGATGTTGGCACGGGCTTTTGTGGCAGGAGTGCAGGCCGACTGGGTGGTAGCCGATACGGTCTATGGCTATGATGAGATGCGTGACTGGTTGGAGAGCCAGCAGCAGCAGTATGTGCTCGCGGTGCCCGAGACGCACACGGTCTGGAGCCAGGGTGAGCCACAACCGGTGGGACTGCTGGCTGCGCTCTTGCCGCCAGAGGCCTGGGTACCCCTCTCAGCCGGAGAGGGCAGCCAGGGGCCGCGGCTCTACGACTGGGCCTGGCTGCAATTGCCCTATGAACGCGCGGGGAGCCAGGGATGGGCCTCGTGGGTGCTGATCCGACGCAGTCTGGCCGAACCAAGCAAACGGGCGTACTACCGCGCCTGGGGCCCAGCCTCAACCCCGCTTACGAAGTTGGTGCAAGTTGCAGGCTCACGCTGGCCGATCGAAGAGGGCTTTGAGCAAGCGAAAGGAGAGGTGGGCCTGGATCAGTATGAAGTGCGCAGCTGGACGGCCTGGTATCGCTTCATCACCCTCGCG
>WNFC01003248.1_pt1 | contig 17576 bp, 16 predicted proteins | sample 5400541 | NCBI WGS metagenome assembly WNFC01 (sample SAMN13153342, study PRJNA577476) | soil metagenome | isolation source: 120 cm saprolite under Douglas fir tree site 2 hole 2 replicate 1 | place: USA:California | collected 2015-04-18
CCACCGCAGCCTGACATCTCGTCACGGCCCGCGACCTACAGCCCGGCCGGACTCCGGCCTGCCCGCCAGGCACCCCGCACCATTACCCGTTGTCACACTCAGGACTAACGTCAAAGACCTGGCACCAAAGGTGCCCTAGTTCGGGCCCGGTGTCAGCTTCTCCCACGGTGAGCCAGGCAGCCCGGAGTGCGCCACGGAACGATGTGGCCACTGCCGGGCTCCGCCTGGTACTCAGTCACCTCGCATAGTGCATGGCCGGGCCAACCGTCTAGATAATGTGGTTGGCCTGGAGGAATGCTTTGGCTACGTCGGCCGGCTGCTGCTTGTCGATGGCGACCGCCTTGTTCATCGCGATGATGGCGGGGGTGGTGAGCAGCGCATTGACCTGGTTGATGATGCTGAGGAACGCCTGACCGCCGAGCTGGTCGAGCTTCGGGGTGTTGATGACCAGGGCAATGTTCTGGAAGCCGAAGATGTTCTTGGGGTCGGTGAGCACCGTGTATTTCCCGCTGGCCAGCTGCGGGTCGGTGGTGAACACGTTGACTGCGTTGACGGCACCGGAGTCGAGAGCCTGGTACTGGAGCCCGAGCGCCAGCGATTTGAAGGTGAAGTTATGGATGCCGTAGACCTTCTCCATGCCGACCGCGCCTTCTTCGCGGCCCTCGAACTCCGGCCGGGCCCCGAGCGTAAAGTGCGGGATCTTCTTCAGGTCGGCCGTGGTCTTGAGGCCGTACTTCGCCGCATATGCCTTGGTCACCGCGATCGCGTCGGTGTCGAAGAACGGGGTCATGTCGCTCATCGACTGGCCGCGCTTGGCGTAGAAGGCCTTGGCCAGGTTGTATTCCTGCTGCGGCGTGGCAGGGATGGTGTTGATCCCGGCCACCGTGGCCACCGACTCGCCGGTGTACTCGGGGTAGGCGTCGATCTGCCCACTGGTGAGCGCCTTGTCGATGACCTCGGTTGCCCCGATGTTGGGCTTGTAGTTGACGGTGTAACCCTTGGCCTCCAGTGCCAGCTTGTACAGCGCGCCGAGGATGAATTCCTCGGTGAAGTCCTTCGTGCCGAGCGTGAGCGACTTGCCGCTCCCGACGGCCGACGGACTCGAAGAACTGCTGGTGCTGGTGCTGGCGCCGGCGCCGGTGCTACTGCTACTGCTGCTGCTGCACGCGGTCAGAAGGACGGCGGCGATCGCCAGCACGGCGAGCGCCGCGGTGCGCGGTAGTCTGCGGTAGCCGGGCACACGGCCCCCGAGCTGACGGGACATATTCTCCTCCGGTTGCCTTCTTAGGATTGCTGGATGACGAGATTGTCCGTGGCGGGTTCGGTGACGATGGCGGCTGTCCGGCTGAAACGGGTCTGCTTGCGCAGCGGCCTGGGTGTGGCCATGCGCTGGACGAGCGCCAGCAGTCCGTCGATCGCGAACGCGAGCACGGTGATCGCCAGCGATCCGGCGATCACGCCCGGGACACCATAGGTTGGCTCGTTGACGATAACATCGCCCAGGCCCCCGCCGCCGGCGAACGTGGCGAGCGTGGCGGTGGCCACGACGTACACGGTGCCGGTACGGATGCCCGCGAAGATCAGCGGCGTGGCGATCGGCAGCTCGACGCGCGTGAGCACCTGCCAGGGACGCATGCCCGCCGCGCGGGCCGCCTCGACGGCATTGCGGTCCACCTGCTCGACCGCCACGTAGGCGTTGGTCAGCATCACCGGAGCCGCCAGCACGACCAGCGCGACGAGCACGTTGGCGAAGCCGATCCCCAGTATGCCGATGCCGATGGAGATCAGCGCGAGGCTGGGGAGAGCGCGGAAGATGTTGGAGACGTTGATGGCCAGGAAGGAACCACGGTGCAGGTGGCCCAGCCATACCCCGAGCGGCACCGCGATCACCAGCGCCACCCCGACCGAGGCGAACGAGATGGCCAGGTGAGCCAGCGTCTTGTCCCGCATCAGGCCGGGATGATGACCGAAAAACGTGAACGTGTCGAGGAGTGTCCGCATGTCAGGCCCTCCTGCGGCGTGCCCACGGGGTGAGCAGCCGCTGAGCGGCGACCAGCAGTCCGTCGGCCGCCAGCGCCAGGGCGATGGCGAGCACGCCGGCCGCGATGAACTCGGTCTTGAAGCCGGTCTGGATCCCGTCGAAGATGGGCTCGCCCAGACCGCCGGCGCCGATGTAGGCGGCGACGGTAGCCAGGCTGATCGTCGTCACCGTCGCGATCCTCAGCCCGGCCATGATCGGGGGCAGGGCCAGCGGAAGCTCGACCCGTATCAGCGTCTGGCGACGGGAGAGCCCCATCGCCTGGGCTGCCTCGAGCGCGTCGGGCGGCACGGCGCGCAGCCCCACCAGGGTGTTGCGGAACAGGATGAGCAGCGTGTAGGACACCAGGGCGATCTCGGCGGTGAACCTGTTGATGCCGGTGACCTGCACCATGAGCTCGAAGAACGCCAGGCTCGGGATGGTGTAGAGAAACGCCGAAAACAGCGAGAAGGGAGTCTCGAACCAGCCCAGGCGATGCGCGATAAGCGCCGCGGCCAGCGCGATCAGCATCCCGACTCCGACGGCGATGGCGGTCAGTTCGATGTGCTCCACCAACCGCGGAGCGAAGCGCGAGCCGAAGTTATCAACGAACCAGGCCCCGCAGAACTGCCGGTTCTGCACGACACACGACGAGCCGCGCCCGAAGCTGGGGATGACCGGGCCCGGGCTCGGGGTCGGGCTGCCGCCGAAGGGCGCGAGCACGCTCACGGCGCAGGCGCCCGTGGCTCCGGGCCAAGCATGGCGGCGATGGCCTCCAGGCTCACGCTGCCCGTGGCCGTCCCGTCCTGGCCGAGCACGGCGACGCGGGTGGCCCCCGCACTGAGCATCAGCGAGAGCGCGTCGCGCAGCGAGGTGGCCGCCGTGGCCGACGGCAGCGCACCCCCCGAATACGGATCGAGCTCCAAGTCGTTCAGCGTCCACACACGCAGGCGCTTCAGGCCACGGTCCGCGCCCACGAAGTCGGCCACGAATTCATTTGCCGGCGCGGCCAGCAGGTTATCGGGCGTGTCGATCTGCACCAGGCGCCCATCGCGCATGATCGCGATGCGATCGCCCATCTTGATCGCCTCGTCGATGTCGTGGGTGACGAAGATGATCGTCTTGCGCACCTGGCGGTGCAGCCGCAGGAAATCGTCCTGCAGGCGGTCACGGGTGATGGGATCGATCGCGCCGAACGGCTCATCCATCAGCATGATGGGAGGGTCGACGGCCATGGCCCGCGCAACTCCGATGCGCTGCTGCTGGCCGCCGGAAAACTCACCAGGATAGCGGCGCAGGTCATCTTCCGAGCCGAGCCCGACCAGATGAAGCAGCTCAAGCGCGCGCTCGCGGATCCGGGCCTTGGACCACCCGAGCAGCCGGGGCACGGTGCCGATGTTGTCCTCGACCGTCATGTGCGGGAACAGGCCGATCTGCTGGAAGACATAGCCGATGCCACGGCGCAACTGCGAGACCTCGATTGCGTTCACGCTTCTGCCGTCGATCGTGATGTCGCCGTCGGTCATCGGGATCAGCCGGTTGACCATCTTCAGCGCCGTCGTCTTGCCGCACCCGGAAGGCCCGATCAGCACGCAGATCTCGCCACTGGGCACCTCGAAGCTCAGGTTCCCGACCGCGGCCTGCGGCCGACCGGGATAGCGCTTGGAGACATTCACGAAGGCGATTGGCGCAGCGGTAGTAGCGGGCCGCCCAGCTGCCACCTGAGTACCCTCGCTAGAGGCCATATCGCTCCAGTTCGTACAACCTGCGCTCAGGACGAACTCGATCAAAAAACCGTACGCAACGAACGTATCGGCCAGGCCACGGTATCTCATCATTAAGACAGCGGGCCAGGCTAGCTCACTCTGACCGCGTCGTCGAGGCGGAACGTTCCGTCAGGACGGCGATAGCGAACATCACCGACACTTCCAGGGAGGTGAAGCCGATGACGATCATGCTGAATGGAAGTGACCTGACTGTTACCCAGGTCGTCGCGGCCGCCCGGCATGGCGAGGCCGTCGCGCTGGCGCCGGAGGCGATAACCGCGATGCGCCAGGCGCGCGCGGTGGTGGAGCAGGTCCTGAACGACGGCGAGCCGGTATACGGCCTGACCACAGGGGTCGGTGAGCGCAAGGCGTTCCTGCTCGACCCGGCCGAACGGCACCGGTTCAACTACCGGCTGGTCCTCAACCACCGGATCGCGCAGGGCGACGCCGCCCCGGCCGACGTGGTCCGCGGCGCGATGGTCTGCCTGGCGAACAGCTACGCCAAGGGCGTGACCGGCGTGCGCCCCGAGCTCGCCGAGATGATCGTCACGCTGCTGAACGAGGGGTTCGCGCCGCCGGTGCGCAGGCTCGGCTCGATCGGCCAGGGAGATCTCGGCCCGATGGCCGACCTGGCCCACGGGCTCATCACCCGCAGCGGCTTCGAGGTGGCCGAGAACGAGGGGCTCGCCCTGGTCAGCAGCAACGCCTTCACCACGGCCTGGGCCTGCATCGCCATCGCCGACGCGGAAGCCCTGCTGTCGGTGTTCGACGCGGCGGGCGCGCTCGACCTGGAGGCGTTCGGCGCCAACCTCACCTGCCTGCACCCGGTCATCGAGCAGACCAGGCCCTTCCCCGGCCTGGCCGCAACGCTGCACCAGCTGCGGCTCCTGCTCAAAGGCAGCTACCTGTGGCGGCCGGGCGCGGCCAGGTTCCTGCAGGACCCGCTGACCTTCCGCTGCCTCCCGCACATTCACGGCGCGGCCAGGGACGCGCTCGACTACGCGCGGAACATCCTGCAGCTCGAGCTCAACTCCTCGCAATCCAACCCGGTCGTGGTGGTGCCCGAGCGCAGGATCGTCTCGGTCGGCAACTTCGACATCGGCCCGCTGGCCGCCGCGCTCGACTTCGCCAGGATCGCGCTGGCCCCGGTGGTCACCAGCGCCAACGAACGCGCGGTCAAGCTGTTGCAGGCGCCCTTCTCCGGGCTGGCGGCCGGCCTGGCAGCAAGAGCGGGCTCGCCCGACGACGCGCTGTCCGAGCTGGCGGTGGCCGGCCAGGCCATCACCGTGGAGGCCCGCACGCTGGCCCATCCGGTCTCCTACGAGCTGGCCAGCTCGGTGACGGCCGACGGCATCGAGGACCGGGCCACGATGGCGCCGCTGTCGGCGCGCCGGCTGGCCGACATGATCGGCCTGTGCGCCCGGGTGGCGGCGATCGAGCTCGTCGTCGCGGCCCAGGCCATCGACCTGCGCGCGCCGGGCCAGCTTGGCCTCGGGACCGAACGTGCCTACCGCATGATCAGGGAGCTCGTCCCGTTCACCCAGGCCGACGGCACGCTGCCGGCGGACTTGGAGCCCCTTGTCGAGCTCGTCACCGGAGGGGGCCTCACCCCGGCGGCGTGAACCCGGCCACTCAAGCTGGCACGATCCCCGGATAGCATGCGCCCATGCGGGAGGAAAGCCACGTACTTATCGGCGAGAGCTTCGTGGGCGAGGGTGCCGAGGCGGCCCATGTCAACACGGTCCTCGGCGACCGCGACGGCCCGGTCGGCACGGCCTGGGCCACGGCGCTGGCCCTGCCCAGGCCGGGCCACGTGGCGTTCGTCACCGTGCTGCGGCCGAACCTGCCGGTCAAGCCGCTGACCCTGTTCGTGAACAAGGCGCCGATCGCCGGGGACACGCACGCCGACCTCACCTGGGGCGCCGCCCAGGCGGGCGTGGCCGGCGGCGTGGCGGACGCGGTCGCCGACGGCGTCATCAGCGCCGAGGCCGCCGAAGACCTGCTGCTCATCGCCGCCGTCTGGGTAAATCCGAAAGCCCTCGACGCCGCGCTCGTCTACCAGAACAACCGCGCCGCGACCCGCCAGGCCCTGCAGGCGGGCGCAGAGGGAACGCCCAAGCTCGCCGACGTCCTGGCCGCCAGGCACGCCCCGGCCAACCCGTTCTTCACCCCCGCGTGAAGATCACGCACATCCGCCTCGACCGGATGCGGCTGCCCCTGGACCCGCCGTTCCACGCGGCCTGGGACCCGGTGCCGCGCCGCCACTTCGACGCCACCCTGGTCCGGGTGGAGACCGACGAGGGCGTCACCGGGTACGGCTCGGGCGACACCATGGACGGCTTCGAGCCGTTCGAGTCGCTGTTCACCGGGCGCGACCCGCTGTGCATCGCCGATCACGTCAAGACGATCGAGTCGATCGGCTTCCACGCCGGCCGCTACTGGCCGGTGGAGGCGGCGCTGTGGGACGTCATCGGCCAGGTGACCGGGCAGCCGGTCAGCGTCCTGTTCGGCGGGGCCAGCCGGCGGCTGCCGGCCTACGCCTCGTTCGGCGAGGCCAGAGGCCCGCAGGCCCGGGCGCAGGCGGCGGTGGCGGCAAAGGCGGCCGGCTTCCGGGCGGTGAAAATCAGGATTTCCCGAACGGACCCGGTATCGGGCCTCGACGCCGTGCGTGCCACCCGGGCGGCCGTCGGGGACGGCATGGCCATCATGGCCGACCTGAACCAGTGGTGGCGGATGGCCGGCGACACCTCGCCCGCGCTCGACCTGACGCAGGTTCGCCGGATCGCCGCCGAACTCGCCGAGCTCGGCGTGCTCTGGCTGGAGGAGCCGCTGCCCGGCGGCGACCTGGAGGGCATGCGCGCGCTGCGCCAGCAGGTCCGGGTGGCGGGCGGCGAGATGGCCAGGACCCCGGCCGAACTGCTCGACGCGCTCGCAGCCGGCGCGCTTGACGTGCTGCAGCCCGACGTGGTCCTGGCGGTCGGCATGCTGCGCACCCGGACCATCGCCGAGCTGGCCCTGCTGCGGCACCGCTGGTTCACCCCGCACACCTGGACGAACGGCCTTGGCCTGCTGGCCAACCTGCACGTGGTGGCCGGCGTGGGCGGCGGCCCCTACGTCGAGTTTCCCTACGACCCGCCGGGCTGGACCGAAGAGCGGCGCGACTTCTTCCTCGCCGAGCCGGTCCGGATCGACGCCGACGGCTACCTGACCGTCCCCGCCGCCCCCGGCCTCGGCGCGGCGATCGACCACGACGCCGTGGCCCGCTACCGCCTGCCCTAAACTCGGAGGAACCCCGCTATGACCTCGCCCGACGTGCTCGCCCCTGCCCTGGAACCGAGGAGCAGGCTGTTCATCGACGGTTCCTTCGCCGACGCGGCGGACGGCGCGACGCTGGACGCGATGAGCCCGCGTGACGGGGCGGTGCTGGCCCGGGTCGCGTCGGCGGGAGAGCAGGACGTGAACCGCGCCGTGGCCGCCGCGCGCCGTGCCTTCGAGGCGGGCCGCTGTGCCGCCGCCTCGCCCCGCAAGCGTAAGAAGGTCCTGCTCCGGCTGGCCGAGCTGATCCGGGAGAACGCCGAGGAGCTGGCTCTGCTCGAGACGCTCGACGTGGGCAAGCCGATCGGCGAGTCCAAGCGGGTGGACGTGCCCACGGCCGCGGCCGTCATCCAGTGGTACGCCGAGGCCATCGACAAGACCTACGACGAGCTCGCGCCGGCCGGCCCCAAGGCGCTGGTGCAGATCACCAGGGAGCCGCTGGGCGTGGTGGCCGCGGTCGTGCCGTGGAACTACCCGCTGATCATCACCTCGTGGAAGCTCGCGCCCGCGCTCGCCATGGGCAACTCGGTCATCCTCAAGCCCGCCGAGCAGTCCGCGCTGTCCGCGCTGCTGCCGCCGCGGCGCTGCGGGCCGGTACGGTCTGGGTCAACACGTTCGACGCGGCCGATGTGATGACGCCGTTCGGCGGCTTCAAGGAATCGGGCTACGGGCGGGACAGGTCGCTGCACGCGCTGTCGGCCTATTCGGCGTTGAAGACGACCTGGGTCAACCTCTGCTAGGAGCGGACCATGAGAGTTGGCTTCATCGGGCTCGGCCACATGGGCGGCCCCATGAGCCGCAACGTGCTCGCGGCCGGCCACGACCTCCTCGTGCACGACATCCGCCGGGACGCGGCGGCAGAACTCGAGGCGGCCGGCGCAACCTGGGCGGCCACTCCGCGCGAAACGGGCGCGGACCGGGACGTGGTCATCACCATGCTGCCGACCCCCGCGCACGTCGAGCAGGTGCTGCTCGGCCCGGACGGCCTGCTGGCCGGCCTGGCCGCGGGCTCGGTCTGGATCGACATGTCCACCAGCGTCCCGGCGGTCGCGGACCGGGTGCGCGCCGTCGCCGGGAAAGTCGACGTGCTCGACGCCCCGGTGAGCGGCATGGCGGCCGGCGCCAAGGCCGGCACCCTGCAGATCTTCGTCGGCGGCGAGGAAGCCGTCTACCAGCGGGTCCGGCCGCTGCTCGAGGCGATGGGCGACCCGGAGCGGATCTTGTACGTGGGCGGGCACGGGGCCGGCTACACGGTCAAGCTCATGCTCAACCTGCTCTGGTTCGCGCACCTGGTGGCCACGGCCGAGGTGCTCGCCATCGGCACCCAGTCCGGCGTGGACCTGGCTACCCTGCGCCGCTGCCTGCTGGCCAGCCCGGCGGCGAGCAACTTCCTCGAGCGCGACGTGCTGTCGGTGCTGGAGCGGGGCGACTACGACGACTCGTTCGCGCTCGCCCTGGCCTGCAAGGACCTCGGCCTCGCGGTCGACCTGGCCGGCCAGGTCGGCGTGCCCGTCGAGCTGAGCGCCATCGTGGAGCAGGTCTACCGCCGCGCCCGCGCCCAGTACGGCGACGCCGGCGGCGAGATGCTCCCGATCAAGCTCTACGAAGACCTGACCCGCACCCCCCTCCGCCTCCCTACACAGGATCGTGGGTGGTTACTGCCCTTATAGGGGGTTTGATCAAATCCACTATCCCCGATAGCTCGATGCGCCAACTCAAGATCGAAGCTACATTCGCACTCTGACTCAGCATGCCCCACCCTGCGCAGCTACGTCCCCAAAGTAAGCAACGGCATATAGGCATTCCCAGGACGGCCGTCGGCGCAAAGCGTAAGGCCGTCTCACTCTCTCGCGATGTGCGCTGGCGCGGCGCCGATCCGCTGGAGCGACATGCCCCGGACCTCGTTCCCGGGGCCACGCTCTGCCAGTCGTCCCAGGTCAGGATTCACTAAGCAATCCACCTTAACGGAGCACATTTAGTTACGTTCTTTCATTACGTTTCAATTAGTAACGTATAGAGTCACGTAACGAAATGTGGTAAACTTTGGATAGGCCAGCACGAAGGAGACCCCATGGCCAGCGACCACACCACTCCCACGGCCCGGGCCGCATGCAAGTACCCCGGCTGCGGCGAGCCTGCGGCCCAGGCGTCCGGGCCGGGCCGGCCCCCGGAGTACTGCGAAGGACGCGGGCACACCAAGGTCACGGCGTGGCGGGAGCGCCGTCGCCTGGCCGCCGCCGCGGCCGGGACGACGGCCAGCTCCGCCGATACCGATACTCCGGTGACGATGGCCAAGGTGACCGGCGCGGAACTGCTGCGCCTGCTGCGCGCGGAAGCCGACCGGGTCGCCGGCATCGCCGACCGGCTGCGTGAGGCCGTTGCGACGGTGACCGACCCGACCGCCGCCGAAGCCGAGGTCGAAGCCGTCCGCGCCGCCGCCGAGCAGCGCGCCGCAGCCGCCGAGGCCCGCGCGGCTGCCGCCGAGCAGCGCGCCGCCGAGACCGACCAGTGGCGCGCGGAGGCCGACGCGGCCGCGGAGGAGATGGCCGCCCAGCTGGCCGCCGCGCAGGCGCGCGCGGACCGGGCAGAGGCCGCCTGCGCCGCCGCTGAAGCCGACCGGGACGCTGCGGTCGAGGCGGCCCGCACCGACGCCGCCGCGCGGATCAACGCCGCAGAAACCGAGCGGGACGTCGCGGTCGCGCAGGCGCGCGGCGAGGCCGACCGGCGAGTCAGCGCCGCCGAGGCCGACCGTGACCAGGCCCTCGCGCGGGCCGAGCAGGCCGAACAGGCCGCCCGGCTGGCGCAGCAAGAAGCCGCCCGCGCGCAGGCCGCCGCCGAAGCCGCTCAGGCGGAGACCGGCCGGGTCCGCGCCGATGCGGACAAGATGCTGGCCAGCTTCCGCGCCGAAGCTGTCCGCGACCGTGACGAGCTGCGCGCAGACCTGCGGGTTCGAGCCGAACGCGCCGAACGCCAGGCCGACGTCTACCGCGACGAACTCACCCAGCTCCGCGCGGGGACCAGCCACGACGCCGGCACGACCACCGCCAGCAGGCCGCCGCACGCCAGGCAGGCCACCTAACTGGGACGGCACCGCGCGGCCAGTCGGCCGCTCAACCCAGTCGCGGCAAACCAGGCTGAGTCCGACTCGAAGTTCCGAACCGCTTAGAGTTCGTCACCGGTCTCGGGATCCCCGGTCCGCACCCGGACGTCTTAAAGCCACAGTCATACAGGGTGTAAGTTACACAAATGGGATTCGCCGGCTAAGGTCCAATATCCTGGGGCGCGTGACGTCGCCACCGGTGCCTGAGGTCTCGCTGGATGAGCTTGCCCGCCTGCATGTCGTCCGTGGCGGGCAGATCATGTGGCTGATCGGTGCTGGGGCTTCCGCTGCCGCGGGCGTGGCCACGGCCGGGCAGATGATCGATGAGTTCCGCCAGCTGATCTACGCGACGGTCCACAAGGTGCCGGTCGCCGCGCTGAGCCTGGCCGAGCCGGTGGTCCGGGACCGGATCGAGCGTTACTTCGCCGGCCATCCCGACTACCCGGACCCCGGTGACCTCGGGGAGTACTCGGCGTTGTTCGAGGCGGCGTGGCGAGACCCCGCGGACCGCCGCGCCTACCTCGAAGGCAAGCTGGCGGCCGGCAAGCCGGCGTTCGGGAACTTCGGCCTGGCCGTGCTGGCAGCGCTCGGCCGCGCCCGCATCGTATGGACGCCGAACTTCGACCGGGTGTACGAGCGGGCCACGGAGCTGGTGCTCGAACCGCCGGCGCACCTGACCGTCGCGACGCTGGACACCAGCAAGATCGTCACCGCGGCGCTGGCCGGGGACCGTTTCCCGCTGTACGTGAAGCTGCACGGCGACTACCAGTCCGACCAGCTGAAGAACACCGCCGCCGAACTGCGGGAGCAGGACAGCCTCCACCGGACCGCGCTGGTGCAGGCCGCGCAGCGGTACGGGCTCATCGTCGCCGGGTACAGCGGCCGCGACGCATCGCTGATGGCCGCGCTGACCGACGCGGCCGGCGGCGCGACGCCTTTCCAGGCCGGGCTGTTCTGGTGCCGCCGGCCGGGCGAGGACCCCCTGCCGGCGGTGACCGCGCTGCTGGAGACCGCGCGGGACCGCGGCGTGGATGCCCGGTGGGTGACCGTGCACACCTTCGACGAGCTGATCGGCCAGCTCCTGCTGACCTGCGACATGCCGCCGCGGATGCAGGAGCTGCTCGACCAGTCCCGCCCGCCGCGGCGCCGCGAGCCGTTCACCATCCCGGCGCGGCGCGGGACCGGGACCTGGCCGGTCGTGCGGCTGAACTGCCTGCCGCTGCAGCAGTTCCCGCTCACCTGCCGGCAGGTGACCTGCGGCATCGAGGGAACCGCCGCGGTCCGGGCGGCATTGCAGGCCACCGGGGCCCGCGCCGTCGCCGCCCGCCGCCGCAGCGGCGTCATCGCGTTCGGGTACGACGAGGACCTGCGGGCCGCCCTGGGCCCGTACGGCATCACCTCGTGGACCATGGGATGCATCACCGCCGACCGGCTGCGCCGCGACGGCTCCGGTGACCTCGGGCTCTTGTACGACGCGCTGACCGCGGCGCTGGTCCGCGAGCGGCCCCTGGCCGCGCGCCGGAGCAGCCGCGCCCACTACCTCATCGCCGACCCCGGCAGCACCGCCGATCCCGCGTTCGCCCCGCTCGAGCGCGCGCTCAACCAGCTGTCCGCCCGCCGCCCGAACATCCCCGGCGGCGGCGCGCTGACCGGCCGGATCGGGACTGACGGGCCGGTCTGGGCCGAGGCCGTCCGGCTCCGCCTCGAATACCACTACGACGCCCTGTGGCTGGTGTTCGAGTCGGCCGTGTGGATCGAGAAGGCCGATCCCGACGCCGACCTGCGCGCCACGTTCACCGGCCCGCGGACCTGGCACCGCTATAACCCGGTCGCCGACCAGCTCCTGGACGCGTGGGCGCAGATCCTGCACGGCGCCGACGGGCGGTGCGCGCTGTACGGGATCACCGGCGACCAGGGCGTCGACGCCGTCTTCGAGCTCGGCGACAAGACCGGGTACACCAGGCGCCAGGGGAGATGACGATGACCGCTGCCGACACCAGGCTGCCCGACTTCACCGTGCTCACCGAACCCCAGCTCAGCTTCCACCCCCTGGACACCGCGCAGCGCAGCATCCACCCGCTGCGCGGCCTACTGGATTACGGTCCCTACACTGCGGCTATCCCCGGGGCGGTGCGGCCCGTCATCCGGCTCGCGGCCATCGGGCCCGCCGGCGAAGGTACGAACATGGTGCGCCTGGTGCAGGAGATGCGCGGCCCGCTAGACCCCGACGAACGCCGGGCCTACCTGCCCGCATGGCCCGGGTTCACCGACGTGTTCAAGGTCAAACTCGAGTTCGCGGCCAAGGACATCAACGTCCAGCTCCCGGCCGACCTGGATGACGCGATCGCCACGTCGCCGGTCCCGCACCGCGTCCTGCTCGACGCCCTGGCCAACGGCATCCGCCGGGCCGCGGCCCAGCGGCCCGGGTTCGACGTGCTGGTCATCTACCTGCCGCTGCGGTGGCAGGCCGCGTTCCGGGACCGCGATGAGGAATTCGACCTGCACCACGCGATCAAGGGCATCACTGCCAGCCTCGGCATCCCGTCCCAGATCGTGCTGGAGGACACCGCCACGACCAAGCCCCACCGGTGCAGCGTCGCCTGGACCCTTGGCACCGCCCTGTACGCCAAAGCAGGCGGCGTGCCGTGGAAGCTGGCCACCACCGAGCCGCGCACCGCCTACATCGGCATCAGCTACGCGCTGCGGCCCGCCCCGCCCGGGCACCCCCGGTTCGTGACCTGCTGCAGCCAGGTGTTCGACGCTGAAGGATCTGGGCTGGAATTCGTCGCCTACGAGACCCCCGAAGACCGCGTCGACATCCGCGGCCGCAACCCGTTCCTGGACCGCGAGCAGATGCGCGCCGTCATGGCCCGCAGCCTCACCCTCTACCTCGACCGCCATTGCGGCGAGCCGCCCCGCCGGGTGGTGGTGCACAAGACCACCCCGTTCCGCGACGGCGAGACCGACGGCTGCTTCGACGCGCTGTCCCGCGCCGGTGAACTCGAGCTCATCCAGGTCATCGACGACACTCCCTGGCGCGGCGTGCAACTCGGCCCGCCCAGGACCCGAACCGGCCGCGCCGTGCCCGCGAACTACCCGTGCAAGCGGGGCACCATGGTCCACCTGGGCAGCTACGAGACCCTGCTGTGGACCCAGGGCGACGCCCCGGACGCCGCCTACACCGGCAGCTATTTCAAAGAAGGCGTCGGCATCCCCCGGCCTCTTATGCTGCGGCGCTGGGCCGGCCGCGGCCCCGCTGACCCGATGGCCGGCGAGGTCCTCGCCCTGACCAAAATGAACTGGAACAACGACGCGCTCTACGACACCCTTCCGACCACGCTGCGGTACGCGCAGACCCTCGCCCAGGTCATCAAGACGATGCCAGCTCTGCAGCCGAAGCCATATTCGTACCGACTTTTCATCTGACCGTCAGATGCTGGCCAGCTTCCGCGCCGAGGGTGCCCGTTACCGCGACGAGCTGCACGCCGACCGGCGGACCCGGGCCGAGCGCGCCGAGCGCGAGGCCGACGCTTACCGCGACGAACTCGTCCAACTACGCGCCGGACCCAGCCACGACACCGGCACCATCACCGCCGTCGGTAGGGCGCCCCGGCGCACCCGGCCGATTGTAACCTCGAGTTGGCCAGGACCCCAGAGTAGGAGCCGTAGAACGCGCCGGACTGCCTTCGGCCCCTGCCGGGCTGCGCTGGCGCTGACGCACAACCGGTCCCTACAGCCGACCGCCGAGCTAAGCGTCGCTACGTAAGGGGGCGCACGAACTGGGTACGGGCCATCCTGCGGGCGCCGATCCTCAAGCACTGCAAGATCACGGTCAACGCGTGACTTCGGCGCGTCGCCGCGCGACCCCATTCGGTACCATGGACCGGGAGCATTGTCACGATTCGACGCGCCTATCGTACGGATGGTTAGCTAGGTCCCTTAGTCTCAACTAAGCTCTTAGATCCGCCGAGAGCAGCTCAAAGGGTCCAGCCGCATGATAGCCAATCTGAAACAGGAGTACTGATGCCCGATCCGTGGAACGTCATCTGCTCCCGAGTGACGAACTCCGTTGAACTTGTTGTTGCGCTTCTAAATTATCAACCGCATATCATATCAACAACATTGAGCGTCGTTCCTGTGCCATCGAACAAGACGAGCAGACCCATAGCGAAGGACCCATCGATTCAATCGCTGAATGATGAAGCGCTAGATCTACGGTCTAAATATAATGTTCCTTACTGGATGGCCGTCCTACTTACTGCTCAGCGCAGAGAAGTCCCACTACCCCCGCAAGTAATTGCCGCATCAGCTTTTCATCAACCTATGACTGAAGCCAACACTGAGGAAGTTGAAGCGTCCGCAATTACGGCTGACTATCTGACCCAACGGAGTTCCGAACTTCCATCGCGACACATCCTTACAATATCATCCAGAGTGACCCTTAGAAACCTGACTGTAGCGCACATACCCATGCTTGACTTTAGAATATCGCCATCTCCTGAGGCCCTCGCTACAGTCACAGCCGTACTACAGGAGCTAAATATCACGGGAGTTGTGCTGGATTCAGGACAGTCTTATCATTTCTACGGCGCTTCTCTACTATCAGCTGAGAGCCTGCCGATATTCCTCGGTAGGGCGCTGCTGTTTACGCCTATTGTAGATTATAGATGGATCGCTCACCAACTAATAGAAGGCGCATGCGCATTGAGAATCTCGCCTGGCATAGATAAGCAACAAGTCCCCAGGATAGTTGCCCGAGTCTAAGCGCGCTATTTAACCTGATCCAGATCTTAGTGGTCACTCCTGAGCTACCCAAGCCACGCCAGGGCATTCTTGAAGTTGTAAGGAATACGCCGCTGCCTTGACCATAGCTCGCAGGCGGTAAGATTAAAATCCGGGTTAATCCGCCTCGCTACAACGAGTATTCCAACGACGGTCGCGCCCGCGATTGACACGGCCGAGGCAGCGCTCTGCGCGCGTGCGCCGGTCGTATATACGTCATCAATTAGCAGAATGCGCTCACCAGAGATATTCCTGCGAGGAACGAATGCTTGATCATCCATGACCCGATGCCCTACAGGAGCACTGCCTCTCTCCAATACCTCCTCGACAAACATATCGAATACCGGATACGACTCAGTAATGGTTATTAGAGGGTGTTTTCCATGGCGACTTGATGACGGAACCGGGCAAACGATAGAGAATCACCCTAGTGATCGGCGCAAAGTATTTCTGTTATCGCGCATGAACCGTCTTATGATGATCGAGAGATATTGCCCGTACTCTGGATGATACTCTTCTCCTCCAGGCTTATAGTACTTTAGCCAGTCACGCATTAGTGACGGCCTACGGTACAGAGTAATCGGCACGATCCGCCGACACGGTGCAGTAAGTTCTTCCAATACCTGCAGGCAGTTCGAGCAATACTCAAAGCGCTGATGCCGCCAGCTGCGGCACATTGGACAGACGTCGATCGCATCTACGGGCACGGGAACTAGCTGCGAACGCAAGGCATCGGACTGAATCTCAAGCGGATCTTTATTCAGGCTCATTATCTATGAATGTAGCTCGAAGAACTGGAGTATCTGATCAAGATCAGATACGACGTGGACGCCAGGCTGTTCAGCAAACCATAGGGCCCAGGGTTGGTGTGCGAATTGCGGCTCCCACAGAAGCACCTTGCGGCCCTGGCGCAGAGCAATCTCAGCCTCCGTTCGCGACCCGCTCCTCTCGCCCGCCTCGACAACTAGGCTCGTACTCGCTAGCCCACTAATTATAGAGTTCCTTAGGAGGAACGTGCTGCTTGTAGCAGGAGAACCTGGCCTGAATTGCGATATAAGTGCCCCGCGGGCGCTTATCGCGTGAGCTAGATCAACATGATTATCTGGATAAGTAGGATAGTCTATACCATGGCCAAGGACAGCTATCGTACGACCGTTGGCTGCCAATGCGCCCCTATGGGCAGCAGCGTCTACGCCGCGCGCCAGACCAGAAACAATGCTGAAGCCACGGCTAGCAGCCCTATATGCAACCTGATATGCCACTAGCTCGCTATCCTCTGTTGGCCTCCGACTTCCCACGATCGCTACAGCGCGATTATGATGAGGTACAAGATCGCCATCGACGAAAATAAACGGCGGATGGTCATAGCATTGACGGAGAAGTGGCGGGTATTCCGCTTGAGGGGACACCGCGACTTTCACACCTGGTCTTGCTTGACCCAATTCATTGAGGCGATTAACCCAGTAGTTTATGCGACAGGCGTCAATTGAATCGCGAATGTAACGCGCGAGTTGGTAAGGAAAGCCATTGCCGGTTGTCTCTTCCCACGGAAGGCCACCCATTGGATGGCTCTCCAAAAGCTCCGACAAATCTCTAGGCTCTCCTGGCAGTATCTCACTTGCAGCTAGTATAGCTGCAAGCCGTTGTATCTCTGGAATCATGAGGCAAGGTTATCAGAAACGACCGAAATTCTGTCATCGGCACTGCTCAGGTACATTGCTCTAACTATAAGTCGTACCGCCGCCGCGGTGGCAACACTGATGTCCCTATGATCAAGCAAACGCCAGTCATGCTCTACATCCTGAACCTCTCCCAACCCTGTTCGTGGATCCGACAAATCTGCAGCTTGCCAGATTGATCGCGCGGCGCCACCTGTCCGAGCTATTGGGATTACTGGCAATCCCAGCGAGCGAGCTACCTCAACCTCGGCTACCGTACTGTCACCACCGCCCAAAATGACGGAAGCACGACATTGCGACAGGACTTCAGTGCGTAGCTCTTCTACTGAGAATGCTGTATAGACGACGGTACCGATCCTCTCCTCCAGGCGAGGAGGCGGATCTGTGTGTTGTCGGAAATAGAACTTTACCCTGTCAGGTTCGTAGCGTTGCTCTGCCAGAAGCATACGTCCGAGTGAGTACGACACCCGCATTGCGCTTGGACCGGCAAGCGACACAAGACTGATATACCATTCCGCGAGGCGATCCCCAAGCGCCCGACTGCACTCGCTGATATCTGAATCGTCTCGTTTGCTACCAGATACGAAAAGAAGTTTACGCCGCGTTCTTCGGACTAGGTTTCTCAAGAATGGAATCAGGTCATCGTAGTCGTCGAACTCTGTTACCCCAATGCCAGAGTTCTGTAGGTCCTCCACACGCAGCTCATGCAAGCGAACTTCATCGGAGGAGGTCGGGCGTCGAAGCACTGTGTAATGCTCGGGCGCTCCAACCTCCAAGAGAGTAAGTATTCGGAAGTCGCGTGGTGGGCCGGCTCGCCGGTGGTGCCCGCGGACGGTGTGAGACACGTGGTGCGTGGTGCGTGATTCGCGGCTGCTGATGGTGTTTGCTGTGCTGCGTGACGGTTGCGGCTGGTTTTG
>WNFC01009269.1_pt1 | contig 17576 bp, 15 predicted proteins | sample 5400541 | NCBI WGS metagenome assembly WNFC01 (sample SAMN13153342, study PRJNA577476) | soil metagenome | isolation source: 120 cm saprolite under Douglas fir tree site 2 hole 2 replicate 1 | place: USA:California | collected 2015-04-18
GCACGAAGGGCATGGCCGGGCGCGAGCGGCTCCCGGGTTTCCCCGCGCCCGCCGGTCACACCGCGTTCAGCTTTCTGTATGCGCTCTGCCAGGAAGGCGCGCGCTCCAAGTACGGGCAGATGACGCCGCGTGTCTCGCGCCAGCTCGCGCACGAGCTCGACGTCATCGAGCGGTGCGGACTCGCGGAGTTCTTCCTCATCAACTGGGACATCGTCCGGTTCTGCAAGGAGCGGAAGATCCCGGCGCAGGGCCGCGGCTCGGCGGCGGATTCGATCGTCGCCTACGTGCTCGACGTCACGAAGGTCGATCCGATCGCGCACGACCTGCTCTTCGAGCGGTTCCTCACCGAGGACAGCCGCACGATGCCGGACATCGACCTCGACATCGCGACCAACGACCGCGAGGAGGTCATCCAGTACGTCTACACGAAGTACGGCGAGCGCTACGCGGCGATGGTCTGCAACGTCGTGACGTATCGCGCGCGCTCAGCCTCTCGCGAGGTCGCCAAGGCGCTCGGGTTCCGCGACACGACGATCGACCGCATGAGCCGTTCCATCGACACGTATCACGTCGACCCGACACAGCGTCCCTCTGCCGCGCAGCATCCCGCGTACAAGCACCCCAACCGCGAGGCCGAGCATGGTTGGGAGCCGCTGCGCACGGTGCCCGACACGCTCGAGGAGCTCGTCGGGACGATGGACCCCAAGGAGCGCACGCGCTTCCCGCTCTTCCGGGAGCTCGTCCTGGCGATCGCGGATTTCCCGCGCCACCTCTCGATCCACAACGGCGGGATGCTCATCACCGCGCAGCCACTCGTGGACACCGTCCCCATCGAGCGCGCGACCATGCCCGACCGGAACGTCGTGCAATTCGACAAGCGCGACGTCGAGGACCTCGGTCTGGTGAAGATGGACCTGCTCGGCCTGCGCACGCTCTCGCTGGTGAAGGACGCGGTCGCGGACATCGCCCAGCGGCACGGCGAGGACCTGCAGCTCGGCACGATCCCGCTCGACGACGAGGCGGTCTACGACCTCATCTGCGAAGTGGACACGATCGGCCTGTTCCAGGTGGAGTCACGCGCGCAGGCACAGGCGCTGCCGCGTGTGCGGCCACGCAACTTCGCCGACATCGTGGTCGAGGTCGCCATCATCCGGCCCGGTCCGCTTCAGGGGAACATGGTCAACCCGTACATCCGCCGCCGTCAGGGCCGCGAAGCCGTGTCGTACGCGCATCCCTCGCTCGAGCCGATCCTGAAAGAGACGCTCGGCGTGATCCTCTTCCAGGAGCAGATCCTCAAGGTCGCGATGGCCGTTGCCGGCTTCACCCCCGCGGAGGCCGACAAGCTGCGGCGTGCGATGAGCCGCGCGCGCTCGAGCGCCGACATGGAAAAGCTCCGCATGCCATTCGTTTCGGGCGCAACGGCGAACGGTGTGCCGAGGGACGTGGCAGAAGAGGTTTTTCGCCAGATCGCGGCATTCGCCGAGTTCGGGTTCTGCAAGAGCCACGCGGCCGCGTTCGCGCTCACCGCGTACCACACCGCGCACCTCAAGCTGTACTACCCGTCGGAGTTCTACGTCGGGCTGCTCAACAACCAGCCGATGGGGTTCTACTCGCCGGCCGTGATCGCCGGCGACGCGAAGCGCCACGGCGTCGCGATGCTCCCCGTCTCCGTGAACGCATCCGCAGTGAAAGCGGTGTGTGAGGTCCGTTCGGACAGCGATCTTCCCGACCTGTCCAAGACGATCGCTCGCCATCGCATCTGTCGCATTCACGATGTCCGACTCGGGCTCACGTCCGTGAAGGGACTCGGCGACGCCGAGGCGAAGGCCGTCGTCGCCGAGCGCGATCGCGGCGGCCCCTATCGCAGCTTCGACGAATTCGCGCGGCGGGTCGGGCTCAAAGAGGAGGCGCTGCGAAACCTGGCGCTTGTGGGCGCCTTCGACGCGTTCGGCGAACCGCGCCGAGCGCTCCTGTGGCGCGCCCGGGACGCGCATCGGACGTCACCGGCGTTCGCGCGACCCACGCTTTCGCTGCCACCATCGGAAGCGCCGGCACTACCGATCTTGTCCGAGCGCGAGCGCGTGGCACTCGACTACCGCATCACCGGCATCCCGACGGGGCCGCAGGTCATGCGCTTCTACCGCGAAGAGCTGGACCGGCGGAACGTGCTGCCGGCCATGACCCTGGGCGACCATCGCCACGGCGAGATCGTGCGCGTGGCCGGCGCGATCGTGGTGAAGCAGCATCCCGAGACCGCGAAGGGCCACGTCTTCCTCTCGCTCGAAGACGAGACGGGCATGGCCAACGTGATCATCCGGCCGGCCACGTACAAGCGGTTCAAAGGGGTGCTCGACTCGACCGCAGCCGTCGTGGTCACCGGTCCGCTGCAGCTCGTCGACGGGGTCACATCGGTGCTTGCGGCCCGGCTCGACGGTCTCGATCTGTTCGTCGAGATGCGGTCCAGGGACTGGCACTAACGGTCACTCGGCATGTCCGAAGGGCCTTCCGCGTGGCGAAGGTATCTGTCGCGTCAATCTGGAGTATCTGTGCGAGGTCAAAGCGGTAGCAGGCCCTTGTGACCTCGGGCGTCGCTCTCGCAGACTCCGGCAGGACAGCGGGAGGCTGGGGCCGCTCGACTCGGTAGCGCGGCCCGCGGACGCAGGACAGGGGGAAGCGTGGACATCTCGAACGATCGTCGAGCGCAGGATCTGCTCGACTCGATCTTCCGCGTCGCGACGGAGCTGGTCCGTGGCGAGCGCGCATCGCTGCTTCTCCGCGACGACGCCACGTCCGACCTCATCGTGGCTCGTGCGGTCGGCCTCGCGGAGGACGTCCAGCGCCAGGTCCGCGTGAAGGCGGGCGAGGGGATCGCCGGCCACGTCGTCGCATCGAAGCGCGCGCTCCTCGTCCGTGGCGCCGCCGACATGCCGGCAGGACTGAGTGGCGGCAACTACCGCTCCGCATCGTTCGTCTCGGTGCCGGTCATGGTGGACAACGAGCCGCGCGGCGTTTTGAACGTCGCGGACCACGCCGACGGGCGCGCGTTCGGAGAGGACGACCTCGCGACCCTCGAGATCCTCGCGGGCCATATCGGCGCGTGCCTCGTCCAGCAGGAGCAGGGCGAGGCACTTCAACGTCTGGCCGAGACCGATCCGCTCACCTGGCTCTTCAACCGCCGCCACTTCGACAAGCGTCTCGAGGGCGAGACGAATCGCGCGCTGCGCGCCGAGCATCTACTCGCGATCCTCATGATCGACGTGGACAAGTTCAAGACGATCAACGACCGCTTCGGCCACCGCGTCGGCGACCAGGTCCTCAAGGGTGTCGCCTCCGCGATCAAGCAGGCCGTGCGTCTGTACGACGTGCCCACCCGCTACGGCGGCGACGAGTTCGCCATCATCCTCCCCGAGGCCGACACCGACGTGGCCTCGCGTGTCGCGCGCCGCATCTTCGAGAAGCTCGAGACGATCGCGCTACCCGGCGAGATGCGTGACGCGGCGATGACGATCAGCCTCTCGATCGGCGTCGCGACGTTCCCGCGTCCGCTCGGGGACGCCAGCGCGCTGGTGGAGGCTGCGGACGCCGCGATGTACCGCGCAAAGCAGGTCGGTGGTGGCGTGCGCGTGTGGGAGCATTCCTTTGCCGACGGCCCGCGCGGCGCGATCCGCTCCGGCCGCGTGACGCTCCCGCCCGCTCCATACCTCGCGGAGCCGGCGCGCCTTGCGACGCGCGATCTGCAGGCCATGCTCCCCGAGCCGCTCGCATCGGAGTGGAACGCGGTCGTCGTCGGTCGCGACGGCCAGGTCCTCACGATCGCGATGCCCGCCCCGAACGCGTCCGCTGTGGACGCGCTCTCCAAGGCGACAGGCTTCGCGATCTATCCGGTATTCAGCAACGCGACCGACCTCGAAGCGACCCGGCGGAGGCTGTCCAACCCCTAACACCTGCGGGCGCGTGCTCTGGGTCGTTCGCCGTGGTTAGGCCGGACTGGTTTTTGGTCTCGCCTCTTCGCGCTGCACGCCGCCATCCGATCCCTTGAACAGATAGCCGACACCGGGCACCGTCTGGATCACGTCGCGCGACTTGCCGTCCTGCGTGAGCTTGCGGCGCAGGCGACTGACGTTGAGCTTCACGAGGTCGCCGCCGACGTCGGCGTCGTAGCCCCACACACCCTCGAGGATCTCCTCCTGCGTCAGGACGCGGCCGGGGTTGGCCATGAAGTGGCGCAGCAGCTTGAACTCGGTCGGCGAGAGGTGCACCGGCACGTCGGCCGCGGACACGAGGTGCGTCGCCTCATCGAGGATGAGGTCCCCGGTGCGGTAGACGGACGGCGCGGGCCGGCCGCGCGTGCGCACCGAGCGGCGGAGGATCGCCTTCACCCGGGCGACGAGCTCCTTCGGTCGGAACGGCTTCGTGATGTAGTCGTCGGCGCCGAGCTGGAGCCCGCGCAGCACGTCGCTCTCGTCCTGCCGCGCGGACAGGAGCAGCACGGCGACATGGTCGTCGACGTGGCGGATGCGCTCGAGCACCACGAACCCGGTCAGCTTCGGCAGGTTGATGTCGAGCACGACGAGATCGGGGCGCTCGCGTCCCACGCACTCCACGGCGGTCTCGCCGTCGTATGCGCGCACGACGTCGTATCCCTCGCGTCGTAGTGCGTAGTCCAGCAGCTCCACCAGATCGCGGTCGTCATCGACGACCAAGAGCTTCACCGCGGGGTCGCCTCCTCAGTCAGGTGTCTGGCTTTGGGCAGCGTGAAGTGTACGGAAGTGCCGCGCCCGGGCGCGCTCTCGATGCCGATCTCGCCACCCTGTGCGTGCACGATGGCACGGCAGATGGAGAGGCCGAGCCCAACGCCGCCGGCCTGATCGCGGACCTCGCGCGAGCGGAAGAAGCGCTGGAAGAGCCGCGGCTGTTCGTCCTCGGGGATCCCGGGGCCCTCGTCGCGCACCGTCACGCGCACGAATCCCTCGCGCGTGGCCGCGCTGACGACGATCTTGGATGCCTCGGGAGAGTAGCGGCTCGCGTTGGCGATGAGGTTCGCGAGCACCTGCGCCGTGCGGCGCGGGTCCGCGAGCACGCGGTCGGCGTCCGCGTGAAGCTCGGTCACGAGCTGCTGCCGCTTCGAGTCGACGAGCGGCTGAACGAAGACGAGCGCGTCCTGCAGGCTCGCCTTCACGCTCGCGGGCATCGATCGCACCTGGAACGTGCCGGCCTCGATGCTGCCGGCGTCGAGCAGGTTCTCGACGAGCACCTCGAGACGTAGCGCGCTGCGCCGCAGCGTCGACATCATCGAGCCGAGCTCCTCGCGCGACATCGACAGCGCGTCTTCGACCAGCAGATCGAGGGTGGCGGAGAGCGCGGAGATCGGCGTGCGCAGCTCGTGCGCGACCTGCAGCATGAAGTCCTCCTTGAGCCGGAGGAGCTCGGCCTGCGCGGTCACGTCGCGCACCGTATGCAGCGACCCGCGCTCACCGAGGGTCGTGCTGATGATCTCGAGGACGCCCATGCGGTCTTCTCTGGGGAACCACGCGCGGCGCACGCTGTGGCCGTCGGTCGTCTGCACCGCGGTCGCGCCGGAGACCAGCAGCAGCTTGTCGAAGGCCCTGCCCATGAGCTTGTCCTCGCCGAGGATGCGGAACGCGGCCGGGTTGGCGCTCACGATCGTGCCGCGCGAGTCCGAGAGAAGGATGCCGTCGGTGAGCGCGACGAAGGCGTCCTGCACGTCGATCGGCGCGATTGCGTCGCTGGCGCGCCGCCCCGACGTCCGGCGGCGTTCGGACGTCACGACGGGATGCGCAACCGGATGCGCGTCCCGTTGCCCGGGCTCGAGTCGATCGCAGCATGCCGAGGCTGCCGCGCTTGGAGTAGGTCCCGAGCACGCCCGCGACGTCGAAGCCCTTTCCGTCGTCCTCGACCAGCGCGATGACGGCGTCCGGCTCGTCGTATACATCGATGCCGACGTGCGGCGCGCGACCGGTCTTCACCGCGTTGTTCGCGGCCTCGCGGATGATCGTGAAGGCGCCCGCCTCGACCTCGGGCTTCAGCCGTCGCGTCGACTCGACGCGCCGCGCGCGGACCTCGGAGCCGTTCGTGCCGTCGATGCGCTCGGCGAGCGCACCCACCGCCGCGGGCAGGCCGCCGTCCTCGAGCGGGAGCGGCCGCAATGCGAAGAGGATGTCGCGCAGACCCTTCTGCGAGTCGACGAGCTTCTCGCGCAGCGTCGCGAGCTCGGCCATCGCCGCGTCCACATCCAGCTTCGCGCGCTTCGTCGCGAGCTCGATCCCGATCGCGGCGTTCGCGAGCATCTGCGCGACGCCATCGTGGAGGTCGCGCGCCAGGCGCTTTCGCTCCTCCTCGGCCACGTGGACCACCCGAAGTCGTTCGGCCGCGAGCTCGTCCGAGAGCTGCACGTACTCGAGCGCGACGCCGGCCGATGCGGCGAGCGCCTGCGCGTACTCCTCATCTTCGGCGGTGAAGCCGTCCTGCCGCCGGTTCAGGACCTGCAACACGCCGAGACGCCGGCGGTCGCGCGCGTCTATGGGCGCCATGAGGATCGAACGCGTGCGGAAGCCGGTGCGCTGGTCGGTGCTGGGGTCGAAGCGCGGATCGTCGTATGGGGCGTCGATCCGCAGCACCTCACCGGTGCGGGCGACCTCCGCGGCGAGGCTCCGTCCGTCGAGCGGCAGCCGGATCTCGCGCACGTCGGTGACGCCGGGCTCGTGTCCCTCGATGAGGACGCGCGACCACAGCTCGTTCCTCGCGCTGTCGACCACATAGATCGTGGCGCGCTCGCAGTCGAGCATGCCGGTGGCCGTCTCGACGATGCGTTTCAGGACCTTGTCGACGTTCGTCTCGAGCGCGAGGTCCTGCTGCAGCCGCAGCAGCGACTCGAGCTGTGAGGCAACGTTCACGGCTGCCATCCGAAACGGATGCTAGGGCAGCCCTTCCGCGATCTGCTTCACCGTCTCGAGCGTGTCGATCTCGTCGACCGGTTTGTCCGGCCGCAGGCGGACGATGCGTGGGAAGCGCATCGCGTAACCGGAGTCGTGTCGATCGCTACGCTGGATCTGGTCGAACGCGACCTCGATCACCGTGTCGGGGCGCACGATCCGGACCTGCCCGAGATCCTTGATCGTCGCGGCGACGAAATATTTCGTCATCTCGGCGATCTCCTTGTCGGTGAGGCCGGAGTAAGCCTTGCCGATGTTGCGCAGGCGATCGCCATCGCGGATCGCGAAGGTGTAATCGGAGAGCACCTCCTTGCGCTTCCCATGGCCCCACTCGACCGCCGTGACGACGACGTCCAGCGTCCGCAGAGCGCGCTTCACCTTGAGCCACTCCATCCCGCGCCGCCCGGGCCGGTACGGCGAGCGCGGGTCCTTGACCATGAGCCCTTCGTTGCCGCGCTCGCGCGCCGCGGCGAACTCGCGCTCGAGCGTGGCCACGAGCGTCGCGCCGGTCTCGTCGACGGTCATCTGCCGAGCAAGGAGGATCGGCGGCGCAAACGCCAAGGCGCGGAGGATCCGCTGGCGCTCGGTGAGCGTCTCGTCGATGAGCGTGCGTCCGTCGCGCTCGAGGATGTCGAACACCACGAGAGATGCCGGGAGCCGGGTACGCAGCTCACCGGACACGTCCTTCCGCCCGAGGCGGGTCTGGAACGTCGTGAACGGCACCGCGCGCTGCGTGGCCGCGTCGAATCCCAGCACCTCGGCGTCGAGCACGAACGACCCCTGGACCGAGGCGAGCGGTCCGAGGAGCTCGGGGTAGCGCTTCGTGACGCGGTCGAGCGTGCGCGAGTAGAGCTCGATGCGGTCGCCGGCCTTGTGCACCTGCGCGCGCACGCCGTCGTACTTGTCCTCGATCACGTATGGGGGCGGGAAGCGCCGCTCCACCTCGCTGAGCTCGAGGACCGGCGTCGCGAGCATCATGCCGATCGGCGCGAAGTGCGTGAGCGCCGGCTCCGCCAGGGTCCCGTGCTTCGCCCGCATGGCTGCGTCGCCGACGTCTCCCGTGAGCATGTTGGCGCGCGCGACCTGCTCGCGGTCGCGGCCGAACGCCTTGGCGATCGCGTCCTCGAGCAGCCCTTCGCGGAGCCCGATGCGCGTCTCGCCACCGATCACCTTCGTGATGTAGCGCGCCTCGCCCGCGTTCGCGGCCCGCAGGAGCGCGCGCAGGAGCTCGCGCTTCGCGTTCGCGCCGCGCGTCGCGGCGATGTTCTCGAAGGCGCTCTCGACATCGGCCAGCGTCAGCGGCTCGCCTTCGGCCACCGACTCGCCAACGAGCTCATACGCGACGTCGCCCAGATCGGCGTGGCGCCGATACGACGCGCCCATGTCCTCGCCCGTCTTGCCCGAGCGCTCGAGGAGGACTTCGGAAAGCGCGCTCCACCCGACCTGGAGGATCCGTTCGTCCTTGCGCGGGAACGGTGCGCCCGCGAAAAGACGGGACGCGGTCACCAGGTCGCGGTCGTCGAGCTTCGCCAGATATGCGCCCAGCACGGCCTGCTTTTCGAGTTTCTTCGTCGTCGCACGGACGGCATCGGCCGTGCTTACCCAGTTGCTGAACCGATCGCTCACGGTCGGTCGGAGGTGTCCATGCTCGAGGCGCTCATCGTCATCCTTCTGCTGCTGTGGCTGTTCGGCTTTTTCGGCCGCGGCTACTGGCGCGTGCCGCGCAGCGGGCCCGACATCACCCCGCCGGCGGGCAGCTGGCTCGCTCGCGCCGATTGGATCCACATCCTGCTGCTCATTGTCGTCGCGCTGGTCATCCTGCGACTGCTGAGGCTCGCCTAGCCACAGCCCGACTACAGTCGCGACATGCAGCGTGCGCCCGGGGAAGAGCGTCTCTTCCGTGTTCCGTACGGGGACGGCGAGCTCGAGTTCATGCTGCAGCCGTGGTTCGACATCAACGTCGTTGAGTCGGAGACGATGCCGCCGATCGAGGACGTGACTGGCGCCGCCCGAGACGCGCTGCGGAAGCTTTGGCCCACGAGCCGGATCCACCGTGTGCGCGCCCTGGGCGAATTGGCTGACGACGCCGGCCATCGACACGGGGACAAACCCAGGGTCGTCATTGCGGTGACCGACCTCACCAGAGCGTGTCCGGACCATCTCCTTGTTCCGGCGCTTATCGAAGAGCTGAACTCCGCCGGAATCACGGATGAGTTCATCACCGTCGTAATCGCCGTGGGACTCCACCGCGCTACCACCGCCGATGAGAAACGCGAGAAGCTCGGAGGCCTTGTCGATCGCGTGCGTGTCGTCGATTCGGACGGGCGTGATCCTGCGCAATGGGTGGATCTCGGTCGGATCCCTCCCTACGACGTGCCGGGTACGACTCAGCGGATCATCAAAGAGGCCGATCTGGTCATCGCTACCGGCATCGTCGAGCCGCATCAGTACGCGGGCTGGTCCGGTGGACGCAAGACCGTCGCGATCGGCTGCTGCGGAGAGCCGACGATCACGGCGACGCACGGCATGCGTTTCCTCGAGGACCCCGGCGTGCGCCTCGCGAAGCTCGAAGGCAATCCATTTCACCAGACCATCCGGGAGATCGCGCGACGAGCGGGACTGCGCTTTTGCCTTAACGTCGTGACGGACGACGCGGGCCGCGTGGTCGCGGTCGAGGCAGGCGCGCCCGACGACGTACTCAAAGCGCTCGTCGCGGTGGGCGAGCGCCTCTACACCCGGCCGATCGCGAAGCAGTACGACATCGTCATCGCCGGCGTGGGGAAGCCGAAGGACGTCAACCTCTACCAGGCGTCGCGCGCCGCGACTTACCTGCGGTTCGCGCCGACGCCGGTGGTGCGCGAGGGCGGCGCGATCATCGTCCCTGCGCAGCTCGAGGAGGGCGCCGGCGAGGGCGCGGGCGAGCAGCGCTTCCTCGCCGCGCTGGAGCGCGCGGACTCGCCGGCCGCCGTCGTCGACGAGGCGCGGCACCACTTCGCGGGCGGCGAGCAGCGCGCCGTGATGGTCGCGCTCACGTTGCAGCACTGCCTGGTCATCGTGGCCGCGTCCGAGTCGCCGGAGGTCGTCCGGCTCGCGAAGCTGCGCGCCGCGGTGGACGTCGAGGAGGCGCTGGACATCGCGTACGAGCACATCGGACGTCCCGAGCGTGCATCGGTACTGCTCGTGCCACGTGCGCTGCATACCCTTCCCGTGGTCACCACGGCGGAGCCGTCCCGACCCCGATAATCGCGGCATGCCCGCGACGCAGGGAACGCTCGTCCTCGCCGACATCAGCGGCTACACGTCGTACATGTCCGGGACGGAGCACGAGCACTCGATCGAGATCCTGCGCGAGCTGCTCGAGACGATCGCGAACTCGTTCGACGGGCGCCTGCACATCGATCAGCTCGAGGGCGACGCGCTCTGCGCGACGACCGAGCGCACGGACTCGGAGATCACCGTGTGGCTCCACGAGACGTTCGGGCTGTTCCATCAGCGCCTGCGCGACATCCGCGAGCTGTCCACCTGCCCGTGCCGCGCGTGCGCGAGCGCCGGCGACCTGGGGCTCAAGTTCATCGTCCACCGCGGCGAGTTCTCGCGTCAGCAGATCGGCCATGCCGTCCAGCTCTACGGCACGGACGTGAACCTCGTCCATCGCCTCGCGAAGAACACCGTGCCGCTCCGGGAGTACGTCTTCGCCACGGAGCCGACGCTGGCCGGCTGGCCGGCGACGGTGCGCGACGGCTTCGTGAGCGCTCCGCAGAAGTACGACGTGGGCGCGATCGACGCGGCGTACGCCGACCTCGCGCCGGTGAAGGATCGTGCGCTGAAGGACCGGGTCGTCGAGGTGACGAAGGACGCGGCGAAGCTGCGTCTGCAGTACCGCTTTACCGGGCCGCCGGAGCAGGTGTGGTGGATCCTCATGGACGCCGGCACGCGGAAGCGCTACCTCGGCGTCCCGCGCGTCGACATGCTGCCCGGCGCGAAGGGCACGTACCTCGGCGCGGAGTTCCACTGCCGACACGGAAAGGATCTCGAGGGCAAGACGGTGTTCCGCATCACGGCCTGCGACGTGCCGGATTTCATCACGACGTATATGGACTTCCCGGTCGTGGGCCACGCGTACCGGACCGATCGCCTGCGCGCCGCGCACGGCGGCACAGTGATGGACGTGTTCGTGACCTGGCCCGGATCGGGTCTCCTCGGGAAGGTCAAGGATCGCGGCACCGCGTTGATGGCGAAGAAGTACTTCGACGAAGGATCCGCGCGCATCAGCGAGATGATCGCGGAGGGGGTCGGCGCGGACCGCGTCGGTGCGACGGCGATCACCTAGTTGGGCGTGATCGGCCGGTTGCTCGCGATCGGCCCGGGCGAGGGCCGCGTCGCGGCGCAGCTGGCTCTGCTGATGCTCGCGACGTCGGCCGGCGCGGCGATGGGCGCGACGGCGACGGAGGCGCTCCTCTTCGCGAACTTCGACCTCGCGAAGCTGCCGCTCCTTTACGTCGCGCTTGGCGTGACCACGTTCGCGTGCACCATCGTCGCGAGCGGCCTCCTCGCCGGCGGCGAACGCGCGCGCATCTACGTCCTCCTTCCCGCGGGCCTCGCCGCCGTCGTGGCCGCCGAGCGCGCCGCGGCGATCAGCGGGCTCGGCTGGGTCTACGCCGTGCTCTGGCTGGGGATGAACGTCGTCACGACGCTGCAGGGCATCGGCGCGTGGGGTCTGGCCAGCGCGGTGTGCGACGTGCGCCAGGCGAAGCGCCTCTTCCCGCTCTTCAACGCGGCCAAGATCGCGGGCGCTGTCGCGGGCAGCCTGGCGGTGACGCTCGCGGTGCGCGTCGTCGCGGTCGCCGATCTGCTCATCGTCTGGGCGGTCGCGCTCGCGCTCGCCGCCGCGATCGCGTACGCGCTGCGGTCACGGGTGCCCCGCGTCGCCGAAGCGGCCCCGAGCGCCGGGCTCGTCGCCGAGATGCGTCGTGGCTTTGGGATCGTGCGCGACTCGGCCCTCCTGCGCATCCTCGCGGTCTCCCTTGTCTTCTTCTCGCTGCTGTATTTCTCGCTCGCGCTCCCGTTCAGCCGCGGGGCGCGCGCAACGTATGCCGATGCAGCGGACCTCGCGTCCTTCCTCGGGCTCTTCAACGGCGCGACCACGCTCGCGGCGCTCGGCGCGTCGCTCTTCGTCGCGAACCGTCTGTATGCGCGCATCGGCATCGTGAATGCCATCGTGGCCTTCGGTGGCGTCTACCTCGCGGGCTTCGCGGCGCTCGCCGTGAGCGGCGCGTTCGCGGTGCTCGTCGTGGCGCGCTTCGCGCAGACCGTCTGGCTCACGGGCATCGCCGACACGGCGTACCAGGCGCTGTTTAACCCGGTGCCACCGGAGCGACGCGACCAGATCCGCGCGTTCATGGAAGGCGTGCCCGGTCAGGCCGGCATCGCCCTCGCAGGCGTTGCCCTACTTCTTGGCGATATCCTGGATCCACGTACCGTGGCGATCGGTGGCGTTATTGCGTCAGCGATCACCGTCGGTCTTCTCCTTCGGGCGCGGCGCGCGTACGGGATCGCGCTCGCTGAGGCGCTGCGGTCCGGCCGACCGCAGCCGTTCGTGCTCGAGGCCGACCCGTTCGGCGCGCTGCGCACCGACGCCGACGCGCTCGCGGTGACGCTCGACGGCCTGCGCTCGTCCGACGCGGCGGTGCGGCGCGTCTCCGCGGAGATCCTCCGCCAACTCACACTCCCGAGGACCGCAGCGGCCCTCGTCGATGCGCTCGATGACACCGACGAGGAGGTGCGTGCCTCGGCGATCGCCGCGCTGTCCACGCTCGGCGTCGCGGCGCCGCTGGGGCGGTTCGCCGGGGATCCCGACCCCGCCGTCCGCGTGCGCGTCGCGCTGGCGTCGGGCGACGACGCCATCGCTGCGCTCGCCGCCCACTCCGATCCCGACATTCGGGCCGCGCTCGCGGCGATCCTCGGCGAGCGCGCCTCTCCTCCGGTCGCTCCGCTGACATCGCTGCTTGGCGATCGCGTGCCCGCCGTGCGACACGCCGCGCTCGGTGCGCTGCACGATGCCCGCGACATCGACCTCGCACAGCTCGAGCCGCTGCTGAAAGACGACGACCCCGCGGTGGAGACGGCGGCGGTGGCGCTGCTCGGCACACGGGGAGATGACGCAGCGGGCGCGCTCCTGGATGCTCTCGCGCGCGATGGCGCGGCTCGCGCGGCGGCCGACTGCGAACGCCTCCGCCGGCTCGGCGCGCCCACGGACGAGGTGCGGTCGCTGATCGCCGACGCGCTGTCCGAGCGTGCCGAGCGGCCGGCGGAGCGCGCGGTCCGCGCCACGCTCGCCCTGGCCGGGCGCGCCGACGCCGAGCTGGTACTCGAGTCTCTGTCGTCTGCCGATCGCGATCGGCGCGCCGGGGCGGTCGAGCTGCTCGAGGCGCAGGGCGGTGCGGTCGTGCGACCGCTGCTCCCGCTCTGGGAGGCGCCGGCGGGCGAGGCGAGCGAGGCGAAGATCGTGCTACGCGAGCTGGCCGGATCCGATCCGGATGATCTGGTGCGCGACGCCGCGCGTCGAGCGACCCTTGGAGGTGGCGACATGGAGACCATGAACACGATCTCGCTCTTGGAGCGGCTTCTCTTCCTGCGGAAGGTGCGCCTGTTCGCCGGTCTCGCGCCCTCGGACCTGAAGCAGCTCGCGGCGCTGGCGCGTGAGGACCTGCACGTCGACGCAGCGATCCTGGCGCGAGAGGGTGAGATGGGGGACCGGATGTTCGTCATCGCGTCAGGCACGGTCCGAGTCGTCGCGAAGGACGGACAGGTGCGTGCGCGCCGGACGATTGGTGATGCGGTCGGTGAGATGTCGCTCGTGACCGATCAGCCGCGCAACGCGACCCTGGTCTGCGAGGGCGACGTTCGCGTGCTGACCATCGGCCGGCGCGAGTTCGAGGCGATCCTGCGCGACCGTCCGCAGGTCGCGCGTGCGGTCATCGGCGTGCTCGCCGCGCGCCTGACGGAGTTGACCGCGGCTTAGCGCGTCTTCCCGAAGCGCTCCCAGGAGACGAGCTCGCCCAGCAGCCGCCGCCCGCGGCCGGGGATGACCCGCGCCGCGGCCTCCGCCGTGCGCGCGCGTGTCGCGTCGTCCTCCGCCGCATAGCCGAATGAGATGAGCTGGTGCAGCCAACGCTCAGACGGGATGCCCAGCAGCTCCTTCGCCTTGCTCTCGTTGTCGTCGCCCCAGACCGAGCCGATGCACGAGCCGACGCCGTGTGCGTGCGCCGCGAGCATCACGCGCTCGGTGAGCCGTCCGCAGTCGAACGCGCTCTTCGCACTCTCCATGACCATGGCGAAGGCGACGTTCGCGCCGGCGACGTGACCGGCGAACTGGCCCAGCTGCGACAGTCGACGGAGTGTGTCGCGGTCGCGCACCACGACGATGTGCCAGGGCTGCGTGTTCTTCGAAGTCCCTGTCCAGCGCGCCACCTCGAGGATGTCCGTCAGCACCTCGTCGGGGACGGGCCGGTCGGTGAACCGGCGAACGACTCGGAGCGAACGCATAAGGCGTGTACGAGCGTCGGGCACTCGAACAATGGTGCGCGCATCGTCGTCGGCGCGCGAATCGCTAAAGTGCGGGCCATGGGCTGCTGCCTCGTCGGGTGCCTGCGCTTCCTGTTCTTCCAGCTATGGCGGCTCGCGCTCGCCGCGTTCGTCGCGATGCTCTTTGCGCGCATCGACGATTACGTCGAGCGCGAGCACGGTCACCGGGGGGCCGGGAAGGCCTGGCGCGCCTATCGCGGGCGCGGAAAGAAGAAGCCCCCGGCGTGACGTCGCGCGTGGACGTGTTCCGCATCCCCACGCGCATCCTTTTCGGACGCGGCATCGCGCTCACGGTCGCGGAGCCGCTGCGTCAGATCGGTGCGAAACGCGTGCTGCTCGTCACCGACAAGGGCGTGCGTGCGGCCGGGCTCGTCGGCGCGATCGAGGAGCGCCTCCGCGACGCGAAGATCCCGTACGAGATCTACGACGAGGTCGTGCCCGACCCGGGTGTCGGTGAGGTGCAGCGCGCGTACGAGCGCGCGAAGGCCTACGGTGCCGACGCCTTCGTCGCGGTGGGTGGCGGCTCGTCGATCGACACCGCGAAGATGGCCGCGACGCTCCTGACGAACGGCGGCACGGTCCTCGACTACATCGGCATCGACAAGGTGCCGAAGCCGGCCGCACCTGTCGTCGCGATCCCGACCACCGCCGGCACCGGCGCCGAGATCACCATCAACTCGGTCATCGCCGACCCCGAAAAGCACAAGAAGCTCGTGATCATCAGCCCGAACGCCACGGCGCTCTTCGCTCTCGAAGATCCCGAGATGACGCGCACGCTCCCGCCGTTCGGCACGGCAATCACCGGCATGGACACGCTGGTCCACGCGATCGAGTCGTTCGTGAACAAGAACACCTACCGCATGACCGAGGTACTCGCGCTCGAGGCCATCCGCGACGTGGGGCGGGCGCTGCCGCGCGCGGTGAAGGACGGGTCGGACATGCAAGCGCGCGAGGAAATGATGCGCGCGGTGATCAGCGCCAGCCTAGCCTTCTCGAACACGCGGCTCGGGAACGTGCACGCCATGGCGCTGCCGCTCGGCGGCTGGGCCCACGTCGCGCACGGGACCGCCGTCGCGATCCTCCTGCCGCACGTCATGGACTTCAACCGCGGCGCGGCCGAGGAGAAGTACGCCGCCGTGGGGGAGGCGCTCGGGGTCGCGAAGGACTCGCGCGCCGCGGTGAAACGCGTGTTCGACCTGAACCGCGAGATCGGCATCCCGGGCGGCCTGGCGAAGGTCGGCGTGAGCGCGGAGCTGATCCCGAACATGACAAAGGACACGATGCTGTCCGGGAACATCGCGGTGAACCCGCGCACGACGACCGCGGCGGACATCGACGCGCTCTTCCGCGCCGCGATGTAAGGGGCGCTACCCGCCTCTGCGCCGTGTCCGAGCGAGCGCGCGGCGCACCGCGGCGGAGACGCGCTCCGCCTCGCTCACGGGCACACGGTCGCTCTCGGCGCGCATGAGCGCGAAGATGAGCGGGCCGCGGAGATCGTCGCCGAGCTCGACCGGTCGGGGGATCAGGTGGACGTGCACGTGGGCGAACAGCTTCGCTTCTCCGAAGAGGCCGACGTACACCTTCTTCACACCGGTGGCGCGCTCGAGCGCTGCCGCCGTCCGAGTGATGAGCGGGCCGAGGGCGCGCGACTCGGCGTCGGTGAGCTTCGCGACCGACTCGACGTGGCGCTTCGGCTTGAGGATGAGCCAGCCGGCCATCGGCAGCGGCCTCACGATGTGATCGAGATGCCAGAGGCGATCCTCATAGATGACGCCACCCGGCGCGCCGAGCTCGTTGCGAACGCCCTTGCACGTTCCGCAGTCGGCGTGCGCCTTCGCGGTCGTGACCACGCTGCGAGCGTAGCCCGAAACCCATAATCGCCCGATGCCCGTCGCGATATTCGACATGGACGGAGTGCTCTACCGCGGGAGCGTGCTCATGCCATACGCGAAGGAGACGCTCGAGCGTCTCCGCAGCGCCGGGTGGCAGGTGTTCTTCGCCACGAACAACTCGACCGCGACGCGCGACGAATACGTCACGCGCCTGAAGACGCTCGGCCTCGGTGGGGATCTCGAGCACGTCGTCACGAGCGCCTACGCCACCGCTCATTACCTCGAGCGCCTACAGCCGAAGCCGAAGGACGTCCTCGTGATCGGAGCCGACGGCCTCCCCCGCCGGCCCCCGACACCGTCGTCGTCGGCCTCGACCTCCACCTCACGTATGCGAAGCTCGCGGAGGCGCAGCGCGCGATCCTCGCGGGCGCGCGATTCGTCTGCAGCAATCGCGATCGCGCGTATCCGGTGGAGGGGCGTCTGCTCCCGGGCGCCGGCTCGATCGTCTCGGCGATCGAGGTCGCGACGGGTCAGCGCGCGCTGTGCATCGGGAAACCGGAGCCGTTCCTGTTCGAGGAGACCCTTCGCCGAGCCTCGCTCGGCGCTCGATCAGGAGATGCAGGACTCGCGGTCGTCATCGGTGACAGCACCGAGTACGACATGGTCGCTGCTCACCGGGTCGGCGCTATCGGCGTGCTCATCCTCACTGGTCTCACTGAGGAGTCGGCGCTGCATGGCGCGAAGGGCGAGGCGGCGCCGGATCGTGTGGTGCGCTCGCTCGAGGAGCTCTTCGGGTTGCCCGATTTCCAAGACGTCTAACGTGGCGGGGACTGCCGTTAGTCTTCCCACGTGGCGCCGGCGGTGAGCGTGACGCCGAAGCCGGAGACCGTGACGCTCGTCGATGTCGTCGTGCCGCCGTTGCCGGGGTCCGCGGAGGCCTGGCCCGCCCCGCCCACCAGCGAGAGGAGCAGCGTCGCCGCGATCAGGATCCTCTTGATGTTCGTCATTTCCATGCCCTCACCTTCTGCTGTACCTGGTCGTCCGAACGGATTGCGATCGCCTGAAGTGCCTGCTGGAAGATCTGCTGGCTGTCGCTTGCCGCGGCCGTCTCGGCGCGGCGCTCGCCGCCCAAGATGGCGATGAAGGCCTCGACCACCACCGGGTTGAACTGGGTCCCGGCATTGGCCCGCAGCTCGGCCACCGCGTT
>WNFC01004582.1_pt1 | contig 17570 bp, 14 predicted proteins | sample 5400541 | NCBI WGS metagenome assembly WNFC01 (sample SAMN13153342, study PRJNA577476) | soil metagenome | isolation source: 120 cm saprolite under Douglas fir tree site 2 hole 2 replicate 1 | place: USA:California | collected 2015-04-18
TTCGACAGTGGCGGTTCAAACCCGGAACGGTGTCGAAGGTCCGAGTGCCGATCACCTATACAGAATGAAAAGCAAGTGGAAGCAGCACGAACTGCCTTTACCTGTGAAAAGCGTTGGCGACCCTAACGGGATTCGAACCCAGTTTAGCGATTTCGCGTTATTGCGCGATTCTGCCGCAAATACGTGGCGAACTGCGTATTATATATAGAGCGCGAAATTGGCCCGTTGGCAGATTCGCGCAGATTCTGTGTCCGAATTGTCCGAAAACCCCGCGCGCGTGCGCGCATAGTTGTCTATTACACGCCCGCTCACCCGGGTGCTATTTCTTCTTCTCTTTCTCATCGGCGGCTGCTTCGTTGCTTGGTCTTTTGGTGTCTCGGACGAAGTAGGCGCGCGGCATTTTACGCCGTGCTAGAGAACAGCACACAAAGGACAGAGGCCGAGCATTGCCCTCTCTGTTGCTGCGGGGATGAGCGCGGTGCATAGTTATTTTGCGGGAGTTCGAATGCAAAAAGCAACTCTTCCTCATCACCTTGCCGCGCTCTGGTTTGCCGATATCGCGGGCTACAGCGAACTTGCGGCGGAAGACGAATGGGGCGCACTGGAGCTGGTGGAAATCCTGCAAACGCTCTCGCGCAGCACTGTGCAGCGCTACGAAGGTCGGGTCGTCAAATTTAGAACGGGCCTGTAGCTCAGCGGTAGAGCAGGGGACTCATAATCCCTTGGTCCCTGGTTCGAATCCAGGCGGGCCCAGTCTTCCCCCGCAGCGTAGCGGAGCGCGAAGGCTGCCACGCCGTAGTTTTTGCGAAGGGGCGCAAATTTCATTTTCGATTTTGGATTTCGGATTTGCGATTGTTGGTCTTGTGCAGCAACTGGTCCGCGTTCTCTTCGCCGTGCTCGAGATCACGATCCTGAGCGCACTCGTTCTGGCAACGCGGTGCGCGAATTATCGGGACGTTTTCGTCGACGGAAATATTTATTTCAGCGACGCCGATTGCTACTCGCGGATGACGCGCGTGCGAATCTGCGCCGAACATCCCGGGCGGGTCGTGCGTCATCACGATTTCGAGAATTTTCCGCAAGGAACAAGACCGCACACAACTGCGCCGTTCGATTATTTAATTTTCTCACTATCGATCTTGCTGAAGCCATTCACAGCGCACGCAATCGATTTAGCCGGCGCAGTTGTTTCGCCGCTTTTGGCGCTGTTCGCCGGCTGGTTTCTTTGGTGGTGGTCGCGGCGAATGAAACTCCGTTATCGCTGGGCGATGCTGATTCTTTATGGAATCAGCCCGATTCTCGTTCATGGAACGGAGCTGGGTCGGCCGGATCATCAATCCTTGCTCATCTTGCTCGTGACAATTGGCGTTTGCGCTGAGTGGAGCTTGCGAGACGAACCGTCGACAGGTTGGAGCGTTGCCAGTGGAATCGCATGGAGCTTTGCGCTTTGGAGTTCGCTTTACGAGCCGCTTATCTTGCTTTCAGTGGTTGTCTTGATTGGCCTAACGAAAGATCGACGTCTTCTCGTCGCTCGGAACCGGCGAATCGGTTGGATTGTTTTTGCAGCGATCGTCGGGATTGCGTTGCTCGTTGAACGGCGCCTTCCGGCATTCGCGATCTTTCAGTTGAGTCCGTTATTCGCAAATTGGGCGCGTACGATTGGCGAACTCGCGCATGTCTCACCGCTAAATCGAATTTGGTTCGCTTGGGCCGGCTACCTGTTTGCCGTCGCGCCGGTTTTGATTTGGTACTCGTTTCGTAAGCGAACCGCGCCGCCAAGTTTTATTCTGGTCTTAGTTGTCGCGACATTTCTGCTAACGATTTGGCAGGCGCGTTGGAGTTACTTTTTCATGGCTGTCTTCATCATCGCCCTGCCGGGTCTGCTTGCGCCGATCCAGTCGCGCGTGGCGGTCTGGACCGCCTTTGTCTTGTCGATGTTACCGGTTGTTCAGTTCTGGGACGCGCGGATTTGGCCTAACGAGATTGAGTTGGCCCTCCGAATCGAGCGTCGAAACGAATCAAGCCAGCTCCGGGAACTGGCAACGACGATTCGTTCGGAGGAAACCCACGGGTTTCTCGCGCCGTGGTGGTTGTCCCCATCGATTTCATATTGGTCGAACCAGCCCGGCATTGCTGGCAGCTCGCACGAAGCTTTGGATGGCATAGCCGACAGTGCGCGCTTTTTCCTGACAACCGACTTCCTCATTGCACGTGAAATGCTGTCTAATCGGCATGTGGAATGGGTTTTAGCGTATGATTGGGAACGCGTTGCTCGCACTTCCGCCGGTCTCCTCGGCACCCAGGTTTCCGAGCAGCCGCTCTGTCGCGTTCTCGAGCGGACGCCGAGGCAGGCCCCGCCATATTTGGTTCTTTCAGGGCAGAACCGAACCGCAAAATTGTTCCGTTTTGTGAATAAATTGTAAAAACCTGGGCTTTTCTCTCTTGAACCCGTTGACAATGTGAATAACCATTACAATAATAGCGCGTGTTGAAAAAATTCATCTCGCAGAAGACGATCTCGTCGATCGGAGAAGGATCGCTGAGTTCGGGGGGTGATGATTCCAACCGACCCGCCTACGGCGACCAACTAAAATCCTCAACAAACGATTACAAAAAGTTTATGGCTGAACATTCCGGCAAAGACGTCCTTTCCAGCGACGTCGAAATCAAAGGCACGATCAAGTTCCAAAAGGAGCTTTTGATCGATGGCAAAGTCGAAGGCGAAATTAATTCCGAACATTACCGTGAGCGAGCGTTGCGAACTGAAATCGAAATGCACGCTCCAGGGAGATTTGAAGGCGGCCCGCCTCATCATCGAAGAAGGCGCCACCTTTATCGGCAAATCGGAGGTTTCCAGCGGGATGAGCGTGAAATCAGCATCCAGCCGGCCAGAAGTTGTTCGCCACGAAGAATCGACCAAGCCTGCCTTCGCGGCTCGCGGTTAAAAATTTGCCCTTCGTCTTCTGAACTAGTGATCAAATCGTCGCCTGCCAAGGCCAGTGTGGAATGCCCGCACTGTGGCTTTAAGCAGATGGAATATGTGGCGGCGAAGAGCACGTTTTGCCGGCAGTGCGGACGCTCCTTTTCGCCATCGGCGCCCAAGTCCGGGCTGAAGCTTAAGGACGGCTCGGCTGCGCCCGAGGAATTGCCGCTCCGTCGAAAACTTGAAGCGATGTGGAGCCGGCAACGCAATCGCGTCGTCTCGTGTTTCGAATGCAAACGCAAACACGAAGTCAGCGACGCGGCGTCATCGACAAACTGCCCAGGCTGTAGCGCGCACATCGATCTGCGCGATTACAAAATCATCACCAGCTTTAGCCGATCGATTCGGACTCGCGGCGACGTGCATTTGACGACAAAGGGCGACCTTAGCAGCACCAGCGTGATTTGCAGCTCGGCGATCGTTGAAGGGAAACTCCGCGGCAATCTTGAGTGCGAGGAATCGATGACGCTTAACCTGGTCGGAAAAATTCCCGGCCTAATCGGCGCGCAACACATGACGGTTGAGCGGAAATCCGACATCCAATGCCTTCGGCGCGTGAGGGTGACGAACATCGACATCAAGGGGCGCATGTCCGGTGAAATCGTAGCCAGCGGTTCAGTGACAATCTACAAAACCGGCGCCTTGGATGGTAACGTGACTGCCAAATCAATCGCGATCGAGAAAGGCGGAATGTTTTCCGGGCAGCTTGTCATCGGTCAGGCCAATCTCACTCAAGGCGAGTTGTTGTCCGAAACGAAAGCAGCCGAGAAGAAGTCTGAGTCAGAGATACCGTTGGGCGCGGCGCAGCCGTTGCACGCAACATAATTGTTTCCCCATGCGAAGACTGCATCCGCGCAGTCCGTACGAGAAGCTCGGCGGCTATGTTCATCTCCCGCGCTTGATCGACAAGGCCAAGCTGCATCGCAAGGGACTCCTCGATGGTTACAACTACAAGACGGTCGGCTTTGACAAACATCTACTCAGCTTTCTCAAGCTCGACGGCGATGCTTTCGAAGAGGCGGTGCATCGTTTGGAAAACGATGACGCGATCTTGAGCTGGGTCGAAAAGAACGGCCTAAAACATTCCAGTGGCGATATTGAACACTGGAACCAGACGATGATTTCACGGCATCCCGACACCGCCGCCAAAAAAGCCCGCTTCAGTCATTTTCTAAAACAATCCGGCGGAGCGGGACGTAAAGATATCCGCACCTACTTCGATCTGATCGAGTTCGATGAAGGCCGGCTCAGGTAAGATCGACATCCTGCTATAGCGGGCCGCCGTCTCGGCGGCGATTTGTTTTGAAGCCCGGCGCTGAGGACAGCGGCCTCTACAATTTCGCGAAGGTCTTGTCCGCGCTCTCGAGCGTTTCTTTGCTCCCGATGTCGAGCCAACGACCTTTGATCTCAAAAGTGTTGACCGGTTTTCGGGTGTAGAGCCATTGCAAGAACAACCCGGGCTGGTCCGGATTATTGCCGGCGGCGAGATAAGTCGTGAATAACGGCAACACTTCACGCGAGTAATAATAGAGCGCGACCGCGGCCAGCGTGCTTTTTGGTTTGTCAGGCTTCTCTTCGAAGTTTGTGATCACGCCATTTTTGTCGATTGTCACGGTGCCATATTTTTTCATGGCTTGGAGATCACCGACATCGTGAACGGCAACGGTGGCTTGCGAATATTTGGCCGCCTTCACGAATTCAGTCAGCGGTTGTTGGAACAAATTGTCGCCGGCGATGACGAGTAGGTCGTCGTTGGTTAAATTCTCTCGGGTTAAAACGAGGTTTATGTCGCCGATCGCGCCTAACTTATCGTCGTCACTTTTCGATCCATCATTGATAATTTTGATCCGCATCCCGCGCCGTAGGTCCGAGCCGGACTGGCGGTCTGCGAAGGCGGGTCGATCTTGGTAAGCGTCCGCCCAGTTCTGAAAATCGCCGGCGAATTTGTCGTTCGTCACGATGTAAACCGTTCGAAGCGCGGGAACAGAAGCAAGGTTATCGAAAAGCCATTCGATAATCGGTTTGCCGCCGACTTTTAACAGCGGCTTCGCCTTATTCAGCGTCAGCGGGTAAAGTCGCGTCGCATACCCAGCGGCGAGAATGAGCGCGTTCATTCGAATTTCGGGACGATAAGCAGACGACTTGTCTACGCCAGCTCATTTCGTGCAAATCAGTGCGCGGGTCCGCCCATAATAGCCGAACGCAAACGGCGCTGAAGTGCGGCGATTCGATGCGAATCGGTAATTTTAGCGCGACTGCCGCAGTCGGTGATATAAAATGTGTCGATGGCAGCGCCTTTTTGGGTGCTGATACGCGAGAGAACGATGTTGGTTCCTTCCTGTTCGAGCGCCGTCAGTAAATCGTAAAGCAAGCCAACGCGATCGGGCGCCTCAATCTGAACTAATGTGTAAGTCGGATGCGCTTTGTTATCGATGGCGATCCCGGCTGGGAATTCCAGCTCCTCCAGGCGTCGATGCTGGATCTTATGGCGCGCCTCCTCGAGCAATGACGCAAACTCAAAGGTCTCAACTTCGAGCGCGTGACGCAGCGTGTTTTCCACCTGAGCGCGGTCCTGTCCCTCGGCCACGGCCTGTCCTTTCGTATCGCAAACACGAAAAACGGCCAGAATGGCGTGGTCTTCGCGCGGGAAAATGTCAGCGCTCAGAATATTGAGTGGAACAACCGAAAACGATCCCGCGATTTTCGCCAGAAGATGCAGACGGTCCCAAGTGCAAAATGAAGCGATGCTGTGTCCGAATTGTGGAAAAGCTTCCCAACTCACTGCCGGCACCAGTGGCCGATCGAGCTGAGTCGAGGTGTTCTCGAAGAAAGACCGAAACAGATTGAGATGCTGAACAATTTCGGCAACATCGGATGCGCGAAAATAGTTGTCGGGCATAAATTCGAAGTGCGCTTCGATTTCATCCGCAAAATCGGACGGCAGCTCAGCGGCCGCTGCTGCTTCCAAGCTCTCGCGCTCGATCTTGGTTTGCTCGTGATAAGATTTTTGGTCGGCGAGGTACTGCGAAGTGGCTTGGAAAAGTTGCCAGACAAGTGATTCCTTCCAATCCGACCAACTCTGTCCGCTCGTCCCTTGACCGTCAGCCAGGGTCAACAACATCAGCGCGTGCAGATTTTTTTGGTTTCGAACGACCTTCGCAAACTCCGCAATCGTCGCCGGGTCATCGAGATTTCGTTGCTGCGCGGTGCTGGACAGAGTCACGTGATGGTCGACTAAAAGAATCAGCGATTTTCTTTGCTCCGGCGAAAGCTGGAGACGCTTGGCCACACTTTGCGCGAAAAGAGCGCTGGCTTCGGAATGCGGGCGCGCACCCACTGCCCGTCCCGTGTCGTGCAGAAGCAAAGCGAGATAAAGCACGAACGGTTCTTCCAGATTTTCGAAAAGACGGCGATAGGGGATCAACTTCGGATCGTTTGTCCGCATTAGCGCGTCGAGTTTGTCGATGCAAAGCAGCGTATGCTCATCCGCGGTGTAACGATGAAAAAATTCGTGCTGCACCAGGCAGGTCAGTTGGCCGAACTCCGGAACATAGCGGCCGAGAAAATCGGTCCGGTGCATCAGCCGCAAAGCGCGGCCGACCTCACCTTTTTTCGATAAAATTGCCTTGAAAATCTCGCGTGGCGCTTTGGCGTAGCGATACGTGCGCGTGATTTGTCCCAGCGCGCGGCTGAGCAAATCCTCCAGCTCCGGGCTAAGATCGACATTGTGCTCCTGCGCGCGTTGAAACGCTGTCATCATCTCCAACGGATCGGTCTTGAAGAGGTCTCGCCGATCAGTGTGGAGTTGGTCATGCCGAACGAAGAATGATCCCACCCGGATTTCGGTGCCGCGCCGAAGAGGCAAAAAGCTGAAGAGCGCGCGGGTGCCGCTCGTCGCATAGCCGGTGGCAAACTGCTCGGTGATGCGTTCGGTCACACGGAAAATGTTTCGAGTGTGTTTGTAATAATCGCGCATCAGTGCTTCGGTCGCGCGCTGGCCGTTCTTTTCCCGGTACCGCAACCGCCGCGCGGTTTCCTCCTGCAAGTTCAGATGAAGAATGTCCGCCGCGCGTTTGGAGAGGTAATGCAAATCCGTGCGCAATCGCAGCAGAAAATCGTAGGCCATTTCGATTCGGCGCTGGTCCGATTCGCTCAACCAATCTTCGCCGACCAGGAGCGTCGTCGTCAGAGCGCCTTCCTTAAAATAGGACATCCAGAGTAAATTTTGGTAATCACGCAGACCGCCGCAGCCGTTTTTAAGATTTGGTTCCTGCATATAAACGCTGTCGCCAAACTTGCGGTGGCGCGCTTCTTGATCGCGCATTCGCAGTTCGACGTACTCGCGCTCCGAGCCGATCACGCATTTCGTTCGAAATTGATTGCGAAATTCACGGGCGAGCACGCGGTCTCCCGCCAAAAAACGCGATTCGAGCATTGCCGTTTTCGTTAGCATGTCGTGATTAGCCTGCGCCAAGGCCTCTTTCATCGAGCGTGTGGAATGACCCACTTTGAACCCGATGTCCCAAAGCAAATACAGAATTTGCTCCGCCATCTCCTCCACATATGGAGAAACTTTGCCGGCAGCGTCGCCGTGCAACAACATCACATCGACATCGCTAAAGGGATTGAGTTCGCCCCGGCCGTATCCGCCGAGCGCGATCAGCGCCAAAGAGGTCTCCGATTGACCGACAGCGTTGGCAGCGGCGGCAAAAACGTGTCGTAAAATTACGTCAACCAGCTCGCCGCGACGGGCGCAGATTTCACGGCCGCCACCTCCAGCCTGATGTTTCAAACGAAGGCGATGTTCCTCCAGCTTGAGAAATTTTTTGTAGGTCGGTAGAACTTCCGTCGGCCGCTGCTTTCCGGCGAGAGCGAGCTGGTCTTCGGCGTGGGCCAGGACTTTCTCAAGATGTCGCGAGGTCGCCATTGTCGATCTTAGGTTGCGCAGCCCGGCCGCCGCTCAATCTAAAATCGAACCCCAAAAATTCCAAACCTTGTCCTGAGCGCAGTCGAGCGCGATTAAAGCTCGATCGCGTAGCGCTTGAGCTTGTTGTAAAGCGTTGGTCGCTGAATGCCGAGCAGCTCGGCCGCTTTCTTTTTGTTCCCGTGACATTGCGCCAACGCCTGCAGGATCGTTAGTCGCTCCATTTCGTCCAGACTTTGCACGCCTTGCGAAACGACGCTGCGCTCGATTTGTTGCAACGCGGCCGGCAATTGCAATTCTCCGGGCAATTCTTTCACTCCAACTGTGTTTTGCCTCGCCAACACCACCGCGTATTCCATCGCATTTTGCAATTCGCGCACGTTTCCCGGCCACGAGTAATCACGCAACTTTTGAAACGCTTCCGGCGAAATCTCGGGCTCGGATTTGCCGAGTTGCTGCGCGAATTGTTTTACGAAAAACGTGACCAGCGGTGGAATATCCTGCTTCCGCTCGCGCAATGGCGGCACTTCAATCTGGAAAGTATTGAGCCGGTAATACAGATCTGAGCGCAGTCGATTCTCGGCCAGCGCCTGCGCAATTGGCCGATTCGTTGCCGCAATGACGCGAAAATTCGCTTTTAGCACGCGAGTGCTTCCGAGCGGCCGAAATTCGCGCTCCTGCAACACCCGCAGGAACCGCGTCTGCAAGTCTATCGGCATATCTGAAATCTCGTCCAGAAAAAGTGTACTTCCGTCCGCTTCCGCGATCATTCCCGGAAAATCGTTCATCGCGCCGGTGAAAGCGCCTTTGACATAACCGAACAGCTCGCCCTCGATCATCGTCTGCGGAAACGCCGCGCAATTGAGTTTCACCATCGGCCGCTCCGATCGACGGCTGCGATGATGAATCAAATTCGCGATCACTTCCTTGCCGACTCCGCTTTCGCCCGTGATCAAGACATTCGCTTCCGACGGCGCCATCGCGTTGATCAGCTCTTCGATCTCCTGCATCGACTTGCTCTTGAACACTGGCGTGAAGCGCATCTCTGCTATCTCCAATCGCTTCTCGAGTTCTTCGGTCTTCTCCCGCAGTTTTTGCGTTTCGCGAAGAAGCGATTGCTTTTCCAGTGCCTTCTCGACGAGGCTGAGCAGTTCCTCCGGCGCGTAGGGCTTGCTAATGAAATGATATGCGCCGCGTTTGATCGATTCGATCGCATTGTTGAGCGTGTCGTGCGCGGTCAGAATGATGACCTGCGTTTCCGGGCGCTCGGTTTTGATTTGATCGAGCATTTGCAATCCTTCCGCGTCCGGCAATTGCAAATCGAGGAGAACGAGCGACGCCGTTTTATTTTTCAATGCTTTTAGTCCGGTCGCGGCCGTCGCGGCGGTCTCAGTCTCGAATCCATGACGGCTGAGCAACGCCTCGAGTGTGAGCAAAATCGGTCGCTCATCATCGATAATCAAAATGCGGCGACTCTGTTTCATCTCTCCCCTCAACGTTTCTCCGCCGGGAAAGACGGCAGCGTCAGTGTGGTCACGAGCGTCGATGTTTTCTGATCGTACTCCGCCCGAAAATTGCCCCCGTGAGCTTCTGCGATCGACCGCGCGCGGTTGAGACCGAGTCCATAGTGGCCCTGGCTCACGTTTCGCAGCGGTTCGCGTCCCCAATTTTCAGTCGGTAATTCGAAACGCACTTTCGGTTCGCGCAGCTCGAACACGAAACGGTCTTTGTCGAGATAGGCTTTGGCCGAGATCGTCTTGATATTGCGTTCGTGTTGAAAAGCGTTGCTGAAAAGCTCCAGAAAAGCTTGCTGCGCCAACTGCGGATCGATTTGTAACGTCGCATCTTTCAGTTGCATGTCCCAAGTCACCTTGGCCGCGTTATCCGCAAAATCCTTCGCCAGTTTTTGTTTCAAATCCTCGATGAAATCCGCTGCTGGATAGGAAATGGGAGTGCAGCTGACCTGACTGAGCCCGGCCGTTAGCCGCTGCAGATTGGCTCCGACTTCGGAAACCATTTCGCGCAGGCGTTGAATCTCGTTCTTCATTTCCGTTTCTTCAGCCAGCTCAGCTAGGTAAGCCGATTGCAGCTCGACTGCGTTCAAATTGTTTCGAATATCGTGACTCAGTTGGCGGACAAACTTCACCATATCGTGCCACCGCACACTCGGCGGCTCGTTCCCTGGTTGCTCGGAAGAGCTCGACATAGTTCAGGGCGACATCGAGCAAATGCTATTCCGCGAGGGAAAACTTGTCATCGGACGGCTCTTCACTTTTCGAAATCTGGACGCGCGGATCGTTGCTCGCAAGGTGTTGCAAAACGTGAAAAACATCCTCCGGGTCGGCGTCGATCGTCCGCGCAATTTCCTCCGCGGTCTTCCCGATCCCACGTGAAAGTTTTCCACGGACGTCGTTTTGGAGCTGTAGCAATCGCGTCGCCGCCTTCTTTCCCGCTTCTACCCCTGGTTGATGATAAGCGTTGATGTTAACGAGTGACCCGTAGAAGCCGACCGCGCGTTCATAGAGCGCGATTAACGCTCCGATGTTAAATGCATTCGCCTCAGAAATGCTCACCGTGATCGATTCACGTCCTTTCTCATAAAGCGCCGCGCGCGTTCCGCGGAGAAAGCCGTGGAGATAATCGCCGCTGGTAACAGCGTCTTCCACTTGGAACGCGGCCCGATGACGATCTTTCGCTACTTCAATAAATGTGATAAAGAAATTCAGGACGCCGTCGCGCAGTTGCTGCACGTAAGCGTGTTGATCAGTCGATCCTTTGTTTCCGTAAACGGCGATCCCTTGATTGACGGTTTTGCCGTCGAGATCTTTCTCTTTGCCTAACGATTCCATCACCAATTGCTGAAGATATCGACTGAAGAGCAGCAACCGGTCTTTGTAGGGCAGCACCACCATGTCTTTTTCCCCGCGACCGTTGCCGGCATAAAACCACATCAAAGCGAGCAGCATCGCGGCATTTTGCCGAAAATCGTTTATTCGTGTTCGCTCGTCCATCGCCGCGGCGCCGGCGAGGAAATTGTCGATGTCGAAACCTTCCAACGCCATCGGCACCAAACCGACCGCGCTCATCACCGAAGTGCGGCCGCCGACCCAATCCCACATCGGGAAACGCGCCAGCCATCCATTTTTCTGTGCGAGCTTATCGAGATCACTGCCGACGCCGGTGATTGCAACCGCGTGTTTAGCAAAATCCAATCCGGCAGCTTTGAAGCGCGCTTCTGCTTCCAGCATTCCGTTCCGTGTTTCTTTCGTTCCCCCCGATTTCGAAATGACCACGACAACCGTGCGCCCGAGCTCATTGTCGATCTTATCGAACACACGGTCGAATCCATCCGGGTCGGTGTTGTCGAAGAAGTAAATGTCCGTCGGATCCTGCGCTGTCCCGAGCGCGTCGGCGATGAACTGCGGCCCAAGTGCGGAGCCGCCAATTCCGATGGAGAGAACGTGCTGAAATTTTTCGCCGCGGCCACCTTTGAGTTTTCCAGAATGAACATCGGCGGCGAATTTTTTGATCAGCGCTTTTGTGTTTTCGATTTCGGCGCGCAATTCAGCATTGGGCGCCAGCGCCGGTTTTCGTAGCCAGTAATGGCCAACCATTCTTTTTTCGTCCGGATTGGCGATTCCGCCCGCCTCCAGGTCGCGCATGGCGGTGAACGCCTTGTCGATCCTCGGCCGCATCTTGTCGAAGAAATCGTCCGGAAATTTCACCCGACTGATGTCGATCGAAAAATCGAGGTCGTCGTGGCGCAAAAAGTATTGCTGGAATCGCTGCCAGAGTGAGGAAGAAGCCATATCTACGAATAATGGAGCGACGACCTCTGCCTGTCACGCCAAAGCCTTGGCGTCGGCGGATGTCTTCTCTTAAATTTTTGGCTTAAGAACGCTCGGCCGAGCCAACTGCAAACGCCAGTCCGGCTAGGACTTTATCTCGGCGGTTTCGCCGGCTTTGGCTCGGTGCTTTCGCGCTTGATCGAAACTTCTTCTTTCGGCGCCACTTCGTACTCCGGTTTGGCGACGCCGAGCAACCAATGGTCGAACCAGCCAACAATATTCTGCAATCGCTCGACTCGATGCCACGGCTGGCCAGAGCGGGAGAGCTCGTGTGATTCGTTCGGAAACCGCACCATCACCGTCGGGATTTTCTGAAACTTAAGCGCACGGAACATTTCCTCACCGCCCGCGCCAGGCGGTGTGCGGTAATCGACTTCGCCCAGAATGAACATCATCGGCGTCCTCACATCTTTGATGTAACTGATTGGCGAGCGCGCTTTGAAATCCTGTTCCTCGTCGAACGGCGGTCCTTTAAACCACGCCGGTTGAAACAAAGTGAAGTCCGCCGTGTACCACCAGTGCGTCCAGCTCGCGATGTCGCGCTGCGCAACTGCCGCCGCGAAACGGGTGGTATGACCCACGACCCAGTTCGTAAGCAATCCGCCACCGCTTCCACCAGTCACGCCAAGTTTCTTTTCGTCGATGTAACCGCGTCGCACCAGCTCATCTACCCCGGCCATCAAATCTTTGAAATCGTCGCCGGGATAATGATACTGGATCACATTACCGAAATCCTGGCCGTAGGTCGTGCTGCCGCGCGGATTTGGAAACAGCACCACGTAACCTTTCGCTGCCATCCATTGGAATTCGTGTTCGAAAATATATCCGTAAGCCGCGTGCGGTCCGCCATGAATATTGAGGATCAGCGGATATTTTTTTGCGGCATTAAAATCCGGCGGCTTTTGCACCCAGGCCTGAATCGTTTTCCCGTCGAAACTTTTGTAGGAAATTTCTTCCGGCTCGGTCAGGTTCAGTTTGGAAAAAAGCTCCTTGTTAACATCGGTCAGCTGTTGCGGCTGCGCGTTTGCTGACTCCGAAAGGCTTCGCGAGCCCCGATCATTTCGGGGTTGTCGATCCAACACAAACAAATCGTTGATCCGTGTCGCCGTGGAAATCGTATAAACGAGCTTGGAAGCATCGTTCGAAGCGCGAACTCGGAGCACGACTTGATTTCCGCTCACCAAATCGGTGACCGCTCCGCTGGTCGCATCGAAAGAGGCAAGGATCGATTTTCCTTCCTTGCCGTAGAGTTCAATCAAACTTTTTCCATCCACGGTCCAAATCGGCGGATTGCGTCCGCCCGCGCGCGGAGCTGCGTTGTCGCCGAACGGCCCGTTGCCGACATCGAAATCAAATGTCGCCGTTAGATTTCGCGGTTTCGAGTTCGTGGTAAGATCGACAATCCACAGGTCCGGCTGGGTGTACGAGTTCACCGGTTGGGTGACCGATGCGACGAACGCGAGCTGTTTGCCATCCGGGCTGAGCGAAAGACCGCCCAAGTCCATGTCGATCGAGTTGAGCTTGGTCGCGCTGCCGCCGTTGGCGCTGATCGAATAAAGTTCGCTCTTCGGCTGCTCGTAGTACGGCTCGTCCACGTGCAGCGAAACAAAATAAATCTGCGTTCCATCCTTCGACCAGACGATGTTGCCTTCGTCGAAGCGGCCAAATGTCAGCTGCTCTGGTTGCACCTTTTCATCGGCATTGCGCGGCGCCCGGATCGTCCAGATGTGCGCCGGATGTTTTGGATCGGAGTAACCTTCGTTGTCTTCGCGATAAACCGCGCGCGTGATCACGCGCACGTCGCTCTCGTGCTCTGATTCCGCCTCTGCTTTTTTCGCGGGCTCTTCGGAAGCGGCCTTCGTCGACCCATTTTTCTCAGCCGGACTTTTTGACGCCTCCGGCGAAGCGGTTGGAGAGGTCGCGCTGATCGCTTTCTTTAATTCTTCTTCCTTCTTCTTTTTCTTTTCCTGCTTTGCCAGATCCTCCGGATTCGTCTCGCTCGTAAACGCAATTGTCTTTCCGTCCGGCGACCATACCGGGTTGCTCGCGCCTTTTGGCAGATCGGTGAACGAAAACGAATCGCCACCGGCCATTGGCAAGATCGACAACTGCGACGGCTCGGGTTTGCCGTCCTTTTCGGTCGCGCGAACGAAGAGCAGAAATTTTCCGTCGGGCGACCAGCGAGGCGTCGAATCGTGATCGCCCTTGGTCAATTGATGCGGTTCTTCACCGCCACTCGTCGGCACCGACCAGATCGAAGTGTTATAGCCTTCCTTTTTCTCGTTCACGGTCACGCGCACAAACGCGACGCGCAATCCATCCGGCGAGACCTGCGGATCGCCGATCCAGACAAAATCCCAGAGATCTTTTTCCGTGATGCTTCGCTTTTGCGCGGGGAGAACGGCGGTCGCTGCGAGGAAAATTACAAATGAGGTAAAGAATGTCCGCATAGGTTCAATAAAAGACGTTGCCGGTTCCGGATTTTGTCTCAGAACCCGTCTGATTGTCGATCTTAGCTATTTGGAATTCGGAATTCCTTCGATATTCGGCATTCGGATTTCGTCATTCGCGGCCGCGCCAAGCGGGCCGCGTCACATGTGCTCAATCACGTTATCGCCGAACTGCGAGCATTTGATCTCAGTCGCGCCCTCCATCAGCCGCGCGAAATCGTAAGTCACCCGCTTGCTCGCGATCGCTCCTTTCAGTCCTTTCAAGATCAAATCGGCTGCTTCGCTCCAGCCCATGTATCGGAACATCATTTCGCCGGAAAGTATCACCGAGCCGGGATTCACCTTGTCCTGGTTCGCATATTTCGGAGCGGTGCCGTGCGTCGCTTCGAATACGGCGTGACCGGTGATGTAATTAATATTGCCGCCGGGCGCGATCCCGATCCCGCCGACTTGCGCAGCCAGCGCGTCGCTCAAGTAATCGCCGTTCAAATTCAGTGTCGCGATCACGTCGAAATCTTCCGGCCGCGTCAGCACCTGCTGCAACGTGATGTCGGCGATCGCGTCTTTGATCACAATACCGCCGCCAGGTTTGCTGATTGGAATTTTGCACCACGGCCCGCCGTCGATCTCTTCCGCGCCGAAATAATTTTTCGCAACATCGTAGCCCCAATCGCGAAACGCACCCTCGGTGAACTTCATGATGTTGCCCTTGTGCACCAGCGTGACGCTTTTGCGCTGATTGAGGATCGCGTAACTGATCGCGCTGTGGATCAAGCGCACGCTGCCGGAGCGACTGACCGGTTTCAATCCCAGCCCGACCATCACGTTGTCTTTTTCCGGCGCGCCGACTCGTTTCCAAAACTCCGCCGCCTTTTCGCGCGTGCCGAACCGGATCTTGTCGAATTCCTTTGTGAATTCTTCCTGGAAAAAATCGAGGATCTTTTGCGACTCCGGTGTGCCCGCCGCGTACTCAATCCCGGCATAAATGTCTTCCGTGTTTTCGCGGAAGATCACCATGTCGACTTTCTCCGGATGTTTGACGGGCGAGGGGACGCCTTTGAAGTACTGCACTGGGCGCAGACAAACGAAAAGATCGAGAAGTTGCCGGAGTGCGACGTTGAGCGAACGAATACCGCCACCGACCGGCGTCGTCAGCGGACCTTTGATGCCGACCAGATATTCGCGAAAGGCTTCGACCGTGTCGTCCGGCAGCCAGCTATCGAAATTGTCCTTCGCCACCTGGCCCGCGAACACTTCGAACCATGCTATTTTCTTTTTGCCGCCGAACGCTTTCTTCACCGCGGCATCGAACACGCGCACGCTCGCCGCCCAAATGTCGGGGCCGGTGCCATCGCCGCGGATGAAAGGAATGATCGGGTTGTCCGGCACATTCAGCCGGTCGGTTCGGGTAATTTTTTCGCCATTTGGCGGAGCGACATCTTTGTACGGCATAAGGCGGATTCTGCAGTGAAAGTGACCAGTGACAAGTGATGAGTGACCAGAAAATTCAATCGCCCGCAGCAAATGGTTGCGCGCGAGCAACATTTCACTCGGTGTAAACTACAAGTGGCACAGAAGTCGCCACCCGACGACAGCCCTTCCGCGCTGCCTTGATCTTCAATCTCGGCATCGATTTTCTCCACCACTTTCTCGTGATTTCCACCTCGGGCAAAATCTTCTTCGAGTTTGTTGTCTTAAGTCAGATTGTCACGACGCGCGATGTAAACGGCCAGTCTTGCCAACTCTTCTGGCGCCAAGCGATCAACAGCCTTCTCGATTTCCGTCAGACTCGTCGCGGAATCTTAACCTCCAAATAGTTTGATCCCAACAATTGATCGTTGACCGACCATTCGCCGCTCCGTTGCCACCATAGCCCAATCGAAAGCGCCGCGACGAAAGTGAATATGGCGACTCCTCGAATCGACAATGGCCTAACGAATGGCAATCGTTCCGGCACATTTTGTGCGGTGACAAGATCGTCCGCAAGATCGACATCTTACCTTTTCTGCCTTCTACGATTGGAAGAAAAAAGAGATCGCGGACGCGGACTGCACGATCTCCTACATCGGCGACGAAGAAGAACTTTCGAAGAAGACGGCGCAAGCTATTACGGACGGAAAAATTGTCGGTTGGTTTCACGGGCGAATGGAGTGGGGGCCGCGCGCGTTGGAGAATCGTTCCATTCTGGGGGATCCGCGCAACGCCGGAATCAAAGACGTTTTGAATGCGAAAATTAAACGGCGCGAATCGTTCGGGCCGTTTGCCCTGTCGATTTTGCGCGAAGCCGCGGCCGAATGGTTTGAGACTGACGACGACGTCCCGTTCATGATGAAAGTTTTCCAGGTCCGCGCGAAATACTGCGACATGATCCCGGCCGTCATCCATGTCGACGGTACCGGCCGATTGCAGACGGTTCACAAAGAAACCAATCCGCGCTATTATCGCCTGATCGAACATTTCCGCGACCTCACCGGCATTCCGCTTGTGCTCAACACTTCTTTTAACGAAAACGAACCGGTTGTCTGCTATCCTGAGGAAGCGCTCGACTGTTTCCTCCGCACCCAGATCGATATCCTGGTGCTCCGAAATTTCTGGATCGCGAGGGGCTAAGAGCTTGCAGCGTCGATTTTTAATTTATTTTTCGGCCAAACGTTCTAGATTAGGTAGCTCCGAGGGCAGTGGTCGACGCGCTGACGGATGAAATTATGAAGCCGATTTACATCAGTGGATTGATCCTGGTTTCGGCCGCATTCGGACTCGTTTCTCCATTCGCCTCCGGCCAGTCGGCTCTTACGACCCTCGGCAGCAGCCAGAATGACTCCCGGGACCTTATGAATTCATTGATTCCTGGAAAACCGCGCCTTGGGAAAGAAAAAAAAGAGGAAGTGGACCCGCAAAAACTGCCGACCAAGGCTATCAAAGACCCAAAATTTCAGGGCAGCCTTTTAGACGAAGGACTCGACTCTAGCGCCGAAACCAAATCGCAGGACGGAAAAGGGGGTAGCGGCAGCGAGAAGGATTCAAAAGTTTCAAAACAAGCCGCTACGTCTGGCGATAAAGATTTAAAAGGTTCGAAGTCGACCCAGACCGGCGATGGCCAGAACAAAGACCAAAAAGCAACGTCGGCCAAGTCCGACGAAAAGGCGCCGGAGAAGGAAAAAGCTTCGGCAAGCAAAACTGACGGCCACCATTGATCGGCGGTTAAGGGTACGTCTTTCGACGAAAACGAGCCGGTCGTTTGTTATCCCGAAGAAGCACTTGACTGCTTTCTACGCACGCAAAACGATATTCTCGTCTTACGAAAGTTCTGGATCCAGAGAAGTTAACCACCGTTTCGCTGAATGTCTCTATAACCACCACCCATG
>WNFC01004403.1_pt1 | contig 17569 bp, 26 predicted proteins | sample 5400541 | NCBI WGS metagenome assembly WNFC01 (sample SAMN13153342, study PRJNA577476) | soil metagenome | isolation source: 120 cm saprolite under Douglas fir tree site 2 hole 2 replicate 1 | place: USA:California | collected 2015-04-18
GGTGCGTACGGCGGAAATGATTGTGTGGTGGAGTCCAGCCCGCGCGCAGACCATGTTCTTCAGCGACCGTGGCAACGATCGTTCTTTGAAGAACATGAATGGCAAACTCTATCCACATCCACCGTTGCTGTTCAAAGCGTGCGGCAGTCACTTGTGGGTTCGCGCTCTTGCCAAAGACGAGCGGCCGACGGCAGAAACCAAACTGTGCATGGCGCCCTACTGGAACTGCTATGACAACGGCGTCTGTTGCACCGGGAGCATGAGGATTCCGCCGGAAAAGTCGGTCGCCGCCATTGACCTGTGGGAGGAGTCGTTTTTCCAAAGCGAATTCACGCACGCCTCCGGCGTTCGCAAACATGTCCGGTTTCGCGGCGACTTCCTGGCGATGTGGCAATCGTTAGCGGGACAAAAGCGTTTCCAGAGAACTACCTGGTGAAGCTGCCGCAGACGCTCGCGGAATTCGTGAGGAACGATGACCATAGCTATCGAAACGACAATCGTGACGAACACTGAACACCAGATTCCTGGGGCACTTCTGCAGAAGAAGGTTCGGGTCACGGTGGTCGGTTGCGGTGGAACGGGAAGCGCCATTGCCGCCGGATTGCCATCTCTGCACCAGGCCATGGTCGCTTTAGGGCATCCCCAAGGGCTGGATGTGACTCTGGTCGACGACGACCGCATTTCCCGCACCAACTGCGTCCGCCAACCTTTCAGTGAGAGCGAGATCGGGCTTCATAAGGCGACAGTGCTCGCCACCCGGATCAATCTCTTTTGGGGCCTGGGGTGGAAAGGAGTGCCGCACTTCGTCGATGAGAGTTGGGGGCAGGAGACTGACATTCTGATTGGCTGCGTGGATTCCCGTTCCGCCCGCAATGCAATGACCCGCACGCAAACCTATTGGAACTGCCACTATTGGCTGGATCTGGGCAACAACGCCGATAGTGGCCAGTTGGTACTGGGCCAACCGGAAAACCACAGGAATAAAACGCGAGACTTGCGCTTGCCGACGGCTGCCGAACTCTTCCCCGAGCTCATCAACGCGAAGCTCGACAAGAAAGACAAACTTCCGCCGTGCAGCGCGTTACAAGCATTGGAACGGCAGGAGCCGTTTGTGAACCAGACACTCGCGTATCACGCATTGGCAATGCTTGCTCGGTTATTTCGATACGGTAGGCTCTCCTACCACGGTGGGTTCGTGAATCTGCGAACGGGACGCACAACCTGTCTTCCCGTCGATCCGGCTGTGTGGGAACGCATGACGGCAGAGCGACGTGGATTGTCAGACAGAATCCCGTCGCAGGAGTGCATTTAGCGCCTAAATATGCAGACATGTCAATCTTTAGCTTGACGCAACTTCAGTATATGTATATTCTTAGATTGTCACAGGTATACATTTAACAATCTATAAATATACATAGTGCGAATTGTGTAGCCGTTACAAATAGTCGACCCCGCGAGCTCGCCATGCGCAATGAATTCCGCAATCTACGCCTAAAGCAACTAGATCGCACACTCGAGCCGTTTCGCGCGGTCGCGAAGACTCCACGCCCGCAGAAAGGCTGGCTTCGCGCCATCCGAGAGGCAACGGGTATTTCTGCCAGTGAAGTCGCACGCACATTGAAGACAAGCCGGCAGCTCCCGATCCAACTGGAAAAGGCCGAGACCGAAGACCGAATTACTCTGAAGAGCTTGAGAACGGCTGCCAATGCACTCGGCTGTGACCTGGTGTATGCGCTCGTGCCCAGGACGAACACACTCCACAATCTGGTGGAAGAGCGTGCGCGCGCCCAGGCCAAGAAACAGGTGCTGGGCGTCGAACACTCGATGGCACTCGAAGATCAAGCCGTCGGCCACGTCGACGAAGCAGTGGAAGCGGAAACCGACCGACTGCTCAGAAAGCGCGGCGTAAGGTGAGTCTCTTGCCGGAGGGAGAAGGCACTACCCCTCTGTCTGCCGATGAGCAGGCTGACCTCATTCCCAATCTGGCGACCGAAGAAGAGCTCAACGAGTGGGAACGACAGAACATTCTCGAAGCCTATGCGTGGGCGCTCGCACCAAACAATCTTCGCCGGCATGATCCTCTTGTTGAGTCCTACGTAAGAGATCTCCATCGGCGCATGTTCGATCAGACCTGGAAATGGGCGGGAACCTATCGCACCAGCGAAAAGAACATCGGCGTTCCTCACCCTGAAATCCGCGACCGACTCGCAGCTTTGCTTGGCGATGCACGCTATTGGCTGGAAAACCAAACCTATCCTCCCGATGAACTCGCCGTCCGCTTTCATCACCGCCTAGTTTCCATCCACCCGTTTGCCAACGGCAATGGTCGCCATGCCCGCCTAATGGCGGACGTGCTTGCCCGGAGACAAGAGCGGCCCGTTTTCACCTGGGGCGGCGCGGACCTGATAGTGAAAGAAATATGGAATATACACTCGTCCTGCTTCATTGAATCGGAGAAGTTGATCGTGCTGCTGCACGACCTTGCCGCCAGGGTAGGCACGGAGAGCGACGATCACGAATACGGGGACAACCGGGCCGTCTGGCTTGAAAATGGCAGGAAGATTCTGGACTATATGGAAGCAGACGAGCGCTTCAGTGCGGCCAGTTTCAAAGACAGCCTGGAAGAACAAGGGATAGTTGTTAACAAGAGTGACTTGACCCCTCTGATCGACAATATGCGGAGCTTGTCGAAACAATGGCGGAGTTCCATCGGAAAACATGGAGAACTGGTCTTCTACGTCGATGTCAGTTGAAGCCAAGAGACGTGACATTCATTGAATGGCCCGCGTGGATACCCAGCGCAATCAGCCCGTCAGTAATCCCATCGTATGGAATGGTCAATTGCCAATTTCCGGCTAGCGACAAACCGGGAGCAGGCCAGTTAAATGACCACAAGCGCGCTTCTCGGACGAGCCGACAACTCTCCGGATTGAGCGTTATTCGGGAGCAATCGCAGAATACTTTCCGATGTCCGAAGTTCGACTACATCACCACGGGAGCGGGCCATCCTCGTTCGAGAACGTGCCCGTCGGACCGTTCGCGTCAAGGAGCGCGAGGCGCACGGGCTCGCGCGCGGCTTCTTCCACGCTGCGCGTGCCTTGGAAGTTGTTGAGGTCCGTTGCGGTGAAGCCCGGGCACGCAGCGTTGACCTTGATGCCGGCCGACTCGAGGTCGGAGGCGAAGGCGACTGTGATCGCGTTGAGCGCCGTCTTCGATGAGGAGTAGGTGCCGAACATCGAGCGGTGCGGGTTCGTCGGGTCCGAGTTCATCGTGAGCGAGCCGCTGGAGCTCGAGACGTTGACGATGCGCCCTGCCGGCGCTTCGCGAAGGAGCGGGAGCATCGCTTGCGTGACCGCGATGACGCCGAACACGTTCGTCTCGAACACCGCGCGCACCTCGTCGAGAGACGCAACGCTCAGGCGGCCCGACTTCGCCATCTCCTGAAGCCACCTGCCCGGCTTTCCCGCATGCGAGATGCCCGCGTTGTTCACGAGCACGTCGAGACGTCCGAACTCGTTCCGGATGCGCTCTGCCGCGGCGGCGATGGAGACCTGATTCGTGACGTCGAGCTGGAGGGCGCGGGCATCCGCTCCGACGATCTTCGCGGCCTTCTCCCCATGCTCGAGGTTGCGCGACCCGACGAGCACGGTGAAGCCCTGCGCGGCGAGATCCTTCGCGATTTGAAGACCTATTCCTTTGTTGGCCCCGGTGACCAGGGCGACGGGTTTGTCCTGCATGGTAATCCCCCTTTTTTGCATCGATGTGGCCAACGCTCCTTGCAGAAACGAACGCTATCAGGCAAGCTCGAAAGTCGTGGCAAATGGTCACACCACTGACGCAACCCTGGCTGCAAAGTAGTACGGTTCGTCAATATCAGCGAGTAGTCCCGGCTGCTTTGGCAGCCAGCCCAGCCGTTCCCGAGTCCATTGGCTGGACGCCGGAAGGTCACCCGCCGCAAACTGCGCGAACCAGCCGAAATGCTCATTCGCCTCCTCCCGAGTCTTGCTTACGACCGGAAGATTCAAACGGCGACCGATGACAGAAGCAATCTCCCGGAATGGTATTCCGGCTTCCGCCACCGCGTGATAGCGGACTCCCGCAGCGCTGTTTTCGAGAGCGAGCCGATACACAACCGCGGCATCCAGCCGGTGCACGGCTGGCCAGCGGTTGAGCCCGTCGCCCACGTAAGCCGACACTCCTTTCTCACGCGCGAAACCAATGAGCATAGGAACAAAGCCGTGATCACCATCGCCATGTACTGAGGCAGGAAGGCGGACCATTGACGCGCGCACGCCGCGTTCCAGGAGTACTGCGGCCGACGCTTCCGAGGCGCGGGGGTAAGAGGGAGAGGCAGGGAGAGGACCGTCTTCCTCCGTAGCCATGCGCCCGACCGCCACCGTCGCCACCCCAGAGGTGACCAGCAGTGGCCGCTCGGAGCCTTCGAGCGCCGAGCCGAGAGCCTCGATGGCGCATTTATCGATTTCGCAGCTTTCTGCGAACTTCGAGAAATCGTGGATGAAGCCCGTGTGGATGACGCCATCGGAAGCCGCTGCTCCGCTGCGCAAGCTCTCGAGATCATCGAGCGCCCCGCGATGTACATCCGCGCCTGCCGCTGTCAGTGATTTTGCTGCTTTATCAGATCGAGCGAGCCCGAGCACCTGATGGCCCGCATCGATCAACTCTCGGACAACCGCGGAACCTACGAATCCTGTTGCGCCGGTGACGAATAATCGCATATCAAAACTCCTTTCCTTGTTTCCCGATTGAGTTGAGATTCGCAAGCACTTCAGCAGGAATCTGGAGCTGTAGAGCCAGAAGATTCTCGCGAAGGTGCTGCAGAGAAGATGTCCCCGGAATCAGCAGGCGAGCGCCGTATAAGCCACGCAAGGGCAATCTGCATTGGCGTAGCGCCGATGGCTGCTGCCGCTGAGTCGAGTACTGACGACTGCAGAGGAGTGAATCCTCCCAGCGGGAAAAATGGAACATATGCGATGCCTTGCGCAGCGAGTGCATCGATGAGAGCGTCGTCTTTCCTCTGCGCCACGTTGTAAAAGTTCTGCACACAAACGATTTCCGTAATGGTCTGCGCCTCAGTCAATTGTTTGGGAGTAATGTTGCTCAGGCCGATATGACGGATGAGCCCCTGACGTTTGAGTTCAGCGAGTACGGTCAGCGGCCCCTCGATCGATCCCTCCGTCGGTTCCAAAATTCCGCCAACCCGAAGGTTCACGATGTCCAGGGCGTCCAGGCCAAGATTCCTTAAGTTGTCATCAACTCCATCAATTAGCTCCTGACCGGAAAGAGCGTGAATCCAGGACTTGTCCGTACCCCGACGCGCCCCAACCTTGGTGACGATGACGAGATGATCCCGGTACGGATGTAGCGCCTGTTTAATAATCTGATTGGTCACATGGGGGCCGTAGAAGTCGCTTGTGTCAATATGATTGACGCCAGACTCTACCGCCTCACGCAGAACGGCGATGGCGGCATTAATATCGCGCGGCGGTCCCCAGACCCCGGGACCAGCAAGTTGCATTGCACCATAACCCATTCGGTTCACAGTCATGGCTGTGCCGGGCACAGTGAAGCTCCCGGCGAGATCAGTCTGTTGAAGCATTTCGTTCCTCCTGATTCTGTTCGTCCATTGTTGCTACAATCATTCGATGAAGGATTCTTCAGATTTGGAGTTCGCATTATGGCAGCTGACACTCTAGTTGCATTTGAGCCAAGAAAGACGCCCGTTCAAGCGAGGGGGACGGTCACGGTAGAGGCAATTTCCGAGGCAACTATTCAGGTTTTGCTCAGCCAGGGGGTGGAGCATTTGACGACTACGCGAGTAGCGGATCGCGCTGGCGTATCCGTGGGAACCCTGTATCAATATTTCCCGAACAAACAGTCGCTGCTGTTTGCCGTGCTGGAAGACCATCTAGAAAAGGTGACCAATGAAGTGGAAGATGCCTGTGAACACGCGCGTCACAAACCGCTCACCGAGATGATCAAAGAAGTGGTGGAGGCGTTTGTGGACGCAAAGATTGCTCGCGCAGATATTTCGGTGGCCCTCTACAAGGTCGCGCCGGACGTCGGCGGGCTAGCACTGGTCAAACGCGTGACACAACGGATGCGGAAAGCCATCGTACGGATGCTGGAGTCATCACCCGAGACCAAGACTTCACCCGACGAATTCGCCATACAAATGATGCTGGCTGCAATGTCAGGTGCGATGCGCTCGGTGTTGGAGACAGGAGGTTCACCAGCCATGATGCGCAAATTGCGCGAACACCTAGTTCTGCTTTGCCGATCGTACATGGCAGCCGCTACGGCCGAGCGCGTTTAGAGTACTCAACGGAATCGGCCTTGACTTCTAGCGAGAAATACCTTTGTCGCCATTTACACCCGAATCAGTGATCAGGCCTCGACCCGAGCGCTCATGGCGGCAGGCCTGTTCCGAAGCGCTTTCCCAAACATCTCCGCCGTCATCTTCCGCTTCACGGAAGCGGGCACCAACGCGTTCATGATGCGGTTCGGCCGGCCGGGGACAACCCTGGAGCGATTTTCCTGTAGAGCGCGGAGGCCCTCGGATACGCACTGCTCCACGCTCATCGGCTTTATCAGCATCGTCCGCGGATCAAAGCCGAACTTTGCCCACACTGGCGTATTGGTAGGCCCTGGAGGAACTACGGTGACGTACACGCCCAGAGGCTTGAACTCGTAGTGAAGCGCTTCGCCAAGACTGTGCACATACGCCTTAGCGCCACCGTCGTTCGCCATGCAGGGAACGCCGATTTCGGCACCCATCGCCCCGAGAAGAATCAGTCCGCCTGGCCGTCCCTCTGCGAGCTTCCGGCCGAAATGGTGGGCGATGTTCAAATGCGCCATCGTGTTCAGCCGCAAAGTTTGTTGAAGCAGCTGCCGGTCGAGCTTCAGGAAGTCGCCCGGATTCCCGGTGCCCGCATTGGAAACCACGAGGCCGATATCGAGGTCTTTGGTTCCTTCGGCGAGCTTCGCCAGGAAACTCTGTTGTGAGAGGTCCATCGTGAGGGCGCGAAACTGAACACCAAAGTCCCTTGTGATATGGCGTCCGACCTCATTAAGCAATGCGTCTCTCCTGGCCACCAGCACAAGATTGATCCCGGCCGCCGCGATTTGTCGTACGAATTCGGCGCCCATCCCGGACAGGGGAAGAAGCATGAAAGCGTTGCTTGATAAAAATATCAGCCCACAACGTCGTCAACGAGTCCAACAGAAGGAACGACCCTACCGGCGAATGTTTTTTCCTCTGAGAGGAGACGTGGCCATGCGGCTTGTGGCAGACACGGCCTGCTCCAGCCAGACCCCTGCAATCGTTCCCCACTGTGTTCTTTTTACGAGCCAGTACCAAAGCGCGTAGACGGCATGAAAAGCGCATAGCCATTCCAAAGCGACTGAAATGAATGCGTGAGCCTCAAGTGCAAAGTCCAAAGCTGGGCTGCTGGTCGAAAAACCTCTGCTCTCGGGAATGATGGCAACGCCTGGCCGAAGATGTGCGATCAAAAGCCCCGAAACGACGGAAGCCGCCACCCCAAGATAGATTCCCCAATCGGTTATACGCCTGATTTTGGACTGCGGCATTCGAACCGACGACCCCACCACCCATCTCCCGCCGCGTGAGCGCCTGCTTTGCACCCAGATGAACCGGACAAGGAAAATCAGGCCGACAACTAGACCCAACTTCACTTCTCCTCTCATGGCGACAGGGTCTATCATCGCGTGCGTCGTTTCACCATTGCTGATGAATGCGTAAACTAGCACGACCGCGCTGATCCAGTGGACGCCTCCATTCAACCATCTAAGGGAACGGAACGAGCGAACTGGCCGGCGGCATACTTCAGAGTGAGCCTCAGTGGACAGCGAATTCCCCGTTTGCTTAGTCATAGCGCACCTTTCTCACCAGAGGGTCCGCCAGTCGTCCAGCAGCTTATTTCCATACCGTCTTCCACGGGGAACGAAACCGAGATGTATCTGTTGGCTGGATGGCGTACATAATCGAGATAGCCACTCAGGGCGGGGAGATCAATGTCGTCTGCCACGATCAAGGCACCGAATGCCAGACGAGATTCCAGCGACCGCAAAACTGGCAGGCACAGGTCTTTCCATCCGTCGAGCAGCACGAAATCGATGGGCCCCGGAACATCGTTCAAGGTCGTCATGGCATCCCCGAGCAGAATCGTGACGCGATCGGCGATATGGGCCTCGGCCAAATTGGCGCGAGCGGCCAGGACCTTAGCCCTGTTTAGCTCGGTAGTGACCACGTGGCCCGTGCCGTTGTCCGCGGCTGCGGCCGCCAGATAGATGGTAGAGATCCCATAAGACGTACCGAACTCAACAATCGTGTTCGGGCGCTGGGCTCGAACCAGCACGTAGAGCATGTCTGCGGGTCCGAGGAAGACAGCGGGCAGGAAGGTTAGCCATCGGTGCATGGAATGCGGCAGCACCAACGGTTGCTCGTAAATTAACGAATTGGAGTATCTTCTGGTGGCCTAAAGATTCTTACCCGATTCCTTGCGCACACTTCTTTATAGTCGGCGACGATAGTTGCCGACGCGTTCGAGCACCTGTGAATGTTCCTGTGGAGAAAAGGACAGGAATTTGATCTTCCACTCGTTAAGCAATAGCGATTCAATGGGTTGCGTTTCCGGCTTGTTGATCCATCGCAACCGGCCGGTTGCCCTGAAAACGGGCGTTGACAATCTTCCAGCAACTCTCTAAGTTTGCTTCCGTCGACGGCTGAAAGGGTTGGCTTAAATAAAACTTTGCCAGTCCGAAGTAGGCTGAGTGATCAGCCCGGAAGGGTAACCCAACGGGCAGCCAGACCTGAAAAAACCGACAGCCCTGCGAGGGGTAGTTGGGGTTTGGGACCGCGAAAGCGGTGATCGCATCAAAGGGCTGTGACGGTGCATGTCTCCACGCTACTAGCTCCCTCGCAGGAGCTGATGGCTAGAGCATAACCAATGTCACAGCCTTTATATTTTTCCAGTGTTCTTCCTGCCATAAGTCTGGTCTCTCAGAAAACACTCTTCCCCCGCGTGGCCCTTCAATAGGAAATTGTGAAGAACCCTTTTCAAGAGGCGCTCGGTCGCGCGGACAGCGCCCACTCGTTCTTTGAGACGCCCTGAGCCCCAACGTCGGCGACACGGTGCGCCATTCATAAGGCTTTTGGTTGTACGTGAAAAGGTTACTTTGCCCGCTTTGTACAATACAGGAGACATGGCTGTCAGGATCGAGATGCACAATACGGGCGATCCCCGAGCCCGCGGGGAGATCGTAGCCGTCATTGAACACGTGCTGAGTGGTAGGCCGGGAGACTGGCGGGTATCAATCGTCGGGTCACACGCAAATGACAACTGGGAAATAAAAGTGGAAGGACCAACCGGTTTCGAGCGCTCGTACATTCTGGTTGGTGGCGCCGGCGAGCACGAGCCGGCGGCTATCGGAACCTTACTTCTTAAGCTACTGCCGCAGGGCAAGCCATGATTCGCAATTGGTTTTGAATTCACGACTCATCGCGGAGGTTATATCCCAGGGTGGGCACTGGCTCCGGATCCCGATCACATCTCGACCAGCTTCGTAGAGCGATAAGATCTCGTGGTATATATAGCGATCTGGCGATTTGCGCGCCTGAGGCCCTTTCCAGCAAGAAACTGTTGAACCTGAAGGCGGCGTTTCGTTGTACTTCGCTTGTTACGATTTCTGCTGCAGATACCAGCCGTCACGTTAGTCCCACGATAATTCTGGCGTTGTTGCGATTTCGCGCCATGAAGTTAGGGCCGCACATTGTTCGGATTTCGTAACACACCGCGAACGGGAAGGCCGATTGACAGGAACACTGTGAGAAACTGCCATGAATGAGCAACGAAAGAATGCACTCTAGTTCGGACGGCAAGAAGAAGAAGAAAAAGCCATATATTCCTCCGACGATAACCAAGCTACCCTTAGAGAAAGCGAAGCAGCTCATAATGGAACGCTCCCATTGCAGCGACAAGGAAGCGTTGGCTTTGCTGGATTCTCTGCGCCGGCGGCAACGAGACAAGCAGCAACCGCAAAAGCCGTCTACCGACGACGACAAGTGGAAGCGCTCGGCCTAGGTCCGCTGCCCAGCTTCTTTGGCTTCGCCGTGCTTCACCACCATGTCCGCGAGCGCAAGCGTTTCTCGTCCAGTGAGCGAGCTTGTTTTCAGCCGGAGGAAGCGCTATGCAAGCCCATCTCGACACCAACCAACGATTGAAGGAATTGATCGCAAAAGTTGAAATCGAGCAGAACCCAAAAACGTTTTCGGCGCTCGTCGAAGAACTCAGTCGCCTTCTAGACAGTGACCGGTCAGCCAAGAAACCGCACTGCCTAGATTCATCAAAACGCATTCCAGACGCTACGCCTGTCCAAACCCATGCTGACATCGGGACCCCGTGGGCATAAGCTAAGTTCATTGCTCGAGAGTTGGAACTGTAAATGGCGAAGGTCCCTAATTCGCGTCGTCTCGACGAGCACATTTCACGGGCGCTGAACAAGATCAGGAAGCCAAGCACGGTCGAAGAAATCACCGAATTGCTCAACGGTGACCTGGAGCCGGGAGACCGAGCTTTCCAAACAAAAGAAGTCGCAGAGTGGTTGCGGAACGCCGGGGAGACGGCGTTGACTCTCTATTGGTCGAGAACTCGTCCCCGCAGGTAACCGTTCAACCGTTCCACATGGGCGGGCTGCCAACCTCGTAGACTAGCTCCGCAGGCTACTGCTGCAAAAGGCTGAACCGAAGACAACAATCGTTCTAACGACCGAGTCTGGCTTGCCGGGCAGGGGAGAAACGTGGCAGGGGTTGAGTTGAGAATTAGTGAAGAGGCTGGCCGGCATTTTTATGGCGCCGATACCCTCGGAGCGGGAATGTTCAGGCAGAAGCTTCCGAGTCATGTCCACTCAGAAAGGGTCGGATTTTGGCGCGATATTCCGCTGTTTGCGATGCGGTAGAGACCTTGAAGGAGCTTACCTGCCCCAGAGCAAGTCCCGTCTGAACCGACCAGGGGGCCAGATCCCGTGAGAGTCCGTCGCTGCATCGCGACTGCCTGTTTAGATCAGAGCAGGTACATTCAATGAGATTGACCAACTTTTAAGTGGGCGGCTAATTAATCTTTGAACTTCAACGAGTGAAGTTCGAGCGCTCGCTGCAGATCTCGATCATCCGGTCGAATGACTTCGGGTTCCTGGATTTTGATTTGAAAGGGCTCGAAGAGGGCCCAGTTTTCGATGTCATGGCCATACTTCGAGCGGTAGTAGATTCCCGGAAAGCCGCTATTAAAAACAATCCGGGATACGAACTGCGTCAGAATCCGTGGAGCGGTTTGTTGCAGGACCGACGCGTCGAACTCCTTGAGTCCGAACTTCTTCAAATGAACGGCCAGTAACTTTCGTAAGCGGCTGATCCATTCGCCGCTGCAAACATCGGCGTACTCTTGGTCGGTCGTGGCCAGTCCCATGATCCGCTTGTCGACCCATTCCACAGGAACTTCCCCAAGCGGACAGTAGTCATCGTCTCCTTCGATTTGCGCCAACTCTGCCAGGAGTTTGGGATCGATGCGGAATCGAGCCAGCGTTTCGATGAAGCAACCAAGTCTCTGCGACGATGCGTACAGAACACGGTAGGTCGCGTCAGGGTCGTCAAAGCGGTTGCCGAAGGTTCCATCAGGTCCCGCAGAGGCCCAATCAGGAGGAGCCCACGGATCGGGCTTCCTTCCCAACCTATAAATCACGCCGGAGGCTTTCACGAATCGCTATCCTCCGGCTAAGAACGCACGCGCCGCCCCAAGTATCTCCGGACCCACGGTCTCCACATCCTCTTCTCGCAAGAGCCGAGCGGGCACGCGATCACCTAACTCTGGATTCAAGCCGGTAAACCAAGCCTGAACCACCCGTTGCCCCTCATGATCGCTAATCATTTTCGCCAGCCGGTAAGCGAACCGCAATCTTTCGTCGACTCCCTTATATGGCTCTGAGCCGCCCATCCAACGTTCTATGGCTCTGGTGTCTTTGACCGAAGCGATATAGGCCGTCAATTTCTTCCCCAGGATGGCGGTCAACTCCGTGACGAGTTTGGAAAAATCCAGAGTGGTCGCTTCCCGGTAAGCCAAAAGATCCGGTCTCGGCGGGGTCGATACTGCCATGTCTTGAGATCTCCCTAACCTCAATGCGAGTGTATCAAAATGACGGCCAAATAGCAATGTAATTACTAGTAAATACCAAATGGTCAAATCGATGTAAGACGTTGAAAACAACTAACAAACGGTGACTATCCTGCACATCAAGCCCTGGCCACGTGAGCGAAGTCGCTCTATCCTTAAATACTGGAAATTCCGGTGAATCTGGACGCTCGTTCCGGAGGGAAGACGAACGGCATTCCGGGATGATCCCGAACACCACAGCGGCCCGGACCTGCTTTTTCTCGGCTGGGCCATGTCTTCCGAATTCAAAGCGTCTTTTGGATGCCCACATTTTTCATAGAGATGCCATCCGATCTTTCCGGTTCTGGTCCAGCTTCATGCGTGTCTACGCGGTTTCCGGCACCCTGAGCCTTCAAGACGTCGAAAGGTAGGAACAGAAAACGTAGGCTCACCAGATAGTCGACTTTTTCCAAGAAGTTGATAATGGGCTCGGACTTCGGGATGAAGCAATCGACTGCTTCGAGGTCGCGCCGTGGCAGGCACTCATCGCCAGACAAGAGCGCGACAGGAACATCCGGTTTGGAATCCTTCATGCACACCGCGGCCATGCCACCATTCATTTCTGGCATGTGGTAGTCGAGGAGCACCAAGTCCACCGAATGCGTCGTGAAAGCTTGCACCGCTTCTTTGCCGTTGGTCGCGGTTAGAACCTGGTATCCGTTTTCTTCGAGCAGCATTTTCTGGCCTTCTAGCACGCTCGGCGTGTCATCGACACAGAGAATTACTGGTTTCCGACTCATGGGAACACTCCAAAAGATCTTCGGCCTGAGTGGGAGCGCGTTGCTGTGGCGGCTATCCGAGGCGGTGTGAGCTTGGCCTCGAAGGTAGGCTTTCAGTGCTTCTGTCGCGAGCGGCGACCTGCGGCGGGCATGCTCTTCAAAGACCTATCGATTGGCCGCTACAATAACTTGCTTGGTCAACATGTCTTCCGCTTCGGCAAGCGTTAAACCGTCGGGAACAATTCGGAAGTTGCTGCGAAACTCCTTCTCATTCACAGCAATTGTTTTGAAGAAGAGCGCCTTGCCTTTCATGTTTACTTCCATGAAGGTGAGATCCCATTGACCGGGTAAAAGCTCGCGTTGTTCGACGTTAAAATGACCGCCCTTCTCTAAATGCCCCAGCAACCCACCGGCGAATTTCACGTCCGCAATAAGCTGCCCGCGTATACGTACCAGTCTTCGCTGCGTTTCATGCACCCACATCTCACCTTCCATTTCATGCAAGACACGTGCCTCGCGTGAAGGGGGTTGAAAACTTGGATTAGGCCGGTAACTCAGCTTGATCAGGTCTCCGGCCCGACCTGCATAAATGAAGGTGAGAGCATCTGGAATCATCTTGAAAAATGCTTTGCATTGCTCCGCATCTTTTTTCTTCGTTTGTTCGAGTCTTTGCTGCTCTGCTGGATTTCTGACTAGGTTCTCAATCCTCTCCCTCTCGTCCTTTTGCTCTTTGGCGTTCAGCGGTTGTCCGTCAACTGCCACCAATCGGTCGAGGGAGCCCTGCCCGGTCTGAACAACTTCTTTTGCTTTCTTCTTGTTTTGTTCTTCTCTGTCTACACGGTACATCCAGCGACTATGACCTTCATCTTGAGACTTGAGTTCGTTAGCGACTACTGCGCGTACCAAGTCATTGGCCGATATCGCTGGGCCATCAGAGGCGGACTGACTCAACGCGGCAGCGATCGGCGAAAGAGCAATCAAAGCAACAAGGGCGCATCTTCCGAGAAAAGGCAATGACATTGCTTCTCCTGCCTTTCTAGCCGTACGTTCGTGCTGTTCGATGAAGTTGTCGCCCGCAGGGGCTGCAGTTCGCAGGCGACCGCTGTGTTCAACGTTCCACTCACAGAAAAGTTCTCCGTTCTCTCGTCTCGACGAAGGGCAAACATTTCGTTGCCGGATCACACCGATCAAGCTGGATTCAGGCTGCCATGGCGTAACGGCCATCCGCGTTGGCCAGGAGTTCCATCATTTCATGGAGCGTAGCAATGTCGAGCTCTGCAATTGAGTTGACGAGTTCCAGCCGATCACGCACAGATCTAGTAGGATTGAACAACTTGAATTGAATGTCGTGGTCGTAAGCCCATCGTTGCAGAAACAGTAGCATCCCTAGACCGCCGTCTTCTATTGCGCATACTTCCGAAAGATCAAGCACAATAATTCGCGCGTTTCGTAGTGACGTGACTGCGTCACGTAATTTGACGGCGGCTTCGCTCCGCACGACTCTGCCTTCGCACTCACCGACTGCCAGCTCACCAATTTTCTCAATGTGAAGGTCCAAGCATGACCTCCTCCCTGCCTTACGCTCCGCGAGAGCACGAGTTGTGCCATCAGCTTCAAGCCTGTGTTTTGTGTTGCGTAAACGGCTGAGCCGGCGAGCGAGTGGAACTTTCGGGAGGCGACCGAGCAAATCTGCGCTACAGCAACTGCTGTATCTCTGCACGACTCGAGGGCACTCGACTCTAAAACAGAATAAATCGACACGGGCCTTCCAACTATCGTGTTCACAGCGAATGCGACAAAACGGCCTCACGATGGCCCGGCTCTTATTCCGCAACTCGATGACTGAGTAGTGGCATTGGTGCTGACGAAGTCGCATTGGGGCTTACTTGTGCAAACGTGCGGCGGCCTCGTCTGGGACCGACGATCTTGGGCAGCACGGTCCGTAAAGAGACAACTCTTCTGGCACTCAACGTGCGTGCGTTCTTCGACAGACGGCCCTAGCCCGAAGCGAGAACAAGGTTATGACATACGTAATGACTAAGCCTTGCCCAGTCTGCAAACGGCAATTAACAAAAAAAGTGCCCACCGATACCGTACAGTGCGCCTGCGGCCAACATGTTTGGCAGGGGTAGTAGCGTATGCGCACAACACGCCGCCCGGATTGTCTTTCCGATTTGTTCAGGTGACCTCCTGCGATAAGACGTTAAGCTAAACGCAAACTCAAGAGTGAGGCTTGAGCCTTGCCGTTCCCCTGGTCCGGGTCGATGATTAAGTCAAGCAGTGAGACATTTGAAAGGTCAACGTTGTACTCCTCGGTGTCTCGCGCGGCGTCCGGAGAGCTGAAATTCCACTGCTGCCGCACGATTTCCCGGAAGGAACTTCCCGGGTCTGCCGACCATCTCAGGCTGAATTCTTGTGTGCGCTGGGTTTCGGTGTCCTCGAATACAACCGAGATGCGACGGAGTCGTTGTGGCTGGTCAAAGATCAGGCGAATCGTCTGGACACCCGGCTCCGCCGCACGCCAGCCTCCCTTATCTTGCTGCAAGAGCGCGGATTCAATCGGAAAAGCGTTGTCTTCGGAGGTTACTTCGACCGATGCGGTGCTTTCCAAATCGAGCCACCCTTGCCTAGAAGGTGGACTGTGAAGTGGCCTGGCAATAATCCGTTTGTGCATTTTGAGCACAATTCCCTCTAAATCTCGCGATCGATGGGTGGGGGTCGCGAGCTGACTGTGTCTTCCTGCTTGCCGCAAGCACGCCGGCAAAATTCGAGGCGGGCTCTTGCCCGATGTCCCAATTCTGACTGCATGCCTCAGGCGGCAAAATCAATCTTTGTGATCGGGGGAGGTTCATGCTTCTCTTCGATCTTGCCCTCGCTGCTGATCTTCGCCAGTTCGGAGTTAAGTTCCGCTCCGACCAGCATGGCAAAACCTGTCCAATAGAGCCACGTCATCAAAGCAATGCCTGCGCCGAGCGTTCCGTAAGTTTTGTTAAAGTTTGCGAAATGCCGAAAGTAGAGACCGAGCAGATACGAGAGCGCAAGCCAACAGCCCACGGCGAGGATCGCCCCCGGTAGCGTGGCTAAGAAACGTTGCTTAACATTCGGAGCAAGGAAGTACAAAGCTTCCACGGCGAGGATGGTGAACCCTATCGCAATCGACCAATGAATGTAGGGCCACAGCAAAACAAATAAATAGGAGAGGTGGACTCGACCGGAGAGCCATTCTCCGAATCTGGGCCCAACAATCATCACGGACAGAGCTACGAGCATCAGGGCTCCAGTCATGAGCGCTAAGCCCACTGCCAAAGGCCGGGTTTTCCAGAACGGTCGATCGTCTTCGACATCGTAGGCAATATTCAAGGCTTCGATGGCTGCAGCGAACCCCCCCGATGCCGTCCAGAGCGTACCCAGAATACCGAACGAAAGGAACGTTCCCCGGTTGGGCGTGATCACATCAGACAAAACTCTGCGGACCAGCCCCATGCTGTCCGGAGGTAAGAACCGCGCCATCATAGTCAGCGCCTGGTCGAAAAGATTGGGGACCGGCAAGTACGCCACGATGGCCGATAAAAGGATGAGGGATGGAAAGAGCGAGAGAACGAAGTAGTACGAGAGCGCCGCAGCCATTTGCAGAGTGTGGTTCCGGAGCACGTCTTCGTAGGTTTCAGTCAACGCATGCTTGATCGATGCCGGCATGACGATTCTTGGATGCAATCCCTGATTTCTGGGGCCAGCAGCGACTTTCGGAGAGCTGGATATCCCCATGTAACGCTGGGGGGTTGGTCTAGCGACCCTCACGGCGCGTTGTCGCTCTGCAAAATGGAGGCGCTATGCACACCCGCGGGAATTGCTCGCTACCCATTGCCATAAACTCCTGATGCGGTTCATCAGAGCTCATTCGTATCAACGACGAGGCAGGCCCTATGATTCCCGCAGAAGGACTTTCAAGCAAATAGGGCGTCGGGGAAGGATGCTACAAGAGGACGCCTCCGGATTACTATTTCTTCCAGAAAAGATGCGGTGGAAAATGCCGGAAAGCCAAATATTCGATAGCCATAACCATTGTTGCAAAGGTTTCCAATCGACTGCTACACTGACAAACAAGCATTGCAATCAGGGCCCTCCTTTCGCTAGAAGTTCTCTCTGCAGGGCATTCGAGAAGTGGCGGTACCATGGCAACCTATCCAGTAACAGCCCACACAATGTCACAACAAGACTCCTCGCCTTCAAATTTTCGTTTTCCGATATGGCAACGTGAGTATGAAGCCTCGGTTCACGAAACTGACCCTAACAGACTGTTGACGCGCGTCCATGCGGCGGAAGCGGCGATTTATAACCGTCTTCAAGACCTAGCACACCACTCCGATAGTCCGGACCACAAGGCCGAGCAGCAGGCAATTGCAGATGCGCAGGGCACTCTGCGGGTTTTGAAACGGGATAAATTGGGGTTTCCGGACTGGGAGTCAAAGTGAGTCAGGCGGCAATTTCGTCGAGCAAGCTCCGAGCCGTTGCGACTAGAACTGTGACAGCCTGAGATTTGGACACGACGGCGGAGACGCCAGCCGCGGCAGCTTCTTTCTCGACAAAAGGATCACTGTGAGCAGTGAA